>Ga0315284_10000676_pt1 | contig 46615 bp, 25 predicted proteins | sample YL17G09_16_MG_FD_203696 | JGI IMG/M metagenome (GOLD analysis project Ga0315284, IMG submission 203696) | Sediment microbial communities from Yellowstone Lake, YNP, Wyoming, USA - YL17G09_16 | ecosystem: Environmental > Aquatic > Freshwater > Lake > Sediment | place: USA: Wyoming | collected...
TCCAGCACGCTGGCGTTGGCGATGGAGAGAGTCGGCGGCGGGTCGTCGTCGATTATCGTGCCGACGCAGTGTCCGTAGGCCACCGTGGCGTTGGAGGGATTCGTGAGGTCTATATAGAGCGTCTCGTTGCCCTCGTAGACGGTGTCGCCGGTGACTGCAACCGTTACTGTCTTGCTTGTCTCGCCGCTGTTGAAGGTGAGCGTGCCGCTTGCGGCGGTGTAGTCGCTGCCGGCGGTGGCCGTGCCGTCGGAGGTGGCGTACTGCACGGTCACGGACTGGCTGCTCGTCTTGGACATGGTGACCGTGAAGACCATGTTTGTCGTCCCGCTGTTGCCCTCCGTGACCTGCGCGTCGCCCACCGAGAGCGCCGGCGTCGCGTCGTCGTTGAGTATCGTGCCTGTCCCGCGTCCCTTGGCCACGTCAGCGTTGGTTACGTTGTCGAGGTCGACGTAGAAGGTCTCGTCAGGCTCGTACATCGTGTCGCCGTTCACCGCGATGGTGACCTTCTTTGAGGTCTCGCCGGGGTTGAACGAGAGGGTGCGGATGTCGCTTACGTAGTCGCTGCCGGCGGTCGCGGCGCCGTCTTTGGTCTGGTAGCGGACCGTGACGGTCTGCCACGTGGGCGAGGAGAGGCTTATCGTGAAGACGGCGTTTGTCGTGCCGCTGTCGCCCTCGGCCACCGGGACGTCGCTGATGGAGAGGGCCGGCCTCGGGTCGTTGTTGATGATGGCGCCAACGGCCTGCGTGTCGGGCAGGGTCAGGTTGACCGGGTTGGAGAAGTTGATGTAGAGCGTTTCATTGGGCTCGTACTTGGTGTCGCCGTTGACGAGCACCGTGATGGTCTTGGCGGTCTGGCCTACGTCGAAGGTGATCTTGCCGGCCGCCGGGACGTAATCGCCGTCCGACCACTTGGCCGTGCCGTCGGTGGTGGCATAATCGACCGTTCCCACCCGCTTGGGCGGGTCGGAGAGCGTCAGCGTGAACACCAGGCTTGCCGTGCCGTTATCGCCTTCCGTTACCTGTGTGTCGCTTACCCACACAGTGGGCCGTATATCGTCGTCTATAATGGCGCCTTGTCCTTGGTTGTCGTCGTAGGTTACCCAGTTCCCGCCAGAGAGGTTGACGAAGAATGTTTCATCGGTTTCAGTCACGGCATCGCCGATAACTGGCACCGTAATGGTCTTGGTTGTCTCGCCGGGGTTGAATATCAGCGTGCCGGTTGTGGTCACGTAGTCCTCGTTGGCGGCAGCGGTCCCTGGCGCGGTCGTATAATTGATGCTGATGGTCTTGGATGTAGGCGAGGCCAAGGTTACGGTGAAAACCGCGGGAGTCGTGCCGGTGTCGCCCTCGGTCACCTGAACATCGTTGATTGACACGCCCACCGGCATGTCGTCGTCGAAGATCTGGATTATGCCGTCGCTCGTCACGAGGTTGGCATTGGCGACATTGCTCAGGTTCACCGTGAAGAACCTATCAGGCTGATAAACCACGTTTCCGATGATTTGGACCGTAATGGTCTTGGACGTTTCGCCCGCATTGAACGTAAGCGTGCCGCTTGCGGCGACGTAGTCGGTGCCCGCCGCAGCCGTGCCGTTCACCGTGGTGTAGCCTACCGTCGCGACCACGCTGCTGGCCGTCGAGAGCGTCACGGTAAGCTTGGCGTCTGTTGTGTCGACGTCGCCCTCCGGCACTTTTATGCTGTTGATGGACATGTCGGGCATGGGGTCATCATTGGTGATTGTGCCCGTGCCGGTCATTTGTCCGGGGGTCGCATTTGCTTGGTTGCTGAGATTGACGGTGAAGGTCTCATTGGCCTCATAGAGCGTGTCGCCGTACACGGTAATAGTGATGGTCTTGCTGGTCTCGCCTGTGTCGAACGTGAATGTGCCGTTGGTGGCGAGATAGTCTACGCCGGCGGTCGCGGCGCCGTCCGCGGTGTAGTAGTCAACCGTTACAGGCAGAAGGTTGTTGGGCTGCGCAAGGCTGACCGTAAACACCATGTGGACCATTCCACTGTTGCCCTCCCCAACCTGCGCATTGTTTATGGAAATGAGCGGAGGCGGATCATCATTAAGGATGGCGCCTGTGGCCTGGCTGATCGCTATGGGGACAGTTTCTATTGTGTGGCTGCCGTCGTCGTTCACTGTGTCAGCGAGGGCGTTGCTGAGGTTGATAAAGAGGGTCTCATTAGTTTCATACTTGGTGTCGCCGCTTATCAGTATTTTGATGAGGCGCGTCTGTTCAAATGGGGCGAATTCCAGAGTGCCGCTTTGCGCCGTGTAATCCTCGCCCGGTGTGGCCGCCATGGTGCCCTCCGGCGGCGGCGCAGGGATGGCGGTGGCGTAATCGACCCTTACCGTGCTCAGGGTGAGCGTGGTCAGTTTGACAAGAACCCAAAGTTCCTTCGTGCCGGAATTGCCTTCCGTTACCTGCGCGTCATAAAGTGCAACCTTCAGCGTGTCGTCGTCGAGGATGGTTCCCGTGGCGACCACGTTGTCGCTAAGATCATACAGTATACTTGATGGACCGCCCCCGATGGTCGCACCGTTTATCGGATTCGTTAACGTTGTTACTTGGGTATTCGGATCGTATACTGGTTGCGGTTTCCATAGCGTAACGTGTATGGTCTCGTCCGGCTCGATGTTCAAGTCGCCGTAAACATTGACTGTAATAGTTCTGGAGGTCTGGCCGGGACTGATAGTGAGAACGCCGCTCGGATTGTCCGGGTTCGTGCCATAGTCCGAAGTCTGCGCGTCAGGATCCGTGCCGGGCGTGGCTGTGCCCGGGTTACTTGGATCCCACGTCGTATATACCAATGTCACATTATGCGCGCTCGGATTTGAGAGGGTTACCGTGAACGTCATCGGTGTCTGCTGGCCGGGGATTCCCTCTAACACCGGCGTTGCGTCCGCGATGGAGACTGTGGGCTTATTATCATCATCGATGATCGTACCCACCCCAAGAAGGTAACCTGTAATGGTGGCCCCGGCGCCAACCGCGTTCGACAATTTGACGAGCACAGTCTCGTTCTGTTCGTAATCTTGAGAAGGAAGGTAACTTTCATATCTATTGTCGCCGATAATCGTGACGGTAATAGTCTTGGTGGTCTCTCCAGGATTGAACGTCAGTGTGCCGTTCGCTGGGATATAATCCGCGTCAGCAGCCGGCGGCCAGATTGCCTGATTATAATGTAGCCCGTTGGGGTCCGTCAGACTATTTTCTAATGACTCGTCGGTAGTGTAGTTAACCGTCACAGGGACTTGGGCCGAACCGGTCATGGTGACCGTAAATGTAAGGAACTTGTATTCACCCGGGTTACCCTCGGCGGTCAGCGTCGGGTTGTCAATTGAAAACGATGGTATTGTGTCGTCGTTCTGGATTGTGCCGATGCCCTGGCTCCTGGCCACTCTGGTGCTTGCGTTGGTGAGGTTTACATAGAATATCTTGTCCGGCTCCAAGATGTTGTTCCCATAAGTCGTAACGTTTATGGTCTTGGTAAAGGTTGTGGTGTTGGCGGGGAATGTGAAGTCCCCGCTTGCGGCCGTGTAATCAACGCCCGCGATTGCAGTGCCATTCGCCGTGGCGTAGTGCACGGTTACCGGCGTGTTGTAAGTTACTCCGCCGGTCTGCAGAGTTACCGTGAAAGCGAACGTTGACGGCACACCGTTGTTGCCTTCGGGGTGCGACACGTCATCAATTTTGAGCGATGGATCGTCGTCGGTGATTGTGATGGTGGCCGTCTTGTTGCTGCTATCCAGGGTTGCGCCGCTGAGGCCACTGCTCGAGAGGGTCACGACAAACGTCTCGGGCGACTCTATAGTCACATCCCCGACGACCGCTATAATGCCGGTGGGGGTGGTGGTGCCGAAGGTCGTGGATAGATAGCCCGGCCACAATGTTATCGTGATGGTGTTGTCATTGGGCGCCGTGTAGTCCGTGCCCTTTGTCGCGGTTCCAGTGCCGACTGTATATTTGAACGTGACTTTTGCGCCGCTCTCAACCGGATTGCCGCTGGCGTCCACCAGTGTCGCGGTTATAGGCACCATGGTTTTTGTTCCGGTATCGCCCTCCAGAATGCTGATGGCCTTGCTGTCGGCGTCGATTCTCAGAATCGGCTTGGTGTCGTCATTCATGATGGTGGTCTTGTCATACGTGTATTGATAATCCGTCTGCGCCCCGCCGGTTGGGGCTTTAAGTAATACAAAGAAGAACTCATTGGTCTCATAGAGAGTATCTCCCATGACCGTGACCGCAAACGCGTTTTTGTTGTTGTCATCACCGCGGGCGACGGTTTCACCGGGCTGGAAGGTGAACGTCTCCTGGTTAGTCATATAGTCTACATTACCAGTCGCGGTAGGCGTGCTGCCGATTAAAAATACGTCGTCATCGCCCGCGCCCACAGTTTCGACAGTTACGCTTATGGGCTGAGCGCTTGGTCGGTCCATAAATATCGTGTATGTGAGAATCGTTTTCGTGCCTGTGTTGCCTTCGGCAACAGAGTTCTCATAGTCCGTATCGCCGGTGACTTGATCGCACCTGACACCTATGGTCGGCGCGGCGTCATCGTTCAGTATTGTGCCGGTAGCGATGCCTCTGCTGACGGGGTAGCCATAGGAGTCCACGTCAGTCCGTATGGGAACGCTGGAGTTGCTCAGGGTGACGGTGAATGTCTTGTCTATGTCGTTCAGCGTGTCGGCAGTTACGGGGACTATTATGTCCGCGCTGATTTCTCCGGGGTTGATGGTGAGATCGCCGCTGACCGCGGTGTAGTCCTTTCCCGCGATTGCAGTGCCGTCCGCCGTGGCGTAATGCACGGTTACCGGCAGAGCGTAGGGCTTGCTCAGGGTTGCCCGGAATATAAACGGTGTCGCGCCGCCGTCGCCTTCGGGAGCCGTGAGGTCGTCAATCTGTATCGTCGGAGTCTCGTCGTCGATTATCGTACCCGTGGCCTCGTTGCGAGACAGAACAGCAAAAACCGGGTTGCTCAGGTCCACATAGAAAGTCTTGTCCGCCTCGATTGCGCTGTCGCCTTTAGCGTAGACCTTGATGGTGCCTGTCGTACTGCCTCTGGAAATCTGTAGAGTTCCGTTTGCGGCAACATAATCAACTCCCGCAACAGCGCCGTTTGCGCCCGTGCCGTCCCTTGTGGTCCAATCGACGCTTATCGGCAGTTCGCTCGGGGCCGAAAGCGTTACCGTGAAATTCATCTCCGTCAGGCCGGTATCTCCTTCCTTGATGCTCCCGTTGGCAATGCCCATGCTGGGTTCCGGATCGTTGTCGATGATGGTGCCTGTGCCGTAGTCTTTCGCAAGAACAGCCGGATCCGTCGTGGAGAGGTCAACGAAGAATGTTTCCTCCGGTTCCGAGGTTGTGTTGCCCCGGATGGCTACCGTGACGGTCTTTGAAGTTTCCCCGGCCAGGAATTTCAGCGAGCCGCTTGTGTCGGTATAATCGTAGTAGCCCCACGCGGTGTTGTCGGCCGTCGTATAGTTGACAACGATGACATCCGGCGCAGGCTCGGACACGGCGACGGTGAATATCATGTACCGCGTCCCGTTGCCGGTTACCTGGACTTCGGGCTGCGGCTGCTGGGTAACACTGCCGCTTATCGCGAAAGTGAACGGCGTCTCCACGCCGTCTCCGCCGTCGGCGTCGCCGTTCACAATGCTGACGTTGCCGTTGAAGGAGTTCTGATTCAACGTGCTCATCTGCACCGTGAATGTGGCCGAACTGTATGCGGCTATCGAACTAGGAGGCGGAGCCGTAACGGTAAATCCCGTTGGCGCCGTGACCGAACTCACGGCAAGCGCGGCATTGCCGATGTTGCTTATAGTAAAGGTGTAACTCGGCGCCAGGCTGCCCTGCGTGAACGAACCAAAGGCGGTGCCCTTGGTCGTGCTGGGTGAAGCATCTCTGTTGAGTATGTTCTGGCTGTTGCCGCTCACTGCAATCTCGGCCTGAGGCAGCGAGACAACGATGCCGGTCACCTTGAAGATGAACGGGCTCTCCACGCCATCCCCGCCGTCCACGTCGCCGTTCGTAAAACTGATGTTGCCGGCGAAGGTTCCAAGAGCGCTCGTGTCCAACGACACCGTGAAAGTGGCCGAACTGTTTGCGGCTATCGAAGCGGGAGGCGGAGCCGTAAGGGTGAATCCCGCAGGCAACGTAAATGCGCCTACGGTCAGCGGCCCGTAGCCGGAGTTGGTTATGGTATAAGTGCGAGTCTGCGCCGCGGCGCCCAGCGTCGCCAAGCCGAAGTCCGTGCCCTTGTTTGTGCTGGGCGCAGTATCATTGTTAGATATGTTCTGCCCGTTGCCGTTCACTGCAATCTCGGCCGAGACCTGCTGAAGTACAGTGCCGGTTACCCTGAAGGTGAATGGACTCTCCACACCATCCCCGCCATCAGCATCGCTGTTCGTGATACTGATGTTTCCCGTGAAAGTTCCGGTAGTGCCCGTGTTCAACTGCACCGTGAACGTGGCCGAACTGTTCGCGGCTATCGAAGCGGGCAGCGGAGCCGTGACGCTGAATCCCGTCGGCGGCGTGAGCGAAGATATGATAAGCGCCTCTCTGCCGGAGTTCGTCACGGTAAAGGTGCGGCTCACTGCCGCGCTGTTCTGCATTACCGAGCCGAAGTTCGTGCCCTTGCCGCTGTCGGGCTCGGTATTGCCATCGTCTATATTCTGCCCGTTGCCGCTCACCGCGATCTCGGCCTGAGTCGGCTGATAAACCGTGCCGGTTATCTTGAAGGTAAAGGGATTCTCCACGCCATCGCCGCCGTCACCGTCGCCGCCGTTGCCTTCGGGAGTCCTAATGCTGATGTTGCCGCTGAAAGTTCCAAGATTCGCCGTGCTCAACTGCACCGTGAAGGTGCCTGAGCTGTTTGGAGCGATTGAAGAGGGCGGCGGGGACGTAAGGATGAACCCAGACGGCACCGTAACCGAGCTTAAAGTAATGAGCGTCAAACTGCCGGTATTGTTTATGGTAAAAGTGCGTTTCGGCCCGGTGCCGCCCTGCGCCGCGGAGCCAAAATCCGTGCCCTTGGCCGTAGCGGGCGTGCTGTCGCCGCTGACTATGTTCTGTCCGTTGCCGCTCACGGCGATCTCGGCCTGAGCGTTCTGAGTAACCGCGCCGGCTATCTTGAGAGTGAACGGATTTTCGACGCCGTCCCCGGCGTCAGCGTCGTTGTTCGTAATGATGATGTCGCCGCTGAAGTTCCCAACGTCCGTCGTGTTCAACTGCACCGTGAAGATGGCCGCACCGTACGCAGGTATCGAGGAGAGCGGCGCAGTCGTTAGGATGAAGCCCGTCGGTACGGTAACCGAGCCGATGTCAAGCGGCGCATTGCCCATATTGCTTATGATAAAAGTGCGACTAGGCCCCGCGCCGCCCGTTTTCACCACGCCAAAGTCCGTGCCTTTGCCTATGGTGGGCGCACCATCACCGATGAGTATGTTCTGCCCGTTGCCGCTCACGGCAATCTCAGGCTGGGGCTGTGAGACAACCGTGCCGGTTACCCTGAAGTTGAACGGATTCTCCACGCCATCGCCGCCGTCCCCGTCGCTGGTCGTAAAACTGATGTCGCCGCTGAACGTTCCGACCGTCGTCGTGTCCAACTGCACCGTGAAGGTGGCGGAGCCAGTGTTGTAGATTGCCGAAGGCAGCGCAGACGTAAGGATAAAGCCATCCGGTACCGTAACCGGGCCTAGAGTGAGCACGGTATACCATTCGGTATTCTGCACGGTAAAGGTATAACGCGGTCCCACGCTGCCCTGCGCCACCACGCCAAAGTCCGTGCCATTGATTGTGCTGGGCACGGAACTATCGTCGGGTATGGTCTGCGAGGTGTCGCCCTCGACAATCTGCTCGTTCGTTACAGTAACTTGCGGAACGATGTAAAAAGAGGGCCAGAATGCCTGGTCAACCGCGACGTTCTCGTTGCCGTTATAATCGGTGAAACTGCCCGCGATAGGCTCAAGGTAAATCCGGCCCCTTTTGAAGTCGCCGGTGAAGAAATAGCGGAACGTATTTCCGCCAACGTAAGTTGGAGGGTCGCTGCTCCAAGTTATGAATTCCCCGGTCGAGCCATGAACGATGAACTCCGCAGCCGAATCAATAACAGTGGCCGGGTCAATGCCGCTGCCTTGCCAGTTGCCGATGTCATTGTAGTTGATGTCAATGTAACCTTGATTGTTCAAGGCGTCCTTGCCTATCATTGGCGGCGGGGCAATTGTCGGCGGCGTAGTTTCACGGTTCGTGGGCGTCGGTCTTATGGTTTGCACATCGCCGCTTCCTATGGCGTAGTTCACCACCGTATGTCCTATCGTGTTATAGCGCCCCGCCTGCTCGTTGCCTCTTGCCGAGATCTCCGCTTGGGTCTGGGCCTGCTGGGCAACCGTGCCGGTTATCCTGAATTTGAATAAGCCCTCTACGCCATCTCCGCCGTCAGCGTCGTTGGTTGTGAAACTGATGTCGCCGCTGAAGGTCCCAACGTTCGCCGTGTTTAACTGCACCGTAAAGGTGGCTGAGCTGTTTGGGTCGATTGACGCGGACGGCGGAGTTATGACAATGAATCCCGATGGCACGGTAAATGCACTTACAGTAAGCGCCGCATTGCCGATGTTGCTAATGGTGAAACTGCGGATCGGTCCCGTGCTGCCCTGTGTTGCTGTACCGAAGTCCGTGCCCTTGCCCAAACCTGAGATCACAGTAACCGGCGTGGGCGAGAGGTCGTTGTTGGAGATGTTTTGCCCGTTGCCGCTCACGGCAACCTCTGCTTGAGGCTGCGCGACGACTGTGCCGGTTACCCTGAAGTTGAATGGGTTCTCCACGCCATCCCCGCCGTCGGCATCGTTGGTTGTAAAGACTATGTCGCCGGCGAAAGTTCCAACAGCCGTCGTGTCCAACTGTACTATAAAGGTGGCCGAACCGTATGCCGGGATCGAAGAAGGAGGCGGCCCCGCAAGGACAAAGCCCGTTGGCATCTTGAATGAGCCCACGGTGAGTACGGCATTGCCGGCATTGCTTATAGTAAAAGTGCGGCTTGGTATCGCGCCGGCATTTGCCGTCGAATCGTACTTTGAGGTCGAACCGAAGTCCGTGCCCTTGGCCGTGCTGGGCGTACTATCGCCGTCGAGGATGGGCTGCCCGTTGCCGGTTACTGCAATCTCAGGCTGAGGCTGCTGGACAACGGCGCCGGTTATCTTGAAATTGAATGGGTTCTCCACTCCGTCCCCGCCGTCGGCATCGTTGGTCGCAAAGCTGATGTCGCCGTTGAAGGTTCCATAAGCCGCCGTGTTCAATTGCACCGTGAAGGTGGCGGAGCCGTATGCAGGGATCGAAGCGGGAAGCGGGGCCGTGACGGTGAATCCCGACGGCGCTGTAAATGAGTCTATAGTGAGGGCCGCACTGCCGATGTTGCTGACGGTAAAAGTGCGGCTCAATGCCGCGCTGTTCTGCATTACCACGCCAAAGTCCGTGCCTTTGGCCGTGGAGGGCGTCGTATCGCCGTCGGCTAAGTTCTGCCCCTCGCCGCTCACCGCGATCTCGGCTTGGGGCAACGAGGTAATCGTGCCGGTTATCCTGAAGTTGAATGGATTCTCGTTGGCATCGTTGGCGGCAAAGGAGATGTCGCCGCTGAAGGTCCCGAGAGTCGCGGTGCTCAGCTGCACTGTGAAGGTGGCCGAACTGTTCGCGGCGATCAAAGCAGGCGGCGGAGTCGTAACGGTGAATCCCGACGGCGCTGTAAGCGTGCCTATGATAAGCGCCGTGTTGCTGGTGTTAATCACGGTAAAAGTGCGGCTGAGCGCCGCGCTGTTCTGTATCGCCGAGCCGAAGTCCGTACCCTTGGCCGCAGTGGGCGCGGTATTGCCGTCGGCGATGTCCTGGCCGTTGCCGCTCACCGCGATTTCGGCCTTGGGCTGCTGGACAACGGTGCCGGTTATCATGAAACTGAATGGGTTCTCCACGCCATCCCCGCCGTCGTCATCGTTGGTGTCAAAGCTGATGTTGCCGCTGAAGGTTCCAGCGTTCGCCGTGCTCAACCGCACCGTGAAGGTGGCGGAACTGTATGCGGGGATTGAAGCAGGGGGGGGAATCGTAACGGTGAACCCGGACGGCACTGTAACCGCGCCTATGGTCAGCGCCCTGCTGCCGGTGTTGCTGATAGTAAAAGTGCGGGTCGGCGCCACGCCGCCCTGTATCACCGAACCGAAATCCGTGCCCTTGACCGCGCTGGGTGAACCATCGCCCCAGAATATATTCTGCCCGTTACCGCTGACCGCGATTTCCGCCTGTGGCTGATCAGGCTCAGTAACCGTGCCGATTATGCCGATTTGGAAGGAAGTCTCCACGCCATCCCCCCCGTCAGCGTCGTTGTTCGTCAGAATGATGTCGCCGCCGATAATTCCAACAGTCGCCGTGCTCATCTGCACTGTAAAGGTGGCCGAACCTCTTGCGGGGACCGAAGTGGGAAACGGACCGATAAGGCTGAATCCCACCGGCAGGGCGATTGAGTTCAAATTCAGCGTCGCGCCGCCGGTATTGGTCACGGTGAAAGTGCGGCTCAGCGCGGCACCGCCCTGCGTTGCCGAGCCAAGGTTCACGCCATCGCTGCTCACCATGTTCTGCCCGTTGCTGCTTATCGCAATCTCAGCCTGAGGCTGCTGAGCAACCGTGCCGGTGATCCTGAAGTTAAACGGATTCTCCGCATAATCACCGATGCTGGGGTCATAGGTCATAAGGACGATGTCGCCGCTGAAGGTTCCAAGCATCGCCGTGCCCAACTGCACCGTAAAGGTAGCCGAGCCATGCGCGGCGATTGTAGCGGGTGGCGGGGTGGCGATGGTGAATCCCGCCGGCACTGTGAGCGAGTTCACGGTGAGCGTTGTGTTGCCGGTGTTGGTTACAGTAAATGTGCAAGCCGGCGCTGTGCCTCCCCGCGCCACCACGCCAAAGTCCGTGCCCTTGGCGAAGGTGGGCGTGCTATCGCCATCGGTTATGTTCTGGCCGTTGCCGCTCACCGTTATTGCGGCATCAACCTGGGGCGGCTGATAAACCACGCCGACTACGTAGAAGTTGAAAGGACTCTCCACATAATCCGCGCTGTTGGCATCGCTGACCTTGATGCTGACGTTGCTGTTGCCGAAGGTGCCGGCAGTCGTCGTGTTTAACAGTACGGTGAATGTTGCTATGCCATACGGCGCAATCGACGTGGGAAGCGGGTTGACAACGGCGAATCCCGTTGGGACCGTGCATGAGACCACATTGAGCGTGGTATTGCTGGTGTTGGTCACGGTAAAAGTGCGAGTCGGCACGATGCCGCCCACCGTAGCCGAGCCGAAGTCCGTGCCTTTGCCCACGGTGGGCGCAGTATCGCCGTTCGGGATATTCTGCCCATTGCCGCTCACTGTGATTGTGGCATTGATTTGAGGCAGAGAATAAACCGTTCCGGTTATCTTGAAATTGAACGGCGTTTCCACGCCGTCGCCGCCGTCGGCGTCGTTGGTGGTAAAACTGATGTCGCCGCTGAATGTTCCGGCATTCGTCGTGTTCAACCTCACCGTGAAGGACGCCGAGCCGTTTGCGGCAATGGAAGTGGGAAAACTGCCCGAAAGGCTGAAGCCCGCCGGCAGCGGGAGGTTGCTTAGAGTCAGCGCCGTATTGCCGGTATTGTAAATGTAAAAAGTGCGAGTCGGCGCCGTGCCGCCTTGCGGCACCGTGCCAAAGTTCGTGCCCTTGTCCGCGGTAGGCGTGCTATCGCCGTCTGATATGTTCTGCCCGGTCGCTTCTACCCATACCTGGGTTTCACTCTGAGGGCTGGTATAGGTTATTTGCCACTCGTTGTGATAGGAAGGCGTTACCGTGCCGTCCGCGAAAAACTCGCGAATGATTCCCGTCGGCTCCGCTCCGGGGTTGCTGATGAGCAGCGTGTATACTCCCGTACTGCCGGTGGTGGCTGTCGTGGTTCCTTCTATCGGATCATAAATCTTGTTGTCGACATCTGACACGCCAATGTAGTAGGTTCCCGCGGTGGCAAAAGTGTACTCCAAGTATGAGTCCGTGCTTGGCGACTCGCCGGGGGCCATGCCGTTGTCATTGCTCGCCAGTTGGGTCCCGCTTCCGCGGAACAGCCTTATGTAGGAATCCAGACTGCCCGACGGCTTGTCAATATTGAAGACCAGTGTCTGCCCGGCGGTCACGGTGAACGAGAACATATCGACGTCGGTTACGGTGGAGATATCATAGCCTGTCAGGGCGACAAACGTTGGGATGGCGCCCAGCCGGTGGGCGGTGGCAGTCGTCTGGTCGTCCGCCGTTGGAAATTGATCATACCACCCGGCGACTATTTCGCAGTAGTTGCCCACCGACACGCCGCCTACCACTCCTATGTGAATGTACCCGAAATTGGCCGCGTGCAGCGCCGTGGTGGACGCTACGGTGTAATGGTCTACCGTCTCAGTCTGATCGATGCTGGCGAGCGGCGGGTCGGGGTTACCCTCATAGGGATTCGTCCCCAGCAACACAGTTTGATCCAGAGTTCCAGTTGTTCCCGGACTGACGTTGACCGTCCAACCGTCTTCCATCCTGCCGTGCAAATCAAACGAGGCGACATCGCCGGCAACATCTATCTCCGGCAGCAGCCCGTTGCCGTTGTACATGTTGCCTTCCACGACAAAGCCGTGGAAGTCACCTGTGCTCTTGATACTCCCTCCCAATTCAGTGGGGTCGGACCCGTCGAGCGTATAGTCAACAACTCCGTTGCTATTATCATCATGCCAGAAAAGGTTTCCTGAAACCCGCATCGTGCCCGCTACGCCCCAGTCGCCTATGGTGAGAGTCCCGAGGAAACCCCCCATTACGTTGATGTCGCCGTAAATGCCGCGGGCGTTAATTAAAGTTCCCTTGGGAACGTAACTGGAAAAGTTGATTGCGTACGAGCCGCCCAGCGGGCTGGTGGATATGTACCCGCCGCCGGGCTGGGCAAGATTGGGCTCCAGATTCAGGGAAGTGAATGTCGGCAAATCCACGGTGTTATGCTTGATGGATGTCCCCAGGCCGAGGGCCGCTTCGTCATACTTGTCGCCCGTGAGGTTGCCTTCTATCGCTATTGTGCCAAGGCCGGGGATGCTCGCGCCCGGAGCGACGCTCAGGTAGCCGATTTCAGCGTAGCCGTTGGGTTCGGTGGGGTCGCCGTTTCCACCCGTGTTCAGGACGATATTGTCCCACCCACGGCCTCCGCCGTTACTGACATTGGGACCGGGATCATTTGTCGCACCCGCATATACAAACAGAGGGTTATTGCCGTATTGCTGAAACTTTATCTGCAGGTTGGAGCCGAGCGGTATGCCAGCCGTAGCCGCCGCGGCGGCAAGGTCCACGCTCGTGTTGTACCATAGACCCGATGCGGGCCAGTCAGCCACTATGCCCCCCCCGGGCGGCACACGGTGCGCTCCTATGCCATCAGAATGATCAGGTGCGGTCCATATGGGGTACCAATTGACCCCGTCGGCGCTTATTGAAATTCCGTCCGCGTTATAGTGGTTGGTAAAGGCTCCGCTAAATGAGTCCTGTGCATCATACCAGTTGGCATAGGAAAAATTCAAAGTCGCATTGGTCATGCCCGCCAGATCAACGTTCCATATCGCCTCGTTAAGAGCGCTGCCGCTATTATCAGTGCGGTCCATCAGCAAGGCGTATGCGCCTTGTGCGCCGTAGGTGCCGGTAACCTGTATGCGGCCCTTGTTATCAAGAACGTACTCGCTTCCTACTTTCTTCAGGCTGGCCGTGGTCCACGAAGAACCCAGCGTCCCGCCCTCGAAGCTCTCGCTGGGCTGATAACCGGACGTCGTGACGGTCAGGTTGGTGCCGGCGTCGCAGCCATCTTGGAATTCGACGCGGAAGATTTCGCGGGTCGCGCTATCGTAATCGACATGTGCCGAGCCGGGCCCGGTAAGTGCGAAATTGACGACATCAGATTTGGCGCTGTTGCTTTCGGCCAGGCTGAACGGATGCGCGGCGTCCACCACGGCGGTCGCGGCGTCCAGCAGAAGTCTTGCCTCAAGGGCTTCAAGTGCGGGGAGGTTGATGGCTCTGCGCAGAGTGCGTTTGCGGCCAAACAAGGCCTGAACTTTCATACAATCTGCCTCCACCAACGTGCCTAAAAATCGACAACATAGCCCCACCGTCCCCCGTCAGGTGGGAAATATCGAGACAATAAAACACCGACGCATGAGTGCCTTGACCAGCCTCATGCGCCTTGCGCAGCCATTATGTCGCCGCAAGAAGTGGCAGAATTCTTATATGGGATATTTCACGCAATTCGACGGGAAAAATCAACAGAAAACGCATCCGGACCGGCGACATCCAGAACCATAGTGCCATTTTTGGGCCTTGACATTTATTCGACGATGTGATAGCGTCTGCTGCGTTGCCCGGGAGCCAGGCAGCGAACAGGTGTAACAGTGTTGCATCGGCTTCCCGGCGAAACCGGATGACCATCTTCGACGGCCCATGCTTGCGCCCGTAGCTCAGTAGGATAGAGCGTGTGTTTCCTAAACACAAGGCCGCTGGTTCGAATCCAGCCGGGCGTATGATATGACTATTTGCCCCGCCGCGCAGGGGCGCCCTGTTTGAAGCGCCCGGCGCGGCCATCCACCACATCATGAACGGTGTCCAATGGCAGATATCAGAAGTCGCAAAAAGCCCGTTAAGGACAAAAAGAAAGACGCCTTGCTCACCTTCGGCAACAAGGCCATGGAGTTCGCCCAGAAACACGCCGTCTTCATCACGGCGCTCGTGGCCCTGGTCGTCGTGGGCGTCTTTGTGGTCTTTATCATGCACAACAACGCGCGGAACCGCGAGCAAAAGGCCAGTGACGACCTGAGCGCCTTCCATGACGAAATGTATTCATCGAGCAGCGCCGACGCCGCCCTGCTCAGCGCGGACAAAATGGAGAACCTTTGCAACAGCGTCAAGGGCGACAAGAAACTCTATCCCTTGGTCGCCTTCACCTATGCCCGCGCGTGCTATGATCTGGGCGTCAGGTATGACAGCGCTGAATTGCTCGACAGGGGCATTGCGATTTGCGGCGACCTCTTGCAGAACTATCCCAACTCGCCCGTCACCCAGATGAAGGATTTCGTCAGGCTGGAGGGCAAGACGCCGGGCGAAAACCTCCTTGTGGCGCTGCGCGATAACATGGAACTCGCCAAGCAGGACATCGAATCCACGGAGTTCAAGAATGCGACCGGCGGCGAGGGAGTGCAGGAGAAGTCGTCCGACCAGACTGCCCCGTCCTGAATTCCCGCCGGCTGAGAGAGGAAGCGCCGGCATCCGCCTGCTGCGCCGCCCGTCTCTTCGCGCGAAATGCCCCGCGCTTGAAATCCGTCCGAATCCGCCGCGCTACTTTTTCAAATCTTCCTTCCGTGTCGTGCGCGTCGTCCCCGGCATGCGGAACTGGTGGCCCTTCGGCTTGACCGCGAGCACCGGGCACGGCGCTTTGCGCACGACCTTCTCCGCGACGCTGCCGAACAGGATATGGTCAAGCCCGCTCCGCCCGTGCGTGCCGATGACCACAAGGTCAACCTCCTCACGCGCCGCCGTGCGCACGATTTCAATGTACGGGTGCCCCTCCAGAACGCGCTGCTCAACTTCAACGTCCGCCGTGTCGAAATCCGCCAGCATCTCGGCGAATTTGCCGACCGCTATCTTCTTGAGAGTTTCAAAGGCCTGGTCCTGCGGCACCATGTGTATATGGAAAATGCTTTCATAGACGCGGAAGTCCACGACGTGCAGAAGTATTATTCGGGAACGGTACTGCCTCGCGATGGACAGCCCGTAACGAAACGCGTCGGCGGAACACCGCGAGAAATCAACCGGCACAAGTATCTTCTTGAACTGCGGCATCGCGGTCTCCTGTGCTTGCACGCTCCGGCCTATTCGAGCAGGCCGTGCTTCTTCTTGAAAACGTCGTACGTCTGGCCGTCAAACAACACGAAATATATCTTTTCAATGGTCGTCTTGCCCTTGAGATGCGCCATGCATTCCTCGATCATTATGTCCGCGCAATCGTCCGCCGGAAAGCCCGCGATTCCCGCCCCCACCGCGGGGAACGCGATTGTCCTGACTCCCTTTTCGTCCGCCAGCCTCAGGCTCTCGCGCGTGGACGAGCGCAGAGACTCCGCGGTCGTCCGCCCGCCGAGCGACATGCTCGCGGCGTGTATCACGTACTTCGCCGCGAGGTTCCCCGCCCCGGTTACCGCGGCGCCGCCCACCCTGACCGGGCCGTGCGCGTCGCACTCCTTCTGGATGGACGGCCCGCCCTTGCGGCGTATGGCGCCCGCAACGCCGCCGCCCAACTGCAAATCATTGTTCGCCGCGTTGACTATCGCCTCAGCGACCACATCCGTTATGTCGCCCCGCCTGATGATTATCTTTTCCTTCATCCACCGCCTCGCGGCCTTCTCAGTCCGGCCTGTAATAGTCCTTCCTTGTGCGGAACTTGTAAACCTCCACGACGGGGCCGTCCGGGCCGATGGCGCGCAGGACCCATATGTAGTCCTGCGCGGGCTCCAGCGCGTCGTAGCCCTCCGTCAGGAAAATCCCCTCCGCGGCGAACTGCTTCATCAGATTGGCGGGGTTGGACAGGGGAACGGACTGCGCCTGCGCCGCGCTGAAATTTGCGATCTTTAGAATGGGCTGGCCGACGGCTTCCTTGGTCTCAACGCGAAAATCGACGGCGCGGTAAAGTTCAAATTGCAGATTCCTCACCGGCTCTTTCGCCGTCCAGGTGAAGGTCGGCATCCAGTCCACGTCCTGCGCGTTCTTCTTCGGAATAACGTTCTTGAACATGCCGCCGCCGCAGCCGGCCGCCGACATCGCCAAAAGCAGGAAGGGCACAACCAGCACGGCCCCAAACCGCGATCTTTTTTCCATGGCGCGCTCCTTGATTCTGACAGCGGAAATTTTGTCCTGAAACCGACGCGACGAATATTCTATGTGCTGGGGCCGTTGCGCGCAAGGCTTTTTACTGCCGCGCCTCTTCGCCCGCCGCGACATGCCCTTATGTGCATATGATTCGGCCCCCAATCCCGCCGGATCCGGACGAGGGGGTCAGACAAGAGGGTCAGGTACGATTACGGAGCGCAGCCGAGCGGAGCGAGGCCAGCTCGTAGATTGTACCTGACCCACTTGAATCGCTTCGATTCATTGTCTGACCCTAGCGAGACGGAAAAGCGCCCACCTCGTAGAATGGATCCGGTCCACTAATTCAAATCCGCCCAGCTCGTAGATTGTACCTGACCCACCTGTCCCGACATTCCGCATTAATCATAAAGGAAGGTCGGGACATTGTCTGACCCTGGCAAAGACGGACAAGCGCCCACCTCGTAGAATGGACCCGGTCCACAAACTCAGATCGACCCATCTCGTAGAATACGCGTTTGCCCCCATTCCGTTCTAAAACGGCGCGCCTTTTTGTGAGACTTTCCGGGATTTTTGGCACAAATGTGGCACAATGTACCGGATTGTCCCACTTTCGCGTGTTTTCATTACCCCTTGCCGCAACATGCCTTACGATTATTAAAAAGCCGCTGTCCCGGAAATTCCCGGCACTTTCACGCCTTGCCATTGCCACATTTGTACTTTAGCCGCTGCTTGCCCGCCATCCAAAGGAGGGTGAACCCCAAGCGGGCCACAGAGAAAAATTTTTCGTTTTTAGTTTGCTTTTATCGCAGATTTCGCAGATTACAAATTAAGTCCGACTTTTCATTTTATCGCAAAGGCGCGAGATTCCTTCGCGTCCTTTGCGCCTCTGCGGTTTTATTTTCCGCGGAGCATGGCGAGGACGATTTGCTGCGGGATGGGCGCGACGCGTTCGAGGTTCCTGCGGAAGTCCAGCATCACAAGCCCTTCGGCCTTGTCGCTTATGGCGCGGATGACCAGGAACGGCACGCCGTTCGCCGCGCACACCGCGCCGACCGCCGCGCCCTCCATCTCCACGCACAGCCCGCCGAAATCCTTCAGTAACTGCTCGCGCTTCTCCCGCTTGAACACCGGCGCGTCGCCGGTCAGCACGCGGCCAAGGAAGACGCGCGTCTTCTCCAGATGCTGCGCGGCCTGGCGCGCCTGCGCGATGAGCGATTCGTCGCACTTCACCATCGTCGCGCCAACTTTGTCCACGAAGAACCCGACGAATGACGACCCGCCGCTCATGTCGTAATCGTGCTGGGCGACCTCCGAGGCGATGATGATGTCGCCCGGTTCGAGATGAGGCTCCAGCCCGCCGCCCATGCCGATGCAGAGCATTGTTCTCGCGCCGAAGAGGTCGATGAGCGCCTGCGCCGCCATCGCCGCGCGGACCTTGCCCATCCCGGCGGCCACTATTGCCACGTCCTTGCCGGAGAGCCGGCCGGTTACGTAGGTCTTCCCGGCGTGCTGGCGCTCTTGCGGCTGCTCGACTTGTTCGAGCAGGAGGCTTATTTCAGTCTTCATCGCCGCTATTATGCCCGTTCTCGCGGTGGCGGCGTTTTCCGGTGAAGTCATTGCTTGCCCTCTTTCAGCATTTCGATGAATGTTTCCAGCCGCATCTTCGTGCGCCCGTCGAGCGGCGCTGGCGCGTCGCCTTCCAGCGTGAGGATGGGGAGGTCGATCTCGCGCCGCACCAGGAAATCCTGAATCTGGCGGAAACAGAAACTCTGCGTGTAGTGTATCACGCCGTGGACCTTGCGACGAGCGATTTCCCGCTGGATGTCCTCCAGCCGCACGAAGATGTCGTACGGGTACGTGTAGCGGCGGTACTGCTCCACGAGGCCGGCCACTGTTGGCTTTTCGCCGTCGTTTGCGGCGTTTGGCATGCCGAACTGCCGCTGGATTTCGTTGAAGACTATCCCCGCGCCCAGCGATTCCACGTACTGGTAAAAGTCCGTGAAGATGGGCGGGATGCCGATGTAGGCGAGGCGAACTTCGTGCTCGCGCGAAGGCGCGCGGCGCTTCTCGTCGAGGAAGCGCGCGAGTTTCTCAGTAAACAGCGCGACGTCTCCGTCGAAATCGCTCGACGAGACCAGCCACAGGTGGTTCTCCAATCCGGAGACCCGGCCGGTCTTCCACGTCATCTCGTCCAGTTCCGCCAGCATCGCGCGCGCCGGGCGCATGGAGGCGTGTACGCGGAGCGTATCGTCCCAATTTGTTCCAAGCCGCGCAATGAGTTTTTCAATCTGCATGCGCAGCATGTCGAAGTCGCGGTCGAAGGGGAAAGCGAAAGGTATGATGCCCTTGCCGTGGTAGCGCAGGACTTCCATGAGCGCGTGGGTGTTGGAGCAGTCGCCTTCGGTAACGGCTATGATGCGCTTGATGTCGGGCGATTCCAGCGCGACCGTATAGAGGCCTTTTATCCACGCGCAGACGTTTCGCGGGAAGCCGGCGCGCTCGGCGGCCTCGACGAATCTCGCGGGGCGCTCCGCGGCGATGAAGCGGTTGTTCAGGTCAACCGGCTTCAAGCCCGCCGCGAAAATGACCTCGGATGGGACGGTGGTCGTTATGCCTATGGATTCCGTCAATTTGTCCTCGCGATAAGAAGCCCCGTAAGAGACGCGCGTGCATTCTAAGATTTGGCGCGCGCGCGTTCAAGGCAAAAAGGAAGGGCGCGAGTGGTCGCGCCCTTGCGGTTCTTTGATTTGACCGGCTTTGCTCACCAGTTGCCGCTGGCGAGGTACTCGTCGATGGCCGTGGCGGCCTTGCGGCCCGCGCCCATCGCAAGGATGACCGTCGCCGCGCCGGTTACGATGTCGCCGCCGGCGAACACGCCCTTCTTGGTGGTCTTCGCGGTCGCTTCGTCGGCGACGATGAGGCCCTTCTTGTGCGTCTCAAGGCCGGGTGTGGTCTGCGGCACCAGCGGGTTGGGGCCGTTGCCTATTGCGACGATGACGCAGTCGCAGTCCATCTTGAATTCGCTGCCCGGTATCGGTATCGGCTTGCGCCTGCCGGAGGAATCGGGTTCGCCCAACTGCATCTTCTGGCACTCCATCGCGGTTACCCAGCCGTCAGCGTTGCCGTGGATTCTAACGGGCGCGGTGAGGATGTCCATGATGATGCCTTCCTCTTCGGCGTGGTGGATTTCGTCTATCCTTGCGGGCATTTCGGCATGGGAGCGGCGATAGACGATGTGGACTTCCTTTGAACCGAGCCTGAGCGCGCTGCGGGCGGAGTCCATTGCGACGTTGCCGCCGCCGAGCGCCATTGTTTTCTTGCCGACGAATATGGGGGTGTCGGCGAGCGGGAACTTGTACGCCTTCATGAGGTTCACGCGGGTGAGGTACTCGTTGGCGGAATAGACGCCGCAGTAGTTTTCGCCCGGTATATGGAGGAAGAGCGGGAGTCCCGCGCCCGTGCCGATGTACACGGCGCCGTAGCCCTGCTCGAAAAGTTCGCTGATGGTGACGGTCCGGCCGACGACGACGTTGCGGGCGATTTCCACGCCGAGTTTTTCAAGGTAGTCCACCTCGAACTGCACTATCGCCTTGGGGAGGCGGAATTCCGGGATGCCGTAAACAAGGACGCCGCCGGTTTTGTGCAGGGCCTCGAAGAGGGTAACGTCGTAACCCATCTTCACCAGTTCACCGGCGCAGGTCAGCCCGCCGGGACCGGAGCCGACGATGGCCACTTTTTTGCCCTTCTTGGGGGCCGGGGGCGGGATGAGGATCTTTCCGCGCTCGCGTTCCCAGTCCGCGGCGAAGCGCTCAAGCGCGCCGATGTTCACCGGCTCGCCCTTTAAGCCGAGGACGCAGTTTTTCATGCACTGGTCTTCCTGCGGGCAGACGCGCCCGCACACGGCGGGAAGGGCGTTCGTTTCTTTTATCTTCGGCGCGGCGTCGTCGAATTTGCCTTCGCGGATAAGCGCGATGAATTGCGGTATCTGCACCCTTACGGGGCAGCCTTCGACGCACCGCGGCTTTTTGCATTCGAGGCAGCGGCTCGCTTCCAGTTGCGCCTCATCGGGCGTATAGCCGAGCGGCACTTCGTTGAAGTTGCGCCCGCGCTCGATGGGGTCCTGCTGGCGCATCTTTACGGTCGGTATCTTGTTGCCTTTTTTAACTTCTATCATTTCTGCCTCAGCCCTATTAAACATTCGTGGTCATATTTTTCAGCGGATTTTGCTTCCATGCCTTTGTACGTCTTGAGCCTTTTCATCAATTCGTCGAAGTCCACCAGCAGGCCGTCAAATTCCGGGCCGTCCACGCACGTGAACTTCGTTTCATTGCCCACTGTCACGCGGCATCCGCCGCACATGCCGGTGCCGTCAACCATTATCGTGTTCAGGCTGACGACCGTCTTGATGTTGTGCTTTCTCGTGACGCCCGCGACGGCCTTCATCATGGGCACCGGGCCTATCGCGGTAACCTCGTCGATCTTCTCCCCGCGCGCTATGACCTGCTCGAGGACCTGCGTGACGAAGCCGTGGAAGCCGTAAGAGCCGTCGTCGGTCGAGACGAGCAGTTCGTCGGAAACGGCCTTCATTTCATTTTCGAGGATGAGCAGGTTTTTCGCGCGCGCGCCGATGATGGAGATGACCTTGTTGCCTCTTGCCTTCATGGCCTTCGTGATGGGGTAGAGCGGCGCGACTCCGATGCCGCCGCCGATGCCGACCACCGTGCCGAACTTCTCGACGTGCGTCGGCCTGCCGAGCGGCCCGACGAGGTCGAGAATCCCGTCGCCCAACTTGTGCCGGGCGAGCGCCTTGGTGGATTTCCCGACGGCCTGGAAAATCAGCGTTATCGTCCCCTTCGAGGGATTGGAGTCCGCGATGGTCAGCGGAAACCTCTCGCCGTCCTCGGACAGGCGGAGGATGACAAACTGCCCCGCCTTGTGCTTCGATGCGATGCGGTGCGCTTCAACCTCGAAGCGGAACACGTCGCTTGAAAGCGCTTCCCATTTGACAATCTTGTTCATGTTTTGACGCCACATTGTATAAGAATCCTCAGGAACCCCTATTGAAAGCGGGGCATTTTACCACCCGGCTTTTCCCAACGCAAAGAAAATTTCCCGTGTCCGGATTTGTCGGACTTGTCGGACCCGTCGGCAACGTCCGGCGCCGGGGGATAAAAACTCCGCCTCCCTGATAGATACCGTAAGGGATGATTCTCCCGGCGGCTGTAGCGTCCCTTGGGTAGGGCCAGGAAACAACATTATTATACCAGATTTCCCGCGCCTTTCAACCGAAACCGGCCTCCCGCGCCACGCGATGTGCTGGTATGTGCACCTAACAGCGCCCCCGAACTTTTTCCGCTGACAGCACCAAAAGGGGCGTAGCCCTCTTTGTTGCAGTCAAGCGTGGAATTCCTTTGCCTTTCCGCCGGCCCATGCGTATCATCATGCGGGGAGAAATACGGTCAATTGCGTGACCCGTTTGTCGGAGAGAATCATGGTCAGGCGCATATCACTGGCCCTCGTACTCATCGCGCTGACAGCGCCGTTTGTCTTCGGCGACGTTCCACGGCCTCCTATCTCCACCCCAAGGCCTGCCATCGACATCCGTTACGCCCCGATCATCGTATGGCTGGACAAGGCGCTGTCCGCCGCGCACGAAATGCCCCAAGGCCCGATTCGCGATTATGCCCTCAAAAATATCACGGTCATATACCTCCGCCTGAACATGCCTGAGTGCGCCTTTCAAACTGCCAAAGAAATAGTGGCCGCCGAATACAAGGACGAACTCTTGCAGTCGATCGCTGTTCGGTATGCAAAAGCAGGCAACTATGCGGAGTCTATCGACGCGGTTAAAGAAATCTCCGGCGTTGAAATGCGATACTATCCCGTTTCCGAAATAGTTGATGCGATGATAGGCGCCCACCGATACAAAGAAGCGGTTGAGGTCGCAGGGTCTTTCTGCGGGCCCTTATGGCGTGCGAATGTGATGGCGCGCGTGGCGGTGCTGAGGAAGGACGAAAACGGCTTGCTGGAAGCCATTCGATACGGATATGGAATCTCCGACCCGGACCAAAGAGCCGAGGCGATAGGCGACATATGCGGCATCATGGTCAGGGCGGGAAGGTACGTGTCCGCCATTCGCGTAGCGTTTTCCGCGCCCAATAGCGACATGAGGGACCACGCCTTGCGCATGATATCAGAAGCAACGTACGATAGCAGGGTGGCGATATTCACATTGGCCCTTACCCCATTCATCGAAGATCTTCAAACAAGGGCGTATACGCTGGACAGCATTTCCCGCCGGATGGACACTCCGCAAGAACACGCCCTTATTTTCCGCCAAGCCATTGCCACGGCGGACGCGATAAAGAAACCCGAAGAGAGGAGGGAAACTCTAATAGAATTATCTAAGGTCGCAGCCTTTGATGGCCTCGGAAAGGAAGCAGCCTGCGCGGCGCTTCTGGGCGGGCTCAACGACCCACAGGCTATGGCGGAGATATTCGACGCGTGTATCGAGAGCAATGCGTTCGATGAGGCGAAAGCCCTTGCAGCGAAGGAAGACAATCCTTACGAACGCGCGAACCGGCTTATGCGCGTGGCATACGGCCAGAAACAAGCAGGCCTAGCCAAGGAAGCGGTAGCCACCTATACAGATGCCACAACCGCAGCGGCTCTTGCCAAGCCGGCGGATATGGGTAACCGGGTCTTCATCAGGCCAGAACCCACGGCATTTGACTTGTTGCTGGCCTGTGCATACAGCCAGAACGAAGCGGGCTCCCCCGAAGAAGCGAAAAAAACTTTCGCGCTGGCAATCGCAGTCGCCCGGTATCAACCCTCGCCCTCCGCGGAATACTATCTCTATCGTATCGTGGAATGTATGCAAAGGATGGGCGACGGCAAGGCCGCTCAAGAACTCGAAAGCCAGATTCCAGACGGGCCCGCAAAGGTATCGATGCTGTGCGGAACCTTCGCGCGTCAGGCCTCTAAAGGCGATATGGACGCCGCCCGCAAGACATCCGCGGACGCAATGGCCATGGCGCAAAAAATCGGCCTCTATCCAGACAGACAGAATTCTTTTTCAAATCTGGCGGTGACTCAGGCGCGTTCGAAGATGTTCAACGAGTCACTGGAAACTCTCAAGCAAATCGACAACCCCGCGACGAGGCTCCGTGTCCTCGAGGAAATCGCCCCCCTGCAGGCGGCCGCCGGCGACAGCAACGGGGCTGCAAGCAGTTTTGAAGAAGCCACCCGCATGTGCCAGAAAGTCGGCGGCGACGCGAACAATGTTGCCAACAACCTGAACACAATAGCCCGGCTCCAGGCCGCCGCCCATCTTGATGAGGAGGCAAAAAAAACGCTGCGCCTGGCCCTTGACCTCACGGATAAAATTGAAGACATGCGCTCCAAAATCGGGCTCCTGTGCGCAATAGCCTGTATTCAGCGGCAAGTCGGAGATGACGCCGAGAAAACCTTCAAGACAGCTGAACAACTTGCGCTCAACGCCAAGACCCCCGAAGACAAAGTCATTTTCCTCTTTGATGTCAGCGGGGGATATAAGTACGCCGGCCTCCTTGATGACTCCTCCCGCCTCTTCTTCCTGGCAAGAGACATTGCCAAGGACATGGACAGCAGACAGGTGCAAGAATATCTGGAGTACATCGCCAAGGAGCAACTATACAGAGGCATGTTCGCCCAAGCGTTTGTGAACGTGGCGGCGATAAAGAACGAAAAAATGAGAAAGGAAATCTATTCCGATTTTGACACGTCGCTGTGGTACGAAACCTCGAAGCAGGATTCTCCTGAGATGGCTTTGCAGTTACTTCAAGGGCAACCTTCCGAAGCCCGCGCCTTCTACTGCATCTCCATCGCCAAGCAACTCTTAAAGGGCCTTCGGTAAGTAATAAGTAGGGTCAAACCCGCTTATTGGGCCGCAATAGGCGTAAAATTTTGCGGCATCGAGCGTTATGGCGTGGCGAGGCTGCGAGAGAGACCTGGTTTTCAGTTGCTTCGCGCAAAATCCCTGCAGATACGAGCACATCAGGATTATGGACGGGAAAGTCGAACGGTGCAAAAAATAAGGCAAGCCGGTGAGCGGCTTGCCTTGTTGTTGCTGAGTTTCCGGGTGCTGCCGAGGGCGACACCCTCAAGCCTCAGGCTTCTTTGGCGGACTGTTTGCCTTTGCCGATGCCGGGGATGCGGGCGAGCAGGTCGCCCAGTTTTATGCCGCTGATGGCTTCAATCGTGGGCGGCAGTTGCGCCATGGCTTCGGCGATGTCTTTCGTGAGTTTGCTTGCTCCGCCGCCGTCGCCGCCGCTGTTGATGATGATTATCTTCTCGGTCTTGCTCAGCGGCTCCGCGATGGCGCGGGCGAGTTCCGGCATCTTGTCGATGAACATCTGCGCGATGGCGGCCTCGTTGTACTGGCGCCATGCGTCGGCCTTCTTGTTCATCGCCGCCGCGGTTGCGCTACCCTGCGCGTCGATGACGGCGGCTTCCGCGAGACCCTTGGCCTTGGTGGCTTCGGCCTCGCCTATACCGATGTTCTTGCGCGCGGAGGCTTCGCCTTCGGCCTCGGCTATGGTGCGGTATTTCTGCGCGTTGGCGAGCGTTTCGATGCGGTACTGCTCGGCCTCGGCGGGCTTGCGGACGGTGGCCTCAAGTTCCTTCTCCTTGCGGGAGATTTCCTTCTCCTGCACGGCTATCTGCTTTTCCTTGGAGATGACTTCGACCTGGATTTCCTCGGCCTTGACGGCCTGGCCGGTGGTGTATTTTTGCAGGTCGTAGGCGAGGTCGGCCTGGGCGCGCTTCTGGTTGACCGAGGCGTCGAATTCGGCCTTTCTCACTTCATAGTTTCGCTGGGCCTCGGCGATCTTGGTGTCGGCGACGAACTTCGCCTCCTGGCCGGCCTGGTAGGCCTGGGCGGAGCGGATGGTGGCGTCGCGGTCGGCTTCGGCCTGGCCGATGATGGCGTCCCTCTTGACCATCGCTATGCGCGGCTTGCCCAGCGCGTCGAGATAGCCCTGCTCATCGCGGATGTCTTTGAGGGTGAAGGAGACGATGTGCAGGCCCATCTTTCGCATGTCGCTGGCGGCGACTTCCTGCACCTGCTGGGCGAAGGATTCGCGGTCCTTGTAAATCTGCTCGACGGTCAGCGTGCCCAGGATTGCGCGCAGGTGGCCTTCGAGGGTCTGGAGCGCGATGTTCTCGATCTCCGGGCGGCCCTTGCCGAGGAACTGCTCGGCGGCGGCGGCCATGGATTCGTAGTCGCTGTTGACCTTTATCTGCGCGACTCCGTCAACGAGGATGGGCACGCCCGCGACGGTATAGACCTCGGGGGTCTTCACGTCGATGGTGATTAGTTCGAGCGAGAGGATTTCGTATCGCTCGAAGACGGGCCAGATGAATGTGCCGCCGCCCTTGACGATGCGGAATCCGCGCTTGCCGTCGGGGGTGCTTTTGCGGCCGTAGATGATGAGGGCCTGGTTGGGGCCGACCTTGCGGTACCGGCTTGCAAACAGCCAGCCCAGAAGGATGAACAGCGTGACGATGCCCAGCACGGCCAGCACGATGAGGCCGGCGTCCACATCGGCGACAAAGACGCTTGAATTAAAGATTGGCTCCATTTGCCTCCTCCATATAAAAAAGTCCTGAGGCTTGAGGCTTGAGTGAAGACCTTTCAACACGATTTAAGGCCGCTCATCCCCAATCCCTCATCCCTGTTTTCAACGAACCTGCGAAATCTGTGTAAACCGTGGTTCCGTGAACTATTTTCTTCTGCCGAGAAGGCGCTGGAATTTTTCTCCCGCGGATTCCTTTACGTACGCCGTGCCTTCGGAGACGCGGCAGATCTGCACCTTCGCGTGCGCGGGGATTGCCTTGCCGCCCTCGGAGCGCGCCGGGTAACTCATGTTTGAACCCGCGGCGATGAACGATATTTCGCCCGCGCCATTTTCCGGGATGGTTATGAGCACCTCGGCGATGATGCCGACAAGTTCGGCATCCGAGAAGTGGCTGGAGGCGGCGGTGGCCTTGAATATCTTGTTCACGACGTAGAAAGTCACCAGGCCAAGCCCGATTCCGGATACGGCCGCGATGGGGACATGGACGTAATACTTGTCCGGGCCGAAAACCTCCAGCGCAATCAAGCCGCCGCCGCCGAAGCACGCCACGATGGCGGAAATTATGAAGGGGCTCCAGGGCGAGAGGTGCGCCGCGGAATCAAGCACGGCCACGCCCGGTCCGCTGCCGCCGACGTCGGTGTCGAACTGCCCGTCCGGGCCGCCGACGTGCCCGCCGCCGATGTCGTGGCCGCCGGTTGCGACTTCGGGGCCGTGGCCGGAAACCTCCGCCGTGTGGAAGACTCCGCCAAGAATGGCGGCTACGAGGACGAAAACAAGTCCCACGAAGAGGCATATGAGGTAAACTGTTACCATCTCTTTGCTCCGTTGTTGCGCGTGAGCCGAAGAGGGAAGCGGCCACGCGGAAATCCGAACGACATTACAATATCATCACGTCCGCGGCTGGTCAATCATTTTTCAGCAAGGGCGTGTCGCGGGTGACTTCGGGGGGCAAACTTCAATGAGATGGTCTCGCGCCGTCGGCTGCGCTCCGTAATCATACCTGACCCTTTTGTCTGACCCGTCGCGGCAGTTGCGCGCGCGGATGAAACAGGTTATAATTATGCGTGAATAAGACGGCAAACGCCTTCGGAGCAATGTAATGATTTCAACAACGTGCCAGGACTGCCGCGCGTGCGATATCCGCGAAAGATGCCGCATAGTCTGCGAGGCCATTGAAGCCATCCTTCCCAGCATGGAGCAGGGCCGAGTGGACTTTGAGGACCTCCCGCGCATTTACGAAGGCCGCATCATAACGGACATCATCCTGGACAACGAAGACCTCCTTGCCCCGCGCCAGCGCGAGATCGTACGCCTGTACTACCGCGAATCCAGCAACCAGGAAGAAATCGGCGCCGTCCTCGGCATAACCCAGCAGGCGGTGGCTGACGCGCTGAAGGCCGTCCGGCTGCGCTTCATGCGAATGTACCAGAAGCGCAAGGCGCCCTACGACACCATCGAGCGCGGCAAATACGACGAAATCGAGGATATTCCCACGATAAATTTACCAGGCATAACCGGCGGCCCAGAGGAGAGTTAAGATTGGATTGCGCGCCCGCAAAAATATTTTTCAATATTTCTTCATGGCGGGCTTGTATTGAAGGTTAACTATGTACGCGCAAGTTTTCGAAGCGATTCGAGACTTGCGTTTTTCTTTTCCCTTCCAAACCGCCCCTCACCCTACTTAACCCCATACCCCACAAACAAATAAATGGCCCTGACCCGTTTTCTACGGTGCCGTGGCTTCGAGCGCAGCCACGCCGGCGTTTCTCCATGTGAACACTCGGCATTTGTCCGGCGCGGTGAACACTATCCTGCTGGTGACTATCACCTCGCACGTCTTCGGCGTCACGGCGCCGTCCAGCGCAAGGCAAGGCGTGAGGCGTTCGCCTCTGTACATATCTCCCAGATACGCGAGATGTTTCGAGTCCGGGCTGAAGGTGAAACTCGCCTCGTTGATCGTGTTGAACAGCGGACCCTCGTTTTCATCGAGCACAGCCCGCGCGGTGTAACCAATATTGATTTCGTAGGCAAGATGCTGCGAGTCGGGGCTGAAGACGATTCGCGGCGCGATGCTCTTGTACTCTTTTCGCTTTTGTCCGTCGACGACGACGCACATGCCTTCTTTTTCGACGAAGATGTACGCGAAATGCTTCGAGTCCGGACTGAACGTCAGGCAGGCCGGATTATTCGCCGGATTTTCACATTCCCTTCCATCGAGCACGGCGAGGGACCTTTGGCCTTCGCCGTACTTGACCTTGACGATGTAGGCGAGGCGAGCGGAGTTAGCGCTGAAGAGAAGGCTCTGCGGATCGACCCAATCATATTTCTTGCCCGCGAAGCCGTCGCGCACGACGAACGATTGCCTGGTCGCCGGGTCCTGATCGACGTAGGCGAAATGCTTCGAATCAGGGCTGAAGACGACGTCGCCCATCGGCGAGGAGCCCATTCCGTAGAGAACGCGCTCGGGCTTGTCCTTGCCGAGATTTTCTATCACGAAGAAATATCCCTTGCCCAGCGAGTAGAACGCAATGCGTGTGGAATCGGGGCTGAACACGGGCATGTCGACACGCGCGTAGTGATAATCCGCGTCATTCTTGACAGCGTAAAATGCCTTGCCGTCAAGCATCACAACTCCGCCGTCCTTGTCATTGACGCAGTACGCGAGATGTTTCGAATCAGGGCTGAAGGTGAACCCAACGCCGACATATGGGCGGTCGAACATTCCTTCATCCGGGAGCAATTGTCTATTGGGATCCCGTGGGCGGTCCGGGCAGTCGAACGGTTTGCTTTCGACGCCGTCGAGGACGATGACTTCCTTGTCGCCTTTCTTGGCGTCGAACGCAAAATGCTGCGAGTCCGGGCTGAATTCCATCTTGTATATCTTGTCGTATGGCGCGCTTTCAACGCCGTCGAGTACGACCATCCAACTTCTGTATGTCCGCGCTAGGTAAGCCACGTGTTTCGAGTCGGGGCTGAAGATGTACGTGCAGCGTGCGCCGCTGACGGCGTATTCCTTTATCTCGTCATATTTCTTGCCTTCCACGCCGTCGATCATGGCGACGAACCAGTTGTCGGGGCGCATGACGGTATAGGCGGTGCGCTTGCCATCGGGGCTTATGTCCACGTAGGCCGGCGTTCTATTCGCCCCAAAGACGCACAACTGCGTTTCGGTCACGGCAAGGACCGGCGGCTCCTCCGCTGGCGAGGCGAGGATATTCGCGCAGGAGCACGATACCAGCATCGCGCTAGCGAGCGTGGCAATAACCAGCACGCTTCGCAATAATGAGAATCGCATGATGGCCTCCTTTCGGTTTATTTTTCCGCTGGCGCGCTGGCTTCGAGCGCAACGATGTCCTGTTCGTTGAGTTTCGCGTTCTTATACATGAACACCCTGCATTTATCGGGTGCGGTGAAAGCGACTTGAGGATAGGGAACCACGCCAATGTATGGAGATGATTCAGCGCCGTCGACGACCAGCACGGATTGTTCGGGACCCTTTGATGCGACGTACGCCAGGTGCTTCGAATCCGGGCTGAAAGCAAGGCCGGAGTTTCCGCTGTGTCCATAAAACCGGAATATGTAATCGCAGGCCAGTGAGTCATACTTTCTGCCTGCGACGCCGTCCAGTACGACGAACCACTTGGTCAGTTGGCCGGGAGTGTACCCGGTGGACAAAATATACGCGAAGTGCTTTGAATCCGGACTGAAGGTTAGGGCCGTAGGGTCGTAACCGTTCGGCAATTCGGTGCCGTCGAGCACGACGAAAGATTTGTCATTGCGCTTGGCGATGTAGGCGAAGCGTTTCGAGTCCGGGCTGAACAGCACTCGGCCCACACTATCGTACGGACCGCGTTCAACGTCGTCGATGATGACGTATTCCCCACGGTCTTTCTGGGCAATGCATGTCAGGCGCTTCGAGTCCGGGCTGAAGGTAAGGTCGAGAATGTTGTAGTACGCGCCGCTCCTGACGCCGTCGCGCATTATGTAAGTTCCTCTCTCATTATCATATGCGGCATAGGCGAAATGCTGCGAATCCGGGCTGAAAGCGACGTTCGCGTTGAGGTCCGCTGTGCCGATAATGACTTCATCAAGTACCAGCGCCATGTCCGGCAGGATTTCCCTGCTCGGCGTCCTTACTCCTCTGGCGACCGCGTAGGCCAGATGTTTCGAATCCGGACTGAAAACAAAGGTGCCGACATGGGGATATTGGTCCCTCCAACCCACTCTCCTTGGCTGGCCGCGAAACCACAAGGCGCGGTTCTGAATTTTGCTTTCTGCGCCATCAATAACGGCAAAACACAGGTCGCCCTGTTTGACTTGATAGGCGAAGCGCTTGGAATCCGGACTGAAAGCAAAGCCTTCGGCGATATCGTCGTACAACTTGCCCTTGACGCCGTCAAGCACGACGGCCCATTTCAGCCCAGCCTCGTTTGGCGGCGTATGTAGATTTCCCTCGTAAGTGACGTAAGCAAAATGCTGCGAATCAGGACTGAAGAGGAAGTTGGGGCCGCCTTGATGCTCCACGCCGTCGAGCACGACGAACATCTTGCCGTCCCTCACGGCGGCGTACGCGAAGTGCTTTGAATCAGGGCTAAAGGTGAGATATTCGTCGATAACGTCGTACGCTCTTCCCTCGACGCCATCAAGGACGACGAAACTCGTCCTGTCGCGCCATGACACATACGCTGCACGTTTGCCGTCGGGGCTGATTGTTGGGAACGGCTTGGATGGCCGTGGGACGAGTTTGCAGAGCAGCGTTTCATTCGTGGCGAGAGCGGGAGCAGGTGTTTCCTTTTCTATGCTCCTAGGGCTCTCCGCGGGTTTGGCTTGCTGCGTCGGTTTTGTGGCGGGAACCACCTTTGTTGCGCAGGAAGCGGTGAGGGCCACAAGCATCGCGAGGACGAGGACATTGCGCATTGAAATGATAATCATCTGTTTCTCCTTGAAGGAATGTGCGAAATTCTCCCCGATACATAAGACGCAACCGGCGGGAAAATGTTCCCAAAATTCCCGGTCAAAATCTTGCGGCATCGCATCCGGGGTCAGACCCTTTCCGTCCCCCGACCTTTCATCTACAAAAATAGTGAGGAATGTCGGGGTCCTCCTCAGCGTCTGACCCCCTACGTGGGGACCGCTTCGGCCATGACTTCGGCGGCGGAGGCGTTGATGACAAGGTCGGCGATTTCGTCGAGCGGCGTGGGGTCGTGGTTGATGATGGCAAGGCGCGCTCCGCTTCGTTTCGCGCGCTCCGGCAGCAACGCCGCTGGATAGACAACGAGAGAGGAGCCTATCGCAATCATCAGGTCGCACTTCGTCGCCTCCTCCGTCGCCTCTTCCAGAACGTCCTCCGGCAATCCTTCGCCGAAAAAGACCACCGCGGGGCGCAGCATCCCGCCGCAATGCGCGCAGGGCGGCGGGTTTTGCCTGATGAGCATTTCGTGGAGTTCGTCTATGGTGAAGTGCCGCCCGCATTCGAGGCAGTAGATGTCGCGCGTGGAGCCGTGGAGTTCGAGCACTTTGCGCGAACCGGCCAACTGGTGCAGGCCGTCGATGTTCTGCGTGATGACGGCTTTGAGTTTGCCCGCAATCTCCAGCCGCGCCAGCGCAAGGTGCGCCTCGTTGGGCTTTGCCTTGCGCAGCACGTCGTAGCGGACATCGTGGAAGAACGACCAGTATAGCGTGGGGTCCTTCATGAAGTAGTCGATGTGCGCATAGACTGTGGGGTCGTACTTGTTCCACACGCCGCCTTCGCCGCGATAGGTGGGGACGCCGGACTCCGCGGAAATTCCCGCGCCGGTGAAAGCGACAATGCGCGAGGCCTTTCCTATCATTTCCGCGAGTTCCTGGATGATTTCCTGCATGACTCACCTCGTGGCTGATTTTGGACGCGCGCCTGATTTTATCGCCGCGCGGGCGCGAAGTAAAGCGCCGTGCCTCGCGCCGCGAGGCGTCTCACGCGGAAATGCCGTTTAAGAATTTCGCGCTGAATGGCCGATATGCGATATGTTTAGGAAGGGGTACGCAGTTACGGAGCCGGCACGGCGGTGCCGCGCTTCGGCCTGATTTATTTCAGGGCGGAATTACGCACTGGGCAAATGTGAAAATTTTTCATTCTTCTAATGGGGGCAATGTATGAAAAAAGGCGTAATTTTATTGATGTGCATGGCCGTGCTCGTATTTTTCGCGCCGTCGAAATTGCGCGCGGCGGACGACTCCGAGCAGGCGGCGAAGGCGTTTCAGGAGATGAGCGACGCTCTTCAGAAGGAGCCGAACCTCTCGCCTGAGACGAAGGAAAAGATAAAGAACTTCGGCGAGGCGGTCCTGAAGATGAAAGGCCCGCAGGCCGCGCCGGGCGCGCAGGGGAAGATAGCGGACTGGTTCGCGGACGAGAAGAACGCGAAGAAGTTCACGGATTTCTTCGGCGGGCCGGACGGCAAGGGGTTCATTGACAGGATAAGCCTGAACGGCGACTTCCGGCTCCGTTTTGAAAACACGACGAACGCCGGCTCGACGAAGGGGGACCCGGCGCACAGGGACCAAGCGCGTTACCGCGCGCGCCTGCGCTTCGGCGCGGAGTATGAAGTTACCCCGACGGCGTGGATAGGCGCGAGGCTTGTAACCGGCCCGCGCAATGAACAGCAGTCCGCCAACCAGACGCTGGGCGACGACTTCTCCAAGTGGGAAGTGAACTTTGACAGGATTTATCTGCACTGGGCGCCGTATGCGCAGTCGCCGTACAAGTTGTGCCCGACGACGACGTATGAGCCGCATCTGTGGCTGGGCAAGTTCGCGCATCCGTTCAAGAGCACAAGCCTGATGTGGTATTCCGACGTCCAGCCGGAAGGCATGGCGCTGATAAACAGTTTCAAGAACGTGGGCGGATTTCTGGACGAGGTGCAGTTGAACGTCGCGACGTACTTCCTTACGGAGGACGCGGACCAGCAGGACGCGTGGATAGGCGCGGCGCAACTGATGGCGACGAAGAAGTTCGACGTGGGGCTGCCGGACAAGGTGCAACTGACTCTGGCGGAGGCGTTCTACAACATCAAGGACACGGCGAACAACGACAACAAGTCGGAAATCCTGAACAACTCCAACGGCAACTTCAAGAACCCGCCCACCGCGACCGCTTTCAGCACGCTGCAGAGCGATTATGCGCTGCTGGATTCGCTAATCGAGTTGAAGTACGGCGGCATCGAAATCTGCGGCAGGAAAAAGCCGCTGGTGCTGCAGTTCAACTACATCCATAACATGGACGCGAACATGGACAAGGTGAACATGGACGGCACGCAGAACAACTCCTACATGTTCAGCGTCGTGCTGGGCGATGCGACCAAGAAGGGCGACTGGCGCATCGGCGGCAATGTCATACACAGCGAGCGTGATGGCACGTTCAAACCTTTGACCAACGCCGACTTCGCGGTGGTCAACAACTTCAACGGCATTGATTTGTACTTTGACTATGCCGTGTGGAACAATGCCTATATGCGCCTTTGGGCGTTGTGGGACTCGCCGATACATGAATTCACGACTACTTTCGACAAGGATGGCAATCCCACTTACAGCGACCAGATAGGCCATTTCAGGTTCAGGGTTGAATTCAACGTGAAGTGGTGAGCGCGCCTGCTCATGGTGTGGGCTTGAATGAAAAAGGGCGGGAGCCGCAAAGCCCCGCCCTTTTTTATTCGCCGCGGAGCGCTACTGTTTGGGCGGCTCCGGGGCGCTGGGCGGCTGGTCAATCGGCACACGCGGAATGCGCGTGAACCTTATCTTCCACGCGCCGTTCTCCTTGACGAAGAAGAGCCGGTCAAGGGGCGCAGGCAGGTTGGTCCAGATGCAGCCTTTCTTGTCGTTCTTGATGCTCTCGCCTTTCACTTCCAGCCCCTCGGTCAGGAATTGTTCCGCCGGGTTCTTGCCGGTTACGCGCTCCTTTTCCTGGAAGACGTATGCGTGGTATTTTCTGTTGGGCATCATGCGGACCTTGCCGAGTTTTTCCGAGAGGAGCGCGATGTAATTCCGCGTGTTCTCTTCCTGCTGGGGCGTCATCTTGGCCTGTTGGAGCGCCATCTCTTGCATGCGTATAGTCAGGTTTAGACTTCGGACATCGACCTCCGACTGCAGGCCGATGTTGTCCTGCGTGATCGTGCCGTACATGGCCCAGGCTTTGTCGAAGTCTCGCGCGTAAAGTGCCATGACCCAGTCACGGTAAAGCGCGCCGAAGGTGGGGCTGTTGCCGAGTTTCATCTTGTCAAACGCGGCCTTCACGGCGTCGGCTGAAAGATCGTTGGGCTGGACGGGCTTGACTTCGAGCGGCGGCAGTTCCGCCGGTTTCTCCGGCGTCACCATCGGGGGCATTTCTTCCACCGGCGGGGGACCGGAGAAGGGAGACCGCGGCTGCGTGCTCGCATCCTCGTCTTCCGCGGGCTGGGCGGGTGGTTGAGTCGCGGCGTCCTGTTGTTTTTGCGGCTGCTCCGCAGGCTTGTTGCTCTTGCATCCGGCAAGCACCGCCAGCACGCAGACGACGGATATGAACGCTACGAATAATCTGCTCTTCATCTGTCCGCTCCTGAATAAAAACAATCCCCCAATATAGATTGTCCATTTTAATAAATAAAATGCGCCGCGTACATTTATTTCCCGCCGTCAACGCGTGGCGAGAGCCACCTGCTCCTTCGTCAGAGGCGTGAAGTCGATTTTCCATTCCCCGTTTTCCCTGGCGAAGGGAAGTTTATCGTTGGGCGCGGGCGCGTCGATCTTCGCGAAGCCGGTATCGCCTTCGACCTGCTCCCTGACGAATTTCGGGGGATCCACGAAATACGGATATGCAGGATTATCGCCGGTGCTGTTCTCGCTCAGTTGCATGATCCAGGCGAAAAACTGCTGAGCGTTGAACTGCTGCACCTTGTCGGCCTGTGCGTCCCAGCGTTGAATTTTGGCGCGTAGCGCCGCCCTGCCGCCCTCGGTGCCGGTCCTAGAGATCATAAGCCGCGCGCCCATCGACGCCATCTCCAGGCCCTCGATGGCTGAGCGCCTCTGTGCTTCCACCTTGCCGCGCGCGCCGGGGCCGAACATGGCCCACGCCTTGTCGTAGTCGCGCGCGTAGAGCGCCATGACGAAATTACGGAAGACGAGTCCGAAGGTCGGGCTTGTGCCGAGTTCCATTTTCGCAAACGCCACCTTCACCGTGACGGCGGGCGGGTCGTTGGGCTTGACGGGCGTGACGGTGAACGGCGGCAGTTCAACCTGCCTGGCTGCTTCCGGCGCGGTTTTCTCGGCATTCCCGTTTTTCTGCTCCTGTGCCTTGTTGTGCGCGCAGCCGGCCAGCGCGGCCAGCGCGAACACAACCGCGAGCGCCATGATGAAATGCCTGCTCTTCATTTTCTCGCTCCTTCGCGATGGGACGATCAACATTGTAACATACGGAGAGGCGGCAAGGGAGGCTAGCGTTTTTTCTTTTCGTCGGCATGGCGGCCGGGGCGCACGCGCAGGGTCATCTTTATCGGCACCTCGTCAAGGCCAAGGCTCTCCCGCAGCGAATTGAGAATGTACCGGCGGTAGTCCTCGGTGAAAAGTTTCGGGTCGTTGACGAATACCACGATGTGCGGCGGGTGGACGCCGAGTTGAGTCGCGTAGAATATTTTACCTTCCTTGGCGCTCTTGGTGTACGGCGCGCGCTTTGAAATCGCCTTCTGCAGCGCGCTGTTTAGTTGCCCCGTGCCGATCTGCTTGCCCGCCTGCTCGTGCAGCGATTCCGCGACCTCGATGAGGGACCAAAGGTTCAGCCTTTTGGCCGCGGAGACGAAGATCAGCGGCGCGAAATGCAGCCCGGTGAGCCGCGAATCGAGATACCGCTGGTAGTCCCCCGTCTTCATCCCCTCGGAGAGGTCCCACTTGTTGACCACGATGAGGCAGGGCTTGAATTCGTCGACGATGTATTTGCAGATGCGCTTGTCAACCTCCGTGACGTCAACGGTGGCGTCGAGCAGGAACAGCGCCACGTCGCATCGCCTTATCGTCCGCTCCGCGCGGTGCACGCCGAAGAACTCAATCGCGTTGTCAAGTTTCCCGCGCCGCCGCAGTCCCGCGGTGTCGATTGCGGTGTAGATTTTTCCGTTGTGCTCGAAGCGCACGTCAACGGAGTCGCGCGTCGTGCCGGGCATGTCGCTCACAATCAGCCTTTCCTCGCGCAGGAGCGCGTTGATGAGCGTGGACTTGCCGACGTTGCGCTTGCCCACCACGGCTAGTTTCAGGCCCTCTTGCGGCTTTTCCGTTACGATCTTGTCCTTCGGCAGGATGGCGGCAATGGCCTTCCTGAGCGGCTCGATCCAGCGGTTGCGCGCCGCGGAAACGAGCATCGGCTCGCCGAAGCCGAGTTCGAAAAATTCCGCCCCGAGCGCCTCGTGCTGCCGGTCGTCCACCTTGTTCGCCACGAGGATGTGCGGCGCTTTGGCCTTGCGGACGATTTCCGCGACGCGCCGGTCGAGCGGCGTCACGCCGGCCTGAGCGTCCGTCACGAAAAGGAGCAAATCCGCCTCCTTTATGGCGCGGAATATTTGCTCCTCGATTTGCGCGGAAAGGCGCGCTATGTCGTCCACGCCGATGCCGCCGGTGTCCACGATTTCCGCCCAACGCCCGCCGAACTCCATGGGGTATGAGATGCGGTCGCGCGTAACGCCGCTGGTGGGTTCCACTATGGATATGCGACGCTCCGCCAGCACGTTGAAGAGCGATGATTTCCCGACGTTGGGCCGTCCGATTATTACGACACGGGGCAGTTCCATTGCAAACAAATCCCGGTTTTTCACGTAGTTAGAAGATGCGCTTATTCCCTGCGCGCCGAAAGGGTCGAACCCCAATTACGGAGCGCAGGACGCGAAGCGGACCAGCTCGTAGATTGGGGTTTGACCCCGAACACGCCAGCCACCCGAGCCGTCCGCGAGACATGCGCTTATTCCCGGCGCGCGTAGAGATTATAGTTGCGCGGCTGTTTGTGTCAAGCAACGGAGAACCATTCATGCGCGGAAAGACAATTCTGCTTATCGCCCTCCTGGCGGCGCTGATTGCGCCCATCGGCCACCAGACATTCCAAAACTGCCTCGCGGATGCCGCCGCGCCGCAGGCCGACAAGACCGCGGAACTTGAGCGTTCCCTCCAGACCGAGGCGGAGCACCACAAGTTCGAGACGTTCGCGCAGGAATACGATTCCCTGCCGTCGCTCTGGCCGGACCGCTACCGCCCGGCGAAGTCTTTCGACGACCGCAAAGCAAAGATTCAGTCGCTGCAAAAGGAACTGGCGGAAATAAACTACAAGGCGCTCGACAACCGCGACTGGGTGAATTATTACACGCTCCGCGCGGTGATGCTGGAGCAGGCGAGTTCCGTCGAAGAATGGCGCGCGCAGACTGAGCGGATAGCGCAGTACGCGCCTGAGGCGCAGATACTGTACGAACTGCGCCTGACGCTTTTCGAGATGACGAATCCCGTCTCGGTCGCCGCGATGGAGAAACTCACAGGCGTCCCGGCGAAGATAGAAGAGATGAAGGCGAAGATAAAGGACTCCAACCCCGGCGACCTGGGCCTCGTCATGCGCTGGCTCGAGCGCGACGCTAGGGTCCTGGAAGAGTGGACGAAATTGCAGTCGGGCACCGTGCCGGGGTTCGAGCAGAAATACGGCGACTCCTGCCGTAAGGCGACAGAGGCGATAAAGAACTATCGCGACTCTCTCGACAAGGGCCGCAAGGAGTGGCCGCATGACTCCGGCCCCAAGCGGCTGGGAGAAAAGGAATTCGCCGCGACGCTGGCCCGCCATTACTTGGAATTCCGCTCCCCGAAGGAACTGGGGCAACTCGGCTGGGACCAGTTGAAAGCCGCGAAGGCTGAGATGGAGGCGCTCGCCAAGCAGATTGCGCCGGATAAGACGCTTGACCAGGTCTTCACGCAGACGAAAGACGATCACCCGGCGATTGGAAAGATTGCCACGTCGTACGAAGAAGTCATGCGCCGCGCGCGGGAATTCGTCGTGAAGAAAGACCTTGTTACGATTCCCGAGGGCTGGATGGACAATGTCCGAGTGGAGCGCTACGTTGACCGCGACCAGCGGATGCCGTACGCGTTCTACGAGCCGAACCGCGAGGAAATCCGGCTGTTCATGTCCTCCGAGCCGCTGCTCGACTCGAAGCCGGAAGAACAGGCGGAAAAACTGACGGGGCACAATTTCTACTCAATGTTCCCGGTTACCGTGCACGAGACGTTCCCCGGCCATCACGTGCAGTTCGCGCACGCCGCGATGAATTACGACGCGCCGCACGTGGACTACTACAACGCCTTCTTCAGCGAAGGCTGGGGATTGTACTGCGAGCAGATGATGTACGAGCAGGGCTTCTATGACAAGGAGAACCAGCCGGAAGGCTGGAACCTGGACTCTCGCATAATCCGGCTCTACCAGTTGCGCTGGCGGCTGCACCGCGCCGTCCGCGTGATTCTCGACGTCGGCCTGCAGACGGAAAACCTCTCGTACGACGACGCCGTGAAACTGATGGTAACCGAGGCCGGCGTGGAGGAAGGCAACGCCAAGGCGGAGGTAACCCGCTTCCTGCAGACGCCGACGCAGCCGATGAGTTACCTGGTCGGCTGCCTTGACATCATGCAGTTGCGCGAGGATTACAAGAAGATGAAGGGGGAGAAGTTCAGCCTGAAGGAATTCCACGACGAACTGCTCAGTTACGGCTCGGTGCCGCTGATTCTCATCCGCGGCGCAATGCTCGGCGAGCGGGACAAGGTTGACGACATCCTGCAGAAGAACTGACGCGATTTTGGACGGCGTGGCGGTGCGCGGAGTTAGACACCAGCAAGCCCGGAAAACCCGGAAAAGGGGACACTCACTCCAAAATCCCCAGCAATCACCTGCCTTATTCGCCATTCTTCCTCAGAAATGGTGCCTGTCACTATTCCCGGTATTCCCGGTGCAACGCAATTCACGGCTCGCGGGTCTGCGCAGGCGTCTCGGACTCGCGTGCGCGCTTGAGAATGTCCTGCAATTCCTCAACCGCTTTCGTCAATTCCGCGGGCGGCGCGCTGCCATCCGTCCAGGTAATAGAATACTTTTTATCGCCGTCTCTGACAACAAGGGAGTGGCGCCATTCGGCGGCGTATCCCGCATTTTCGCCGCGCGGATAATCGGCCTTGAACCCGGCGAAATCGTATTTCTTCAACCACGCCCGCAGCGCCGCTAATTCCTCCTCGTTCGGTGTTATCGTGGCGGTGTGGGTATCATAAGCGGTCGGTTTTTGAGGGGGTATGTGATGTTCGTATTCCGGCTTAAGGGTATGCCACTCATAGTCAACTTTTCCCGGAAGGACATGGATTTTCGTGAGACCTGCGAAGCTATATTGGATTTCGAACTCGGTACCAGCCGGCGCAGGCTTTTCGGACTCGGTAGCGCGTTTGAGTATATCCTCCAATTCATCCACTGCTTTATCCAGTTCCGGCGGGCACTCGCTGTCACCGGTCCATGATATGTGGTACTTAGTATTACCAATGCGAACAGAAAGAGACTCGTGCCATGCAGCGGGATATGATTGCGGATTGCGCGGCGGATAATCTTTTTTGAAGCCGACGAAATCGTATTTCTTCAGCCACGCCCGCAGCGCGGCCAACTCTTCCGGGTTTGGAGTTATGGTGGCAAAATGTGCATTATAATACTCCAAACGCTGAGACTGTTGTCTTGCTTCAGGCTTATGGGTGTACCACTGGTAATCCGCTTTCCCGGGAAGAACATGGATTTGCGTCAACGGCATGTTGTACTGGATTTCGAAATCTTCTCCGGGCGGCGCGGGCTTGTCTGGAACAACTGGAGCCGTTTTTGCGCAGCCGCAGAAAACAATCAGGGCGGCGAGAAGGATTGGCATATAGAAAATTCTCATGACTGTCTCCCTAAAAAGCGTTGCCGTATCGTAACGTCCACGCATATAATAGACGGATACGCTGGCAAGACTTTGCGCCTTTTTATCTCCCATACTCCCCAGCAATATCTTCGTGTTCTCCGTGTCCTCCGTGGTGAGTTTTATAGTATGTATTTGCTCAGGTCTTCGTCGGCGAGGATTTCCTTGAGCGTGTCGCGGACATATTGCGCATCGACGGCGAGCGTCTTGCGCTTCACGTCCGGCGCTTCGAACGACACCTGCTCCAGAAGTTTCTCCAGCACCGTATGCAGGCGGCGCGCGCCGATGTTCTGCGATTTCGTGTTGATGTCCTCCGCAATCCGCGCGATCTCGTTGATGGCGCTGTCGTCGAACCTCAACTTCACGCCGTCCACCTCAAGGAGCGCCGTGTACTGCTTGATGAGCGCGTTCTTCGGCTCCTTGAGGATGCGGATGAAGTCCGCGCCGCTCAGGCTCGTGAGTTCCACGCGAATCGGGAAGCGGCCCTGCAACTCCGGGATGAGGTCGCTTGGCTTGGAGACGTGGAACGCGCCCGCCGCGACGAAAAGGATGTGGTCGGTTTTCACCATGCCGTAGCGCGTTGTGACGGTCGAGCCCTCGATGATGGGCAGGAGGTCTCGCTGCACGCCCTCGCGCGAGACGTCCGGCCCGCCGTGCTCGCTCTGGCGGCCGGCGATCTTGTCCAGTTCGTCTATGAACACGATGCCAGCCTCCTCCACGCGCTTGACCGCTTCCTGGACGACTTTGTCCTTGTCGATGAGTTTCTCGCTCTCCTGCTGTATGAGCATCTGCCGCGCCTCGACGACGGCGACCTCGGTTTTCTTCGAGGCCTTGGGCATCATCTTGTCAAACATGTTGGCGAAGTCGAACCCCATCTGCTCGACTCCCGCGGACGAGATGATTTCCACCATCGGCGTGTTGCGGCTCTCGATGTTCAGTTCCACGGTGCGCGAATCGAGTTCGCCGGCGCGGAGTTTCTCGCGCAACTTTTCGCGCGTCTTCACGGCGTGATTCGCCGGCGCGAACGTGACCGCGCCCGTCGTCACGAAGTCCTCGTCGCGCCCGGTCGGCGGCTGCTCGACGTCCACCGCCCTGTATTCCTGGATGCTCTCGGATTCCGGCAGAAGGAGGTCGAGGAGTTGCTCCTCCGCGTTCTCCTCCGCCTTCTTCTGCACGATTTTCGCGTGCTCGGCCTTGATCATGTTCACGCCGATTTCCATCAGGTCGCGGATGATCGTGTCAACGTCGCGCCCGTAGTAGCCGACCTCGGTGTACTTCGACGCTTCGACCTTGAGGAACGGCGCGTTGACGAGGTTGGCGAGCCTGCGCGCGATTTCCGTCTTGCCGACGCCGGTGGGCCCTATCATTATTATGTTCTTCGGCAGGACTTCCTCGCGCATCGGGCCGGTCAGTTGCTGGCGGCGCCAGCGGTTGCGGATGGCCACCGCGACGGCGCGCTTGGCCTTGTCCTGGCCGATGATGTACTTGTCGAGTTCCGCGACAACCTGGCGGGGGGTGAGTTCCTTCACGTTACAGTTCCTCGATGTGAAACTTGTCGTTGGTATAAATGCAAATCTCCGACGTGATGCGCAGTGACTCTTCCACTATTTGCCGGGCGGTAAGTTTCGTATGCGCCATGAGCGCCCTCGCCGCCGCAAGCGCGTAGTTGCCGCCGGAGCCGATGCCGATGAGCCCGTCGCTCGGCACGATGACGTCGCCGTTGCCGGAAACGACAAGCGAGTGCTCCTTCGTCACGACCGCCATGACGGACTCCAGCCGCCTGAGGATGCGGTCCGTGCGCCACTGCTTCGCGAGTTCCGTCGCCGCGCGCAGGACGTTGCCCTGGTACTCCTTGAGCACGCCCTCGAAGCGCTCAAGCAGCGCAAAGGCGTCCGCGCTTGCGCCGGCGAAACCCGCGACCACCTTACCGTCGAGCAGTATGCGGATCTTGTTCGCGTCGTGCTTGATGACCGCGTCGCCCAGCGTAACCTGCCCGTCGCCGCCGATGGCGACCTTGCCGTCGCGGCGCACGGAAACAATCGTCGTTGCTCTGTACATTGCAGTATCCTCAACCTGGATTTTGCACGCGAGGTTCGAATTTGTCGCTTACTGTACACCGGCGGGGACAGTCCCCATCTACGAACTGGTCGCTACGCGCCTGCGTTCCGTAATGGGGACAGTCCCCCTGGTTAGAAATGCCGGTTAAAAGCCCTCTGTTCGACCCGATGTTACCACAAAGCGCCCTCCGCGTCAAAGCACAAACCCGTTCAACGAACTGCATCGGCACGACTCCCGGCGTAATAACTTGTAATGGAGCGGCGTTGTGTTATACTATTTTCCTTCTTTTGTGAGGGCGGTAATCTTTTACACAGTGCAAGCATGATAGTAATGAAATTCGGGGGCACCTCCGTCGGGTCCTCCGAGACCATCAATACCGTGCGCGAAATCGTGAAGGCCCGCCTCGCCGAGAGGCCGGTGGTCGTGGTCTCGGCGCATTCGGGCGTGACGAATACGCTCTTCGGGCTCGCGTACGACGCGGTCCGCGGCAGGCACGACACCTTCGACCTGCGCCAGGCGCACTACAAAATCATCGACGCGCTCGGCCTGGAGCGCGGCATCATCCAGCGCGACCTCGACGAACTGGAGGAACTGCTCAAGGGCATCTCCTACGTCAAGGAACTCACGCCGCGAAGCCTCGATTACGTCGTCTCCTTCGGCGAAAAAATTTCCACCAAGGTCATCGCCACCTACTTCTCCCGGAACGGCCTGCCCGCCGTGGCCGTGAACGCCTATGATTTGGGGCTGCTGACCGACTCGAACTTCGGCGGGGCGAACCCGCTGCCGAAGAGCGACCCGGTCATCAAGGCGAACATCGCGAAATTCACCGACGTCACGCCCATCATCACCGGCTACATCGCCAAGGACGAGAACGGCGACATCACGACGCTCGGCCGCTCCGGCAGCGACTACAGCGCGAGCATCATCGGCGCGGCCATCGACGCGAAGGAAATCCAGATTTGGACGGACGTGGACGGCGTGATGACGGCGGACCCGAACATCGTCGAGGGCGCGGAGACCGTCGCCTCGCTTTCCTTCGAGGAGGCGAGCGAACTGGCTTACTACGGCGCGAAGGTCATCCATCCCTCCACGATAATCCCCGCGATAAAGAAGGACATCCCGGTGCGCGTGCTCAACACCTACAAGCCGGACAACCCCGGCACGGTGATATTGCGCGAGTGCGCGCCCGCCGCGACCGCTAAGTCCCTCGCGTACAAAAAGGGCCTCACGCTCATCACCGTCATATCCACGCGCATGCTCCTGCAGCATGGCTTCATGGCGAAACTCTTCGAGACGCTCAACCGCCACCGCATCGTCATCGACATGATCGCCACCAGCGAGGTCAGCGTCTCCATGACCACCGACACGAAGCGCCACATCCGCAACGCCGTGAGGGAACTTTCCGAGTACGCGCAGGTGACGGTGGAGGAGAACAAGGCCATCGTGTGCGTCGTGGGCGACGGCATCCGGCGCGACGTAACCGCCGCGGGGCGGGTCTTCGGAGCGCTGGCGAGGGAGGGCGTCAACGTCCACATGATTTCGCAGGGCGCGACCAAGATAAACATCGCATTCCTCGTGGACAACGCGGATGCGGAGCGGACAATAAAAATCCTACACAATACATTTTTCGGAAACGATATATCCCATGCCATCACTAATACTGGACGGAAACTCGCTGACGATTCAGCAAATTGAGGACTTTCTGCAGGGCGGCTTCAAGGTGGGCCTCAGCCCCGCCGCCCGCGCCAAGGTCGCCCTCGGCCACAAGTGCATCAGCGGCATCCTCGAGCGCGAAGTGCCCATCTACGGCGTCAACACCGGCTTCGGGAAACTCTCCAGCATCAGCATCCGGCCCGAACGGATAGAGCGCCTTCAGGTGAACCTCATCCGCAGCCATTGCTCCGGCGTCGGCCCGCCGATGAGGATTGACGAGGTGCGCCTCGCCATGCTGCTCCGCGCCAACGCGCTCGCAAAGGGCTACTCCGGCGTGCGGCCCATCGTAATAGAGACGCTGCTGAAAATGCTGGACGCGGGCGTAACGCCCGTCGTGCCGCAGCAAGGCTCCGTCGGCGCGAGCGGCGACCTCGCTCCGCTGGCGCACATCGTCCTCGTGATGATGGGCGAAGGACAGGCGTACTACAACAACCGCCTTGTCCCCGCCGCACACGCGCTCAAAAAGGCGGGCATCCAGCCCATTGTCCTTCAGGCGAAGGATGGCCTTGCCCTCATCAACGGCACGCAGGCGATGACCGCCATCGGCATAATCAACCTCATCCGCTCGCGCGACCTCATCAAGCACGCGGACGTCGTCGCCGCCATGAGCCTTGAAGCGCTGCGCGGCACGCCCGCCGCGTTCGACGAGGGAATCCACGCCCTGCGCCCGTACGCCGGCCAGATTACCACCGCCGCGAATTTCCGCAGGCTGCTTGAGGGAAGCGAAATCGTCGAGTCGCACCGCGACTGCCCCAGAATACAGGACGCGTACTCGCTCCGCTGCGTGCCGCAGGTCCACGGCCCGATTCGCGACACGTTCCACCACGTCGCCTCCATCCTGATGACGGAAATAAACTCCGTGAGCGACAACCCGATTGTCTTCCCGGAGCGCAACCTCGTGCTGTCCGGCGGAAACTTCCACGGCGAATCAATCGCGTTCGGAATGGATTTCCTCGCCATCGCCATGAGCGAACTGGCGAGCCTCTCCGAGCGCAGGGTGGAGCACATGGTTGACCCGGACGTCAGCGGCATGCCCGCGTTCCTCACGGAAGGCAGCGGGCTGAACTCAGGCCTCATGCTCGCGCAGGTAACCGCGGCGTCGCTGGTCTCCGAGAACAAGACCCTCGCGCACCCGGCGAGCGTGGACTCCATCCCGACCTCCGCCAACCGCGAGGACCATGTCAGCATGGGCACGTTCGCCGCCAGAAAATGCCGCATGATAATCGACAACGTCGAGCGCGTGCTGGCGATTGAATTTCTCACCGCGGCGCAGGGCCTTGAGTTCGCCCGGCCGCTGCGCGCCAGCGAGGCGCTTGAGGCGGCGCACGCCGTCATACGCAAGAAAATCCCAAAGATCACGGACGACCGTGTTTTCAGCGACGATATTTTTAAACTCGCTGCGATGATCCGTTCATGCGAGATAGTGAAGGCGGTGGAACACGTCATCGGATCGCTCGCGGTCTGAAAAAGAGAAGGAGGTTTCAATGGCCTCGAAATACACTCCGGTGAGCGCGCCGAGGGGGCTGAAGCGCTCGTGCAAGACATGGGGCGCGGAGGCCGCAATGCGCATGCTCATGAACAACCTTGACCCGGAAGTCGCCGAGGACCCGAAGAACCTCGTCGTTTACGGCGGGTCCGGCAAGGCCGCGCGAAACTGGAGATGCTACCACGCCATCGTCGCAAGCCTCAAGGAACTCGAGCCGGACGAGACGCTCCTCGTCCAGTCCGGCAAGCCCGTCGCGGTTTTCAGGACGTTCGAGCGAGCGCCGCGCGTCCTCATCGCCAATTCGAACCTCGTGGGCCGCTGGGCCACGTGGGACAACTTCCACAAACTCGAAGCCGCCGGGCTGATGATGTTCGGCCAGATGACCGCCGGCTCGTGGATATACATCGGCTCGCAGGGCATCGTGCAGGGGACGTATGAGACTTTCGCCGCGGCCGCGAGGAAACACTTCGGCGGCAACCTCGCCGGAAGGCTCATCCTGACCGCCGGGCTTGGCGGCATGGGCGGCGCGCAGCCGCTCGCCGCGACGATGAACGGCGCGGTCTGCATCGCCGTAGAGATTGACGAGGCGCGCATACAGCGCCGCCTCAAGACCGGCTACGTGGACGTGATGGCGGAATCCTACGGCCAGGCCATCAAGATGGCCCGCGACGCAATGGCGAATAAAAAGCCGCTTTCCATCGCCTTGCTCGGCAACGCCGCGGAGGTCGTGCCGGAATTCGCCACGCGCGAAATCATCCCGGACATCGTCACCGACCAGACCAGCGCCCACGACGCGCTCGCCTACGTGCCGCACGCGATGAAGTTCAAGGACGCCGTCGCGCTCCGCAAGAAAAATCCCGCGTACTACCAGAAGC
>Ga0315284_10000677_pt1 | contig 46599 bp, 59 predicted proteins | sample YL17G09_16_MG_FD_203696 | JGI IMG/M metagenome (GOLD analysis project Ga0315284, IMG submission 203696) | Sediment microbial communities from Yellowstone Lake, YNP, Wyoming, USA - YL17G09_16 | ecosystem: Environmental > Aquatic > Freshwater > Lake > Sediment | place: USA: Wyoming | collected...
TTTATATGAAGGACAGTGAGACCTCAACAGCGTGATGCAAAGGTCGAAACTTCACTACCTGGTATGCCAGGTAGTAGAGTTTTGACACGCTTATGTCTTTGCAGGAAACAGAATGCTATCTGGTTATAAATTAAATTATATTTATATGAAGGACAGTGAGACCTCAACAGCGTGATGCAAAGGTCGAAACTTCACTACCTGGTATGCCAAAAAAAACAAAGAGGGAAAAAATCATAGCAGAATATAGAAGAAAACTTTCGATTGTTTCGGCTCGTGGAGAATCGGCAAAACCAATGAGAGAGCCTGTTCAAACAGACAATTCCCATACTTCTATCCCGACATTTACTCTTACAAATAATCGTCCCAACAATGAACATCATGATGTAGTCTCCTTAGACCCTCAAGAATTCCTGGCAATTAAAAAAGATCTCATGATGACCTTGGTATTAACGGGTTGTATTCTTGTCGGACAGATCATTATTTGGAGGGTGATGGGGTGAGAAAAATAAAGGATTAACCCGCCTGAACTTACCGTTCGCCTTTTTTGAACTATTCGTTCACGGCTCACGGAGCGTTCTTAGGCGGGTCTAAGAAACACTACACTCGTAATAACTCGTTAAGTGTTTCTAAGAAGGAGGTGAAAAGAATCTATGGCAACAATGTATTGCGTCAAATGCAGAGCAAAACAAGAAGATCCAAATGCAGTAAAAGTGACTTTGAAAAACGGTAAACCGGCATTAAAAGGCAAATGCCCGAAGTGCGGAACCGGTATGTTCAAAATCGGCGGGTAACGAATTTTTAATTAAGAATTTTCCCCCAAGCATCTCTTGGGGACTGCCTTAACCCCCTCTTTCTTCATGTAATGGAAAAAGAGGGGGTTACTGTATCAATGCTATACTATGTTCATGAAAGAACGAATATTTTTGATTATTACTTCGATAAGTCTCCTTATCTTTTCTTTTATCCTTTTGAGAAAAGATATCAATGAAAATATCATCAGCTTTCACACTGACGAAGCCTATTGGATAAGCACAGCAAAAATTTTACCTCTTCTTATAAATAAACGTTTCAATGATCCCATCTGGAAAGAGTATTATGCATTCACAAATTTCAATGGAGCAAAATATATCTATAGTATAGGATTGCTTCTCTTTGGACACAGCGAAAAAACAATTGAACAAGCAGGGGTTGCTCCTGACACTTTTTACAAATGGAAGGGGTACGACGGAAATGCATTTCCAAAAGATCATGCGTTTTTCCGGGTACTTACCGATGCGCGAATAGTATCAGCACTTTTCGTCTCGTGCAGTATCGGGCTTATGGCTATACTGGGATTTCTTGTATTGAGAAGTGTATGGTTAGGGAGCATTGCAGGCATAATCCTTTTTTTTCACCCTATCACTCAATATATCGGAACACATGCACTTACCGACAGCATGTTTCTTTTTTTCATACTCCTCTCCCTTATCGGTATCATAGCTTTTTTGAATCGTTCAAAAAATAGAATTTCTTACCGACTGATCTGGTTCAACAGCTTTATATTTGCGTATCTTGCAAGCATAAAAATCAACGGACTTCTTTTTTTATTCGCATTCATATTTCTCATAATCTGGCTTGCAATCGTAGAAAAATCTAAACGAATAATCCGAAGCTATATCGTTTCGATGTGTACCATATTATTTTTGACATCTGTTTTTTTTCTTCTTCTTAATCCCAACCTTTTCTTTTATCCCACATATACCCTCTCCCAGATGCTAAAGGATCGGATGGTAATAACACAGTATCATATCGCACTTTATTCATATAAAGTTCCAGACCATGTCTTACTCTCTCTTCCCCAGCGACTGCACTCGCTTATAAAACACAGTTTTCCTATCTGGCTTTCTCCTTTGTTTGTCATTGGAGCAATCTATACAGGATTTCATACGATAATGAAGCGAAAGAAGCGACTTTCGGTTTTTTATACCTATATGATCGTCATTGGATTCGTCGTCTTAAATGGCATTTTTACGTATGTCGTATTTGACGAACCGCGATATTTCGTTCCACTCCTCCCTTTTTTCACCCTCATATCAGTAAGCTGGCTCTCTTTTTAAGAGAGCATTATTCTTCATTCGGACGATATTGAAGAGCCTCAGCTATGTGGGGGGTGGCAATATCTCTATCCTGGGAAAGATCCGCAATCGTTCTTCCTACTTTAATCATCCGATAAAATCCCCGGGCTGATAAGGAAAATTGGGAGATTGCCTGTCTGAGAAACTTCATTGTTTCATCTGACAAAGGACAAAGCTCTTTTACCATTTTATTGCTCATCTCTGAATTAGATGGAATACCGCTTGTTTCAAAACGTTTCAGCTGAATGTTTCGGGCTTTTTGCACGCGTTTCCGAACAATCTCAGACGATTCTCCTTTTTCAAATTTTGTTGTTAATTTTTCCGCCTGTACTGCTGGAACGTGAACGTGAAGATCAATGCGGTCCAAAAGTGGTCCGGAAATCCGTTTTTTATACCTTGATACGGTTCCCGGAAGACACGTACACCGTTTTGTCTGTGACCCAAAATTGCCGCAGGGACAGGGATTGGAAGCTCCTACAAGCATAAATTTTGCCGGATAGGTGACACTTCCGGATGCCCGTGAGATCGTCACGATCCCGTCCTCCATGGGCTGCCTCAATGCTTCCAGGACGTGTCTCGGGAATTCCGGAAACTCGTCCAAAAATAAAACGCCGCGGTGAGCTAATGATATTTCTCCGGGTATGGGGTGTGCGCTCCCGCCGATAAGCCCGATTCTGGATGTCGTATGGTGGGGAGAGCGAAACGGCCGATGTTTAATAATCGATTCTCCAGGCGGCAGATTGCCGGTCACGGAATAGATTTTTGTTACTTCTAAAGCCTCTGTTTCGGTTAGAGACGGCAAGATTGAAGGAAGCGTCCGGGCAAGAAGCGTTTTTCCGGCTCCGGGCGGTCCTTTCATAAAAACGTTGTGTCCGCCGGCTGCTGCAATTTCCAATACGCGTTTGACCTGCTCCTGCCCCTGGATATCCGCCATGTCAAATTCAAAATGCTGGGACTGCCCAATTTCATCAAATGAAATATGCGGTATGGGCTCAATCTCAGATAGACCGTTCATGTGATGAAAAAGAGAAATAAGCGAATGAACCGGATAAACATCAATACCTCGGATAATTGCAGCTTCTTTGGCATCAACCGAAGGAACAAAGACGGATTTTATTTTTTCATCTTTTGCAAAAAGCGTGAGAGGTAAAACGCCATTGGTATGCTTCACTGCGCCATCCAACGATAGTTCTCCTATGTAAAGGACGTGTTCCTTTTGGCAAACAAGCTGTTCTGATCCAATCAGGATACCCAAAGCAATAGGCAGATCATACATGGGGCCTGCTTTTGGAAGATCAGCAGGAGCCAGATTAACTGTAATTCGTTTGGCGGGAAATTCAGCGCCGCTGTTTTTGATCGCTGCCCGCACCCGTTCTTTGCTTTCTTCAACCGCCTTATCCGGAAGACCAACGATGATAAAAGAGGGCAATCCTTGTGAGGCAATATCCACTTCAACCGTAATACCCACGGTCGTAAGTCCCACCACTGCCCCTGACTGGATTTTTGCAAGCATCTCTTACACTATACGAAAGAAAAAAGCGTTTGTCATCGTTTCCTTTTTGCCATCAAACGAATAACCTCCTCATCCGGTATCTGAGGGAATTCATCATAGTAGGCACCTACCGCACCTTCATAAAAAAGTGGTATATGAAGAGCAACGCAGTCACATCCCTCTTTTTTTATTTCATCTGCAAAATCTTTAGGGCATACCGGAACAGCAACAATAATTTTCTTGGGGTTCTGATGTTTGAGTTCCAAAATCCCCACTTTCGCTGTCAGTCCTGTGGCAACACCGTCATCAACGAGAATCGCTATTTTCCCTTTCTCGGATATGGGGTCTCCTCCGGAGCTGTACAAAGCTCTCCGTCTTTGAGCTTCTTTTCTTTTTTTACTCCTTTCATGCTGTAACCATACCTTATCTATCAAGGCAACTTCTTTTTCGTTATACAGAGTACACCCGTCCTCTGCAACAACTCCCACTGCATATTCTGGGCAATACGGGTGACCAATTTTGCGGACAATAACAAGGTCAAGCGGCGCTTTCAGATATTGTGCAATCTCGTACGCCGTCACCACTCCGCCCCGGGGAAAAGCGTACACGACAACATTTTTTCCTCTGTACTTTCTCAGAGCGTAGGCTAATTTTTTTCCTGCTTCCGCCCTGTTTTTAAATCGCATACTGTACGTATATTTTACCACAAAAAATCGGATAGTCTGCGTGCTCTCAGTCTGGAATTATAATGGTCAGTCAGAAGAATTTTATTGGGGTCTTTTATTATTTCCGTACTGCAATACCCAATTCTTTCAGCTGCTCATCTGATGCCTCGCTGGGCGCGTCCATGACACTGGTCTGACCGGATGAGGAAGTAGGAAACGCCATCACTTCCCGAACACTGGGCTCACCTAATGCTGCCATGAGGAACCGATCCAGCCCCGGCGCAATCCCGCCGTGGGGCGGGACACCGTACGTAAAGGCAGTCAACATATGTACAAATTGTTTTTTCTGCTTTTCGGAAAAGCCGATGAGATCAAACACTTTTTCCTGTATTTCCTTTTGGTGAATCCTAATGCTTCCCCCTCCGACCTCATATCCATTCAGCACTAAATCATGCTGTAATCCCCTTACTTTTAACGGATCCGTTGAGAGGAGCAGAATATCGTCAGGGTGAGGCGCGGTAAACATGTGGTGTGACGGCGCAAACTTGGCGCTCCCCGAACCAAAATAAAAATCATCTTGTGACTGCTTTGTAAATAAAGGAAAATCCACAATCCATGCAAACGCCAGTTCATCCTTGTCATTTTTGTTTTTCCTCAAATCCGGTTTATCCGAACCATAGACGGCTTTTGCCTCTTTGTGAGGAATCCTTGGCCATGGGATTTGGCTGATATGCTTTTCCGGAAACATTTTTTTTACAAGCTGGGTAAATATCTCCTCGGTAAGCTTTAAAATATCTTCCTGAGTGATAAATGACATCTCTATATCCAACTGGGTAAATTCTCCGTATGCCCGGTCTTTTCTCGGATCTTCATCCCGGAAGCACCGGCTAAACTGGAAATACCGCTCAAGTCCGGCCACCATGAGAAGTTGTTTGTACTGCTGGGGAGACTGCGGAAGGGCGTAAAATTTGCCCTTTTGCAGCCTGCTGGGAACTAAAAAATCTCTGGCGCCTTCGGGGGTTGTCTTTGTAAGAATCGGCGTTTCGATTTCCACAAAATCCAGGTGAGTTAAATAATTTCGGATAAACGTGGTTATCTCTGAGCGCAATCGAAGGTTTCTGTTCATTCTCGGTCTTCGAAGATCCAGATACCGGTATTTGGACCGGATCTCTTCATTGATGCCGTATCCATCAGTGTCAATAGGAAACGGCAGTTCAGCTGATTTGGAAATAATCGTTATTTTTTTTGCTTCAACCTCAACCGTTCCTGTAACAAGCTTTGGATTGATCATTGAATCCGGACGTTTCTTTACTAAACCAACAATCTCCACACAATCCTCAGGCCTCGGGTCGCCCAGCTCTTTTGTGAAAACCACCTGGACAAGTCCGGACCTATCGCGAAGATCCAAAAACATGATTTTTCCGTGATCTCTCCTGCTATTGATCCAGCCTTTCAGCTTAATCTCCTGACCAATTGCACTGATTGTTTCTTTTGCAAGTGTTCGAGTCATACCCGTAGCATACCAAAAAAACCGATCATTGGACAAGGGATAAACAGCGCCCGTGGTATAATACAGCCGCGCTGGGACACTGAATCCTCGCCCTCCTTCGCTCTTTGCTCCGCAAAGAGCTTCGGACGGGCAAGCCCTTATAATAAAATGTATAAAAATAAAGGCCTGCCCCCCGTAGCTCCACACGAAGTGAGGAGCGGAGGGGGGAGGAAAGTCCAGACAGCTGAATGGGAGGGGACTCCACATAAGTGGTGACCATGTACCGTACGCACAAAGCGTTCTGGTGCGTGGCTGGTGACTTTTAATCGAAAGATTGAGAGTACGATTCCTGAACTGACAGGATGAGAGAGCCACAGAGACGAGCGGAAACCTAAAGCTGAAAAGCTATGGTTACCGAGTGAAACGCTGGCAATCCCACTCGCTGCAACCGACGACTTGTTCGCTATTAGCTACCATTCGCGATGAACAGAAGTATGCGGGCACCACGTCAAACGTGGTAGTCGAGTTTGACTCGACATAAGAGAAATGAGGATCGTAAAACAGAATCTGGCTTACGTGTGTTCCAGCGCGCTTTAAGAATTCTTTGGTTTAGTGGACACTTCTAGAAGGATTTCCTGAATAACCAAAACCACAGGGACGGCAAGTACAGCTCCGGCAATACCGGCTAATTTCGCTCCGATCATCAAAGCAATGATGGTCAAAAGCGGCGGCAGTCCAACACTTTTTTTCATAACAAAAGGGACAACCACACCATTTTCTGTCTGATGGATAATGAAATAAACAAGCACAACTAACAGTGCCAACACCGGAGAGGTAGCCAAAGCTACAATAATTGCGGGTATTGCAGAAATGATAGGACCGATCGTTGGAATTATTTCCAAAAGCCCGGCAAGTATCGCAAGCGGTAATGCAAAGTCAATTTTGAGAATTGTAAGACCAATGAAACTGAAAAGTCCGATTATCGCCATTAATAATAGTTCTCCCTGCACCCAAGCTCCCAACCGCTGTTCAATATTTTTCAAGACCGCGCTTACCCTTTTTGCCATATCTTCCGCCATAAAATGAGCCAACAACTGTTCCATATGCTTACGCTCCAAAAGGAGATAAAACGTAAACACCAAAACGGTCAAAATCGTGATGATATTGGAAAAAATACTCACGGTAAGCTTCACAAGGTTTTGACTTAACGGAGCTATCTGCTGGGAAAATGCATTCATATCGATGTTCCAGTACGGCATGACACGAGAGATGAATGACGGCAGGGCTTGCGTTAAATGCACAAATTGCACAATAAGTGAAGGGATTGTTCCGACGAGGGACACTCCAAACACCCCAAATACAAGGATATAAATGAATAAAATAGAAATAACCGACGGAATCCTTCGTTTTTCAAGCCAATCAACGGTTGGCCGCAGTGCTGACATAATGATAAATGCAATAAAAAGAAGGAACAATATCTCGCGGATTTGGAAGATAAACCAAATAGCGGCAATAAATATGGCAGTAAAAACGATCGTCTTATGGGATATTTCTATTTTGGACAGCATATATTTTATGTCATCCTGAAGCGCTAGCTGAAGGATCTAGCGGAAGCGTCCCGATTTGATCGGGACTAGATTCTTCGCTTTGCTCAGAATGACAGTAAAGAAACACATCACGTCCTATTTAGTATACCATGAACCGACTATTGCCTCTACTTTTTCATTCCACGTATCAGAGGTAATATCAACCCACCGGATCCCCTTCATGTTTTTAAACCACGTCATTTGACGCCTCGCATACCCATGCTCATCCCACTTCCACCGTTGAATCACACTCTTTTGTATTTCTTTTTCATTTGACATTTGACATTTGACATTTGACATTCCAAAATAGTCTTTCCATTCTTTATACCCAAAAGTATTTAGTGATGGCAAATCCCATGAGTATCCTTTTCCCAAAAGGGATTTAACCTCTCTAACAATTCCCTGTTGCACCCGCTTTTCAACCCGTTCGTCAATCTTTTTATAAAGAAAAGGATAGGAAGCAGTCAGTCCGAAACACAGAATATTCTCTGTTGACTTAACGTAATTGTCATTGCGAGCTCCATTCAATAAGGCGAAGCAATCTTTATGATAAGGATCGCCACGTCCAACAAAGCTGGCCTCGCGATGACAATGGAATTCTGCTATTTCAATTTTCCTTATCAACCTTCGGGGATTTTGGCGGTCTGACAAGTTCATGGCATTCCACACGGAGAAATCCTCTTTTTGCAATCGCTTCTGAAGATCCTCAACAGAATATCGTACCAATGTTTTTCGTAATTGTTTATTTGGTGGAATGTGCGACGTCTCAATGGGGGAAAGGAGAGACTTGATATACAGTCCGGTTCCACCGACAACAATCGGCAGTTTTCCCCGACTTCTTATGTCGTTAATAACTGCAGATGCCAGACATTGGTAATGAGCGACACTAAACTCCTCATCAGGATTAACCACGTCATATAGCCAAAGTGGAATTCCACTAATGTTATATGGTTTTAATTGAAAATTTTTATTTTTAAAATTGATTGAAAATTGCCTGCCCGCTGAAGCTTCGGCGCAGGTGGGAAAATTGAAAATTGAAAATTTCTCCGGCATGTCTTTCCCCGTCCCAATATCCATCCCCTTATAAATCTGTCTGGAATCAGCAGATACAAGCTCTCCATTGAATTTTTTAGCCAGCGCAACTGCCAACGCGGTTTTTCCAGTTGCAGTAGGACCACATACTATCAATATTTTATTATGCATATTGGATTATCAGTCATCATCAACGAATTACGAATAAAACCTACGAATATACGAATAAATCTCAATATATTGTATTCGTAAATTCGTACCGATTCGTTATTCGTTGATAATGTTCTCTAGAGTCCCCCATCTTTTCTTTTTTTCCAGGTAGGGGAGTGTATCGTGAAAATTTTTATGCGCCTCAGTCATGGGCCTGTCTGAATACATCGCAATATAAGCTTTTACAAATCCTACTTTTTTACATAATTTCACTGTGTGTTGAAATTGCTCCTCTGTCTCTCCTGGGAACCCCACAATGATATCCGTAGAAAATGTGACTTCGGGAACATTTGCTCTGATTTTATGAATTAATTCCATATAGTCCTTCGCCGTGTACCATCGGTTCATCTTTTGAAGAATTTCATCATCCCCTGATTGAACCGGAAGATGAATCTTGCGGCTTATTATTGGATTTTTAGCAATCACGTCAATAAGCTCATCGGAAAAATCCCAGGGATTGCTGGAAAGAAAATCTATGTTCTTAATCCCATCAATCTTACACACCTCATTTAATAAGTACGGAAAAAGAGTTGGAATTCTCATTTTCCCCAGATGTTTTACAAAAGTAATTTTTTTTTCAGACGTCATTCTGAGGCTGAAAGCCGAAGAATCCCGATGAGATCCTTCGCTTCGCTCAGGATGACAGTGTGTAAGTTCTGAATTTCTTATAATGTCCGCTCCATATGAATTCACGTTCTGACCTAACAATGTAATTGAAGAATATCCTTTTTTCGCCAACTCTTTACATTCCCTGATTATTTCCTCAAACGGTCGACTTTCTTCCCTGCCCCTGCTGTACGGCACGACACAGTAACTGCAAAAGTTATTACAGCCGTTGCTTATGGAAACAAGCGCATGAGCTTGATCTTTTCTCAGTTGTGGAAAAGGCAAACCGATTTCTTCAATTGGAAGAAATGCATCAATAAAAGGCATCCGTTTTTGCAATTGCGTAAGAAGTTTTCCGCTTGTATCCCTTAAAGCCATTCCGCTCATGCAACCGGTGACAATAATTTTTGGTTTGCTCCCCTTTTTCATGTTCCCGATATTTCTGACAGCTCCTGTCACCCGATCCTCTGCCGATTGTCTGACCATGCAGGTGACAATAATGACTTCGTCAGCTGTATTTGGAGATCGCACTTTTGTCCATCCCCTGTTTTTGTAATACCCAGCGATCCTCTCACTGTCCGCAACATTTGCCGCACAGCCGAAAGTGACGACATGATATTTCATGCTTAAATTGTATCAAATAGAAGATTGTATAGCGAAGTTTATTGTTTGGAAACCGGACTACTCTTTTCCGATAATCACCTGGGCATCGAAGGTTAAGCTTTCATCAAGCGTTGCGGATGCACTGCCAACAGTGTAACTTTCCGAAAGGTCAGTTTTTAGTTTATCCAATGCCGATTGTTTCCCTGATTTGATGAGTATTTCTGTTTTTTCATAATCAAAATTTTTTGCATTTCCGGTACCCACGACATTGTACCCTTTTCCCTCAAGGAATTTTTTCATGGCAGATGCAACTCCGCTTTCCCCGCTCCCGTTGAGGACTTGTATGGATAAACCGGTTTTCTTTGGTGTAGCTGATGGCGATGCAGTTTTTGTCGGAGTTGGTGTTGGAGTTTTTTTTGCCCCACTTGAGGTGCTTTGGGGAGTTTCTGTCTCCGTAGGAGTTAGGGTCGGCGTAGATGTGACGACAGCACTTGTTGCCGGTTCTGTTGAAGTTGAACGCTGTTTCAGATATAAAAGCCCTCCGCCGATAAGCCCCACAATACCAAGAAGCACAAGAACCCACAGAATAAATCCAAACGGAGATGGCTTTTTATCAAGAGAAATATTCGGGTATTGGACTCTCCCCTCTTTTGTTTCAAAAAGTTCAGAAACGATATCTTTTTTCTCTTCTGTTTTTAATGACGGCGTCTCCTCATTCGTCCTCTCAGCTTCTTGAGGTGTCTCTTTTTCTGTATCTTCCTCCTTTGGAATTGGCGAAGCAAATGAATCGGCAATATCAGGGGATTTTTCACCTTTCAGAATTTCCGAAGGTACGGGAACATCGACATTCTGCTTTTTCACATCATCGTCTTCCACCTCCACGACCTGCATAATCCGGCCTCTTGAGGCAGTTTTTTTCTCATTCCCCTCGTCCTTTTTTACCATAGTAAAGTAGAGTGTATACCCTTCTTACTCAAGTTTGCAACTTTTTCGATAAGAGTAATGTTGCAAACTCAGTCTAGAAGGAGTTATACCCGTAGCAATTCTGATAGCAAAGGGTATACAAAGAAAAGCAGAATAAATCAATTCCCCCCAATAAAAAAAGGAAAGCTCCGTTGTTCAAAGCGTAAGCTCTCCTTTTTGTTTTGTGATAACAAGTGTTACCGAACGGATTTTTTCAGGGCTTTCCCTGCCGTAAAACCCGGAGTTTTTCGAGCTGGGATCTGTATCGGTTTCCCGGTTTGCGGATTTCTCCCAGTTCGTGCTTTTCGTGAACGGACCATGAATGTACCAAAGCCCGTAACGACTACTTTGTCGCCTTTTTTCATGGCGTCCGTGATTGCTCCAAAAACAGCTACGACTGATTCGCGTGCTGCTTTTGCAGTCAGACTTGCTTTTTTTGCAACTACCTCAACGAGGTCTGCTTTTGTCATAAATTTATTTCACCTCCCCCCGGGCAGAAAGATGAGAATTTTTTCAAAAAGATTGAACAAACAATCTCTAATCGAAAAGATAAAGAGTTTGGATTGTTATGTCAAGATATCAAAAAAATTGTAGCGTTTAAACGCTACAATTTTAGCAAGATCAGCAATGCAAGCAAGTCCAGCAAGATTGGTAAAACGTAAATTACTAAGTAACCCGAGCTGCATGAATTGCCCGAGTTGCTTATTTTGCTGTTTCGACTGCGCGAATTTCCCGAATGACCGTAATTTTTATCTGTCCCGGAAACGTTACTTTTCCTTCGATTTCTTCTTTAATCTCCTGAGCCATCACTACAGCGTTTGCATCTGATACCTGTCCCGGATCAACGATTACCCGAAGTTCGCGTCCCGCTTGAAATGCAAACGATTCTTTTACTCCTGTGTGTCCCTTTGCAATTTCTTCCAAACTTTTCAACCGTTTCACATATTCATCATAGTTTTCATACCGCGCGCCCGGTCTTCCTCCTGAAATTGCATCGGCAATGTAGGTAATCACTGATTCAACAGATGTAAACGCTGTGTCTTCATGGTGTTGGGAAACACAATCAATGACACGACTGGGAAGCCCATATTTTTTCAAAAACTCAACTCCGAGTTCTACATGGCTTCCTTCTTTGTCCGTAATGACTTTTCCAATATCATGAAGAAGACATCCTAAACGAACGACGTTTGCATCAGCTCCGATTTCTTTGGCGATCGCCACACCGATTTTTGTTTCCTCAAGTGTGTGAGCGATCATGTTTTGGCCGTACGAAAAACGGTATTTAAACCGTCCTAATAACGCTACGATCGGTGACGGGAGATTGTATACGCCAACGCTGTGGCACAGTTTTTGTCCTTCTTCAAACATAATCCGGTCAATTTCTTTTTTTACCTCCTCAACAATGTCCTCAATCCGACCGGGCTGCACTCTTCCGTCTTTTAATAATCGTTCAAGGCAGACGCGGGCAATTTCTCGTCTCACCGGATCAAAACAGGAAAGCCGAATGACCCCCTCTTCGTCCAAGTCCACGTCTACCCCTGTTGCGGTTTCAAATGCGCGGATGTTTCTCCCCTCTTTTCCGATAATCCTGCCTTTCATGTCCTCATCCGTAATTTTTATCGTCGAAACTGTATATTCGGCAACGTAATCTGTCGCTCCGTGACGCATAGCATCCGTAAGAATTTCTCTCGCTTTGACATCTGCTTCTTCCTTTGCTTTAATTTCCGCCTCTTTTATCTGCCGTGCGATCATCTCCGCTTCTTTTTCTTTTACCTGTTTATACAGCATCTCTTTTGCTTCATCGGTGGTCATATGAGCAATTTTTTCTAATTTTTCCATCCAACCCTTTTTCAGTTTTTCCACCTCTTCCGTCAGTTTTTGGACACTCAGTTCTTTTTCACGGATCAATTTTTCCCGCTCTGATAACGCGCCTTCTCTGCGATCCAATATTTCAAGTTTCCTCCGAGTCTCATCCTCAGCATCACGTTTTATACGAAATGCTTCGTCTTTTGCCTCATAGAGCATTTCCTTTGCTTTTGCCGAAGCCAAGGCAAGTTGGGCTTGAGCTTCAATCTGCATTTTTTCTATCTGTGGTGTTTTTTCAAGCTTTATGGGTGGAATGACTATCTGAGGGTGAATTTTTTTTACCTCTCCTCTCTCTGGTTTCTCAGTTTTACTTACCCGAACATTTTTCCTTGCCTTGACCAAACCTGATAATGTTTTCAGTACGTCAAACATAGAATATCCTCCTTACAAATTGTCATCGCGAGCGGTTGCGAGGCGATCCCTGCCTGCCGTCAGGCAGGTTTATAATAACGATTGCTTCGTCGCTAACGCTTCTCGCAATGACAATAATTATATGAGCTACAATGATTCAATATAATTTGAAGACAAGAGGAAATCTCCTCCCTTTACGAGGATTTTGTAGGGTTCTTTTGATCGTATATTTCATGCATATTTCCTACAATAAACAATTGCCGATTTCCTAATTGCTTCAAAAAGGAAGCGTTTTTTTGCTTTCCTTATGGGGTATTGTAGTCCTTTTTAGGTAACCTCGTCAATAACAGAAGTGATGGTATCGTAGTCAAATCCACGTCTCAGGAGAAAGCTGTAAAGCTTGTTCCGGCGCTCTTTCAGAGTGTACCGTTTGAGCCCCTGTAGTTTCTTTTGAACGGCCTTTGTAGCCAAATCTACCTGATTTCCCTCCTCGTAGTCTAATCGGCTCAACACACTCTCAACAACGTCTGGTTCTATTCCTTTTTGAAGAAGTTCTCTTTTGAGGAGAAATTTTCCTTTAGGGCGGAGACGGTTTCGAGATGAAATAAATGCATTCGAAAACCCTACGTCATCGATATACCCCAACTCTTTCAGCCGATCGACCACCTTGTGAAGAAGGGATTCTGAAACCCCTAACCGGTGAATTTTTCTGATGACGTAGTCCCTGATTTCTTTTTCACTACGGGGACGGATGGAAACGTAGTTTAATGCAAACCCAAGAAGTTTTTGGTAGAAGTCATCATCCATAATGTCAAAGTAATGTCAAAGCTAAGCTTTGAATGTGCCTGGCGCGTCCTATTCTTCTTCCTCCACCCCTAATGCGACTTTTGCCTGAGCTGTCCCTGAGTGGACGATTTTCCAAATCGCGTCGCTTAATTCTTTTGCCACTTTGGGTGTTTCTTTCAAAAACGATTTTGCCGCTTCTTTCCCTTGTCCGATGATCTGACTTCCGTGTTTGATAAATGCGCCGGATTTGGAAAGAATATCAAACTCAAGTGCTACATCGATAAGGGCGCCTTCTTTAGAAATACCGTCATGCATGACATCAAATTCAGCTACGCGGAAAGGAGGCGCGACTTTATTTTTTACCACCCGCACCCGATGACGGCTCCCGATCACCTTATCGCCGTCTTTAAGAGATTCAATTTTTCTGCTGTCCATTCTGACACTTGCATAAAATTTAAGCGCCATTCCTCCGGATGTGACTTCTGGATTTCCAAACATGACGCCGATTTTTTGCCGAAGCTGATTCGTAAAAATGACGACCGTTTTTGATTTGGAAATAACGGCTGTTAACCTTCGGAGCGCTTGAGACATGAGACGCGCCTGCACGCCGATGACACTGTCACCGATGTCACCTTCAAGTTCAGCCCGCGGAACAAGTGCTGCAACCGAATCTATGACAATAACGTCAATACCGCCGCTTCTTATAAGCGTTTCTGCTATTTCCAACGCCTGCTCTCCGGTATCGGGCTGGGATATCAGAAGATCGTCAAGTTTCACTCCTAAAATTTGGGCCCACTGAGGATCAAGCGCGTGTTCAGCGTCAATAAACGCAGCTGTTCCTCCGACTTTTTGCGCTTCTGAAATCGTAGCAAGACAAACGGTTGTTTTTCCTGAGGCTTCCGGACCGTAAATTTCTACGGTTCTTCCTCTTGGCAAGCCTCCGGTACCAAGCGCCAGATCCAATGGAAGTATGCCTGTGGGAATAACATCAATAGCGTTTTTCACACCGACCTGTTCGCCAAGCCGCATGATGGAACCTTTGCCGTATTGTTTTTCTATTTGTTCCATGGCAAGACGGATTGCAGTCAATTTAGCATCTTGTTGGGCCATACATACTCACTTTCGGCGGGCAGGTTTCAATACGAAGTTCTATCCCATTTTTACATAAAGAATGGTAGAATACAATGGCAATTTTCAAATTCCAACCCGCCTTGCCGTCGGGCAGGTTTTCAATTTTCAATCAAATTAAAATTTTCAATAATTAAACGGGATGTAGTTCAGTTGGCTAGAACGTGCGTATGGGGTACGCAAGGTCGGCGGTTCGAGTCCGCCCATCCCGACACATTATCAGTTTTATTGTATTTGACGATGGAGTCGAACGGTGTTCGGAGCGTTGCATCAACTTTTTTGTCTTTCAGCAAGGCGTTCGAAAGTAAAATCTTGAGTAACATTTGTTTTTCTTCCGAAGTTCGCCGTTTGTATATATCTGCCGCTCTATCTGCCAGTTCGAGAATGTTAAGCGAAAACTCGAAATTGGGGACATTTCCGTTCGTATAGTCAGCGACGGTTTCCGTGAGTTCATCTTTTCGCTTCTGATAATCTGCGGTTTTTCGTTTGTACATCTCCTCATCAATAAGCCCTGCCATCTTATCGTCGTAGATTTTGTCGATCCATTCAATGAGATGTTGGTACTGTTCCTTGAGTTGTTCAACCCGCGTTTTCTGAAATCCGTATTCTTCTTCACGATTGGCCAAGATACCGGTTTTTACGACTTCAGCACTTTTCTCTTTGAGGTGTAATTGCGTGAGTATTTCATAAAATTGCTCCTCCAATGTTTCTTCGCGGGTATACGGCCGCTGGCTACACTTGTGGTAATGGGTGCAGTGATAGTAAATAAATCCTTTTTGGATTTCCGCTGTGATTGCACCTCCGCACTCACCGCACTGAAGAAATCCGCGGTAGGTGAATGTATGAATACCCCAATGATACGTACCTTTCCTCGTGACCCATTGGCCCACACGATGGAACCGTCGGCGGTTTACTAAGGGCTCGTGAGTTCCCTGATAGGTTTTACCCATCCATGTAATGACCCCGGAATAGATCGGGTTCTTGAGCATGTAATCAAGGTATGCTTTACTAAACTTCTTGTGAGATCGCCGACGAAATCCCATGGCGTTAAGGCGTTTAGCAATCGCGGATAACGGCAGGTGATCTTCATCACAGAGGGCAAAGGCTTTTTTGACACATAGCGCTTCCAGTTTATCCGGCACAAGCTCACTGTTCACCTTGGTATACCCAAAGGGGGATTGACCAGCAGGGTAGCCACCATTGAGGAGTTTTCCCATTTGCCCTTTTTTCACTTTTTGCGAGAGCGCTTGGGAATAGTTTTTTGCCTTTGCGGCGAGAATATCAAAGAGAAAAATGTCATTCGGGGACGTTTCTTTATCAAGCATGAGCTTCTCCATGACAAAATGGGCGACATACCCGTCGTTGTTTACGCGGTCAGAGAGATCAACTTTGTCTTTATCATTTCTCGTAAACCGGTCGATTTCTTCAAAAATAATATGCTTGATCTCCGGGTGCTGTTCTAAAAAATCCCACATCTCTTGATAGAACACACGGTCCCGTTTGCTCGCGCTTTCTGCAACCACAAACTCTTTGACAATCTGTAGCCCCCTCTTTTGGGCATATTCCTGCATATTTTTCGACTGCATGGGGAGCGTGTGGCCCGTTCTCTCCTGATCCTTAGTGCTCACGCGCGCGTACGCAACCGCAAAATTACAATCTGTTGTCATAGCTATCTCCTCTCCATCTAAGATGGGCCCCCTAGCGGAACCAATATGATCGCTCACATTGAACTAGAAGGCCCATCAAAAAAGCGATCACTTATATTGGTTCCACTTTTTATTGTATCCGTTTTCTTTCCGAGTGCAAGACCTAAAAAAGTCTTCTTCATAAGGCCGGCCGTTTTTGTTAAACAAACGAGCTTCACTTCTCACACCCATAGTTACTATCTGCTTACAGGGTCATCTTCTTTACTCGTGCTATATAGTCTTTCTCCAGTACTATATAGTACTAATAGTTACTATTGAGCACTTATTTTGAGCGCATCTCCTCAATTCCCTTATCTATTTTTTCGATTTCTTCACCTGAAAGGTTCTCTGAATCCGGCGATTCCGTCATCTTTTGAGTATTTAAGTAGTCGGTGATTATTTTCGCTTCAATTCGTTTCCAGATTGATACATTTTCGAAAAAGATTACGGAAGTATATAACCCATCGGGATTTTTGACAGATGGGGGTACTACCCACAAGTGATTACCAAACGAGTTTTCATAATTCCCTTCTCGTATGGTGAAAAACTTTATAACGAGCGAGAGGTATTGAAGCTTTGCGGTTCCTACTATACGTCCCTTTTTACAAGGCGTAGTTTTAACGATAATCTGATCTACATCTATCTCCATATCATTTTGCCGGTAATCGGACTTTTTAGCGTCGCCGGTCGACACAACTTAGCCTTGATTTCCCCGGGTTTTGTCTAAATCTTTGAGCCGTTGGGCAAATACTTTCGCTATCATCTGGCCTTTCGTTAGAAAATACGGAAACAGCGGACAAATGGGATCCGTACATTTCAGATACCCATCTTTGAACATACCGCAACAATCAGCACATCGGAGTTGAACGCGCAGTCGCATCTCACGGTTTTCATCTTGCAGCTTTTTGTATTTTGTTTTTTCTCGTTTAGTCATACCGTGTGTTGCTTTCAACGCAAGTAACTCATGCCCCAACAAAAAGCCGGTCCTTTAATGACCGGATCGCTTCGGCGTACGTTTTTGGTTCAACCGAGCCTTTTTTGTTATAAAACTCCTTTACGGCGACCTTGCACGCTAACGGATTAGAGAACACAAAAAAACACCTCTGCGAATCCGGGGATCGCTGCACTTCGATAAGCTCAATTCCCTTTGTGAGAAAATAGGCCGCTAAGTAGAGATCAGGGGTGAGATAATTAAGCAGCATAGTTTTTATCTCCATTCGTTTTCATTTTTTGCCGGTCTTCGCGCGACCACTGGTCCAAGAGATCGAAAAATTTCGAGAGTCGAGCAAACGCATCGCTTGCCTCATCTGCCTGAAGCTCAATGCCGAAATCATCTCGAAAAGCGTATGTAAACTGTGTAACGTTATCCGTTTTCGTTTTCATATCCATGCTCTGGGTTGAGTATGGATCACGTCTTTTGGGGATTTATAGGGGGCGGAAGTGGGGAGTTGTTGGGGAATTAGAGTCTACAGTCTCCTTCGAGCAATTTATATCCTTTGCCTGTTGAAACAAACAATTTGGTCAGTTTTCCCTTCATCTGCAACCGTTCTTTCAAGTCTTTGATATTCTCATACACCAGATGTTTATTGAGTTCTAGCTTAACATTACCCGGATTTTTGAATCTATCTTGATCCCGATAATAAATAATTTCCTGTAATGTTAATTCGTGGCCTGCGCGTTCTAGAAATGCCTTGAAAAGGTGAAACAGCCCCCGGCTGGGGGTCAGGCGCGTTCCGGTGTCGGAACAATACGCTTCACCCGTAAAGCGGTGCAGACTGAATACTCCGTAGCTGATTATATTTCCTTTGCTTGCGTCCCGCGCCCATTGATAGCATTTTTCAAGGAATGGTTTATTCAGTATTTTGATGAGCGCAAACCAAGACATGTCTTCGTCAGGCCCAATGTCCGAGGAAATCACTTTGTTTTTCGTTAGCGCCTCAATGAGTTGATAATCTGGGGTGTCGAAAACGCTATTTGGAATCTTTGTCGGAGTATCTGAATGGGATGATTTGTAATCCTCAATGTATTTTTCTATTGACGACTCAAGGAGAGGTAGGGAAACTTTTATCTTATCGCCGCTTTTTTCCTGCTCAAGCAAAATAGCCCTGAGGGTGCTCGTTGCTGATCGTTCAGATAACAGAACTCGAATATGGTACGGAATGTTCATTTTCATCTCCATCTGTAGCTATCTGATTGTAGCAGGAAGTGCTATAATTCGGTTAATTTAGAGATGAAGATGTAGATGGTTATAATTATGAGTAAAAATCAAAACCTCACCGACCCTAAATCAGAAACTCCCCTTATAGATAAAACAGAGCTCGTCTGGCCCGGTAAACGTAAGGAAGTTGAACGAGTAGAACTTCCATTTCAGACGATTGAAACAATTAACCTAGCCCGCGGTCATCGACAAGAAGGCATTTTTGATACGGAGAGTGCATGGAAGAATCGGCTCATTTGGGGAGATAATCTTTTGATAATGGGATCACTCCTTAAAGAGTTTGCCGGAAAAATTAACCTCATTTATATTGATCCGCCATTTGCAACCGGCGATGATTTTTCATTTGAAGTGCAAATTGGCGATCAGGAAATAACAAAAGAGCCGTCCGCTCTGGAAGTGAAAGCATATCGCGACACTTGGGCAAAAGGTATGCAGTCATATCTCCAAATGTTGCATGATCGCCTCGTATTGATGAAAGAGCTATTAGCTGATAATGGCACAATTTACATACACCTTGATTGGCGCGTTGTGCATTATGTTAAAAGCTTGATGGATGAAATATTTGGGAAAGATAATTTTCAGAACGAAATAATATGGACGTTCATTATCGGTGCGAGTGGCAACGAAAGATGGGGTAGAAAGCACCAAAGTATATTGTTTTATGCAAAATCATCATCCTGGAGTTTTAACCTTGGTGATGTTGCTATTCCCTATAATCCAGAAACAATAGCGCGAGCAAAAAGAGGTGAGGCGCGATATAAAGGCGTTACGGCTGAAGAGCTTGAAAAAAAAGGTAAAAACCCAGGAGACGTTTGGAATGATATTACTCCGCTTCAAGGAAATGCGGTGGAGGCCGTTGGTTATGACACACAGAAACCACAAAAATTATTAGAACGTATTATCAAAGCATCAAGCAATAAGGACGATATAGTAGCCGATTTTTTCTGTGGTTCTGGAACGACTGGTGTTGTGGCAGATAAACTCGGTAGGCGATGGATTATGTCCGATATTGGACGATTTGCAATTCATACCTCTCGCAAGCGACTTTTAGATATAAGTGCAAAGCCGTTTGTCGTTCAGAACTTGGGTAAGTATGAACGGCATCACTGGGTTCAACTCAGCGGCCGTTATAAAAATTATCTCAAGTTTATTCTGGAGCTTTACCACGCCGAGCCGGTAGAAGGATTTACAAATTTACACGGCAAAAAGGACAAGGCGTTTGTGCACATCGGCGCGGTGGATGCTCCGGTAACACTTTCGGAAATACGCGAGGCGTTAAGTGAGTGTAAAGAAAATAAAATAAAAGCGCTGGATGTGCTCGGCTGGGAGTGGGAAATGGGACTGCACGATTTGGTAAAAGAAGAAGCCGAGCGATACGGCGTTAAACTCTCTACTTTTCAGATCCCGCGCGAGGTAATGGAATTGAATGTTAGCGATCCTACGATTAAAGAGGATTTACATTTTTACGAACTCGCGTATTTGGAAGTTGATCCGAAAACAGAAGGGAAGCGTGTAACAATAACGCTCAAAGATTTCATTATTCCGAATCCGGAGCTATTGCCGGAAGAAGTAAAAGACAAGGTTAAAAACTGGAGCGATTTTATTGATTATTGGGCCGTGGACTGGATGTTCAATCAACATGAGGAAAAAACAGAAGAGGACGACACATTTCACAATATGAATCAGGAATACCGCACCCGAAAAAATCCGAAATTAAATTTGTCTATGAGTTTCGATTACCAAAAAGCCGGTAAATATAATATCCTCGTGAAAATCATTGATATTTTTGGAAATGATACTACTAAACTAGTAAGAATGAAATTATGAAACCTATCAAAAAATTGAACAAACTAAAACATGTTGAGGCCTTTATACAGGCAGATTATCTTAAAGGCTATGAATATGTTGATAAAGCAGGAGAGCTCGTAAATAAATTTTATTTGGGTAATACGCCACCGAAATTTTCAATGAATCTCGACGGTCTGATCATTCTTCAGCCAGACACAAAAACAAAAGAGATTAAAATATCACCCCTTTCATTCTGGGCACATTTCCTTATTCCAGATTCGCTTGATCAAATTGGTCAACTTTTCGAGAAAAAGCTTGAATTGGTTCATAAGGTTATCAAACCGGAGGATTATTCAAGATTGGGATGGAGAAACTATTTCATTCTGGAGGTTGATACTCAAGAAAATGATTCCTTCAAAAGAAAGTTTGTTCCCTCTGAAAAATTTGATTTTAAGCAATCTATATTTTCGATAAAAACTGGTCTGTTCGATAATAATTTTAATATAGTTCCTGCCTCAAAAAAAGATGATCCAAAATCTCCCGCGATCTTATTTGATGTTGATACCTTTATCCAATATGGAAAATCAGTAAATATTCAAAAAATTATAAACGATTTGAAAGATATGGCGCTGTTAATAAGGGGGGAGCAATTTCTTGAGATTATTAACCAAATTATAGATCAAAATTAAATGGAACAGTTTTTTAAAGCATTCGGTGAGTCTAAGATCCCCACACTATTATTGATCGGAGCCGTTCTGCTTGTAGGAGCATATATAGTGATAAGTTCTGGTGGTTTACAAATTGTTATTTTGATTGGTTCATGCGTAATATTAATCGGATTAGTGTTGGCCATTATTTCTTTTGCCGATTACCGAAACAAAGAATATACCGAGTCAATAATTCAGCATTACAATACAGCGTTAAGCAACATTAGCAAAACGCACAGCTTGTTTGAGGATTCTACACAAAAAACGTTAAAAAGTCCTACAGATACTATTGGTTCTGAAGACCACGGATACTCTCTAGAAAAAGGTCAAGGTACAACTGTTACATGATTTATAGTTAGAGCTTAATGAACAACTTAAAGAATAGACAATCAAACTTGCCGCTCGTCCGAGCGTTACGGCCGCTGGTTCAGGCGTGGCGTGAGGGAGGATACAAAGAGGGCACGAGTGAGACAACGCGGCGGCTTTTAGAGTGGTGGTTTGCAGAAGAACACCAGTTGCCCAATGGTTCAGCATTTGTTTTTTGGCAAGCGCAAAGGGAAGCCATTGAGCACCTTATTTTTTGCTATGAAGTACTACAAGCAAGGAGTTTGTATCAACTGGCGCAAAAACTCGATGCTCGGGTACCGGTCGATCCTAGCTCTGATAAGTGGGCCAAGTATGCGTTCAAGATGGCCACCGGCTCGGGTAAAACAATGGTCATGGCAATGGCCGTAGTCTGGTCATATTTCAACGCGCTTCGCGAAAAACGAGATGGCTTCACTAAAAACTTCGTTCTTATCGCCCCCAACCTCATTGTGCTTGATCGTCTGCTGGGTGATTCGCGCTCACCGGAGTTTTTTGAAGGCAGCATTTTTAAGAAGTATCCCTTTATTCCGCCCGAATGGAGCGGAGACTTTCAGATTGACGTTATCAGCCCGGATGATGAACGCGAGAGCACCAAACCCGCAACGCTGTATCTTTTGAACTGGCAGAAGTTTGTCGAACGCGAGAACGGCGAAAATGACAATCCGGTTCAAAACATTCTCGGATCCAAACCGCCAAGTGATATCGTGGTAACGCTTGCCAAACTCAAGGATCGATTACATCATCTGGGAAATGTGATGGTGTTAAACGACGAGGCGCACCACGTCTGGGACGAAAATTTAGTATGGTATAAGGCCATAGCGGAGATTTACGAACACTCTGGCCTTATGTGCCAGCTTGATTTTTCGGCAACGCCAAAAGATCAGGACGGTCATTTATTTACTCATATTATTACTGAATACACTTTGGGTGAGGCGATCCAGGATGCGATAGTGAAGCGACCAAAAATCGCGGAAATTGAGAACATTCCCGAAATAGAAAGCGACGATGCCGCCGAACGATACAGGGTTCAGATTGATGCGGCCGTTGATAAATGGCGGCTTTTCTATAAAACACTTAAGAAGACGGGTAAACGACCAATTCTTTTTATCATGGCAGAGAATACCAGAGCGGCGGATCAGGTGGCAGACTATCTGGATACATTCCCCGGGTTGTCAAGCAAGGTTTTGACCATTCATACGGACAAAGGCGGAGAGGTAAGTAAAAAAGATTTAGACAAAGCGAGAACATGGGCAAGAGAAATTGATAAGGCCGATAGCCCATACCTCGCCGTGGTTTCAGTCCTCATGCTTCGGGAAGGATGGGACGTTCGCAACGTAAAAGTTATTGCCCCGCTACGTCCTTTAAGCGCCGATTCGAAGATTTTACCGGAACAGACGCTCGGTCGCGGGTTACGCCGGATGTTCCCTGAGCAGTTTGGTTTTGCCGATGAATTGATCGTGATCGAGCATCCGGCGTTCCATGATTTAATCGAGGAAGCGTTAACTGAGCAAGGTGTTGAGATAGAGTTTGTGCCGATAGAAAAACCGGAGCAGTTGCCAAAAATTATCAGCGTAGATGAAAACAAGAAAGAATACGACATTGCCGTTCCTATTACTCAAGGCGGTGTCACGAGATCAGTAAAAAAACTTGAAGAACTGAATGTTACTGATTTTCCCTCTCCGCTGTTTCACTATAAGGATTTGAACCCCGTAGAGATAAGAATGCGTAAGCGCGATCTTTTAACCAAGCAAGTCGAAGAAGAAGAAATACTGACTATGCCGTTTGCCGACAGGCCAGATATTTATATCAGTGCGATTACAAAAAAGATCCAAAAATATAGCCGAGTACCCGGCCAGTTTGAGAACATTGCGGGGATAACAAAGGAGTATATCAAGGATAAACTTTTTGATAAGTCCCTGGACTTCAACGTGGATGATCTTAAGCGATTAAACAACGCTAAAGTGCGCGTCCGACTGATCGAAGTATTCGTCGATCGCATCAATGACCTTACCGCAGTTTCAGAAGATATAGAGCTCATGGGGGAAGAATTACGGGCGATGAATATAAAACCTTTCCCGTGGTCACGTGATGTTTTTGAAGCAAGAAAAACGGTCCTCAATCTTACGCCTGTTGAAAATAAATTAGAGGATCAGTTTACCCGCTTACTTGATAACGACGATGACGTTATTGCGTTTATGAAAAACCATCAACAGACGCTCAACTTTCGTATAACGTATATTGATACCAACGGCTTCGTGAGAGGCTACATACCGGATTTTATCGTAAAAACGGCGGACACGTACTGGATTATTGAAACAAAAGGCAGGGAAGACATAGATGTGAAATTGAAAGATAAGCGTGCCGATGAGTGGTGTAAGCAGGTCTCCAAATTAACCGGCAAAGAATGGGCATACAGAAGAATTAATCAAGACAGGCTTGAAAAGGAAAGGTTTACCCGACTGAACGATCTGCTTTGATAAATTATAGCTTCTGCCTTTTTACTTTATTTTTCCCCTCGTATGTCAATCGCGTGAATGTGAGCGCCGGGCGGGACTGAATTATCATTAATCTCTTTACTTCTTAATATTTTTGGTTTAGTATTCACATCATATGGAGAAGGCGGTATTTATTGACTTCAAAGAGGGCGACATCCCTTCAAATTACCTCAAGCGGATTACCAAATTATTCAAAATAAATAAATATTTGGCACGAAACGATAAAAACCTACTTAGCGAGCTCAAGGGCGCTGATGCAATTTTTGCAAAGATTTCCACCATAATTGACAAAGAGGTTATCAATTCATCTCCCAAGTTAAAATATATCGGAGTATTGTCTACCGCTTTTAATGCAATCGACGCAAAATACGCTCGCACTAAGGGAATTGTCGTCTGCAATCTTGGTGGCTATAGTACAGAAGCAGTGGCGGAGTTTGCAATCGCCGCTTTAATGGAAAGGTCAAGACTTTTGCAAGAGTCGAAAGACCAGGCCAGAAAAGAAGACTATTCGTTTAATAAATTCATGTGTAGAGAAGTAAAAGAGAGAACCTTGGGTGTAGTTGGTGCAGGAAAAATAGGTTCGAGAGTTGCAGAAATGGCACTTGGACTTGGCATGAAAGTACTTTATTTCTCTAGAGGGAATAAACCTGCAATCGAAAGGTTGGGAGCCAAAAAGGCGAGTCTAGAAAAAGTTCTATCGGAAAGCGAATTTGTTTCCTTAAATTTAATTTTGAACAAGGAAACGGAAGGCATTATAAGCAAAAGTAAAATTGAGTTACTCAAAAAGGGTTGTATATTTATTAGCTTAGCTCCACCGAAGTTGATTGATCAGCAAGCCATGATGAAAAGTGCCGCGAGTGGAAAAATAACATTTATCTTTGACCACTCGGATGATATAGATACCTCACTGGCTAAAAAGTTTCTCCAAACGAAAAACTGTGTGGTTTATCCACCCGTTGCTTTTAGAACGGAGGAGGCAAACACTGCGCGTCTTAAGACTTTTGCATCAAACATAGAAGGATTTATCAAAGGTACTCCTCAAAACGTAGTTAATTAAGCTCTAATTTCGTTGAATCTTATTGAGTAGTGTTCCTTGTTTACCTTTCCTCTCGTATATCAATCGCGTGGATATAAACGTCGAGCGAGGAGCGGGTGCTTCAGTATGAATCGCGAACGAGCCACGAACTCTAAACAGTCCAAACAGGACACCGGTTCTGGTCCGGTCATGCCCGACCATCAATGTCATGTAATACATCCTCTGCGCGGATCCGGACGGGGAAAAACTTGCTGTTTTATCCGGCCAATACACCACTTTGACCTCAATCATGCTTCCTGGGTCATTGAGTGAACCGTTATTGGAGGCCAGTAATCGACAAAACAAACAACAGGTACGGGGATCAATCTAAACCTCGAACAGGGAAAACCGAATCTGGGGCGAAACCATAAGCGACCAACGGATTACCTAAAAATCAACAACCAACGGTCCAATATCAACAGCCCGACCTGCACTATAGATCCCAAAGTCAATCAAACCCGTAATAAAAAACAAACTGATCCCGTCCATAAAGTCCACTTCTCCATATAGGCTTTATTGTAGAAAGGAACTAGGCGTATCGCTGGTAACGCTCGCGGAGTCCGATATGATCGGACACCGCGTAATTGTCGGTGCGACAATTACCGCTTCACGCCGCACGCGTCGTGATAACAGCGACACGCAAAACCGGCACGCTCTCGCTCACACCTACGGAGTGAGCTCGTAACGGCGACAGCCGTCGCCGGTACCGCGTGCGGAGAGAGAAAAAGAGATCGGCGTGGGGGGAAAAAAAGCCGAGCGGCGAAAAACTGAGCCTACATACAATATCTACAAAACAAACACCGAATTAATACCGTCCATACAGTCCACCTCTCTATACAGTCATTATCGCGGGGGGACAAGAGTCCCCCCCGCACCCCCCATTACTACCCTCCGCTCAGTTCGGGGCCCTCCCAAACTTCGCTTCGGGCAGAGCACGTCGGCCGGGTCCCAAGGCTAGGTGTAGAGGGGCCGGATACGGCAAGACGGTCATCGTACAATCGGCGCGATTGTACGACGCCCCCCTCTACATCTAGCCTTGCATCGCACAAGTCGCTCCTTGTACGACGCTCGGCCGAGTGCTAGTCAAACTATGAGACAGATTTCAGCGCCGCTTTAGAGCAGTGTTGGAGCGGCGCTGATACGGATGTCGGTACTAGCGCTACAGGCCTTTATTTCCCACACCCCCACCCACCCAAAACAAGGGGTGCTCGGCACCCCCGCTTAGCGCTGATAGGGCGCCCTATGGGGCGCCTTGCCATAGTTTTTTTTGATTTAGCATGACCTACAGTCGCTTTCACGCGCGCGGCACGATCGCATGGTGTTGATCAGCGTCTATTCCGCGCGCTCCGTTTTTTTTACCTTTAAGACCGTACGCGCACGCGGGGGGTACCGCCTGCCCCTTTCCGCGCACGCGCAATACTGCATTGGTATGCGCGCGCGGTATTCCCCCAGCGCGGTAGTTTCCGCGCTTGGGGCACCCCCGCCTCGAAATTGTATCCCTTATCTAGCGTCCGGATCGCTAGGGTGCACGGCTTGCGGTAGCGCTTCGCGCCGATTCTTATTTTTGCACCCTACGCATCTTTCTCGGTTGTTGGATGAGCCGCGATGACGCGGCTTTTTTGGCTAGTACTATACGCAGGGGGCGGGGGAGGCGGTACCGAGCACACCCACTCATCTGGCACTGGCAGGAATAAAAAGCCCGGCTTCGGGATTGAGCAGTATCCGGATATTTTGTGCTATACTTTCGACAGGCTGAAAGACGTTTACGTAATCTGTCGTTCGTAGACAGTCAATCAGTGCCGACAAAAAAAATGAAAAAAAATGTTATCACCGACAAGCTATACGGAAAAATCATAATTGAAGAACCGGTAATTGTTACCCTTATCCAAAACCCCTCAATGCAGCGGCTGAAAGGTATTGACCAGGCAGGATTTTTTCAACCTCACTTTCGTCATACAAAACACACGCGGTTTGAACATTCTGTCGGCGTTTATTATCTTCTTCGAAAATTTGGTGCACCACTTGAAGAACAGATTGCGGGACTAATCCACGATATATCGCACAGTGCCTTTTCTCATTGTATAGACTATGCTCTCGCAGGAGCCAAAGAAGGAGAGCAGGCACATCAAGATGGTATATTTAAAGAATTTGTCATGCATACGGATATTCCAAAGATAGTAAAACAATATGGATATGTAATGAAAGACATTCTGGACGACCGGCGTCACCCGCTCAAAGAAACAACGATGCCTGATCTTTGCGCTGACCGGTTGGATTATTCCCTTCGATCTGCACTCGTTTATAACCATACACCAATAAAAAAACTCCATTACCTACTCAGCCATCTTACCGTCAAAAATCACGCGTGGGTTTTTACCAATTATGAAAGCGCAAAGGTTTATGCCGAACTTTTTTACATTCTCAACATAACGTATTATGCCGGTCTTCCTTCTGCAATCATGTTTCGAACTGTCGGAGATGTTGTTTCCTATGCCTTGAAACAAGGATATCTTAGAAAAGACGATCTCTATGTCACTGACGTCCATGCGCTCTCCATTTTAAAAAAGAACGCAAAAAACGATCAAAAATTAGCATTGCTCTATGGCCGCATGACCAATCCAGAAGGAATACAAAACAATCCTTCATCTTATGACTCTACCGTCATTTGCAAGTCTAGAATTATCGATCCGTATTTTCTGGATACCGGCAAAATTAAAAGACTATCGGAGAAATATCCGAAATGGAAAGAAGTTATAGCAAAAGAATTGCAGCCGAAGAAATATTATTTAAAATTTCCAAAATAAAGAAGGAGTGAACTTACCTAGGTTCATCTATAGTTGATTTACGCGCATACAAAACGTACTTGAGCTTGGTAATATCAAGTTCGTCTTCCATAAATGATTCTAAGCCCCCTGTTTTTCATCTGTAGGTTTACCTTGTTCAGCAAGGTCAGCTCTCATTTTTTCTTCGGAAATTGCAAAGGGGTATACCCCCTGCGCAACCTCAGCTTTTATTTGCTCTGCTGGTTTACTACCTAGTTGACCCACTACTCTTTCGAACACTTCAGGTTTAACTGCTTGCCCTTTGCCTTGTGCAGGTTGTGTTGCTGGTGTTGCTGGTGTTTCTCCCATATTATCACCTCCTCATTTCATTATTTACAGTCCGCTGTATCAAACCTTAATGATGGAATTGTATCAAAATATTCCCTAGATTACCATTTTTGGTGATGACGGAATAGAAATTTAATAGAGGAAATACTTGTTACCGCTTGGGTGACTGTCCTAAACCAACCTTACTTGCTCCCGAGGTCTACGTCCTCGCGTCGCAAGAGCGGTGGTTCGGGACTGCAGCCGCGAAACTATCGTTTCGGGCTTTGTTTCCTTCTTCTTGCCCCAGTACCAAACTTACTTCTCGTCGGAGGCTTACCACAGTACCAGTTGGTACGTGGCAAGCAGCCTCACGCCCTCGAAGAGCGTTGGTACGGGGCTTCGACTCCGCTTATCAGATTTTGTAGGATAGAAAATTAAATAGAGGAAAAACTTGTTACCGTTTCGGACTCTGTTTACGGCGTCTTGCTTTACCGCCGGTGTTGGGTTTCCGGCGTTCTCTCACACGTGCATCCCGAGTCAAAAAACCCCGTTTTTTGAGTATTGGACGGAATTTTTCTTTATCGACTTTTTCAAGTGCCCTGGATACGGAATGGATAAATGCTTCCAACTGTCCATGAAGTCCCCCTCCCACAATTTTAGAGCTCACAATAAATCTATTCATCGTATTTGTGGTCCGAAATGGTTCCATAAACATTTTTTTCATAATTTCACCTGGAAAATACTGAGCTACAGATCTACCATTTACCAAAAAATTTCCTTTCGTTACTTCTTTCCCGTCAATCATCATAGTCTCTTCTTTGGTCACATATAATCGTACACGCGCTGTAGCGGATTTACGTCTCCCAACTGCTTCATAATAAGTAGCAGTGCTCTGTTGGGGCTTTTTCGGTTCTTTGACAACCGGTTCTTTCTTTTTAGGTTCCTGTGTTTTATTTTCTGACATATATATTAATGAAAAATTTTATCTTTATACGGATGGTTGTCATCAGGGTAAATATATAATCGGGTAACTAAGCGGTCCCGAAGTTTATTGGTGGGAAGCATCCCCCATACTGCATGACGAATAATCTCGTTTGGATTTTCCTGACGGATTTGCCATAGTGCTTTCTGTTTCAATCCTCCCGGGTACCCGGAATACCGGCCGTACAGTTTTTCTTTTTCTTTTTTTCCTGTTGACTCAACATATTTGCTGTTGATAACCACTACAAAGTCGCCGCAGTCTAAATGGCGTACAAAATTCGGCTTATCTTTGCCCATGAGCAAGACGGCAATATCCGTTGCTGCATTTCCGATCGTCTTTCCTTTAACGTCAACGATATGCCATCTACGCGTGATGTCTTTTGCTTTTGTTGATTTTATAGTGCTTGATTTCATGTTTTATTTCTTTTCTTTCTTCGTTTTCCTCACGGATTTTTTCGGTTCCTTTTTTTCCTTGTCCTTCGTAGCTTTACGCGAAGAAGGATTCTTATCTCCCTGTTCTTTTTTAACAGGTTTATCATATACAACTGGCTCTCTCGCGATAGCTTCATCGACAAATGAAAGCATGACTTCTTCGGATCCATCGCTTCGGATGTTTCCAATCTTTATCATTCTGGTAAATCCGCTTGACCTTTGAGAAAAACGATCTTTCGCGTCTCTCATCAGCCGGTCAACGATATCTCCATATGGAATTGACCGCAGAATTCTCTTTCTATCGGCATCGGTTCCTCTTTTGGCTTTTGTCACCAGTTTCTCAATGAGAGGCTGAACCGCTTTGGCTTTGGCTTTTGATGTCACGATCCTCCCATGGAGAATCAGATCTCGTGCGAGATTGGAAAATAAACGTTTCCGCTCATTTTTTGTTCTGGATAATTTCTTACCAAATATTGAGTGATGCATACAATAAAATCTCAAATTTCAAATCTCAATGACCAACGTGGAATACTATACATTAGTATTTCCTTGTTGTGATTTGGACATTGTGATTTGTGATTTTCTTTACACAGTCAGTGCTACACCCTTTTCTTTCAATTTCTCTTCAACGATGGAAAGTGACTTCGTACCGAGATTTTTAATCTTCATAAGTTCGGATCTTTGAGTACCAAGAAGTTGTCCAACTGTCTCTATACCGCCATTTGCTAGCGCGTTGACAATACGGGTTGGAATATCCAGCTCCTCAATCCGCATTTTTAATACCTCATCGGAGATATTCGGTATCACCGCTCCCTGTTCCTCAACATTCTTTACTTTCGGTTCATACACCTGTGTAAAATAAGAAACCAGAATTGTTGCTGCTGATTTTAACGCCTCCAATGGTGCTATTGTCCCATCGGTCCAGATTTCTATGACGAGTTTGTCTAAATTCGTCATTCGACCGACACGAGTCGCTTCTACTTTATAATTTACCCGTACAATCGGTGAGTACAGCGCATCTAAGGGGATTACGCCTACTTCTCGGACAGCTCCTTCATCGGCCGTCACATATCCAAACCCCCGCTGGGCATATAATTGCATTTCGATTTCAGCTTTCTTATCCGAAAGTGTCCCTAATACAAAATCAGGATTGACAATCGTCACACCTGCCGGTGTCTGAATATCACCTGCCTTGATTTCTCCCGGACCTTTTTTTGAAAGAGTCAATGTAACCGGTGTAGCATCCGGAACGCTCAGGTGAATCCGTTTGACATTTAATAAAAACTCGATAATATCTTCTTTTAATCCTGGAAGCGTTGAAAACTGGTGTTTCACTCCTTCAATTTTAACGGCATTGATTGCAGAACCCTGAAGTGATGTGAGAAGCACTCTTCTGAGACTGTTTCCCAATGTCTGACCATATCCTTGTGATAATGGTTCAATGCTGTATCTTCCGTAGTCGCTCCTCTCACTGTCGGTTTTAATTGAAAATGTTGGTTCAAACATCATATATATCTCCTTCCTTAGGGTCCGTTCACAAATAACTTCATAGGTATTTGGTCAATACGGCCCTTTGTGCCGCATCTTCAAAAAAATACGTATCAAGGTATTTACGAATGCGGCCTTAACGACTATAAAATTCTATAATTAATTGTTCGTTTATGTCATCAGTCACATCACTGCGCAGAAGAATGCGAACTACTTTTCCCACAGGGCCTTTCCGTTCGACCCATGACGGCAGTTGTGTATTTTTTTCATCAAGTATCTTTTTCACACTTGGTACCTCCATCCCTTTGGGAGAGAGGGAAATGACGTGATCTTTTTTTACTTCATACGATGGAATCGTAACTTTTTTCCCATCTACCAGGACGTGTCCGTGAGAGATAAGTTGTCGGGCACATGCTCTCGTTGGAGCAAGTTTCATGCGGTATACCGTATTATCAAGTCTTCGTTCGAGAAACTGAATAAATTGCTCTCCGGTATTTCCCCGAAATTTTTTTGCCCTCTCAAAAATTTTTCGGAACTGGCGCTCTAACATACCATACATACGTTTCACTTTTTGTTTTTCCCGAAGCTGAACTCCGTAATCAGATAATTTCCTCTTCCCCCGCACCCCATGCTGACCCGGTATGATATTGAGTCGTTTGAGAAGTTCTGCATGAGCATGCGAACCGATGGTTTTCATCCCCAAATCAACGCCTTCACGTCTGCTTAATCGATTTTTTGGTCCTGTGTATCGTGCCATACTATCAAATCTCAATAACCAACATGGAAATTATGAATACTTCCTTGTTGTGATTTGGACATTGTGATTTGTGATTTTTTAGACTCTCCTCTTTTTCTTCGGCCGGACTCCGTTATGGGGAATCGGCGTAATATCTGCAATAAGCGTAATACGAAGTCCTACTGCCTTCAATGCTCGCAATGCTGCATCTCTTCCTGAACCAGGTCCTTTGATATAGACTTCTACTTCGCGAAGCCCCGCATCTTGGGCTTTGCGTGCAACAACTTCAACTGCAGTCGTTGCAGCATAGGGAGTGGCTTTTCTTGCACCTTTAAATCCTACGAGTCCGGATGATCCCCAGAAAAGCGTATTCCCTTTTTCATCCGTGATCGTGACCAACGTGTTATTAAACGTTGCGGTGATAAAGACTTTTCCTTTTTCAACAGCTTGTTTTTGCTTTACTTGCGCCATATATTCAGTTTATAAAGCCCGTCCTTTACTTTTTCTCTGACGATTCCGGTTTCGTTTCTGTTTGTTTTATCCGATCATCTTTCTTCTGAGCTCCTACCGTAGACCGCTTCCCGCGTTTTGTACGGGCATTAGACTTAGTCCGTTGCCCTCTTGTTGGAAGATTTCGCGCATGTCTCATGCCGCGGTATGACCCAATTTCCTTCAAACGCTTAATATTTGAAAAGACCTCTTGCCGGAGGTCTCCTTCAACGATAAAATTTTTGTCGATTGCTTTTGCAATTTTATTTATCTCTTCATCAGTAAGCGTCTTTACCCTCTTTGCCGGATCCATCTTTAATTCTTTCAAGAGTGTTACTACGTTTGAGCGTCCTATCCCATATAAATAGGTAAGACCGATATCAAGCCGTTTTTCATTTGGAATATCTACTCCAGCAATACGCGCCATAATTAGTTAAATTCGAAATCCGAATATCGAAATACGAAACAATATCAAAATTTAAAATTTAAATATTGAAACATTTGAATTTGTTTCGATTTTCGTGCTTCGTGCTTCGGATTTATTTTTTATCAGCCCTGTCTCTGTTTATGCTTCGGGTTTTCGCACACGACGTACACCCGTCCCTTTCTTCGGACAATTTTACATTTATTACACATTGGTTTTACACTCGCCCGTACTTTCATGGACATGAATAATGTCATCAGCGAATTACGAATAAAACCTACGAATATACGAATAATTCAATGTATTCATTCGTTTATTCGTACAGATTCGTTATTCGTTGATGTAGTCTACTTCACCCGATAGACGATTCTTCCCTTTGTTGCGTCGTATGGTGTCATTTCAAGCCGTACTTTGTCTCCCGGTAAAATGCGGATAAAATGCAATCTCATTTTTCCGGACAAATGACAAAGAACTATCCTGCCGTTAGGGAGTTTTACGCGAAATAACGTGCTTGGTAAACATTCCGTCACTTCGCCTTCCACCTCAATATTCCCTTGATGTGTCATATGTTTTGAAAAACATGAAAAACAAACCCTCCATGACCTTTTCGCATGGCGGGTAAGGTTATTTTTCTTACACAGGATTTCAATTGTACTGTAAATTTAGCTTCCGGTCAACACGACAGTTTCCTTCTCTTGTATGGCAATGGTTTGTTCAAAAACCGCACTCAATGATCGGTCTTTTGTTGAGAGTGTCCAGCCGTCTTGATTCGGATAGACAATCGCTCCTTTTCCCATGGCGTATATAACTTCGATGGCCAATGTCATACCCGGAGTCAAAAGAGCGGTCTTTTCGATAGGCCTATCGAGGTACTCAGGAATCATCGGCTCCTCGTGGAGCTTTTTCCCGACTCCGTGACCCGTTAAAGACCGTACGACGTCGTACCCAGCGCCTGTTATTGTCCTCTCGATCATTTGAGAAATGTGTCCTACCCGATTCCCCGCCTTTGCTACACCAATTGCCTTTTTTAACGCCTCTTCCCCAACACGAAGAAACTTCTCTTTTTCCTTCTGTTCTCTGTCCTCTGTCTTCTGTCTTCTGATGATCTTCGTCCACGCCGTATCCGTATGAAGCCCTTCGTAAATCATCCCGATGTCAATCGTCAACACATCTTCCTCTTGTAACACATATGAGGACGGAATCCCGTGAACTACTTCTTCGTTAAGACATAAACACGTTGCCCATTGATATCCTTTGACCGTCATAAATGACGGCGTTCCTCCTGCATTTCGGATAGCCAAACGTGTGTTTTGTTCTAAACGTTCCAAAGGGATACCAACAACTGCTTCTTCCAACAGTGTCTGAAGAATGTTCCAAAGCTTCTTCCCGCCAACTTTCATGACAGCAATCTCATCAGGTGATTTTGGAAAGATCATAGAAGCGTTATGTAGAATTGTTCCAATTCTTTTCTAAAATTTTCTTCACTCGTTTCGTTTTTTATTAGATACTCTGCCATCGCTATCGGCCCGCCCTTATTAAGATTCTGAAGTTCGGCAATATCCCTACTTTCCACTTCTTCTTTTGTCAATGGACGAACAGGACGACATTGTAATCTTTTATGACGAACAGCTGGTGAAGCATAAATACAGAGTAGTTTCATGTCCGGATATTTCTCTTGTAAATAAAGATATTCTTCCCAACTGTATAACCCATCAAGAACAATAATCTCATGATTTTTTGCTTCCTCTTCGATGCGCGGGTATATTTTTATAGCCATTGCTGCCATTCCTAATTCTTTCCGAAGTTTTTCCCGATACCAACGTTCATTTTTTTCGTTTTTTTCCAAACCGAATTCCTGGAGTCCAATATCGGTCTGATCACCAAATCGTAAGACCGGAATGTTCTTCGTTCTGAAAAAATCAGCTGCAACGCTTTTTCCTGATCCTGGCATACCAACAATCGCGATAATCTTCGGTTTATTCATACGTTTTTATGTTGTTCGAATTTCTGAATCTGCTGCATAATATCCGCATGCACGTCTTCTATGGATCTATTTGCGTCAATCTCCACGAGCACCCCTTTTTGTAGATAATAATCAAGCATATCTTTTTCAGCTTCTTTGTATAATTTCAGCCTGCTTGTTATCCGTTCCAAAGAATCATGAGATTCTGTGCGTCCGGAATATGTTGGTCGACCTCTTGCTATACACCGCTTAAATGATTCTTCTTCTGAAAGTTTCAGATAAAATACGAGTTCCACTTTATACCCATATTTATCAATTTTATCATCCAAAAACATCGCCTGTTCTTTATTTCGGGGAAAGCCGTCCATGATCCATGCACCTTTCGCATCTTCTTCTTTTAATCGCCATTTCCAAAGAACTTCCATTTCACTGTTTGCTACATATTTACCTTCCTCTAGTGCCTGTTGACAGACGATTCCGATAATTCCATTGTCATTGGTAGCCGCATCCCTCACGAGATCTCCTGATATTAATATCGGATAATGAAGTTCATCTGCCAACAATTTTGCCTGAGTACCTTTGCCTGATCCTTCCGGACCGTAAAAAATAATATGCATATGAAATAATTTCTATCAACGAATAACGAATCGGTACGAATAAACGAATGTACACATTGATTATTCGTATATTCGTAGTATTTATTCGTAATTCGTTGATGGGTGTTTAAAAATTTCTTTTCTTATTCTTTTAAGAACCCATCATAATTGCGCATCACCAGCTGCGCTTCCAATGCTTTCACGGTTTCCAAAACTACCGATACCACGATAAGAACTCCTGTACCGCCTATAAGAAGCGTCGTCATACCGGTTGTCCCTTTGGCAATGGAAGGAAATATGGCAATGAATCCCAAAAAGAGAGCTCCTGCCAGGGTAATCCGAGTGAGAATATAGTTGAGATATGAAGATGTAGGGCTTCCGGGACGGATGCCGGGGATAAATCCGCCGTACTTTTGGATTTCTGATGCTATCTTGGTCGGATTAAACGTAATTGCCGTATAAAAATAGGTAAAGCCGATCACGAACAAAAAATACAGGAGGTTATACCACACGCCGTTGGGGTTAAACGCAAACGTAAGGAATTTCCCTACACCAACAAGGAATGGCTCTTTTACCTGCTGTAAAAATCCGCCGATTAAAGAAGGAATGAGGACCATGGACACTGCAAAAATAATCGGAATAACACCCGCCTGATTGACCCGCAGCGGGAGGTATGACGTCCCGCCGCCATACACTTTGTTGCCCCGCACACGTCTGGCATATTGGACAGGAATACGCCTTACTGCTTCGTTGATAAATACCGTTGCCCCAACAACCAAAAGAGCAAGAACACCTAAAAAAATAAGATTTGTTGCAGATTCACTCGTTGCACCGGCAAACATTTGGCCTAAAGCAACAGGCATCCTCCCCACAATTCCTGCAAAGATAAGAAGCGATATGCCGTTGCCGATTCCATATTCCGTAATAAGCTCTCCCAACCACATGACCAATACTGTTCCGGCAACCATGGTGACGATCACAGTCACGATAGTCAGAGGATCCCCATGGGAAACGATTCCTTGGTTTTTAAGAAGAGCATACATGCCGATTGCCTGGACTCCCGCTAAAGGAACAGTAAGCATGCGCGTGTACTGGTTCATTTTTTCCCGACCATACTCTCCTTCTTTTTGCAACTCTTCCAATGCGGGAAAGACGATCGTCAAAAGCTGCATGATAATGGAAGCGTTGATATAGGGGTTGATACCAAGTGCCAGGACGGAAAAATTGACCAGCGTTCCGCCGGAAAATATATCAAGAAGTCCTAAAAATTGGTTTTGGGAAAATAATTGTGCGAGTTTCCCCGTGTCAACACCCGGCGTTGGTATGTGGGCAAACAACCGGAACACGATAAAAAGAAACGCGGTAAAAAGGATTTTCTTTCGAAGCTCCGGTGTTTTCCAGCTGTTGATAAGTGGAGACAAAATTGTATTCATGATTGATTAGATGCACTTTTAATCACATTCAATGTCGTTGCGAACCCCGCTTTGCGGGGTGAAGCAATCTCTATTATATCGTAATTATATCGTAAAGATCGCCACGTCCCTCGAATTCGCTCGGGACTCGCGATGACAGATTCTTCTTATTTCTCAGCAACAACCGTTCCCCCAGCATCTTCAATAATTTTTTTTGCGCTTTTGGAAACCGGCACAAAAATACGAAGCGGTACGTTCAACGGTTTTTTTCCTCCAAGAATTTTGACCAAATCTCCTTTTTTAATCATTCCTTTTTCCACAAGAGAAGCAATCGTTACTTTTGAATCTTTTGTAAATCCATTTAATGTGAATACATCTATAGCCTTTGGTTTTTTGCGGATGTTTTTATTTTTCTTTTTCCCCCGTAAAAACGGAAGGCGACGCGTGAGTGGTAATTGCCCTCCTTCAAAACCAAACCGAACTTTTCCTCTGGCATTTTGGCCTTTTGTCCCCCGTCCGCTTGTTTTCACTTTTCCAGACCCATGGCCTCGTCCGAGACGTTTTTTTCGTTTCTGTACTAATTTTTTCAACATTTTTTCTTCCATATATACCTTCTCCTTTTTAGGATTTGATGCACACCTCATGGGCCAGTCTGTGTTTTCCTTTTTCTCCAAGCTGACGAAGCGCTTCCATTGTTGCATAGACATTGGATGCCTGATTTTTGGTTCCGAGTATTTTTGACACAATATCCCGGATCCCGGCTGCTTCAACCACAGCCCTCACAGCGCCTCCTGCGATAACGCCGGTTCCGGGCGGAGCCGGCTTTAAAAGTACTCTTGCTGCACCCAGCTTCACCAACACTTCAAAAGGAATCGTCGTTCCTTTCATGGGTACGGTAATCATATGTTTTTTTGCGTAATTGACTCCTTTTTTTACCGATGAGGAAACGTCGGGCGCGCCTCCCAATCCAACGCCGACACGGCCTTTTTTATCTCCAACGACTGCCAAAACGGAAAATCCGATTTTATTTCCGCCTTTTGTCTTTTTTGACACGCGGTTAACCTGAACAATTTTTTCCTCAAATTCAGAAATATGACGACTGTCGATCATAGTATTACTCCTCCTTTTCGAACCGCTTCAGCTATTTGTTTGATAACGCCGTGGTATTTGTACCCTCCCCGATCAAAGACAAGCTGTTTGACCTTTTTTTCTTTACAAAGAGCTGCTATGGAATCTCCCAGGAGAACTCCCGAAGCGCTATTTGTCCCTTTTTGTCTTGCCGATCCCAAGGTTTTTCGTTTTCCGTCGTCCACCAGCTGCCCATACAAACCGGTATGAGATCGGAATATCACTAATCGGGGCCGTTTTTCAGTTCCCCGTATCACTGATCTTATTCTTGCTACACGCTTTGACCGACGTTGTTTTATGGTAATTTGTTTTATCATATGCATCCCTCGTTATTTCCCAGGAATTGGTCCGGTACCGATACCTTTTGCTGATTTACCTGCTTTTTTCCGAATATGCTCTCCTTCATACCTAATACCCTTTCCTTTGTATGGCTCCGGTGGTTTTATCTTCCGAATATCTGAGGCAATCTGTCCTACCACTTGCTTGTCTATCCCGGAAACGATAATTTTCCCTTCTGAAAGAGTAAATTGAATGCCATCGGGCGGAACAATAGTGACAGGATGAGAAAACCCGACAGTCAACACGAGATCTTTCCCCGTTACAGCTGCTCTGTATCCGACTCCGGAAAGAGTCAGGGTTTTCGTCCATCCGTCGCTTACTCCTTGTATCATATTATCAATTTGAGCCCGTACCAGTCCATGAAGCGCTTTTGTTTTCGGATCGCTTTTGGCCGTTTCAACCATAATCGTCTGATCTTTTACCCTCACCGACACATCCGTTGGGATAACAAAAGACAATGACCCTTTCGCACCTTTTACAGAAACGATGTTGGCATCAACCGTCACGATAACGGCTGGTTTTATACTAATGGGTGATTTTCCTATTCTGGACATGTTAATTTACCAGGTAGTGAAATTTCGACCTTTGCCTTTTTATGCTTTTCTGAAATTTCAAAATCCCTATGTTTTAATAATGTTTTTACTATATATCCAGGTAATTCCTATCGACACAGGCAAAGTGAAAAGCGTGTCGAAATTATACTACCTGGCTTACCAAATTTCACACAAAAGCTCTCCTCCGATACCCTGCTTTCTTGCTTCTTTTCCTGTCATAATACCTTTTGATGTTGAAATGATCGCAATACCGATATCGCCCATAACTTTTGGAATGGAACGTGCATCGACATAGAGTCTGATCCCGGGTTTACTCATCCGTTTTACTCCGTCAATGACGTGAACGCCATCAATATATCGAAGGGTAATGCGAAGCCGGGCTTTCGGAATCTCCCCAATTTTTTCTACTTTCGTCACGTAGCCTTCTTGTTCCAAAATTTTTGCAATCCATTCTTTTTCTTTGGAATGCGGAATCGTGACTGACGGTTTTGCGGAAAGTCCTCCGTTTTTTATTTGAATAATCATGTCACCTATTGGATCACTTACCATATATATATAGATGCTTAGAAGCTTAGTTAGATTAGTGGCTTAGAAAGTATTTACTAAACTTCTAATCCTCTGAGCTTCTTTTTATTACCAGGATGCCTTTGTCACTCCAGGCAGTTCTCCTTTATACGCCCGTTCCCGAAAACATATCCTGCAGACACCAAATTTTCGCATATATGCTCTCGATCTTCCACAAAGGGAACATCGATTTTTAAATCGAACGGTAAATTTCTGTTTTTTAAAAAATTTTACAATATCAGATGTTTTTGCCATACCAGGTAGTAGATGTTCGATCTTTCATATCCAACGATATGAAAGAAAAAACATGCTGCTATATATAAAATTCTTAATACCATTGCCAGTTAGCATTTGTTACGCGAAAGCGTATCGAACATTCACTACCTGGCTCCTTCATTTTTCAAATGGTATTCCTAATCCCTCAAGAAGTGCCCGGCCTTGATCGTTTGAGGTTGCCGTTGTCACAAACGTCACCTCAAAACCGCGAACTTTATCAACAAGGTCAAAATCCAGTTCAGGAAAAATCGTCTGTTCGGCAATCCCGAGCGTATAATTTCCTTTTCCGTCAAACCCTTTTTTTAGTACTCCCCGAAAATCATGGACTCTGGGAAGCGCTATACTGATAAGACGCGTAAAAAAATCCCACATGCGTTTTTTCCTGAGAGTCACTTTGAGACCGATCGGATCTTTTTCCCGCAGCTTAAAAGACGAGATCGCCTTTTTTGCTTTGGTCACGACCGGTTTTTGGCCGCAGATAATCAAAAGTTGTGCTTCCATTTTCTCTAATGCTTTTTTTTCTGTGAGCGCTTCTCCTAATCCACAGTTGATAACAATTTTTACAAGTTTCGGAATAGCCATGGGGTTTCGTATTCCAAACGTTTTTTGCATGTTTCCCATGAGTTCTTTTCGGTACTGATTGAATATATGTGATTTCATACTTATATCTTTCTCCCGCATTTCCGGCAAATCCGTACTTTTTCATCCTTCAGATTTTTGTATCCTATCTTTGTCATCTGACCGCATGAAGGGCAAAGAAGCATCACTTTAGACGCTAAAAGCGGTTTCGGCAAGCTGATAATGCCGCCGGGATGTTTTTCATCTTTACGTTTCATGTGCCGTTTATAGACATTTATATTCGGTATAAGAACCGTCCCGTCTTTCGGATACACTTTTTCGACCTTCCCTTTCCGGCCTTTATCTTTCCCTACTATTACAATGATTTGATCGCCTTTTTTCAGTTTCATATGTTTTTTAGTTATATATTTTCTGTCATATTACTTGTCATTGCGAGCCATGAGTTTATCAAAATGGCGAAGCAATCTCTATAATAAAGATCGCGTCGCTTCGCTCGCGATGACAAAGGGATTAATACATCTCCATTGCCATGCTCCCGATTTTATCAAACCCCCGTTCTTTTACTTCACGCGCTACTGGTCCGAAAATTCTGGTACCACGGGGATTGCCGTCAGCATCAATCACGACTCCAGCGTTATCATCAAATCGGATATACGAACCGTCCGGCCTTCTGAACTCTTTTTTCGTCCGTACTATTACCACTCGTATAAGTTCATCGTCTTTTACGATGCCTTGCGGATCTGCTTCCCGTACCACACACTGCACGACATCTCCGAGAGACGCAAAATTGCGTTTTGACGATCCATAAATATGGATGACCGTCATTGCGCTGACTCCTGAATTATCTGCAACAGCTAACTTTGTTCGTCGTTGTATCATAATTACCCGTCTTTTCTATACAACCTTTTTTACTACTGAAAAATGCTTCGTTCTGCTCACAGGCCGCACTTGTCGTATTTCAACTTTATCGCCCACCGCGATATCAGAAAGTTCATTGTGACAAGCAAATCTTCTTGTTTTTTTCAACGCCTTTTTATATAACGGATGCTTTTTCATATACGCAACTTCTACTTTTGCAGTCTTCTGCATAGTGAGCGAAACGACCGTTCCGATAAAATTTTTGCTTTTGTTCGATTGGTTTTTCTTTCTGTCGCTCTTTTCCATATAAAAATCCTTTCTTATTGTCCTAACAATTGTTTTTCTTTTAGGAAGGTCAATAAGACTGCTATCCGTTTTCGGATGTTTTTCCCCTCGCGCGAATTTTTCATTTGCTTGGTATACCGATCTATTCGAATTTTTTTCAACGTTTCTTCAAGCGTATCCACTTCTTTTGTAATATCTTGTACGCTCATTTTTTTTCTATCCTGTTTTTCTTTATATTTCATACGACATTTTTTATGATAAATTGCGATTTCACCGGAAGTTTGGCAGAGGCGAGCCTCATGGCTTCCTTGGCATCCTCAAGGGCTACTCCGCTCATCTCAAACATAATCCTCCCCGGTTTTACAACGGCAACGTATTCATAAAAATCTCCCTTTCCGCTTCCCATCCGAGTTTCCGGCGGCTTTTTGGTAATCGGCTTATCCGGAAAAATACGAATAAAGACACGCCCGCCGCGTTTGGTAAAATGGGTCATTGCTTTTCTGGCTGATTCGATTTGTCTAGCGCTCACCCATCCGTGAGTAATCGCCTTCAAACCGAATTGCCCGAAATTAATGACACTTCCCCGTATTGCTTTCCCCCGGCATTTTCCCCGAAATGTCGTTCGATATTTTGTTCGTTTTGGTTGTAGCATACTACTCTTTTTTCCGGCAGATCCACACTTTTACTCCGATATATCCTGACTTGGTTAATGCGGGGTTAACGGCAAAATCTACGTCTTCCCGTAGCGTTGATAACGGTATTGATCCGGCTGAAAACTTCTCCCGTCGGGCAATTTCCGCGCCGTTAATACGACCTGCCAATAATACTTTTACCCCGACTGCTCCTGCGTTCATCACGCGTTCAATAGCTTGGTTGCATGCACGTTTCGGTGGAATTCTCCGAACCAATTGGTCGGCGATCGAAACCGCAACAAGTTGTGCGCTTAAATTCGGTTCTTTTACCGGTTCAACCGCTATCTCCACTTTCAATTTGCCTGTTTCTTTCCAAAATCGAGTCGGCGCGTTTTTCTGACGCAGTGCCCGAAAGTTCAGTAAAAACCGTTCAATCGCTTTTTTCATATCTTCAAGTCCGCTTCCTCCACGTCCGATCACGATACCCGGCTTTGATACATGAATAATGAGCTTCATTTTATTGATCGACCGTTCGATTTCTACTTCTAAAAATCCTGCAATTTTCAGCTTTTTTCGCAAATACTCCCGAAGTTTCACGTCTTCCAGCAAAAATTCTCCGTACCTGCGGTCATTTGCAAACCAGCGTGAGCTCCATGAATAGATGCCCCCGAGTCGGAATATTTTTGGATTAATTTTTTGTCCCATGTTTCACTTGATTGGCACATGATTATGAAATATTGATGAGCACATGAAAATAAGTATCACGTGCTAATCATGTTCTTCACTCATGTGCTCATCTTTTTACCTTCCTTAATAATTTTTACATCCGATTGTTTCATGTCATCTGTGAGCACGACTCTTATATGGGTCATGCGTTTTTTATACGCATGCGCCATGCCTTTGGATACCGCGTGCCATCGTTTCATAGATGGCCCTTCTGAAACGTCTATTCTAAGAAACCGAAGATCTGATACTCCTTTTCCATTTTTCACCTTTGCATTGGCAACGGCTGAGTCAATGACTTTTTTCAAAAACAATCCAGCTCGCTTCGGCAAATAAGAAAGTTGGCCAAGCGCCTGTGGCACAGATAACGGTTTTATAAGATCAGCAACTAACCGCACTTTCCGCGTACTTATCCGTAAATATTTTGCTGTTGCTTCGTATTCCATAGCTTCGCCTCCTCAGGTTTTATCCATCGTTCGCTTGGTCACTTGGCCATGACCTTTAAACGTACGCGTTGGAGAAAACTCTCCTAAGCGGTGACCTACCATTGATTCGCTTATAAACACTTCATGAAATATCCGGCCATTATGGACTGCTATTTTATGTCCAACAAATTCCGGAGGAATCTGACAGTCTCGCGACCATGTTTTGATGGCTGACCGATCAGCCCCTCCTTTTTGTTTCAGGACTTTACTCAATAATCGCTTATCTATATATGGACCTTTGGAACTACTTCGTGCCATACCAGGTAGTGAAATTTCGACCTTTGCCTTTTACGCTTTTGTGAAATCTCAAACTCCTTTTGTTATATAAACATTTTTATAATGACCAAGTATTTGCTATCGACACGGGCAAAGTGAAAAGCGTGTCGAAATTCTACTACCTGGCTTATTTCTTTCTCCGGCTTATAATAAATTTATCGCTGTATTTTACACGTTTTCGTGTTATTTTCCCAAGGGTCGGTTTGCCCCATGGGGATTTTGGAGATGGCATCCCGATACCGCTTCGGCCTTCTCCTCCTCCATGAGGATGTGATCGGGGGTTTTGTGCAACTCCCCGAACCGTGGGTCGGATACCCATGTGCCTGGATCTGCCGGCTTTGCCGATTACCCGATTTTTCCTGTCTACATTGCCGATCTGACCTACTGTTGCTTTACAACTCCCATTAAAAATCCGAACTTCTCCCGACGGAAGCTTTATTTGGACGCTGTTTTGGTCTTTTGCCAAAACAACTGCCACGGTTCCAGCGCTCCTGATCATCTGTGCGCCGCTTCCCGGTTTAATTTCGAGATTGTGGACTACGGTTCCGATCGGGATAGAGTGAAGGGGCAATGCATTGCCGATTTTAATATCGACAGATTCTCCGCTTTCCACTAACTGGCCAACAGTAAGCCCGGCAGGAGCGATAATATACCGCTTTTCTCCATCGTGATAGGTAATGAGCGCCACATCTGAAGACCTATTCGGGTCATACTCAATTCCCGTCACTTTTCCCGAAATTCCGTCTTTATCCCGGAGAAAATCAATAGTTCGATAAAACCGTTTGTGCCGGCCTCCTTGATGCCGCATGGAAACGTGCCCATTGGTATCACGGCCTGAGTGTTTTTTGAGTATTGATGAGAGATGTTTCACGTTTTTCATACCAGGTAGTGAAGTTTCTATCTTTCCAGGTAGTGAAAGCTTTGCTTCTACTACCTGGTTTGTCTTTTACGCTGTCAAAACCTCACTGTACTCCTTTTATATAATTTATGTTTCAACCAGATAGCTATTGTTTTCGACAAAGAAATAAAGCGTATCGAAACTCTACTACCTGGCATATTACTTTTTCTCTTCCGGTCCCCCTATTTGAAACGCATCGATTGTTTGACCGGCTTTTAATCTGACACTTGCTTTTTTCCAGTCGCTTTTGGCAATACGAAGGCTTTTGCGGCCTACACGCCGAACTTTCCCGTGCATCAGGGACGTTCGTACGGACAAAACTGACACACCGTATAATGTTTCAATTTCTTTTCGTATCTCATTTTTATTTGCGTTGCAATCTGCTTGAAAGGTGTACCAGCCTCCCCCAGCCATATGCATGGTTTTTTCTGTTATTAATGGTTTTATTACATGAACGTCCATACCAGGTAGTAGAGTTTCGACCTTTGCCTTTTACGCTGTCAAAACTCCACATTCTCCTTTTTTAAATATATTTTTCTTTATAACCAGATAGTATACTGTTTTTGGGCAAAGACAAAAGCGTGTCGAAACTTCACTACCTGGCATACCAGGTAGTAGAGTTTCGACCTTTGCCTCTTTACGCTGTCGAGAACTCACTATTCATCTTTTAATATAACTTACTTTTGTAACCAGATAGCCAACTGTTTCCAGCAAAGACAAAAGCGTGTCGAAACTTCACTACCTGGCATATTATTCTTTGGTTAATTTTGATACAAGAGAAACAAGTGCATCTTTCGTAAAAACGATATTGGCGTGAGCCATCACCTCATAGACGGAAAGAGAGGAAAAAGGGTATACGGAAACAGAGCGGATGTTTTTAAGCGCTCTTTCGATCATCTTCGTTTCATCTCCATAGACAACGAGCGCTCGTTTGGAAACCCCAATGGTTTTCAACATCTGGGCAAATAGCTTTGTTTTTAAAGGAAGGTCTTTAAGCCCGTCTACAACCGTTATCGAATCAGTTCCTTTTTTATAAGAAAGCGCGCTTTCCAGTGCTTTCTTTTTCATCTGCTTGGGAATGGTTTTATGAATACTACGCGGTTGCGGGCCAAATGTAATTCCTCCGCCGATAAAAATTGGAGCGCGGATCCCGCCGTGTCGTGCTCTCCCTGTCCCTTTTTGCCGATAAATTTTTCTAGTTGATCCTTCCACCATTCCACGGGTTTTTGTAGATGCAGATCCTTCCCGCTGATTCATCTGATACACACGAACCGCTTGAGCAATCAGCTGTGCATTATAGGCAACACCAAATACCTCCTCCTGTAATGAAATCACTCCAATTTTCTCTCCTTTGGGAGATAAAACCGGAAGCGACAGTTTTGAAGGTACTCTCTTTACTTTAGAGACTTTCGAGACAGTACCTTTTTTCGCTGGAACTGGTTTTTTTGTTCTTGGCATATGACTATTATTTCTCTTTTTGTATAATCAAAATCCCGTTTTTCCCTCCGGGAATAAGTCCTTTTATCATCATGGTTTGATGCTCTTTGTCTATCTCAACAACTGACAACCCACCAGCGGTCACTTTTTCTCCTCCCATCCTTCCGGCCATACGTTTCCCTTTGTATACTCTTCCGGGAGTGGTGGCTTGTCCGATGGATCCGGGAGCCCGTGCTCGGTCAGACTGACCATGTGTTGCCGGACCTCCATGAAATCCATGACGTTTCATGACGCCTGCAAATCCTTTTCCTTTGGACGTACCGATGACCCGGATGTGATCGCCTGGGGCAAATACTTCATCAACATGCACTTCCTGACCGGGCTTCATATCTCCAATTTCTGAAACGTTTATCTGACGTAAAAAGCGGGGTTTTTCTTGTATCCCCGCTTTTTTTATATGTCCCTCTAGTGGTTTTGAAATGTATTTTTTTGTTCCAAATCCAAGCTGAACACTCATATTGTTTTCTTTGTTATCAATGGCGGTAATCCAGCACGGACCCACCAACACGAGAGTAACGGGAATCCGTTTCCCAGCTTCGGTAAAGGTTTGCGTCTGTTTTATTTTTGTTCCAAGTATTGCTGTCAACATACCGGGTAGTAGATGTTCGACCTTCCTTACGGAAGCAAAACATCTCTCTCCTTATATATTAAACTTATAACTTAATATTCG
>Ga0315284_10000678_pt1 | contig 46584 bp, 46 predicted proteins | sample YL17G09_16_MG_FD_203696 | JGI IMG/M metagenome (GOLD analysis project Ga0315284, IMG submission 203696) | Sediment microbial communities from Yellowstone Lake, YNP, Wyoming, USA - YL17G09_16 | ecosystem: Environmental > Aquatic > Freshwater > Lake > Sediment | place: USA: Wyoming | collected...
AAGAAATATTAAAAAAATATTCTAGTGAAAATTCGAATAATAATATTGATTTATTACCTATATCTGATTTATTTGAAAAAATTAGGAAAACAGGAGAATCAAATTATTATAAAGAAGAAGGAATAATATTATATAATAAACATTTATTTCTTACTTTATAAAAGTAGAATTCAATAGTTAGAAATAGAAATATTATATTTATATAAAATATAACATGACTATTTTCGGAAAAAGTGAAAAACCTAAAAGAGTTGGTCGTCCAAAAGGTAACACCAAATCAAAATCTAATTCTAAAAAAGGAGGAAATTTTTTGGGTTCTGTCGGAGAATTAGTTGCACCAAGTGGATGGGAAAGTTTTGCTACTACAGCCGGGTTGTTTGCACTTGACCGCGCAGATGCTGCATTTAGGAGAGGAAACGGAAAAGCAGATAAGGCAGATAAGAAGAGTGGGAATAAAATGAGCAAGGGAGGAAGTGCAGATGGGTCAGCATTAGGCGAAACTATGAGAAAGAAAACTACTCGTAAACAAGTTGGTGGAAATATAGATGAATTATCAACCTTGATATATAATAATATATCACCATTTGTTGATGGTCAATCATTTAAGGGAATAATACCAGAATGGGCAAAATACATAAGAATACCACCTTCTAACTATAGCCAACCAATTGCAAGAATGACGATTCCATTAGAAGCAACACCATTATTAATAAGTTTAATTAATGAAAAAAATAGTTTTGGACAAACTCTTTTATATTTAGCAGGTTTAAATTGTAATTTAAAACTATATGACTTATTGAAAATGTTAGGTGCAAAGGAAAAATTTATAAATAAAGATGATAATATTGAATTTTATATAAATAGAGATCATAGTACTATATTGCATGGTATTGCATGGGGAAATGAAAATAGACCAGGTGGTGCACCAACTTATGAAGAAAAAGAAAGAATGTTACAAGAAATTATACCCAAAATTCCTGAATTAGTATTAAAGAAGAATAATAGAGGTGAAACATTTTACGATAATTTAATGTTCAAATATCCACTTACAATTCCTGCCGATACTAAAAGAAAGATATGTTCCACAAAAATATTGAATATGTAATAAGGAATAATATTATATTTTATAATTATATATAATTATAAAATGAATATCAGAAAATTAAAAACTTATAAAATAATATTTGATTCCAAACTATTTGCAAATATGCGAGGCTCTAGTCCAGCTGAAGTTGCTAAAAAAGCCGCTAGTAAAATACTTGGGAATTCCTTGAATAGAACGCATTTTGAAATTCAAGAAAACAGTAAAATTCGACATTATGATGCAAAACGGGAAAATTTGGTTCGCCCTTATCGTAAAAATGGAAAGTTAGTAGAATACAGGATTATTGTTAAAAAGCTAGGAAAACAAGTTGGTGGAACATATCCACCGAATTTACGTAATCCGGATGACCCAATATATCAGTTTTTCCCAAGTGAAAAGTATAGTATAATAATAAAAGAATCTTCATTTAATATATATAATCAAGATAATTTATGTATTAAATTTGGAATTAGAGATAGAGAGTTATTTATATTAGAATTACACCATTGTGGATATAAAGGTAGTACAAATTTAAAAAAAATAATAGACTATGCTAAAAAATTAAATGAAAATTCAAAAATTATTGATTCCATCGGTTTAAGAGATGCTGGTTATTTTAAAGAATATGAAGATATATCTTTATATATATTATATATATTAAGCACTGGTATTTCTTGGTATAATTATTTTGGGTTTAAATCAGATAATTTTGAAAATGAAAAAGAATATAATCAACATTTTTTATCAATTAATTTAGAAGACTTTTTAAATGAATGTATTGATAATATTATTGAAAATAAAATAAAATATTATCAAGAATTAAATAAGACACTTGCACATTTTAGAGAAAAAAACCAAACACGTATTAGGAATATTCAGTTAGCTAAGCTTCAAAGAAATAAAAAGGAAATAGAACAATATACATTGGATATTGTAATTGAAAAAATAAGAAAAGAATTAAAGGAACAGAAAATAATATTAATTAATAAATTTGGAAATCCAAATATCCAAGAATTATTTACTCGAATAAAGACAAACTTAATAGAATCTAAATTAGAAGAAGGTGAATTAGAAAAAATTTCAGAATTATTTAAATTTATTGAACAATCTAAAATAATTAGGTATAATTCAGAACTAAAATTACAATTATAATTTATAAAATCTTAACAATATTTATGAACAACAAAATAAAAACTTATAAAATTCTAGTAGATTCCAAACTATTTGCAAATATTCGTGGTTCTACTCCAGCTGAAGTGGCTAAAAAAGCCGCAAGTAAAATACTTGGCAATTCCTTGAATAGAACGCGTTTTGAAATTCAAGAAAACAGTAAAATTCGACATTACGATGCAAAGCGGGAAAATTTGATTCGCCCTTATCATAAAAATGGAAAATTGATAACATTTCGGATTGTTGTTAAAAAGATGGACAAACAAGTTGGTGGAACATATCCACCGAATTTAGAGAATCCGGATGACCCAATATATCAGGTTTTTCCAGAAGGAGAATATAATATAGATGACACTTGGAATATTTATATAACAAGTGGTGGAGATTGGTGTTGTACTTTTTATGTAGAAGATGAGAATGTATTATTTATAGATTTTTTATTTAGATGTAATGGTAATACAGGTTCAATAATTTTAAATAAAATAATAGAATATGGTAAATATTTAAAAACCGAAGGAATCATTGAAAGAATTAAATTAGAAGATGATAGTCATATAAAAATAGGTAATCAAAAATTTTCATTATCTTTATTATCAATTTTAAGAACAGGAAGGTCATGGTATAATAATTTTGGTTTTATTTCAGACCAGTTCGAAGATGAACAAAAAAATAATATACAATTTTTATCAATGAATTTATCAAATTTTCTTAATTTATGTATTGAAAATAGATTAAGATATTATTTTGAAAAATTAAATAATGATATAGAATTGCAAAGAGTAAGTATTGGAGTATTTGCAAGAATTGAATTAGAAAAATTATTAAAAAAAAGGTTAAAAAGAAATAGTTTGCCAAGAAATAATTTTATAGAAAATTTTAGATTAAAAAAAATTACTAAAAGAGATGCTTTTATTAGAATATTTGGAGATAAAGAAGTAAAAACTTTATTTAATGAGATAAAAAATAAATTAATAGATTATACAAAATTCCCTCGAGAAGAAATAAATAATATTCACAAATTATTTGAATTTATTGAATCTTCTGGAATTATTATGTATAAGAAAAAATACTTAATATTAACATTGTAATTTTCCCACAATCTAAAACTTTTTTATTTATAATATAAATAAAATCAGAATGTTCATTTATAGATATAATAAAATTTGGTTATGTATAGATTTACAGCATCGTATTTTTTACATAACCACCCCGCCCGATTCAACCACAATTTCATTTGACAATGTTGAAATCGTCGCAGGAGATGTAGACCCTTCTGAATCAGTTGAAGAAAATATTGGACAAATAACTAAAAAATTCAACTTTCTAGAATTTGGTGGATATAAAAAAACCGAGAAATTGGGTGGCTCACAAATCAAAAAAATAAAATAGAGTGATACTTTTGGGGAGTAACCCCTTTTTGAAATAGTCTAGGAAATAGGATCTATGTTAAAATATTTTATAAATATTATCTTAATAATATTTATGAATACCAAAATAAAAACTTATAAAATTCTAGTAGATTCCAAACCATTCGCAAATATTCGTGGCTCTACTCCAGCGGAAGTGGCTAAAAAAGCCGCTAGTAAAATACTTGGGAATTCTTTGAATCGTGCGCGTTTTTCAATTCAGGCAAAAACCGGAAAAATTCAACATTACGATGCAAAACATGAAAATTTGGTTCGCCCTTATCGTAAAAAAGGGAAGTTAGTTAAATACCGGATTGTCGTTAAAAAGCTAGGAAAACAAATTGGCGGAACATATCCACCGAATTTAGAACCAGGTAGTAAGGACCCAATATTTGATTTTTTCCCGGAAAGAGAGTATAGTATAAGGATTGAAGGTTATGTTGTTAATATATATAATCAAGGTAATCAAGATAATCAAGATAATTTATGTATTAAATTTGGAATTGAAAATAGAGAGTTAGGTATATTTGAATTACACCATTGTGGATATAAAGGTAGTTCAAATTTAAAAAAAATAATAGATTACGCTAAAAAATTAAATGAAAATTCAAAAATTATTGATTCAATTGGTTTAACTGATGGTAGTTATTTTAAACAATATGAGGATATATCTTTAGATATATTATATATATTAAGCACCGGTATTTCTTGGTATAATTATTTTGGGTTTATATCAGATAATTTTATTGAAGAAAAAAAATATAATCAACATTTTTTATCAATTAATTTAGAATACTTTTTAAATGAATGTATTGATAATATTATTAAAAATAAAATAAAATATTATCAAGAATTAAATAGTAAATTAAAAACTTTTAGAGAAAGAAAACAATCACCATTTAGGAATTCTCTATTAGCTAAACTTGAAATAAATAAAAATGAAATAGAAAGGAATGGATTAGATACTATAATTGAAAGAATTAGACAAGAATTAGATAGACAGAAAAAAATATTTATTGAAAAATTTGGTAATCCAAATATCCAAGAATTATTTACTCAAATAAAGACAAAATTAATAGAATCTAAATTAGAAGAAGGAGAATTAGAAAGAATTATAGAATTATTTAAATTTATTACTTATTCTGGAATAATTATGTATGACCCAAAATTAAAATTACAATTATAATTTGAATATATATTTGGGATATTACCCTCTTTCTCAAAAGCGCTATCTAAAACTTTTTTATTTACAGTTATATAAAATGTTCATTTACAGATATAATAAAATTTGGTTATGTATAGATTTACAGCATCGTATATTTTACATAACCGCCCCACCCGATTCAACCACAATTTCATTTGAAAATGTTGAAATCGTCGCAGGAGATGTAGACCCTTCTGAATCCGCGGAAGAAAATATTGGAATAATTTCCAAAAAATTCAATTTCCTTGAATTTGGTGGGTACAAAAAAACGCAGAAATTGGGTGGCTCACAAATAAAGAAAATATTTGGTGTCATAGACTTCAAAAATAAAGTCCAATATGGAAAGCATAAAAATAAATTTATCACATTATTTCGCCCATTATCGTATTCCATTGGTAATACAGATGTATCCTATCTTATTAAAACAAAAAACCGCCTCAATCATAATGTCTATGCGTTCGCAGCTTCGCCCGGCTCTTCCAATGAAACTCTGAACCAGTTTATTTTGCTTGAATGTTTGGATATTTTGGGACAAGTCCATCAAAAATCAGTGGATGTGATATCCCCTTTTCATGCAATGCAGTGTTATCCCAATCGTATTAAAACCCAACTTGAAAATCATTTGACAGAACGTCTTGACCTAACCGATAAAAATGTGTTCTCCATTGACGGCGATTCTACCCTAGATGTCGACGATGCGATCCATTATGAAAGCACCGGTGAGAAACAGATAATTGGCATCCATATCGCTGACGTTGTCAATATGTTTTCCCATATTCGTGATATTGAGAAACACCAATTTGTCACCCAACTTATGGAAAATGTCAGCTCTATCTATCCAGAAGGCGGCAAAGTGGATATGATTTGCAAAGAAGCCGGGGAAAATCTTTGTAGCCTCAATGAAGGAGTTTCTCGAAATGTGGTTAGCCTATTATTGGAATTTGAGCCTAAGAAGCCGCATAAATTGCTTAGTGCAAAAATACATTTGAGTAAAATAATAAATAAGCATAAGATGACCTACAAAGAAATGGATAAAATCATTGAAATGAAGCGGCGGCATGTTCTTCAACAAGATATTCTACAAATCCGCGATATTATTGATGCGAACGAAAACCTCCCTGCTACAATGGAAATGGATGAATATAAAGAAGATGGTGAGCATCTTTCGAGGGCGATTATTGCAAAATTAATGGCGACATACAATACAATAATGGCTAAGAAGCTGTTTGATGGGAATAAAAACAGTATACTTAGAGTGCACTATGGAGCACTTATGCCAGAAGGAGGCACAACTGGGAATAGAGAAATTGATAAATTATTGGAACGCATGGCAACTTTTAAAGGCTACTATGTTGTTAGTAGGCAAACCAATGAAGCTGAAATTGAGCATCGGGGGCTAGGGCTGAAATATTACACGCATATGACTTCTCCAATTAGGAGGTTTGTAGATTTTTGGAATCAATTGTGCATGTACGAGATATTAGGAAAAATGGAGGGGGAAACTGCAAAATACAAAATTGAGGAAAGAATAAGTTTCTTGAATTGGAAACAAATGCAAATCAAGAAGTCATATGAAATGTTGGATATGGTCCACCTATTCCACAAAAAAATGGAAGATGAATTGGAAGCTCAATATATGGGGTATATTCTGGGATGGGGAGAAAATAACAGGATCTCCGTTTTTATCCCTGATATTAATAAAAAAGTTCTTAAATTTTGTGTGAATCTAGAGAAATTGGAGAATATATTGGAGAAGCAAGAAGATGAAACACGGCTTGTCTTGAAAAGAAAAGATAACAGTAATACTTTCATATTTGAGAAATACATGAAAATCATTTGTAGAATTGTATTACAAAAAAATAGGTATGAATGGCAGAATAAAGTTGGAATAGAAGTTATTGAGCCAAATTTTTCTAATTTTTTGATGAACTAGATTGTAGAACATATCTACAATATTTATTCTTATTATTTTCAATTCTAGAAAAAAAATTGATGGTAAATAAAAGCAAATTTTGGCTATTATAGTAAAATTTATTGATAAAAAGCGAAAATGTAACCGCAATTTTTTATTCTATTTATCCCAAAATAGAATTCCTAAATAGAATTAAAAGAGAACTAACTAGAACTAACTAGCTAAGTTTTTACCGTTCTTGGGGAAGTCTTGGGAAAAGGTGGCACATATATAATACCAGTAGCATGCAACTTACAGCAGTCACCTTTTAGTAAAAAACAAAATAATCTTTTTGTTTCATCTGCCTGGAGAGATGTTTATAAATTTTTAATTAATATTATTTGTGTATTTCTAATAATTCTGAATTTTCATTATTTTCAATTCTAGAAAAAAAATTGATGGTAAATAAAAGCAAATTTTGGCTAATATAGTAAAATTTATTGTAAAAAGCGAAAATGTAACCGCAATTTTTTATTCTATTTATCCCAAAATAGAATTCCTAAATAGAATTAAAAGAGAACTTATACTTGCTAGGTTCTTACCGTTCTTGGGGAAGTCTTGGGAAAAGGTGGCACATATATAATACCAGTAGCATGCAACTTACAGCAGTCACCTTTTAGTAAAAAACAAAATAATCTTTTTGTTTCATCTGCCTGGAGAGATGTTTATAAATTTTTAATTAATATAATTTGTGTATTTCTAATAATTCTGAATTTTCATTATTTTCAATTCTAGAAAAAAAATTGATGCTAACTTATTTTCTTCATTTTTTTGTTATATCTTATATTTTCAAATTTATGAGTTTTAACCTCTAAAATATTCTTATATATAATATGAGAATTAAAGAAACTCAGACATACTGGAGTGATACAGAAGGTGGTATAATAAAAGTAAAAGAAAGAAATTTAGAAGTGAACTTTCTTGGAAAAAAGAACGGATATAAATTTTATAAAGTTCTTCCTCAATTACCAGATTTCATCAGTGGTGAAATATTAATTGATAATTGTGAAAATATGGTTTTTTCTAAACAAGTTAAAACTGAATTTATAGATGATATTATACAGTCAAATCTAAAATGCATTTCCAAAAACACTTGGAGAGGCACAAGTGTACAAGTAAAAAACCCAGAAAATAATGGCATTGAAATAAAATTTTATAAAAAATAAATGAAAATTATTTATTCAAATATGAATAAATCTGGCATATAAAACATACAACTCTCTAAATGTCGGATTTATTACTCCAACTTAACTCGAAGTAAAAATCCTTACAAACTTTTAATCAGTTGGTAATGATGAATATAAAGCGAATTGAATTCACCGATGCCATAAATTAAATTTTCCAATAATACATTTATTTTCTCTTGAAGTTCTCCCAAATTAAAGTTTTCACAAACTTTGAGCAATTCTTGGCAAATATCTCTTATTTTGTAGATATTTTTCAAAAAATTGCCATCAAAGCCATCAAATTTTTGCAATATCTCGATTAATGGCATCTTATCTAGCCACATTAGGAATGGCTCAATAAATTCAAAGCTCATCAGCATCCTATGGCTCAAATTATTCTCAGCATAGACTTCCAGAATATACAGGTAGTAATTCCAAATTTCGTCCAATATGTCAGTAGTTCCTTTATCCAAATGCTGACTTATATTAGCCCAAATGTCATCTTCTGGAATATCCGACATTTTCTTATCCGGTGCAAAACAAGCTAACACAATTCCAATAGTCCGCCAACTGGCGCCCTCAAGAAGTTTCAATTGGACGACTTTTCCAAGCACTATTTCAGAGCAATTGGACAAACTTGCAACAATTTTTCCATAGCTAGTTATTATCATTTTTCCATCTTGTTTTTTTATTAGCTCCAATTTTTCATTAAAATCTGCCACACTATAAATATTAGTTTCAATGGAATTCCGGTGATTCTCAATATTCAGCCGTAATACTCCAATATTCGTCTCCATTCTCCTCATTTCCTCCGCTAGGGTTACCCAATCCCGCATTTTTTGAGTAAAATTTCTCTCCAATTCATCTAATTGTTTGCTAATTTTCGCTTTATATTTGTTCCCAGCATTTTCAAAACTCGTGTGCAACTTTTCGTATTGTTCCACAAGCAGGGCTTCCTCTTCTGAGAGTTCTGGTAAATCCATCCCGGCATATTTCGCCTCCAATTTTTCCAGTTCAGCCTGAATTTGCCCTATGTGTTTCACCGATTCCATTCCGAAGAGGGTAGATTTATAGAAATTCGTAATTTCTTCATTATCTGAACTTGTGTTCAAAAGGCGCAAAAAAGTGTTCGCCCCTTCATCGTATTGTGAGCATAATTTGGCGGCGCGTCCTTTAAAAAGTCCCATAACCAAATGTTTCTCTTCCAAATTCCGAAGGGGGCAATAAATAACGTAACCTTGGTCGTCTTTTCCGCGTCTTCCTGCTCTGCCACTCATTTGCATAAACTCGTCATATCTCAGTATTCTGGGGAAATCTGAGCTACCATCATATTTCGATAATTCCGTGAAAACAACAGTTTTTGTCGGCATATTTACGCCAACTGCGAATGTTTCCGTGGCGAACAAGAATTTTATGAGCCCATGGCTGAATAAAATTTCCACAAGCTCCTTTTGAATAGGTAATAGACCACTGTGATGAATGGCGAGCCCGTGCTCCAAGAATTGAAGGAGCTCCACGGTTGACGGTATTTCCTTGTAGAAATGGAGATTCGTGGAGAAGACTTTGTGGATTATAAGTTTCGTTTGTTTGATTTCTTCTTGTGACAAATAAGGTGTTCCCCTTTTCAGCATTGTGCAGTATTCCACGCATTTCTTTCGACTGAATGAAAAACAAATTGCCGGGAATAGATGGTTTTTCCCCAAAAATGTTGATAGCCCCAGAAGACGGTGCTTTGTTATTTTCTCTTCTTTATAATACTGATATACTTTATCCAATTTTTCCTGTAATAGCCCCGTTTTATGTTTATTCACCATTGTAATCTCATCTTTCGTATAAACATAGTGATTCAGAGGAACAGGGCGCCAATTTGTGCCAATGAGGTAGCAATTACGATTTCTACAACTAACCACCCAATTTGCAAATTCATCAGCTTTATCAATTGTAGCACTAAGCATAACAAGTAGCACATGTTTTGGTAATTTTGTAATACACTCCTCCCAAACGAAGCCTCGCTCGGGGTCATTAAAATAATGGACTTCATCAAAAATAACACAATGAATATCGGCAAATTGGTCTAATTCATGGTCTAGTTTGTTTCGAAGGATCTCAGTGGTTAGCACAATAATATTCGCCTCTGGGTTAAGTTTTATATCTCCGGTTAAGATGCCAACATTTCCAAATGTGGTCTCGAAATCGAAATACTTTTGATTGGATAGAGTTTTAATTGGACTGGTATATAATACTTTTTTTCCTAAGAAGAGGGATAATGCGATTGCGTATTCTGCAATAGTGGTCTTTCCGGCGGCGGTATGAGCAGTAATCAATACATTATTATCATTTTGAATGGCGTAACAGCCATTGGATTGGAAGTCATCCAACCTATAGGGAAATTGATGAACCGGATTATTTATTTCAAGTCTGGTATTTGGTATTATGACACTCATTCTTTTTTAGTATAATAAGCGATATTTTTTTATATACCTGAATATGTCATTCACATTTGAAATTGAAGATAAAGAGAAATATATTGTTCCCAAAGAAACAAAATATAAATTTGCTATTACCAATTTAAATAAAAATATAATATATCATAAAAAATTCATAGAAGACGCCAAGAATACTACTACAAACTACGTAGCAGATGAAATTATTGGGAAAGGTGGGGCATCCGTTGTTTATAAAGGTGTAAATAAAGACAATAATGAGAAAATAATAATTAAGGAATTGAAAACGAATAATATAAATAAATTAATTCGAGAAGTAAACATATTAAAATTGACAAAGGGCATTCCAAATGTAATCCGATTACTGGATTTTTTTAAGAATGATGACAATTATTATTTAGTTTTCCCCTATTATAATTGTCTTTCAACAAGGACCATTTTTTATGGATTTGCTGTCATGGAAATAAAGATATTTATGTATAAATTTTTGCAAACAATGGACAAATTACATGCAAGAGGGATAATTCATCGTGACCTTAAGCCTGGTAATTTATTGGTAAAATCTTGCAATGAATTTATGATAATTGATTTTGGTATAAGTGATTTTTATTTGCCTTATCGCAAATTCTGTAATAAAATTGGCACCCGGAATTTCAAAGCACCAGAACAATTATTGCTTCTTAAAGGTTTTGATTACAAGATTGATATATGGGCGGCTGGAATTATTTTCGCTGAAATGTTCTTTCAGAAATATCCATTTTGGAAGCCAGAAGAAGACATTGTTATATTGGAGAATATATATAATATGGTTGGACATACAAAATTCTCTAATTATTTGAATAAAATTGGTAATCCCAATAATTTTGAATTTATGAAAAACTCGACGAAGGGGCAAAATTTTGAGAGTTATTTTGAGCGAGAAAAGAATGATGAAATTATGAATAATTTAGAAGATAAGAAAAATGGTATTGATTTGTTAAAAAAGATGTTGGAAATTGATCCTAATGAAAGATTTAGTGCTGAAGAATGTTTAAGACATCCTTTTTTTAAATCTATCCAGAAATAATTTATGGATTATATATACACCAATTAACATCAGACGAAAAACAGAAACTTAAAAAAATGGAAAAAGAAGATGCTATTACTCTAGAAAAAATGTTGAAGGCTCAATCAAAAGATAATTTATCTCTAAAAGCAAAAAAACTAGCAGATAAAGGGAAGATTCAAATCACATAGTAAAAATTTTGAAAAAGAAATATTCTTAAAAATGAAATAATACTTAAGAGCGTATATTTTTTCCGATATTTAAATTTAACCTGTTATATATTCATATATTATGGAAACCAGTTCAATTCCAATTTCTTGTATTTTGCAAAATAAAAATAATGATTCCTATGATTTCCCGAATTTTTATGTGACAAATAAAATTGATAAATATTATTTTAAGGAATTATATTTGAATGTTGGAACATTTAATTATATTGAATGTCCAGATGAAAATACTAAAACAGCTCTATTTGAATTATTAACTGGTATAGAAAAAACAAATAAACTTCCTGTTAATAGAGAATATTTAACGTATGATATTGTTTACAAGCCAAAATTTATTCAGCCAAAATTCGAGGGGAAATTGGAAGCAATGGGAATAAGAGAATTGAACTATTATTTAGAGTTTATGGATATATTATCACCTTATTTACAAACCACTGTGAAAGATTTACCACAAGAAATTCTCCAATTGGTGGGATTTTTACTTTTTATAAATTGTGAGGGTGTAATTTATATTTTTGATTATCCATATGATGTTATATCCATCCACAATCGGAAACGAATGTGGACTATTATGAAAGAATTTTGTAAGAAACAGAACAAAATTGGAATTGTTGCTGAGAAAGATAAGCGAACTGGGTGCACATATACAATTAAAAAAATGAATAATAATGAATATTTTGGGATGATGATTTAGATATGATTTACTATTTTTGTATTCGAAATATAGAGTAAATCGGCGGGTTCATCGTTTGAATTGGTTTTCATGGCTTCAATTGCATCCAATACTTCCCAGCCTTTGACGACTTCTCCAAAAACTACGTGCTTACCATCGAGATGAGGTGCTGCATCAAATGTAATGAAAAATTGTGAGCCATTGGTATCGGGTCCACTATTTGCCATACTAAGCAGACCGCGCCTGGAATGTTTTAAATTGAAGCCTTCATCTGGAAATTTCTTACCGTATACACTTGCACCACCAGTTCCATTAGAATTTTCATAGTCACCAGATTGAAGCATAAATCCTTTTATTACGCGGTGAATTACGCATCCTTTATACTCAATTTTAGATAGTGATTTAAAATTGTGGCATGTTTTGGGGACTATATCTTCAAATAATGTGATATAAATATCACCTATTGGGACCTCTTTATTTTCTTCTGGGCTTTTACTTACTGACAATACAATATATTCAGGTATTCTAACAGGGTCTTTGTCTGGCGGCTGAAGAGAAGACTTGAAGTCCTCTTCTTTTTTAGTTTGGACATAGGGACAAGCAGGCTTAAAGAAGCCTAAAATAGAACTCCTTTTTTTATAAATAATGAGTAAAATGAGAAGAATCCCTAGACCCAAGAGTATCCATTTATAATTCATATTAGATAGTGTTGGGTTTTTTTTAAATATAAATTATATTCATATTATAAAATGGATGTCGTTGAAGAGCTTAAGAAAATTAAGAAGAAAGAACAAGAACTTTATAAATTTATTTTGCAACAATTTCTTGATTTAGAGGAGTTTAAAAAGAGTTTTTCTTCTTCAATTGCTAAAACGGTTGATACAAAATTAGAGCAAATTGATAAAGTTTTATTGAAATATTCTGAAATTGAAGCGTCAGGAGGCTCAGATTTAGAAACAATTAAAAAAGTTATTCTTGAAAATTTACATATTTTACGAGGTGAGCAAGGTGAGCAAGGTGAGCAAGGTGAGAAGGGTGAGCAAGGTGAGAAGGGAGAGAAGGGGGAGCAAGGTGAAAATGGTGAGAAGGGGGAGCAAGGTGAGAAGGGTGAGAAGGGCGAGCAAGGTGAGAAGGGTGAGCAAGGTGAGAAGGGAAAGAAGGGGGAGCAAGGTGAAAATGGTGAGAAGGGGGAGACTGGTGAAAATGGTGAGAAGGGGGAGACTGGTGAGGAAAATATGAACAAAACTTTTGGAAAAAAAGAAATAGATTTAGAATATAAATCTGGATATTCATATGATGAAAATGGAATAATTCCAGATATTGTGAAGACTTTAGAAAAATATAATACTTGTTCTATTTTTCTAAAATCGAGTGTAATTGGAATATTTATTTTACCTAAACCAACTGAAGCTTTTATTGGAAAAGAATTAATGATTATGAATGTAAGTCCATCTATTTGGAAAATACGAGTAGAAGAAGGAGTCAAAATTGGAGGGCAAAATGAGAAAATATTAAATAAAATAGGAAATTATTTAAAATTAGTGAGTGATGGAGAAAAATATTATATATTATAAATATAATGACAAATTGTCTTTATTTAAAAAAAAGTGGTAAATTGTGTGGGAAAAAATTATGTGGTGGTGACGGAATAACATGCTCATCTCATTATAAAAACCAGAAAGGTGGTTTTTATGAATTAGTTTATCCTCTTGGGGCTAGTGTTGGAACTGCAACATTTGCGCTTTATAAAATGAATAATATTATTTCAGAGTGGTACCATGGGCGTTCAGCTAATAAAAAGAATAAAAAGAAATAATTAACTTCTTCAAAAAAAACAATATTTAATTATTTTATATGAAATAATGAAATAATAAATTTCTATAAATTTTTTTTTAGTTTCAATTTTGATTTTCTCATAATCTTTGAAGTATCATCTTTATAATTAGTTGTTAATTCATCAATATGTAGATATTTAATAATATTCTTAGTTGACATATCCGTTGTATGTAATTTCATAACTTTATGAACAATCTCATACTTCAAAAGTGTTTCTGGACTCAAATTTATAATTTTAGTCCGCATATCTTTATAAAATTGAGCCGGTAATTTGGATTTTTCTTTCAAGTATTTTACAACTTGGTCCGCATAAAATTTAGTGTTCTCTATCATATCGATTACTTTCCAGCCCCATCCTTCCATATCTCCCGAATAAGTAAATACACTTGAAACAATACTTGGAGTCATCATTATACGAATTGGACAACACAATATTGAACCGATAATATCAAGACTTTGAGAACCTTCTATAAATGCAATCACTGGAATCTTTTTTTGGATAAAAGACAAACGAAAATTTAGATTATTATACCATTGGACAATATTAGATTTAGAAAAAATCCAAATATTTTGTGGTCTAAAGTGAATTACTATTGGCTTCACATTCTCATCTTTCCTTAAAAAATTATTGTCTAATTCCAAACATAACTGATTTAAGTCTTTTATTTCGGACAAATTTGTTGGTATAGTTGTTGAGGTAATCAAATCATTCGCAGTCATCTCATCGGAATCAATATAAATATGATTCAAGTTGGTTTTCTTTAAGAAAGTATGAATAGATAAATTTAAGTTGGAACTGTTGGAATAATATGATGGTGTATTTATTTTTGGAAAACGCAATATTCGTTCAATGATTCCATGCTTTAGGCAATAATTGGAATCTATCAATAAATCGCGTGAAATGAATTTATCAATCTCATCATTTGTCAATTTGGTTCGTTTGCGAAGTAGTTCAATATAATTTATCATTTTTGTATATGCAAATGTTTGAGTTTTTACTGTATTTGACATTTTACCTAAAGTCATTCCTGCAGCATCATGAATAAGATATTTTGAATAATCAACCATAACGCGATATGGAGCAAGTAATTGTAAATCAGTCGCTGCGGATGCACATATAGATTCAACAATTACACATAAAGGTAAGCGCTGTGTTTGACTAAATACATTGAATATATTTGTCGAAGCATCAGAACCACCCGGTGAACTTAAATGAATTACTATTGGTTTAGGAATAGTTTTTATTCCGGATTCTGAAACTACCGTTTTTGAAGCCTCCATCAGAAGCTTTTGCAAATTACCGACAGATTCATTATTAATTGCAGAATAGAAATAAATATGCTGAACTTTATCCGAATATAAATCACTGTCACTCATTTTATTGAAGGTTTCCTTTGACACTCGGACCCACTCATCGTAGATAACATCGCTCGAAATTGAATTTTTTAGTATTTCAATCATTATATTTATAAAGAATTTTATATTTCATTTAGTTTTGTTATAACTGAATTTAATATTTGTTCTTCTTCAGTCTCTTTTTTGTCAGATTCAACAGGTAATTCAACCTCTATTTTTTTTATAAGTACAGGATCATTCACAACAATCTTAGATTCTTCATTTTTTTGTTTAGTTGCAAGTAATTCACGGTCTATTCTATTAATATCTTCATTTGTAAAACCAACCAATTTAATAAATTCCTCTCTTATTTTTTTAATACTTTTTAATTTCTTTGAATACCAAATTGTACTTTTAAAACTATTTTCATAAATTCCTCGATTGGGCATTATTTCTCCTTGTGTTAATAAAAATGGCTTTTTTATCATAAAACCTTTTATAAAATTATGTTGAATACAGAAATTTATTTGTCTATCTACTGGAGCCTGTATTTTCAATAATTCCGTTAATTTTACTAGCCTTTTTGCACCACGAAGGCTTATCATATATGCGACTGTTCCAAAATTATCTTCAGCTGGAATAATATCGCCATCTTTTCCTTCTAAATATTGGATATTTTGCTTGTCTGGATGAATAAATAAGTGGACATAGTCAAATTTAACCGGTAAATTCTCATAAATAGTGTCAATAATTTTATTAAAATTATTGTAAATTTTAACATCATCTTCTAATACAATTGCTAAATCAAGATTTGATTTAATAATATATTTCCACAATTGAAAATGTGATAAATAACAGCCCAATTGTCCCTCGCTGCATTTGTCATAGAATGTATCTGTTAAGAATATCTTATTATCTTTTAATATTTCATTTGCATCGTCTAATTCAGCGTCAAAAGCAGCACATTTAAAATAATTTGTTATCTTGGGATAGACTTCTTTTTTTAAATAATCTTGTCTCTCTTTATTTTTATCCAAAGATATTATAAATTTTGGAATAACTTCAGAAGGTAATTTCATTATAAAGTTATAAAAGATTTTTAGATTTCTCATTATGCGTAAATCAGATTTAACAAGATAGCTAAACCTAAAATCTGCCAAATGGAATCTGCTGGTTTAGCAATGGTCAAAAGTCTGCATAGAACAACATTCCATAAAAATTTACCAATAATTAAGATAAATAATACAATGATTATCATAACGATAAATGCAGCTAATGCCTCTGAACCATTCCAATATGATACACCATTCATACCTTCTTTGGTATTTCCTGTTAATGCAGAATTAATTGCAGTTTGTAGAGTCTCTTTCAACATTATATTAGATTAAAAGATTTTTATTTTTAGCTAAATAGAATAAATATTTCTCTTGATACAACATGGCGCAAAAAATAAATTTTGACCTTTCTTGTTTTAAAGATGAATTTCAGGAATATCTATTTAAAATGGCAAATTGTAATAACTATTATGAATTTATTAATCAGTATCAAAATCAATTTTCAATAAATTTGCATCCAATTCTTAAAGCGGATGATGATTGTACATTCCAAAATATGACATCTTCATCTATTATAGAAGACAGCACTGAAACTAAAGAACCCGATATTTTATATCCTTATACGATTGAAAATAAAATGATTATGATAAAAAAGGAACCAACTTTTCCTAAAAAAATGAACAAAATATTTATGAGTCATGGAGGAAAACTTGTAAATCAGAATTGGGTATTTCCTCTTACAAGTCTACCATTTGTTAAGAATTTAAATTCTAATTTATGTATCAAGGAGATTCGGAATGAAGAGAAGAGAACAATAATTTTTCCAACGAATAAACATCCTAAATTGGGGGAAAGTATTTTATATGATAAAAAAGGAAATATTGGAATCTGGGATAATATCATAAAAGGTTGGATATTCCAAAAATAAATTTATAAGTATAGATTATAAAATGGTATGGGCATCATGTATTGAAGATTTTAGAGGTTCTAGAGGTGGTGGTGATTCTGGAGGTATAATTGATAACTTTGGCGGCGGTGGTGGCGGTGGTGGCGGTCGTGGAGGTGGCGGTGGTGGTGGCGGTGGCGGTGGCGGTGGTGGGTTTGGAGGAGGTGGAAGTGGTGGCGGTGGTCGTGGAAGTGGTGGCTTTGGTGGCGGTGGTCGTGGAAGTGGTGGCTTTGGTGGCGGTGGTGGTGGTGGTGGCTTTGGTGGAAGTAGAGGCGGTGATAGTGGTGGTGGTTTTGGTGGAAATAGAGGTGGCTTTGGAGAAGGTGGTCGCTCGAATAATAATATGAGTCGGAGAATACATAATTCTCCAGATTACTTGAATAATAATAACAATATAAATATTCACAATGGAGGTGGTGATAGAGATAGATACGATTATGGCGGATATAATAATTGGAGTTATCCTCCACTTTACTACTATGATTATTTAAATCCATATTGGAATAATCGAGGTGGTTGGAATACACCTCAAGTAGAAGTAGTTAAAGTAGAAAAAGAAATATCTAGTGATTCATCTGAACCACAAAAAAAATCAAAGAATTTCATGAATATAACGAATATATTTCTTGGACTCATCGTTATTCTTCTTATTTTTGGAATTATAATGTTTATGTTTATTAGGAAATAATTATTTAGAAACTAAAAATTAATATAGAATTCTAGGCAAGTATCTAATTTACTGTTCTTTGTTTCATCATCCAATGATAAAAATTCTGGTGTATTTTTATTAGATTTCAAAAAGTATCATCTATTCTTCATCAATTGATTTATTAGAAATTATTATATAAAATATATAATGAGTGGGCGACAGAATAATGCTAATTTTACAAAGACAGAAACTCTTAAAAATAATTTTAAAGAAGCAACCTTCCCTAGTTCAGCTTTAACTAATAATCCTGGAAGGGTTGCTAACTTCTCTGAACAAAATACTTCTAGGGAAGTAAAAAAATCAGAAGTATTACCTTGGTGGACTCCTAATTCTAGTTCTAATAATTATTGGTTATTTTCATCTCCAGTAAATAAATTAAATTGGGGTAATTCTCAAAACAATCCTGGATGGGTAGCTAAATTCTCTAAACAAGAAAAAGCTGAAGCAAAAGCAGCAGCAACTAATAACAAGCAAAATAACTCATTTAATTTACAACAACAAGATATATTCTCTGGAACTAAAAGAACTATAAAATTGCCAGATATAAATCAAAAATTACTTGAAAATTTAAACTTCAATTTGAATGAAAATAACCAATCATCAAAGATGGCACCTTTAGCATCCTCGGTGGGTTTATCAGAAATAAAAAATCATAACAGAAAAAATAACCAGCAAAACAATAATTTTAAGAGTAAAAAGAATAAAAAAAATACTAATCAATCTTCAAATATTTCAATCGAACCTTTACATTATACTATTAATACTACTCATCATTTAAGTAAAGATGATGCATTAATAATAACAATTCCAAGTAAATTATGGGCAGCAACAACTAATTCATGTCCTAATTTTAAACATTTATATAAATCTTTTATGAAAACTAAATTAATATTAAATAATTTTAGATTTATGTTTGAAGATCAAACTGGTCAAGATGCAAAAGGATTATCAAGAATGGTATTTGATGGTATTTTAAAAGTTTATATTGATTTATTTTTTGAAAAAATTAAAAATAATGATAATTTTCTCATATTAAAAGAAGATGTAGATGTAAGCCAATTAACAACTGATACAAAAAAGTTAATACTTTTAGCAAATGCAGCTAACGCAAAAATATATTTAAGAATTGATCCTGAATTATTAAAATTGTGTGAATCTGCTAGAAAAAATAATGATTTAAAACATTATTATAGTAATGAAAAAAAAGAATTTGAACATTTTTATAAATTAATTAATGACACAATTTTAAATAATACTTTTAATGAATTAAATAATAGTTTAGTTTTTTTAAAAAATAAAAATAAAAATGATATAATAAAACAATATAAAAATTCTAGTTCTGCAAAAAATAAAGAAAGGCTTATAAAAGAAATACGATTAAGAAATTTTGCTGTAAAATGGGGATTTAAATCATTGAAACAATTAACAAATATGTGTAGATTTTTAGAAAAAATTATTAATTATTATCCACATTCTAATGATCAATTAAAGGATATAGCTTTAGTAAAATTTGATAATAGTATGCAAAATAATCGAAAATCTGAATATTCTTTGTTAAAATTTTTTGATTTTGAATCTAAATTTGATGAAGAGTATATAATATCTAGAGTTACAATAACATTAAAAAAATCAGAAAGTAATATTGAAAATATTAATATACAAAATATACCACCTAATCTATTTGAGTTATACCCAGCATTAGGACCATTTGTAGAATATATAATTGGACCGAATAGTACAGATGAAAATAGAAAAAAATTTGTTCAGTTTATAACAGGTTCTGAATATTCAATAGGTGATATAAATATATATTTAATAAATGATGAAATACCTTTTGATAAAAGTCCTAATGGAAGAATTATGTATCGATTACCATTTAATAATCCTTCTACATGTTTTTCATTTATATATTTATTAAAAAGACCTGCAAGTGGTAACTATAAAAATAAAATAACTATTGAACGTATTGATGATTTAATATTACAGTCAATATTAACTTTAGCTGCTAATAATAAATATTAAAATAATACGCTATAAATGTTGTTTTTCAATTGGCTGCACCGGACCTACCGATAACATGATGATATTTTTTTGGTAGTAGATATTAGCAGGAAGCTAAAACAAAGTATCCAAAGGATAAAGCTTCTATTGTATTTTCTGAGATTAAATAAAAAATAATAAAAAAGGTGAGTGCTCTTATAATTTTGTAATCTAAGAAACAACACTAGGGAGCAATAAGAAAGCATATCACTTTAAAGGAAAACGAGTTAACAAATTATTATCGAATTAATAGATAAAAAACTGGAGAACTTAAAAAAAAAATTATTAGTGTATAGAAAAAATATTATTAAATTTATATAATGTCTAATTCACAATTAAATTTAAGAAAAAGAAATTTAAGAGTAATAGATATATCAAGTTATAATTTTATAGGAGCACATTTAGAAGGAGCAGATTTAAGAAGAAAAAATTTAACAGGAAAAAATTTAACAGGAGCAAAATTAATAAATGCAAATTTAGAAAGAGCAAAATTAATAAAAGCAGATTTATCAAATACAGATTCAACAAATGCTAATTTTAAAGATGCAAATTTAACAGAAGCAAAATTACAAGATGCATTTTTATTTAAAGCAGATTTAACAAGAGCAACTTTAATAAAAGCAAATTTAAAAGGAGCATATTTAAGTACTGCAATTTTAACAAAAGCAAATTTAGAAGGAGCAAATTTAGAAGGAGCTAATTTAACAAGAGCAATTTTAATAGGAGCAAATTTAGAAGGAGCAAATTTAGAAGGAGCAAATTTAACAGGAGCTAATTTAATAGGAGCAATTTTATCAGGAGTAATATTAAGTGAAATACAAAAAAAACAAATAATCAGCGAACCAGAATATATAGTTATTAATCAAGGTAATTTAGCAGGACGACCAAGAAATTTAGCAATTCCAGTACCAAGAAGATATCCTTCAGGTTCTTTATTTATACAAATTCCAAAAGAATTTTTAAAATTGGAAAATTCACCAAATGATTTATGTCCAAATTATAATAATTTATATGATTTTATATTAGACGAATTAGACAAAGATATAAGTCGGGGGATTCAATTTAAATATATTGGACAACCTGCTATAGATGCTGGAGGAGTAAAAAGAGATATTTTTGAAAAATTGCTTCCTATTTATACACATCGATTTTTTGAAAGTATTGAAAATAATAATGAATGTGTAATATTAAAAAATAATATAGATATGGAAATATTCGGAGAAGAAACTGGAAAGATGATATTTTTAGCATATACTGCAGAAACAAAAATATTTTTAAAAATTGATCCAAGTTTATTATCTTTATTATCATCAGATAATTATAAAGAATATTTTAGTAATAATAAAAAAGATAGTTTTACAAAACTTTATGATTTTGTTAACCTATTTATTAAAACTAAAAAGAATAGCTTTAATGTTTTAGAAAATAATAGCTTTAATGTTTTAGAAAATAATATGGGATTTTTAAGAAATAAACCTGAAAATAATATAATAAGAAGATATAAAACAACAAATAATGCTGAATTAAAAGATAAACTTAGAAGAGAAATACGACTTAGAAGAATTTTAGTTGATTTTGGTTTTAAAAACTGGAAACAATTTGAGAACATGCATGATTTTTATAAAAATATTATTGAAAAAAATAAACAATATTTCTCTTTTAAGTTAGATTTTAATTTAGAAAGTTTTTTAAGTAGATTTAAAATATGTAAAGGGAATGGTCCTATATGTTTTGATGATATACCATTAAGTAGTTTTGGTAAATTATCAGATGATAAAACTATATTTATATTTACAGAAACTAATAAAAATATAAATGATATTTATGAGAAATATGAGTATTTACGTCCTTTTCTTGATTATATTTTAGGTCCTAAAAGCACTGATAAAAGAAGAGCAATGTGTATAGTATATGTAACCGGTTCTTCATATTATCCAGGTTCATTTACATTTGTTTTACAGTCTGAATCTGACCGAAGACCTTTTGATGCTCATACATGTATGTTTACATGTTATTTTTTCAAAAAACATAGAAACGGATTTGAGTTTGAAGATAAAGAAAAATTTATTGAAGACACGATTAAACATAAATCAGGTAGTGATTTTTCTAGTGCATAAAAATTCTAACTATCCTTAAATAATTTCATTGTTTTCTTCGTTTCGCGAATTATCTGTATAATTTTTTCGTCATCTAATGATGAAAATTCCGGTGTGTTCTTCTTGGACTCCAAATAATACGTCTCTTCCATTTCAAATGGCATTGTTAGGTCATCACCCACTGGAGACCGCGGCTTTTTCATATTATTTTTAATAAAAGCCAATAAATCAAATGTATAATATTCCCGCCCGTATAAAGTTAAAAATGCATCTATTTTTTTCGAATCTGTGATTTCTTTGGCAAAAAGCGTATTCTTATTTATGTGGATTTTGTCGTTGCAGAAATCCTCTTCCAAAATATACATGTCTAAGTAGTCTTGCTCAATAAACCTTAAAATGGGCTCCCAATCTTTCTTCTCCAAAACATAAGACGCGATTACTTTAGGGATTCCAATATTGCACAACTCTAAATTTATTAATATTTGCATATAATACCCCCGGAAAATAATTACGAATCAAAAACATGCAATGTATTCTTGTCAAAATAATCCACAATTCTCAGCCCATTTATTGTCCCATTTTTCATCATAAAATTCTTCAAATCTTTTATTTTATTCATACCACCCAAAATTCGGTAATTTATCCGTTCAAATAAATTTTTCTCCATAACCGGAAATATGCATTCAATAAAATATTCGTATAATTTGTTAGTGTTCGCTTCATAGAGGATAGTATTTCCCGTATTCAAATGAATTGCATTGGCGCTTTTTATAACAATCATTCTATCTCCTTCTTTATAGTTTGTATCTATGTAATTCATATATTTAAGTGGGAAACAACTATTCACCGCTATCAAGAAAAAATATGGCGCCACACTATTCATAAAATTCGTCATAACTAATAATTTCTGCATTTCGGACAAGTTTACTTTTACACTCCCCCCCATAACCGCTTTTATTTTGAATAATCGGTCAAAATTGAAAAATAAATTCTCTATAATTTTTTCCAATCCGCGTAAATAATTTGGGTAGTCTATGTATAAAATAATTTCATATGTATGATTTGGAGATGATTTAACCAATTTCTCCAATGTCCTCTCTATTTCCCCAATATTCCAATTCCGTGTTTGGCTAATAATCACAGTATTCTGAGGAATTAAGAATCTATCTTTTCTATTCCACTCTGTAACTATGAACCCATCATTCTGCACAGTTTTATTTCCAACAGTTTTTATTATTTCATTCCTTTGAAATGGATTATTATCAACCCTTTTCTCTACATTTTTCTGGTAATTCTTCTCACAATCAATCGCCAGCCTATTCAAAATCTGGCTCCGATATATCTTATGTGTATCATAGGCTCCAATATTTTCACTTAGTATATTTTGTAAAACTAGCCTATAAAATGCCTTTGTATCTTCCTCTATCTTGCGTTCTTCTTTACTGTTTTTAATTATTTTTTCTACGAACTCCCTAATAAAATCATTATCCGCTTCCTCTGCATGATTACAAAGATTAATTATCAAAAGAAATCTGTATTGGTCGAAATGGTATTTTTTGTGATAGCTGAATAATTGATAAAAATGAATGTCTACTGGATTTTCAGATGACATCAAATATATATTATCAATTTCTCCAATATATGTCGTGAGCAAATAATTTTCTATTTTTTTTAATTCCATTCGCAATCCAGGCTCCATATTATTCATCCAAATAATTAATTCCTTCTTGTCTTTCTTTTCCAAATTAATTTTACATTTGTATTCATTAAGTCCAATATTTTGACATGGTTTCACTGTTTTTTTCATATCAATTGACCAAAATATTTCTAACTCTGATTTAATCAAGAATTCGCATCGGAATTGGTCAGGAGTTTTATTTTCTAGAATAATATGGTAGCCTTGTAAATCATAACTATTGCCGTCATTGTTAACACCTTTTCCTCCAATAACATCATTTATTTCTTGGATAGTGTCCTTCGACTCCATTATATTTATAAAAATTTTCTTACATTTCATTATGTGAAATATTATAAATAGAATATATTTATAATTAGATAAATACGCTTCTGCTTCTGTTAATTTATAAGAGAGTGTATTCTTGTAAACTTGGCAAAGGATAAGAAGAGTAGAATTTATACGGATGACGGTATGGCTCCCGGAATAATGGCTTATTGTAAAAATTCATTGGATTTGAACCAGTTCTTAAATAATTAAAAGGTTTATCCATATAATCTTGCCAAAATTCAGTTGCACTTTTATCAGTTTTCTTCCACAAATAATATAAATTATATATGAAAAGAAGAATTATTAAAATTATTAATATCAAAAGTGTCCAAAATAAATTTCCCATTATAAATATATGATATATATTTTTTTATTCGCAATTCTTCTCTCATTCATTATCGGTTTAGTAGTCTGGGCAATCATTGAAGCTGTCCAGCATAAAACAATAAAAAATAAAATAATTATTGGCGATTGCAAAAATACACGTTGGGGATGTTGCTCTGATGGAATTGTTCCTAAATATGACCCAACAGGAACTAATTGTATTCCTAATGGAAAATTTCCAATTCAAAATCCTAAATGAAAAATATTTTTCTAAAAATCCTCTGAAACCATCCTATTTTTTGTGTATTGACCAATTCATAAGATGTAATATACTCAGTATGTTTCTTCAACTCATAAATAATTGGGTTTCCCTCAAAATGCAACTCATTTCCTTCAAAATGTAGGCGATTCGCATTATCTTTTAGCAAAGGCATCCGATGGAAAAACCACATTCGCAATTCCCGAATATTCATTTCATTAAAGAATTCAGCACCAAATATATGGGGGCGTTCTCTCATTTTATCAATTGCAATCTTCTTGTTCAAAAATCGGCGACCTTCAGGTCCCAATTTTTTATCAGTTTTTGTAATATCTTCAAGAGAAAATCCAACACAATAAATATCATCTGCATTAGGGTCCGTCGTAAAACTATAGTCTTTCTTATGGACTTCCGATAAGTGTTTTACCCATTCATCTATTTTCATAAAAGCAATATGCACTCTGGTCTTATTGCTAAGCATTGCCTTAAAATATTTAATCTTCATTTCTCTATAAGACTCGTCCAAATGAATTTCTAATCGTTTTTGTTCAAAGTGGTCTTTTTTATTGATTCCTTGACTTAATAAATAATTTTCAGGGATTCTGTCATAGTCATCCAAGCGATATCTGTTTTTATCTTGACCAAAAAACTTGGCATTTTTCCTCAAAATGATTAAATCTTCATAATTTTTTCCAGAAAAGTAGCCACCTTGGGTCCTAGAGTTTACACTCTTCAAAACATCACCATTACCTTCCAATATGAATCCAAATTTGATGTGAATAATATGTCCATTATCTATTTTATTCGTAATTATTGCACTATTGTATATCTCATATGGATTCGGTTTATCACGGTTATACAACATTTTCAAATCAGAACATTTAGTTCCACAATAAATTCCGAGCCCGCATTTAATGAAAAATTTGCCCATTGAAATGCACTCTTTGGGTTTTTGGTCTTTTTGGTCTTTTTGGTCTTTATTGACTTTATGGTCTTTGTATTCAAAACCATTAAAACGATTCTTTTTGTCAGAAACCACATCTTTTCCAGGATTATACACACAGTAAATCGGTTTTTTGATTAATCTCTTCACAGCTGTATTCCTCAAAAAAGGGCGATTCTGATGAAGTTTAGAACTGTCGCCCTTATATTTTACACCTGCATAAAAAATTCCATTGGTCTCCTTATTTTTAACATAAGCAAAACAATATGCAATTATTTTATTAGGTTTTCCGGTAGGCTGGTAAATCCAAGTAAAAGAAACAGGCGTATCAGTAGTCATTTTTATATTAATGTATTTTATTTCTTTTAAATCGAACTAATAAATTTTCATTTTTTTACCGAAATTATAAATTACTAAAAATCCCAAATTTTTTCGACGACTATTTCCGAATGCACGAGAAAGTCCCACATCAACCCGCCAAAGTTTTTTATTACAAATATCATTTACTTTTTCTTGAACTGTATGCCCAATTACCATATGATTTGCATTCATATTTGCTAATGTAGTAATTAATCTCTTGCTATTGATATCATTTGTTCCAAATTCTCGTGTTGTTAGTATTCCATTTTCACCACTTATAATATCAAAAAATAAATTTTCTTCATGAATATTCATTTCATTTGATAAAAATTTTTGTAGAATATAATTTAATTTAGGGATTGGATATTTTTTTGATATTTCTGGGGGGATCCCGGCATGGGAAAAAATCCATCCTCCAATATTTACCGCTAAAAAACATTTATTAGCAAAAGATAAAAATTGATTATTAAAATACTTTAGGCGGTTTAATTCACCTCCCATTTGTTTTATTCCATTGGAACCACTATAATTGAAATTTCCACGAATGTTCATAAATTCATGGTTGCCTAATAGTATTATTACATCACCACCTTTACGTTTTGCTTGATTTATAAGTTTACTCAAAAAATTTATAACTTTTAGGTCGCTATCACCAGACCAATTATCTATTCTTGCTTTTCCATCAACTAAATCTCCAATCATTACTAAATATGTTTTTCCACCGCTCCATTCTAATTTATCATTGATGATATCTGCTTTTTTTAAAACTGCTAATAACATTTCAAAATCTGCATGAATATCTCCAATAACTACTATTTTTTCAACCATTTTATAAATTCCTTTCATTATTATTTACGAAGATATTAAAAACAATATTATATTATTTTATATGACTTCGAGAGTTTTTGATGTTGCTTTTCGAAATGAGGCAAGAAGAATTACAGTGAATGATAACATAAAAATTGGAAATTTCATCGAAAAATCTTTGGGTATCTATGATTTAAACGTGGATGATATTACAGGAATATATTTTATCAATAATGATAATCAAGAAATATTTTTACATGATTCTATCCATACCAAATTTTTTGATACAATATCTGTTTTATTACGTGAATATAGTTATATTCAATTGTTTACAATTACAACTTCTAGACATTTGAGAACACCAAACATCATTAATAAATTTAGACGTGAATACAAAAGATTTATAAATAATAATACTCAATCAAATAACCGGGTTTTTTTTGATAGACCATATATGAATGTTACAAATAATTATTATGGACAGCAAGTACAACCAGATATGTTATTAAATCAATTAAATACACCAATCACATATTATCGAGCAGAAATGTATGTAACAAATAATTATTTTAATGATTCTTTAAATAGAGATAGAGAAAGACAACCCCAACAATCGCCTCAACAACCATCTGAACAACCACCTCAACATCAATCCCAAGTCCAAGAACGTATTGTAGAACCAGATAATACCAATACAAATAATATCCAAATAGAACTAAATTATTTATACAATCCAGAAAGAGGAAGATTTAATATTATTCAAAATCCGAATCGATATAATATAGTTGATTATATATACAATTTTATTAATACAAATAATACATCTGGTATTAGTGAAGAAACTATAAATCAATTACGTCGAGGTTCATACACAAATCTTCGAGAACATATTTTTCCTGAGTGCACACAATGCACAATAACTCTTGAAGATTTTTCAGATACGACTGAAGTAATTGTTCTTCCTTGTAGACATGCTTTTACTGTGGATGGAATTAGAAGATGGCTCCAAACAAATACAACATGTCCAACATGTCGGGAATCAGTATTATTGGCAGATGGTTGAATTTAGATCTCTACAAAATACTTGTATTTACAATATAAAACGGAGTAAAAAATTGATTTAAAATTTTTAATGAGATTAGTTTTATAATAATTATTTCTGAAAACATGCCATTTCGAAGCGCAAATATATTTGAAAAATTTGACCGTTCATTCAAAGATCTGAATGATGCAAGTATAGCTATCATAATGAATATAGCATGGATTATTTTGTGTTCCTCTAGGAATTTACAGATTGCTGGAAAATTCAAAGAGTACCGAGAATCTCGTAAAAAAGTAATTCTTCTTCTTGCCTTAACTAGGATGACTGAATTCCAGATTGATGCAAGAACCTTGAAAAGATTAAAATTCATGTCATTTGCGATGACTTTGTCTAATAGGCTTTGTAATTATGGTGCCATTTTAACTGAACCTATAAAAAACTCTTTTAGTTTTTATAGCTTGAGTTCAAATGAACAATCATTCTTGAAAATTAAACGGAAAACATTTCATCAAATGTTTTCCTATTTGCTACCGCGAGTAATGGTAAGTAATCCTTGGTCTTGGGCTGGTTTGTCATATCCAATTTCATCGCATAATACCACATCTGGAATGTATATTGTTCCATATGAAGTTATCTTCTTTTGCCCAAAATATTTTAGAGTTATTATCTCAATTTTGCTCAATCGGAATCCTTTGAGATGGATAGATACATCGCAGAACAGACCATCAAATACGTTTGCAAAATTAGCTGATTCAATTGAGATTATTACAAAATTTTTTTACAAAAATTACTTTTCAGAAGTGGTTCGTGTTGCAAAGAATGAATCAAATTTTGAAAGATCATGTCGTGAATTAAGTCGGTTTTATTCATGTTTTTCTACATATACATATTATTCACGCACTAAAAGGCGCGATGTAGTTAATCATTCTTCTCCATATATGATATTTATACAAAATGCAGAAATTCAACAAAAAATCGAAGATTTCATCAATATGATTGTAAATGGAACTTATTGTGGGGATGTAAAAGAATTTCTTTAGAGAATCTGATAAGATGTCTGATAGTAATTATAAAGCTTTAATATATGTATTTTTTGAAAATATATGTAAATTAAAATATTATAGAAAAATATATGATAAATGCATTCGAAATTATCGTCATTTTACATTTATTTGTTATATTTCTAATATATTGTGTTATAGGATTGAGTATTTCAATAATATTAAATAGAACAATTGGTAAAATAGATTTAAATAAATATAAAAATCGTAATTCATATCTTATTCTTTGTGAAATTTTATTTGAATTGGTTATTACTGGTATTTGTGCATACTATATTCGTTTATTTATTATAAAGGTATCATCATTTCTTTCGATATATTCGAAAGTTGGTGAAATTGAATTACTCAGCGGTGTTATTATTACAGCATATATAATGGTTAATATACAAATAAATTTAAAAAAAAAAATAAATTTTTTATATGAAAGATATTTTCATGAATCATTAGTGTAAGTAATTCATAAAAATTTTCCAAATAGTTATAATTCCGAGAGAATATGCCCATTGTGCATTTCCATCCACACCTTTAGCATCATTGTCTGCGTCCCACGTCATCATTCCAGTGAGTCCCTTTGATATTGCAAAAGAAGTTAAATTCAACGCATCCTGGAGTGACATATTTTTCCTGGTGTCATCCAATCCCGGCATAAGACCCAGAATAATTTTTGAAGGATTTACTCCCCAATTTGTTATATAATAATTTATATCAAATTCCACTTGATTATAATATGTTGACCCATCTTCTATCCATAAATCATATTCCATTGGCTGCCATGCACTCAAATTTCCGATTGTTAGGTTTATAAGATTCTGCTGGTAACAACCAGGTGACCATGCTTGTGCAGGCGTAGTTAGCGTAATGTATAATCCGGGGTTTATATTTTTTAGTGTATTTATCAAAGAGGCAGCTTGTTCTGAAAAATTACTAGGGACATTAGAGTACAAATCTTCTATATCAAAGTCTACTCCGTCGAAATTACATAATTTCAAAACAGAATTTATATTCGAAGCTAGTAATCCTGGGGAATTGTATAAGTCTGACCCATAGAATGGAAAAGTTGCGCCACCAATTGAGAGACTTATTTTTCCTCCATTCGAATGGACTAAATTCACTATGGTTTGGGTTTCACTAATAGTGATTCCTTCGAATCCAGGAATATAGTCAGTTCCTGCAAAATTAAAACTTGCGAATGCTAATACTACACGAGTATTGGGCATAATATTTTTTGAAATAATATCTTGAATAAGGGCGAGAGGGTCTGTGCCCCATGTTGTTACATATGTTGTGTATATCATATATTTTATATATATTATAAAAATAATATAAGTTATAAACTTACTTTTCAAGAGATAAAAAATAGAATAGTTTTTTATCTACCCCCACCCGCCGCCGAAAATGTGAAACTTTTTTTAGCTTAAAAATAATTCATTATAAGACTAAAAATGCAAAACCCAGAAATTTACCTCTCCAATAAAGAAAATATTTTCCATCAATTGAGAGGGCATTTTTTAAAAATAAATATTGAGAGACATAATGAAATATTACCCAAATTAATTGAAAAGAAATCAAATTCTTTTCCAGTCAGTTCCCTCCAACAAATGCAAATGAAAATATTAGAAGGTAGAATGCAAAAACTGAAATATGAAAAATTGCGCAAAAAAGGTGAGAAAGTAGATGCAAGTAGTGGTGCCTGTACAGAAGAAGATGCTAAAAATAATTTACAGAAATATAGCTCTTCTATTGGCTATTATACAGTTGACCATTTACTTAAAAAATTAATCGATAATGATGTTCCCATTGAGGAGGATAAAAAACCTCCTACTTGGAAAGACCTTTCAGAAGAAGAACAAAAACGAAAAATGCGAGAATTCTTGCAACAATTCAGAACTGATATGGAAGAAGATATTTGGGTAGAAATGTCGAAAGATGTTTTCCGAAATATTAAAACCATCTCAATCACTTGGCATAAAAAATCTCAGAAAATATTGGAAATCCCTAATTTAGTGATTCACCAATCCTGCTTTTTCTGGAACTTCGAATAATTTATTTTCTGATAATAAAATAATGTATGCACCATTTATTATATTATTATTAGTTGTTATAATTGCCGTTGGTTGCCAATGTGCATATAAATATCGTGAAAATTATAAAGATACTCCACCTGGTGTTGCATATACACTTGAGAATGATTTAGATATTCAGAATCCCAAAATGCAGAAAAATTACACACAAACATATTTTGCCTTTTTACTCCAATTATTTGCCGCCCTGTCTAGTAAGAAAAAAGCGTATAATACAACTCTTCTTGAAAATCACGCCAAAAATACGATTGACTCCAATGCACAGGATAAATTAAATATTCTAGTGCAGCCTGTTTTGAGCCGGATTAAGGAAATTGCCCCAATGACCGAATTTTGGCAAGTGGGCTATGAAACCTGGAAAGTCTATAAAATCGATAATTCACCTCTTCTCCTTAACAAAATTGATATGTTTATATACGACCGTATTGGATGGACGGAATTGCGGGTATTAGTAGAAATCTGTGAATTACCTAAAGGGTCGCCAACTGATTGCCGGAAAAAAGGTGACCCATCATTTGTCTCAGTTGCCGAAAAAACGACGCCGGAATTCACACGCTATTGGGTCGGTTATCCTGCCCATGACCAGCTTATTCCACTTCCTGATGAAGTGATTGTCACCCAAAAATCCGTGGAGAACTCCAAAGGCGTGAATTATGCAATTCCTTGTCCTTATGAGAAAATATGGATAAATAATATTGAAATTGTGAATTCCAATCTTACACTGGACGCATTTGAAAATTATAGTGGCGTTTCTCTACCAGGCATCAATCGTATTCCATTCGATTACACAAAATATTCCGGTGATAATAACCCTATTCAATTCCCTAATCGCGTCAATAATCAATGGATTACACTGGATACGCAGCCCAAAAATGTCAGCGCTTATCCATGCACACCTGTCCCATTCGTTTGGGACAGTCTGGGTCTTCGACCCGAGGTTCATCCTACACGGCGCTGCCCTGGTGTCCGCACTTCCACTACTCAACAGCCTCTTACTGCAAGTTTGGACCCATCTATGTTCCAATACCCCAGGAATATTACGAAATACACCTGGATGTTCGACAATACGAGGATTATTCCTGCACTGCAGTATATTGGAACTTAAGATATATATTATGGTATCTACATTCTGTTAGAAATGAATTAGACATTTGAAATAATAATTTCATACATGATGAAAAACATTTCCGCCCAAAAGGTTTGTGTGCGAATTATTTGAATTCACCCCCAAAAGGTTTGGTGGCTGTGGTGGCTGTGGTTGCACATTTAGCGGATCTGAAGGATCGCGCATGGTTTGTCGAAATGCAATTGTCCGCTCTTGCATTTCATTTATTTCATCATCTTTTTTCTTACTATCTTCTAATAGAGCCTCCATATCTTTATTCTTATACTCATTTATAATGGATTCAATTGATTCCATAAACATGGAAAATACCTCAGCGTGTTTCAATTTGACATCATCTACTTTTATTTCGTATTTTTTGAATAAAAATAGAAAAGCCCAACATTCATACTTCATTTTCTGGTAGAAAACCCGCATCAAAAAGAATCTTTCTTCCACTTTGAAAATATGTGTATAACCATTCACAAAACCACCCAGCAATGATAGCCCCCAGGCACTCCAATAAATTGGATTTTGGATACCTTCTCCGGAATTATAATAGTATTGAATTGACAATAAGGCAGGAATAGCGACACCAAGAGTTGTTGAAAAGAATTTATAAATATAATACAAAACGCCAAGAACATGTTTTTCTCGACGAATATAAAATAGTTTGTTTAAGAACCTTCTGCGATATAATATTTTCTGTTCATTGGATAGATTCGTAGTTCCGAGAATTATTTCCGGTTTTGTGAAAAAATCATTCGAAAAGCTTTCTTCTTCTGGTTTACTAGGATTGCACGTCATTTTCAGTATATTATTACTATTATTAGTTCTCATTTTTTAAGTTGATTTAGAAAAAATGATTTAAAAAGATGCAACTTATTAAAAAGAATATATAAATGGGAATATTAAAATGTTTTTATGACAAAATTATTTATGAGCAATTTGTAAAATTGGACAGCGACTACAGAAAATTTCTCCTTCATGATTTGGAAAAAGACGCCGATATTTCGGACTCGGATTTCTACTTAGCGATTGAAAAAGCCGCTATTTCCCAATTTCGCTTCGTATATAAAGTAGATTTGAAGAATAACATTTGGAAAGTCATTCAGAGTCTTCGTCGGATGATTCTTTGTGAAGAAGAAATTAAAGCCCAATTTGTCGAATTACTAAAAATAAATGCCACATTGCCCGCACAACGTTCACCGGAATGGTATGTATTTCGAGAAAATATGATAACAGCGAGTGATTGGGGTAAAGTAATGGGATATATTGGGACAGATGTGGAGCTCCTCCGGAATAAATTGGGGGTCACCCAATTTAAAGGAAATGCAGCCACTCAATTTGGCACCAAATACGAGGCAGTTGCTACCTCAATTTATGAAAAGAGAATGGACAAAAAAATCATCGATTTTGGTTGCTTAAGGCATCCCAATCCGGACCTATTTTTCCTGGGGGCGAGCCCCGATGGAATATCCGAAGATGGCATTATGTTAGAAATTAAATGCCCGACTAGCCGCGAAATTTTGCCCATACCCACTACATATTATTGGGCGCAAATGCAGGGTCAAATGGAAATCTGTGACCTGGAGAGATGTGACTTCCTGGAATGCAAAATCGAGGAGTACGCCGATGAAGAAGCCTATACTGAGGATATTAGCCAGGATGGCAGCCGGGAGTCCGGGGTCGTCGCATCTTTCAAGAAGAAGGATGGTACATTTGTGCACGAGTATAGCCCATTTTTCCTCCAGGGTGAGCCCCTACAGGAATGGACAATCAAGCATATCCGGGAGAAAACACTTTTACCCAAATTCACCGACAGATTGGAATATTTAGGAGCATCATATTGGTATATTAAATTCTATCAATGTGTCCCGGTATTCCGTGACAGAGAATGGTTCGCTGAGGCAAAAGTAAAGCTCGCCGAATTCTATGAGAAATGGCAGCATTACAAGAGCATGGGAGAAAATGGTATCCGACAATTGCAGACATTGAAGCCTAAAAAGTCTGAATATGGTGATAAATCAATCACGGAATATACTGGTGTTGTGATTGAAGAAAAAGAAGAAGTTCTGTCAGTGCCTAAATTGAATAAATTTGCATTCACTTCGACGAAGATGCCACAGAAAAGGCAAGTCGAAAGCGAAGGTGAAGGTGACGGTGAAGACAAAAATGAAGATTATGAAAAAATAGTTCCCAAATTAAAAAAATTCGGGTTCTCCAAATAAATACAGATTCGATTACTTATTATAAACCGATTTTGGGTCCGGAAATTTAAAGTCAATTGCTCGGTCACTTGGAGATGCTCCATTTTGAGGTGGTGAAGGCGTTGATGTATCCTTTGATTTTTCATATATTGATATTTGAACTATTAAAATGATGGACGTTGCTATACCAATTGCGAAAATAAGAAGAGGGAAATACAGTTTCCTGTTTAAGCTAATGGCACTAAGAATGGAGAAAGATACGAGAAACATGATTGGCATAATGATAGATACATCTTCCGCAGATTTAGTTTGCGTGATTTTTATAATGAGTGGGATTTGAGCACAAGCTTTGATGAGCATTGCAATAAGAATAAATAAACCCATGTAATCATATGATGGAGTTGATGAAATATTCTGGAAATTAATACTATTGATATTAGTATCTTTCATTGGGGGGGACCTCTGGTCTATTATATTATTCATATTATTATTCATATATTTATAAAACATTTCTTTTTATGAAATTTTGGGATATTTTCTGGAATTTATTCTTTTCTTCTTTCGTTTTATTCATCCAGTTTTTTGCTTGGATGGGTCCAAATCTCCCCATTTTTCTCATTTTCTCTAAATTATTCCCTATGAAAGCCCAGTACAAGCCATCCCAGACAGCCTCCCATTCTCCATGTTTATAATCACTTCGGCGTATCATCTCGTAATTAGAACTAGCTGCGTAGGCTTTACTCGTTGTTAGCCCTCCATCACTATAGAGCGCCATACTATACACATTATTAATCATAACCCAATCATAGCTATCCACGGCGAACTCCATGAACCATTTATACACATCATCCGGATAAATTCCAGCCATCATGCATAGACTGCCTACAATCATTAGGCGCTCAATGTGGTGTAAATAACCCGTTTTGAAGCCTTTTTTGATACAATCGTCCAGGGGTAGAATGCCTGTGGTTCCCTCATAAAACGATGGTCCCATACGGTGTTTAGCGTTGAAATAGTTTGCAGTTGTCATCTCTTTGTAAATATAATGGTAAGTAAAGCGGCTGAATTCTCGCCAGCCTAGAATTTGGCGGATAAACCCCTCGGTTTCATTAATTGGCACTCGGTTTTTCTCGGCATATTGGAGTGTTTCTTGTATAACATAATTAGGCTCTAAAATTCCAATATTTAGTCCACAACTTATTCCACTATGGAATAAAAATGAGTCGGATTTTTCAGTTATGGCGTCCTGGTAGGTGCCGAATAGGCGAAATCTTTGGTGTAAAAAAGCGGTCATCCACTGCTTCGCCTCATTCCAATGAATTGGGCACCAGAAATCTTCTTGGCGGGAGTTACCTGTGTTATTGGGGAAATATTTTTCAATATAGGCGATAGCTTCTTTGATATAGGGGATACTCTTGGGGTCACGCTGGGTGGCTACTTCTGGGAGTTTAATGTTCTTGGGGAGGGGGCTGCGGTTTTCATTGTCATAGGTCAATTTACCGCCGATGGGCTTACCATTTTTCATTAGGATTTGGAGTCTTTCACGCTGCCATTTATAGAAACTAGTTTGGAAAAATGGTTTTTTGCGAGATTTAACTGTGGCGTAATAGGCTGCAAATTCTTCATCTGCTGTCATAAAATTGAGAGGTTCCAGGGCTATCTTTTGGGGGATAGGTTTAAGGAAATTTTCGAGTTCATGGTCAATGGTTTTATAGTATGTGACATTTTTTAGGGATTTGAATGCGGGTGGGAAGCCCGTGGGGTATTTTGCGAGCTCTTGGTATTCTTTATAGATTATTTTGGAGGCTGTGTTTTTTTTGAGGTAATCGGCATAATATTTCATGGATGCACGATGCATAATCAACTTTTTTTTATTGAAATTCATTTGTATTTTACGCTTTCCAAAAAAGAGGGGGTGCTCCAATAAATAGATTATTTTCGCGGATTGTAAATTGGAAATATTTTCAAATAATTGATGTGGGAAAAGAAGAAATGTGGACATATATTTTATAATAGATATTTTATCACTAAAACAATAAACGGATTTGAATTTGCGGACCTAACAATAACCATAAAGGTTCTCATCATCCAAATTTTCAATCCGTTGATTTTTTCGATTTTGCAACATTGTAATCAGATTTTGAATCTGAAATTCTTGTATTTTTAAAACATTCATCCATGATTTCTCAATTCGAGTGATGATTTCGCGAAATTCAACATTTTGCTCCTCTTTCAGAGTTTCAAGTAGCTCTTGTTGGTCATTGACTATTTCAATCAACATCCAGAGAATATCATGGCATGTGTTGTAATTTTCAACAAAATCCAATTCCACAAAGTGTTGATATTTCTTAAATAATATGCCTAAAACATTATTTGCTAAATTCAAATTGCAAATTGCTGAGAAAGAGCTCAAGCATTCAATGTTGTGAAATCTACACATTAAACCCGTTAAAAAAGATAATTTCTGGAGGGAGTCCAAAATTTTTTGATGTTTTGAGTATTCATCATCAAATTGGACATCTGGAAGTTTCAAAAATCGCATTGGTATAAAAAATCGAATTTTTGGAACTGAAAGAAGTGTGTTGAGACTTTGTAAAATAGCATCACATGATAATTCTTCAACTTCCAAAGATTTTTTCTGACATTTGTCAATACATTTTGGAAGATATTTTTCAAGATTTTGCAAAATTTCAAAATCTGAAAAACTTTTTTGTTCTTCAATTCCATCACTCAAATCAATCGGGTCAGATGGTTCATTTTCATAAATAATATCTAGATGTTTCAATCCTGAAATTGAAACATCTTTTTTTGATAAACTAAGTGAAAGTTGATTTAGCCTATTTGATAGGTCTGTTGAATTAATAGTTTCTGTAGTCATCTTAAATATTATGTTTTAATTCTTATTTTTTTTATATCAATTTTTTTAGTGGAAAAATTGATTTTTATTTTATTATAAAACCTATTAATATAAAATGGAAGACGATTACTTACAACAACTCCGCCGCGAGATGAGCGAAATAGAGGACCAAAAAGAGTATCTCACAGACAATGAATATCTTACAATGATGAATAATTGTATGCGGTCCTATATAAATCATCTCCAAAGAAGATGCATATGCACTGAAAGCTCATTTGAATGTTATCATTATCCCAAATTATTCCAGAATTGCCGCCATAAAAATGTAATCCTTCAATATGCCCCATTGATCTCTATTATGATCCCTGGTCATCAAATCCCCGCAGATTTCCGGCTCCAATTGGAAGTCCAACACGAGCCATATGATAGAGATTTGTTAATAAGAACAATGCGATATTTATTGGAATTGTCGTTTGCATCTTCCTACACATCAGACAAAGTCATTTGTGCTTTTTCTATATTCCATCTTGCTTTCAAACATTACGGATTACTGGAAGAAAGCCCAAAATTACGAGATGTTGTTTTGAGAAAGCTTAATGAATTTGAGTCTCGCGAAGAAGATATATTTATTCTGAAAAATTTTGATTTCAGCATATTTGGGATAGATTTTAACCCAGTTCCGATCTGGGGGGAGAACTGCCGTTCAGTCTTTAAGACTTCGTCTTAAAGAGACTCAAGGGTTAAAAAACTCTTCGAGTTTTTTAACCGTTCCCCCCTTACCCCCCATGCCGAGGGAAATATACTAGAGGAATCTAGTATATGAACTCAATAAAGAAAAATATTGTAATGGGATATAATTCTTAAAAAAAAGATACAAAAATTTTTTTAATTTTTGATTTTGATTCTTTTAAATAAAAAGATATAAATAAATTTAAAATATTTTATATATTATAAGAATGTCTAATTATCCTCAAGATAAATTCACTGCGCCCGATATTTCAAGTAAATGGAAATATTATGGCAATTACCAAGATTTAACTCAAGATGGAATTTCTCCAATTACAGAATCAACTGGTATTATAGATATTAACCAAGATAATCTTTTTTTTAATTATGAAAATAAAGAACAAAATTTGACTCGTATTGGCGTTTTACTTCAAAATACTAGTTGTATAAATGGTAAAAGTAATACAAACTGGGAAGCAAAAATTGTAAACAATACTAATGATAGCACTATTAGTTTATATCCATATTGTTATAAAAAAGGAAAACCAACTAAAATGATTAATGCGACTGCTGCACCTGGAACATTTTTAATTTCGCAAAGCGAAATTAAAAATTGTAGCCATTATAAATTCGAAAAGCGAATTTATATGGACCTGTGCAATTAACTAGTTCAACACATGTAAGAACAGCTTATTATGAAAAAATTTAAAAAAAATTTTATAAGCTATTTTATACAAAATAAAATGAAACTTGAATTTGAAGATTTATTTAGCTATTTAGAAAATATTTTTGATAAAGATATATTGGGAAAAATATTTATAATTTTAGAATATTCCAATGATAATTTTTTATCTGAATAATAAAATTATGTCTTTTTTATCCAATACATATTTGAAGAAACAAGACTCATTTGAGTGTAGTTTTTATTGGTTCCTTCTATACCCACTGTGAAAAATTATCTGATAGGTATTTCAAGTATATAATTCTTCAATCGATATATTCTTTTTTGTAATTTCCGAACGATTTGTTCCAATTTGACTAGTTGCGTAAAATTGTATTGACCTTTCGCAACGAATGTTTTTTTGAATTTATCTTCATTTGCAATATAATTTAATAATTTTTCAAAATTATCAAAAGTCTCGTGAATAAATATTAAGTCCTCATTCGTCATTGTCTTGCTTTTTTTTGTAGAATTAAACAATTTTGTATAAGTATAATCCGGTGCCAATTTGAAAAATATACTCTGGATTGGAATACTTATGTCACCAGATTCAATATGACTTGTTGACTCGTTATTATAATCCAAACTATGCATTACTCGCGAGAGATATGTTATGAGTCTTGAAAGTATCCGATCCGGCTGGATATAATAAAAAATTAATTGTCTTATTCTGCCTGTTTCATAAAAATTGTATTCTCCAATATTTGTATAAATTCTATCAAAATCAACTCTCAATTTGCATATATGATATCCAATACTAATCCAAAAATTATCTTTGGTTTCTGCGGAATATGGCTTTAATTCCATTGTTTTTTATTTATCATATATTTTTTAAGTGAAATCTTATTTTTGAACCAAATTTCATTCAATTTTGTCAAATCGTGCAAAGAGGATGACAATTTATTTCTATCTTTGTTGTCTTTAGCATTATATATTACAGGAACATTCTTAATTTCTCTTTGAGAAATTAAGAATTGTAGCCATATAAATTCGCAAAGCGAATTTATATTGACAACCAAAAATTTCCATTCCACTTGTGTCATCCGAATTACGAATAATATAGTCATTTCTTTCTAATAATATTTTCTTATCAAGTTTAGTCGTAAAGACAAAGTCTTTACGACTCAAGAGATCGATATGGTCTTAAATATCCGCCTTCTATAATTTTTTCGTACCTAGAAGGTATAGTGATGTGCACTATGCTATAAATTGAATATATTATATAATATATATTATGTCTTGTATTGATGGACCTAGGTTTGCTCAATTTGTTCGTTCAAATGTTTGTATTAAAAAAAAATCAAATACTGAATATACACTTACTCTTTGTAAATTAGCTCCGATAACTTTATATCAAATTGTTTCTCGAATTAATCCAGATTTAGATAATAAAAGATTTATTGAAAACATTAATCTTGGAAAATATGCTGAATTACTTAAAAATGATAATAATATTGATTTAACTTCTATAATGTATGTTAATGGACAACAATATGCTTTTGTACTTAAAAGTAATACAACTCGAATTATTAACTGTAATAAATTACGATTTGAAGTAACAACCAGTATAATAGACAATAAGACAAAAAATGTTTCAACTAATCTTCCATCCGGGTTTTTCAAAAATGCAGTTACTTTAGTTAACAATATTTCTTATTCTCCTGATGAATGCCCTTTTCCTTCGGATAAAAATTATTATAACAGTTTTGTTAGTGGAAATATTAATATACAGAAAGAAGGTGATGACCAATATAGGATTACTTTTAAAAAATCAGGAATATTTACTTCTTATCAGATTAGAAATCTTAATGTACGAACAAGGGAAATTATAAATTATTCTCCAGAAGGTTGGGTAAAAACTTTTTTAAGTGATTCTGGTTTAACTTCCTTAATGAGATTAAAAAATGGATGCATCTATGGCTTTGTTTTAACTAATGCTTTTTTTAAAAATAATATAATGACTTGGTTGGTAACAACCAATCAAATTTTTAATATAAGTTCAACTGTTGCAAATGGCTTCAAAACTGGTAATTTTAATGATGTTATTTTTGATATTGATGCTTATAGTATGCCTCAGCCCTGGAAACCATATTTTTCACCAAATGCGATTTTTATTAATCCTACTAAATATATTAAATCAGTTACTTTTAACAGTTCTAATGGATTTTTAAATTTAAAATATAATAATCCAAATGTAAAGAAATCATATTATTCAGCTTTATTCCCTTTTCCGCCGGATACCTCATATACAACTCCGATAGGTATTCCATCACCCTTTGGTGTTCCTCCACCCTATCCTTCTGGAATGCTAAATAACGCCGCAACAGGTGCATCATCATCATACAACGAAATTAGTTTGTATGATACATGGGGTCTTTCTTCTTCATATCTCCCTTTTCGTCTAATTGTATTATTATGGCAAAATTACACTGGATATATAGGCTTATATTATTGTGATGTATTTGCTTACAATCTAGTTAAACTATCACCAATCAGTAATGATGTATAGATCAAAATAAATTTTTTGATATGTCACATATACACGTTTAAAACGACGAATTTTTATATTTTTTTATTTTTCTTCAGATACTTGAGATATATTTTTTAAGTGAAATCTTCTTTTCGAACATAATTTCATTCAATTTTGTTAATTCGCGGATTGCTTTATTGAATTTCTTTGTGTTATTGTCATCTTTTGCGGAATATACCACATGAACATTCTTAATTTCTCAAAGAGAAATTAAAAATTGTAGCCATTATAAATTTGCAAATCGAATTTATATTTACCACCAAAAAGTTCCATTCCACTTGTGTCATGTGCTTTACGAATAACATATTCATTTCTTTGTAGCAAACTTACCAAATAAACGAAGTATAGGTATTTCTTTCCATTCATCTTTCTTTTTTTGAATAAAACAGAAAACACCTTTTCTAATTTCAGATTTATATGGTCTTAAATAACCATCTTTCATGATTTTCTCGTAATTTTTCTCAGTTGTTACGTGAACAGTTAAAAAACTCTTTGAGTTTTTTAACCCTTGAGTCTTAAAGACAGAACTATGCTATAAATTGAATCCATTATTTGATATATAATATTACGAATATTATATATGATATTTAAAGAAAATTACATAAAATAATTAAAAATGAACCAAATATGCAACCTAACTTATAATGTCGAATATATTTATCTTTTACAACTAAGAGAATTTACAAAAACAAAAGAAAATATTTATAAAGTTGGAATGACTAAAAAAGATAATTTAAAAAGATTTAATCAATATCCGAAAGGTTCCATACTTTTATTTCAAATGATTTGTGATAATTCTAGAAATACTGAAAATAAAGTAATTAAATTATTTAGAGAAAAATTCACACAACATAAGGAAATTGGAAATGAATATTTTGAAGGTGATTATAAAGAAATGATTGATATTATTTATTCTGTTATAATAAATAAGAAAGAAGAAGATAATTATGAAAATGATGATGAAGAATCTACTATACAAGTAAAAACATATGATGAATGGATAAAAAATAATAAAATTAAAAAAATAATTATTACTAATAAAAATGGAGAAGGGTATTTGAGATTTACAGAACAATTATGGCGAAAATTATATGATGAAAAATCTGAAGATTTTAACTATAATACACAAGAATGTTTAAGTTTATTTATTCAAAAATATCATCCAGATAATTATTGCGATGTTGAATATGATAATAATGAAATAATGAAAGATACTATTGAAAAATGTTATTCAAAAAATCCTGATTTTTATAATTTATCTTATAATGAATATGTTTTATCTACCAACTCAGAATCAATAGAAACAAAATATGTTATATTAAATTCATTGACTTTTACATTTACATCTATTGAAGAATTAATTAGTGATAAAATTTTAACTGATAAAGATTGTGGCAGCCGAACCATTTATGCAAAAAATATAATAAATACGGAACATGTTGATAATATTTTAAATTCATTAATTTCAGAACCAATAAAACGTCATTATAAAAAATTAGTATATAATATATTAGTTAAGCAAGAAGAATCCCCAATTATATTTTATGATTATAATGAATGTTTATTGATGGAATGGCTAAAAGATATATTATATACAATTTCTGATTATAAATTTTTTGCATATTCTAGTGATTATTATGATGATAAATTAAAATTTAAAAAATTATTAAAAATAAATAATTATAGATGTATTATAATTACTAAAAATATCAATGCTTTAATAAATAACCAAATAAATACGTTTTTAACGTTGGGTTTCAAAAATATTATTATTTGTCAAAATGACCCAAGTAATAATATATATAATATTAAAAATTTTACAAAATATTTGTATGATAATCAAGAAATATTAATGAATTGTATTAAAGAAGAAAATAATTATGAAATTAGATGTTGGACACAGGAAATTCAACATTTTGATAATATATTTTATCGTTCACAATTATTATTGACAAACTTTTTGAAATGGTGTTGTATAAAATAAAAAAGGATTATTTTAATTCTTAAATGCTAATTGGCTAATTCCTTTAGATATTTCATCATTAATATATTTATTTGTGGGTTCTGATTCTTTATAATCTTCTGGAATTCTATATAAATCAATTGTGCTTGAACATGTATGAACCGAAAATGGTAATTCAAATATTTTTGTTTCTTTATTGGTTTTAAAAGGAATTTCTGAATTTACTAATTTTATTTTTATTGGAGAGATAGATGTTTCACTACCAGTAACAAATTTAATAAATTTTTTTCTTTTTATATTACCTTCCTCATTTTCCTCTGAAATATATTTTAATAATGGTTTTAAATAGGGATAAATACTAAAAATTTCTGAATTATTTCTATTCATTATTTCGCTAAAATTGATTTCAGATTCATCCATATCTCGATTAATTATAATAATGTGAAGTCTTCTCTTCATGCTATCTAAATCAAATGCTAATTTATTTGTAAATATTTCATAACCTTCTTTATTCCAAAATTCACTAATAAATATTTGCATTCTATCAAATTCTTTACCTTCTTTAAAGCCACATTCCATTGCAAATTTTCGAAATCGTATTTCTCTTTTTATTGAATTTTCGAGTGATTGAAATGTTCCTTTTACTAATAATGAATTCATATTAAAATTTTGTAATGTATGATTTCTAATAAAATAACCTTTACATGAATTTACTTCTTGAGTAGTATAGTCATTAATTTCTTTTTCTAGATTATTAAATAATTCTCTAAAATTTTCTCTTTTACTATTATTTATAAATTGTCTTGCGTCATCTGATAATAATAATTCTAATAATCTTGGATTTATATTTAAAAATATTTGTGACTCTGCTGCAAACGCTAAGTTTATTAATTTATAAGTATGTTCTATAAATTTTCTAGTTATATTACTGTCTTTATTATTTTGTCCACTAAGTCTACTACTTAACTTTTCACCTAATTTTATATTTGATTTTAATATTAAAAATTCTTCTTCTCCTATTTTATTAAAATAAGTATCAATATAAATTGGAAGTATTAAACTTAAAACTCGTCTTGAAATACCACTTATATCTTGCCCACTTTGACCTTCAATCTCAAATTTAATATTTGAATCTTTTATATCTTTTCCCATAATAAATTTATAAAAAGCTTTAGAATTTCCACAAGAATTATTTTTCGAGTTAAAATCAGTAATATAAATTTTAGGAATTTTAATAATTTTTTTGCCATTCCAACTATTTATTGAATTTCCTAAAGAATTTTCATTTAGTTCAGTCGGTCCATCTACTGCAATTCCTTTATCATTTAATTTCCATATAATAATATTTTCTTTGCAACCACATGTAAGATTAGAACCGTCTGGACTAAAAGCAATTGAATAATATTCTATATTAGGTTTGATTATAGTTTGAATAGGCCTAACTGTAAATTTTTTAACTGATGAAAAATTATATAATTCAATAGCATTTTTTTTACAGATTGCAAAAATTGGGAATTTTGGATGAAATGCAACAGATACAACTGAACTGTCTTCAGTTATTTCTTTTACTAAATTTAATTCCCAAGTTTTTTCTTGATTTAAACTCCATAAATAACTTTTTTTATCTGCACTTCCAGTTAATAAAATATTATCATGATGAAAAGCTATAGAAGTAATCGTTCCTCTATTTTCTCTTTTAGTTTGTAAACATTTACCATTTAAATCAAATATTTTTATTTGTCCATTTGAATCACCAGATACAAATATATTACCATTTGGATGAAATACTATAGAATTAATTGGAACCATTCTCTCTGAACTTACATTTTGTTCTATAGTTTTAATCAAAGAAGTTTTAGAAAAATCTTCTATATCAATATTCCATAATTTTATTGTTGAATCTTCACTACCAGTTGCTAAAATTGGTAATTTTGGGTGAAAAGCTACAGTTAAGACCCTGAATGTATGCCCGGTTAAAGTAACTTCATATTTACTTTCTAGTAATTTTTCAAATTTAATACTCCATATTTTTACAGTATGATCTCCACTGGCACTTGCTAAAATTGGAAATTCTGGATGAAAAGCTAATGATAAAACTGAGCCTTCATGTTCACTAAATGATTTTATAACTCTAAATGAATTATTAGATTCTGAATTATTCATTTGTTTTACTTTCCATAGAATTATATGTTCATTCCCACCATTTGCAAAAATAGGAAATTGTTGATTATAAGCAATCGTAAAATTTTTATGATTATATCCATTTAAAATTGAAATCGGAATAGAGACTGGAGGTGCCCTCATCATGTTACTTGCATTCATATTTTATAATATATAATATATATATATTATTTGATAAACTAGGATAACTATACAAAAAAATATCTAAAAGTTAAATTCTATGGGTTAAAAAAATGGAAACTCCCCATCAAATAAATATGCATTAACAAACAATTTCGCGGAACGCACAATTGTTTGTTAATTCATCTCCTGTATAGCATCTAGATCACCTAACACTAGTAAATTACTTTGCAAATAATTATTTATTTTACCAAAATAAATTTTTAATTATATAATAAAATTATATTTAATATTTTTATTATAATATATAATGATACAATATTATCAACATCCATATTTTCTAGTATCTTCAAAAGATTTTTATAAAAAATACATAGTAAATCAATCTGGCAGATTTAAAGAAATTGGAAATAATAAGTTTAAATATCATTTTGATACATTTGAAAATAGAAATCGATTTTTTTTAGGATATTGTCCTCATTGTGTAGATGTTTTTATAGATGAAGAATGTCAAGAAGCAATTATAAATAATTTTTCATATTTTACAAATTGTTCAGTTGGAAAAATCTTTGATTTTCCAACTCAAGAGATAAAACCTAGTTTATCTCGAAGAAAGAAACTAGGTTTTATCTGTTCAGTTGGAAAATCAAATTTTCCTAGAAAAGATGGTCCAAAACACCTAATGGAAACAACAATCCAAATAATAAAAGAAAAATATAAAAATATTAAAGTTATTAAATTGACAGATAATTCTACAATAAATTGTGGAATACATAAATTTCCACTTTATATTTATATGATTTTATATTATGGTGAAACATATTATATGAAGTATGGATTCTTACCAGAAAATAAAAGTCGTAATTTGGAAATAATAAATACAAGAATAAATGATAAAATAATAA
>Ga0315284_10000679_pt1 | contig 46573 bp, 62 predicted proteins | sample YL17G09_16_MG_FD_203696 | JGI IMG/M metagenome (GOLD analysis project Ga0315284, IMG submission 203696) | Sediment microbial communities from Yellowstone Lake, YNP, Wyoming, USA - YL17G09_16 | ecosystem: Environmental > Aquatic > Freshwater > Lake > Sediment | place: USA: Wyoming | collected...
AAGGGCCTGAAGGGTTTCGACAGGGCAACGAACGGAAAGAGTGCGCGCCTTGGTCGGTCGAAGGGCCAAGTAAAAAATCGACCTACGTACAGCTGCCAACGACAACAGCTACGCTCCCGTCGCGCAAGCGGCGTGAGCCGTTCACGCAGAGAGTTGCTCGGGTAGATCTCTGCGTGGGCGTAATCTGAATCCGAGCAAAACCTCTGGGAAACCGAAGAGGCTAAAGACGGAGCTGGTGGAGGCGGCGAACCCGCGGACTTATCACCCGCTGGTTCAAGGCAAAGACGGGTTCGCTGATGACCTGGGCTCTGCCTCAAAGAGTCTGAACAGCAGAGACGCGCGTGGTACTCGATCTCAGTAGAAGTCTTGGACTCCAGTTCGATTCTGGACAGGTCCAACCAAGGAGGCGCGTAGCTTGTGGGGTCGCGATGCAGGCAGTAGACTGCACCCCATGAGCTACGCGCCGCAGGTCTTCCCGCTGATGGTGCCACCAGGCTTCCGTGCGACGCGACGCGTCCTGCGCTCGGATGGTTCCTCGTGTCCCACGAACCCCGGCGGCTACCATGCCGCGGGGCAGGCGTGGCCCTCGGAGCGTCCCATCCTCTACGACGCCTTCAACGAAGACCGCGGCGGCGTCCCGCATCGTGCCCTCGACATCACCTGCGCCGACGGCACACCGGTCGTCAGCCCCGTCGATGGCAAGGTGAAGACGTCATGGGTCTACTCGGGTCGCACGCTGCCTGGCACCGGGCTCAGCGATCGCGGCGGCAACTATGTGTGGATCGATGGCGACGACGGACACGAGCACTACTTGGCCCACATGCGCGGCATCGTCGTGCGCCCCGGTGAGAGGGTCGTTGCTGGCCAGCTGATAGGTCTCTGCTCAGATACGGGAAGCGCGAAGGGGAGCTGCCCGCATCTGCACTACGCCGTCAATGATCCCACGGGCGCGAAGGTGAGCCCCTACGCCGCTACCAAGGCACTCTTCGATCGCGACGGCTGGCAGGGCACTCCCATTGGCTACGGCGGCGGCTCCAGCTGGGCCCTCGGCCTCGCGGCCCTCGTCGCATCGGGTGGCATCGCGTACTGGCTCCTGCGTCGGCGCCGGTGAACGCCTTCGAGCTACGCCAGGCCATCGGCTGGGGATTCGTGCACTTCTTCCTGCGGCTCACGAATCGTGAGTGGGAAGACTTGCCGCTGGAGGAGCGACACGCGTGCTGGGTGGCGTCGCTGGAAGAGTGGTGAGCTAGGGTGCCGGGGGGCGCTGCGTCTGGTAGACGAGGAACCCCGTCAGGGCCCCTGCTGCGAAGCCCAGCAGGGGATTCTTCAGCACGGCGCCGAGGAGACCCGCGACGCCACCAGCGGCGACGCCAGTGACGAGACAGGCCGTGCTGTAGTCCTTGGCGAGCGTCTTCGCGGCCTCGGTCTCTGAGTACAGGTAGTTGGCGATCATGCCACTACCGAGTCCCGCGGCGCGCGCAGGCTGTGGCCTGCTGAGGACGAACGCGCCGTCCGCGCGCCGACTGCACGGCATGTACGTGTCGCCGCAGGCACTGCATCCGCAGCCGGCGCCGTGAAGGCAGGCACTGCATCCGCAGCCGGCGCCGTGAAGCCCGTAGAGGGCGGGACCCAGGGTGTGCACACGGATCGGTCGGACGAATTGGAATGTCATCGTGTCTCCGAGCCCGATGGTAGCCGAAGTCCTTTTGGTGTACCATCCCCCGCATGCAGGGCAGCGAAGATCCAACGCTTTTCATCCCGACCGCCGAGGTCATCATCCGACACCGCAAGGGCCTCGTGGCCCTCGGTCTCACCAACCCCTGGCCTGTGGCGCGCGGCGGGCAGCTCCTGGGAACGGGCTCCCAGGGCGCCGCGTACGACCTCGGCGACCGGGTGCTCAAGCTCACGCACGACCACGACGAGGCCATCGTCAGTGCCATGATTCGCGGCAAGTCGCTGCGCAACGTCGTCAAGATTTTCGACGTCCTAGCGCTCCCCGACAGCGCGCGCGAGGACGACCAACAGCCGTGGTACGTCGTCACGCGCGAGAAGCTCATCCCGCCCAAGCAGCGCGACATCGACATCATGAAGGTGATGTACGAGCTGTACGAGGACGAGTCGCTCGACCTCTGGGTGACGAGCCAGCGCTCGATGGTCGCCCGTTGGCGCACATTGCTCCAGGGGCGGCTCGACTTCACCAACGTGTCGCGCGCCATGGGCATCCTGCGCGACGTCGCCGTGGGCTCGTCAGAGCTGCGCAACACCGGCTTCGATTGGACCGACTTCCACGACGAGAACATCTTCTTGTCAGAATCCGGCACCTACAAGATCGTGGACGTCGGCTGGGGCGAGTGGCGCGTCGATGGCGTCGACGTCGAAGTGCCGGAGATGGAGATGACCGCGTAGCGAGAAAGCAGGGCGTCGATGACCTACGAAGACAAGCACGGACAGACGGTCGCAGTCGGCGACGTGGTGAAGGACAGCCTCGGAGCCCTCGTTTCGATCAAGGAGTTCCACTGGACGGACGCTGGCACCGCGGTGTCCGTATCTGGCTCCTCGTTCAAGCACCTCGCGCGCAACGTAGTGCTGGTCGAGAGGAAGACACCGTGCGATTCACCCTCGTGACGGTGGCCTTGGCCGCTCTGCTCAGCGGTTGTCCGCAGCTGCCGCCGCCAAGCGGCTGCACGCCACAGACGTCCGCGTGTCGAGACGACCGCCCCTACATCTGCTCCGGCACGCAGCGCTGGACCCCAGTGGGCGACACGACATGTGCCGCCGTTGATGCCGTGTGCTGCATGACGGCAGACGCCGTCCATGCCTGCGTGCCTCAGTCCGCCTGCGTCGAGGAGTGACCATGGATCTCAAGAAGACGGCAGCTCTGTTCTCGCTTCACATGTGCGGCAAGTTCGGTGCGCGCGTGATCAACAAGGAGACCAGCGTCGAGATGCGTGGCGTCGCCATGGGGATGGACATTGGCAAGTTCTTTGGTGCCGATGGCCTCGCGTCGGGTCACGACTTCATGGAGCACTTCACGACGACCCTCGGCACGAACATCTACATGCCGGCGGCACATCGCGCGGACCCCGTCGTGTTCATGGAAGTCCTCACGCACGAGTTGCAGCACGTCATCCAGTTCGGCGAGTCACGCATCGCGTTCGCATGGCTGTACCTCAAGGAGCCCGAGGCGCGCGTCAAGTACGAGGTCGACGCCTACGCCGCGGGACTCGCTGTCGCGCAGTGGCTGACGGGTGAGCTGCCAGCGGATTCCGCGGAGAGCATCGCGGCTCGGCTCACGGCGGGCTACGCGTTGCGTCCCGAGGATGCGGCCCTCGCCGTGTCCATGTTGAAGTCGCACATGGCGTCGCTCAAGTCAGGCGTCGTGATGGCGGCATCTGCTCGCGAAGCAATCAAGTACCTCGAAGCGACGGAACCGGCGCTCCACCTCAACGGGCGGGGCTAGCGGCGCGACGTTCTGCGCGCGCGGCGCGACGTCTTGCGCCGAGGGTTCTTGCGGATGTCGGGATCGGAGAGGTCGTAGCCGCCGGTGTTGAGCACGGCGTGTTTGATCTGCGTCGGCTCGAAGACGATGTAGATGTCCTGCGACTTCTCTTCGCCGTCCATTCCGACGTAGCCGCCTGTGGCGTAGGCGTAGGCGCCGGCGTCCTTGACGTTATGGATGATGACACCGTCGAACCCTTTGCCCTTGGCGTAGAACGCGATGTCGTCGGTACTTGCCTTGCCGGGGCGACGCGACTTGTACTTGCCGATCCCGGACTTGAAATGGGCGTCGGATGCTTTCGCGTAGCCAATGGCGTGCCACCCCGCGTCGTGCGCGTCAACGATCAATGGGTTCTCGATGCGCAGGTACACCTCGACGATGCCCGTTAGCGACTTCGGTGTCCCAAGAATAGCCTCGAACGGAGGCGTCGGGTCTGGATACGGACGCGCGGCGCCGGCATAGGTGTTGGCCAGCGCGCGCGAGCTGGTGAAGAAGAACCCGTTGTGGTGGGCGTCTCGCTTGAGCGCATCGAATGCCGTGAATCCTCCGTGCGTAGTCCCGTGGTACACGGGCAGCGGTTCACCCCTGGCGTCGACGACCTTGCTCTTGCCAAACCACCTGCGGAACTCCGCGCTGCGCTGCACCTGGCGCGCGATGCGTGGACCCGTGTACCACGACGGCCAGATGGTATGGTGATCGTACTTCACTCCCGATTCCACGAGAGCGTCGAGGCCAGGCATCTCTTTCTCGCCGCTGATGTCGGCATCGCGCAGGTCAATGAGGTCAGGCGCCTGGTCCTTGTTGATGAACTGACGAAAGAACACGAACCAGCCGTCGGGCAGGCTCTTCGGCCTGCCTTGAATGTCGATAGCAGTTACTCCAGTCATGTCTGCGCCGGCCAGCTCGACGCCATCGACCACGGCACTGTTCATGACTGCGTTGGCGAGGTCCGCTTTGGACATGTTCGCGCCGCGCATGTTCGCGCCGTTCAGTGTCGCGTGGTGCATGCGCGCCCGACGCATGTCTGCGTTTGCTAGGCTTGCATCCGTGAAATTTGCGTATCTGAGGTCTGTGTCGGACAGATTGACGTCGCCAAGATCCTGGTTCGACAAATCGGCATGCGGGCCGACAAGGAATCCGATTTTGCCACGTGCCTTGAGCTGCGCCTTGCGCTTCGCGATGGCCGCTAGCAGGGCTGGGCTGTTTCTCTTGGCAAGCCACTTGAGGCGCCTCTCCTGGCGCTTCTTCTTGAACAGCTCTTTCCTCAGCGCCGCCTTCTCTTTGAGGAGCTTCTTCTTCAGCGCCGCCTTCTCTTTGAGGAGCTTCTTCTTCAGCGCGGCTTTGGTCTCGACGACGGCCTTCGCGCCTTCGTTGGCGTGCATCTCATCGAACTCTGGCGCGTCCACCTCGGCAGCGCTCTTTCCGCGCGGCCTCTTCTCGACGACTGCCCATCCGCTTGGCAGTGACGCCGGCCTGCCGAATATCTGACCCGCCTTAGCGAAGGAAAGACTCGCTCCCGCCAGCTGCGTTTTGCCGATGATGGACCGTCTCAGGTCCGCGAACTGCAGGTCCACGCCAGACAGGTCTACATCACGCAGGTTGGCCATGCGCAGGTTGGCACGAGGCCCAACCAGGTGGCCTCCTTTGATCTGCCAGTCGGGCGGTAGGCTCTGTGGCTTGCCACGCAACTTCCCCGAGCGAACGCCTGCCAGCGTCGTGTCGCGCATGATGGCGCCATCGATCCGCGCTCCAGTTAGGTAGGCGTCCGTCAGGTCGATTCCCGACAAGTCTGCGTTCTGCAGGTCCACCCGTTCCAGCCCGGCATCCGGGCCGACGAGGTTCCCGCCAATCACTCCAAATCCCTTTGGCATGCCAGCCGGGATACCGGTGATGCCACGCCCCGAAGCGTTTCGGATGGTGGCCTCTCTGAGGTCAGTCCCAGCCATATTGGCGCGGTCGAATCTCACCCTGCCGATTTCCGATTCGCGCAGGTTGGTCCCGGACAGGTTCGCCTCACGCAGATCAGAGCTGATAAGAATCGCATAGCGCATATCCACGCCGGACAGATCGGCGCCCCTTAGATCGGCTCTTTGAAGCTCAGTCCCACGCAGGGTCAGATCGCGCATGTCCTCGCCAGCCATCGACAGACCACGCGCCTCGGAGCGCGGCCCGACGAGCGTGCCCTTGATGATCTTGTACCCATCGGGCAGCGACGCCGGGGTGCCGTTGATCTGACGCCAGGCAAGCGTGTCTTCAGAATCGCCAGGCGACCCATGCGGCATATACGCTCCCCGCATCTGCGCGCCCTCCAGATTGACGAGGCGGGCCGAGCTTCCGCGCAAGTTCGTGACTTCAAAGACGGCGCCACTTAGATTTGTTCTGGAGATGCCCGCCAGATCCAATTGCGCGGCGCCCAAGTACGCTTCGCTCAGATCTGACCTCACGATGCGCGCGTGGCTCAGGTTTGCATGCGCGAGATTTGCCCTGGATAGGTTGGTATCGTTTATGTATGTCCTAGTCAGGTCCGCCTCAGAAAGGATGGCGCCAGACATATTGCACGACTCGAAGGTGGACTGATTGGCCCGTACGCCGGACAGGTCCGCGCCAGCCAGATTCACCTTCTTGAGGGTTGCATTGAACAGACTCGCGCCGGCCAACTTGACGCCGGCCATGTTGAGCCCGCGGATGGTCATCCCAGACAGGTTGGCGCCGCTCAAGTCTCGCCCCTCCGCTACGGCCATCTTCAGCTCTGCAAGCGTCAGAGGTGCCTCGGCGGCTGCAAGCGCCTCGGCGGCTGCAAGCGCCGCCGCCGCCGCCTCTTCCATCCCGGCTATCCACGGCGCCTCAGCGACATCTTCCGCTCCCTCGTTGCGACGCAGGCGACGCGAGGTCTTGCGGGTCGGCCGGCGGGAGGTTTTGCGCGCGCTCATGGCCCGCATCGTAGCCTGGCCGAGCGCCTCAGCCAACCGCGCGCTGCGCGCAGCTGAATCAGAGCGGTGGATCTTCGTCGGCTCCCGTCATCCCAAGCCACATCGCTGCCTCGTCGAGCTTCGTGAGTGTGAGCGCCTGCTCGCGTGAGCGCGGGAGACGCTCGACGCCCGTGCGCGCGACACTGATCGCCGCGACCGGGTTCTGGCTGAGACCGTCGAGGAGTGTGTCGGCGACCGCTTGCGCTGCTGCTTCCCACGCGAGCTGCACCGCCGCCTTGTCGCCGTGCAGCGCGTCCCACGGTGGGATGGGCTTCCCGTCATAGGTGAGCCCGCCCTTGGATTCGTTGTACGCCTCGAAGGCGATCTGCCCAGGGGACTTCGGTGGGGTGTTGTCTTTCATGTTGTCCTCAGATGGTGAACGGTTCGAGCTGCTTATCCGCTCGCACGTAGAGCGGATGCTTCGGGGCGCCACTCTTCGTTCTCGCGAGACACGCTGGGTACTTCGGCAGCTTCGCCAACAGCCGCATGACATGCCGTGCCCGATCGACGGCAAACGCGTCAGCTCCCCAGGCAGCGATCACCAACCCGGCGTCTCGACAGGCCTCGACAATCGCCTCGTCGTTGCCAGGTCCCACGGGGTCCGCGTGTGCGCGCAGCGTCTTGGGATTCGTGGCTCGCAGCGCGAAGAGGTTCACGACGCGCATCTCGTGGAACTCCCACTCTGCCGTGAACCCCATGCAGCGCCTGATCGTCGGATCGTTCGCAACTGCATCTGCCTGACTTGGGTTCAACATTATCCACACGAGCGTCTCAGTCCGCTTACCTAGAACTTGCCGCCGCAAGTCGTAGCGGTAGACGCCACTTGCGTCAATGACAGCAGAGGCGCCTTCCATCATTTCTCCTTCGGCCGATTCCTGATCCAGTCCCGCAGGATGAACGTGAGCGCCGTGCTGATGTTCGGCTTCCCGCGCGGAGTCACGAAGCCACGGCGCACAGCTTCCTTCTCGACGGCGTCGAGCAGGTCTTGCGCCAGTCGGAACGTGACTCTCGCGCCAAGCATGATCAGACGATCCCAGCCGGCTTCGTGATCACCATGAGGATGTCCTCGGCCGCGATGAGCACGTTCACCTCGGCGCTGACGCTCATGACGAAGACGCCGGTCTCGCCGATCTCAGTCCATGACTGAACCGGAAGCTCGATGTTCTCCTCGACGATCGTCGTGCGCTCCTCCTTGAGCTTGCCGGACGCGAACGTCATCGGGTTGGACGTCTTCTCTCGGAGCTTGAGCATGGCCGGACCGGCCTTCAGGAAGCGGAGCGCTACTGCCATCGGATTCGTGTTCATCGTCGTGCTGCCCTATCCGTGAGTGAGAGAGTCGTTCATTGCGGCGAGCCACCGCTCGGTGCACTCGGACCATTGCCAGCTTCGCCGCACATCCGCCGGCACGAGCGCCTGGTATCGCAGCATGCTCTCGCGCATGGTGCGGCTCGCAGCCAGCGCGAGGACGTCTGCCAGCTCGCCTGGATTCACCTGCGGCGACAGGCCGTCTTCTCCTGCCAGTACGGCCATGGACGAATGGCGCACGGGCATCCAGCACCCCTGGAAGTCGCCGAGGAAGTCCGCCATGCCGGTTGCGTGCGTTGTGACCAGCGGCACGCCCATGACGAGCGGCAGGAGCTGTGTGATGCCGAAGCCCTCGCAGCGCGACGGCTGAATCACCATGTCGTGCGCCGAGATGAGGCTGACCAGCTCACTGTCTGGAAGCCCGCGCGCGCTTCCCGCGACGACATCCGCGATGTCCTCCAGCTCGCGCTCGATGATCATGGAGCGCACGTCGAACTGAACGCTCGGCTGGACGTGGAGGGTGAACTTGGTGCCAGAGGGCAGGCGCCCACGCGAGAGGAGGATCGCGTCGAGCAGAACGTCCGTCCCCTTGCGCCCAGGGAGGAACCCGTCGGTCGACATGTGCAGAAACCGCGGAGGCTTGCCCAGCCGGTCGCATAGCGCCGCTGGCACGTCCGGGAACGCGTGCGCGTACTCCGGGACCACGCCGAGGGGCACGCGCGTGCTCACGCGTCCCGTGCAGCGCAGGACCGTGTATTCGCAGAACCGTGACGGCGTGACGATGCCGCCAAACGCCCAGGAAACTCGCTGCGCTTCGGGCCCCAGCAGGTCTGTGTTCGGAGACATGTAGAGGATGGAGCGAGCACCGCCCATGAACTCCGCGAGCTGCTCCGCGTGATGTCCGGGAAGCGTGACGCACAGCAGGCGTGCGTGCGCCATTTCGTCGTCTGGCACGGGCACGGCATCGAACCCCAGGTAGGAGTCATCGAAGTTGATGGTGCCGGCGAGCAGCCCGCGCGCTGCGAGCCCGGCAGCGACGTTCTTAGCGATCGTCGCGTAACTGAGCGTGGTGCCGAAGTGCCCCGCGACGACGTAGCGGATGTCGCTCACTACGATGCCTTCTGGTTCTTCACGAGATCTTCGTGCGGTACGAAGCTGTCGCCAGGCTGCAAGCGGTCGATGACCTTACCGGTGTGGGGATCAATGATGCGTTGATCCTTCTTCGCGGCGAGGCCGATGAACGTGTACGTCTGCTCGGGGTCGCCAAGCATCGCGTTCAGATCTTGCTGGTCGCGACACGCCCTAGCCTTCGCGATGGCGCGCTGCGGATCGCTGGGGCGAATGACCGCCAGCACCTTGCCGCCACGCTTCACGAGCTTCTTCTCGTTGATCATCTCGCCCACCGTGACATGTCAACGATCTCGGCGAGCGCCGCCTTGAACTCGGGCTGCAGCCGCTGCGCGTCGAACTTGCGCGACGTGATATGGGCACCGCCGACGTTGCGACGGCGTCCGCACTCGAACTGTCGGCCCATGGCATCACCCATGGCGTCGATGCTGTAGTCGGCCCACTGCTGGCCCTTCTCGAAGATCGAGTTCATGCGCAGCATCTCGTTCGGGATGTCCTTCAGCGTGTGCGGCACGAACGAATCGTACGGATGCCCCTCTGTGTCGAGGAAAGTCTCGGGCGCCGTGCCGAACTCCCCGCCGAGCGACTCGACGACGCCGCCGAAGAGATTGGTCACGATGGGCACGCCGGCTGCGCGCGCGTAGACGAGAGGCAGTCCGGTGCCCTCGCCGAAAGATGGGTTCACGAAGCAGTCGAGGGACCCCAGCCAGGAGATCATCTCCGCGTCGCTCAGCTCGGTTCCGATCTTGAAACTGATCTTCGGAAAGCCGTGCTTCTGCATCTGTGGGCTGACGAACTCGGCGCGGATCTCCTTGACGCGCTTCTCGATCTCCGTGCGCAGTTCCTTCACCGTGCGGAAGCGGCCGAAGGGGCTCGTGCGGATGGTCAGGCACACCGGCAGCTCACCGGTGAACGCGCTGTAGTAGGCGCGGATGAGATGGTCGAACCCCTTGCGCGTCTGGAAGGTGCCCATGGCCCCGAAGTTGAACGGCGCGCGTTCGTCGATCGGCCGCGTGTTGGGCAGCACGACCGGCTTCCAGAGCCCCATGTGGTCGTTGATGACGGGCGGGAGCAGCGTGCGCGTGCGCTCCTCTTTCACGCCGCTCTGGACGTAGGACTGGCGGGCGAACTCGGAGGGGAACCAGCTCTTCGTGACGGCGTCGACGTTCAGCATGTCGACGGCCATCTTGCTGACGCGGTTGGTCTCGCAGGTCGTCCGAATGACGAACCGGTCAGAGAACCCGAACATGGTGATGGCCTCGTGGGGCGGCCACTCGGAGATCAGCACGTCCCCGATGCCCACCACGTCGCGCTGGTACTCCTCCAGGATGCCCTTGCGGTCCTCGGGGAGGCCGTCCCAGTCGATGGCCTCCGCTCGGTGAGGAATGAAGTACGAGGGCACGCCAGCGGCGCGCAGGAGCAGCGCATCGGCGAAGGCGACGTGCGCGTAGCCGCTGCGGTGGTTGAGCCCAGCCGAGAGCCACACGCCCCTCACGTTGGACCCAGGCGCGGGCTCCGCGACGTACTGCACCGCGCGGAAGACGCCCTGCTGCGCGCCCTTCCGAAGCTCGGACAGGGTGTCCGCGCTGCGCTGGAGGTCAGCGGGAGAGAGCTGGTCGACGTCGGTGGGGCCGGAAGCGTTGTCAGACATTGAGCGCGAAAGTACACTCGGTGTCCGACGGCGTCAAGGTGTTCAAGCTGATGGCTCGTGCTACCCTCGCCCGGAACACGGAGGCAGACGATGGACCGAGCAGAAGTGGAAGCTGCTGTGGCAGCGGGGGAAGACCTCTCTGGAGTCGGGCTGTATGGTGCAGACCTGAAGACCGCAAATCTCGCCGGCGCGCGCCTGTCCAGGGCCGATCTGTACGGCGCGAACCTTGATGGTGCGAACCTGGCGGGTGCGCTGCTTGATGGCGCAAACCTGTACGGCGCACAGCTTGTGGGGGCGAGTCTGGCGGGTGCGCTGTTTGATGGCGCAAACCTGTACGGCGCACGCCTCGAAGGGTCAGCCCTCGAAGGCGCGCGCATGTCAGGCGCCGAGCTGGCGGGCGCTGTTCTCACGGGAGCGACCTACGACAGCATGACCGTCTTCCCGGCGGACTTCGCTATGGCGGACCCCGCGGGCGGCGTGCTCTGATTCAGCGTCGCTGCGCGATGCTTTTCGCGGAACGCGCCGCGACTTCGAGGCGACGACAGACGGTTGCCAGGATCGCGTCGACGTCGGCGTAGAACAGGACCATTTCTTCGCGGAACGCCGGCATGGGCTCCGCCTGTGCAAGCAGTGCGCGCTGCTTGGCGGCGGTACGCATGGCCTCGACGAAGTCGTCGATGCCGACGCCCTCGGCGAGCATCGCTGCCATGCTCGTAGCCAGCTTGGCGCGAATCGTCGCGCGCGAAACGCTCACTCCTCCGCGATCCGTTCGAGCGCCACCATCATGCCGCGGCTCGCCTTGCCGTTCTTGGCCAGGCGCGCGTAGAGGTTCTGCGCGAGACGCGACGTCGGCAGCTTCTTCACCGCCTGTGTCGGCGTGAGGTCCGGCTTGGACGTCTTCTTCTTGTTCTGCTTGATGTAGTAGATGACGGCGCCGATGGCGATGATGACCGCCACGATGATGGCAACCTTCTTCCCCGTGCTCATCCCCGTCGACTCATCGACGCCGAGGGGCACGAGCTTGTACCCAGGAGGCGGCACGTAGCTGCCCGGCATCTGCATCACTCGATGACGCTGCAGGGGCGCCTGCATCGGCATTGACGACTGCATCGGCGTCGGCTGCATGAAGGTCGGGGGGAACAGCGGCGGGGCGCCAGCGAACTCGTACGCGTCCATCGCATACGCGTCGAACTCGTCGCCAGCCGGAACGAACGGAGAGTAGGTGATCTCCTCCGGCGTGATCGAACCCATGGGAGCTTGCAGTTTCGCGTATGTCACAGGCGCCTCAGATGTCGAAGTCGTCGGACCGTACCACGGGAACGGGCGCCACAGCAGGGGCGGCACCGCGTCCGATCTCCACACCGGGCGAGCTGTACATGATGGCCGCGCCCTGGTAGTTGTCGCTGGCGATGTTCTCCGTGACCTTCACGCACCACTCCTTGCAGTAGTCGCAGAGCCAGCGCTCGGGCGAGGAGACGAGGAGGATCTTGTCGTCTTCGGTCACGATCTGGTTCAGCTCGCGCTTGTGGAACGACCAGTGCGTCTTGAGCCACGCCGGCGCCCGACGGTAACTGGTGACGTCCATCTGCAACGTCTTGTTGCCCTCGTTGACGAGGAAGCACTCGGCGCACTTGGGGCACATGCCGGAGAGCATGCCGACCGCCACGCCGTCGGAGTTCGGCTGGTGGTAGACCTCGCACTCGATCACGCAGTGCTCTTCACCCTTGCTGTTGACGTAGCGAATCCACGTCTTGACCGACGTCATCTCGTAGTCGGTGGACGACATTGCGAGGTGGCCGTTCTTGGCCGTGTGGTCCCACGCTTTGCGACCGGCGGCCTGCTGCCCCGGCGTCATGTTGAACAAGTCTCGTTTGCTGATGGTCATATTGCTGCCCCGTTGGTGTTGTGATCAGTAGGCTGGGTAGCCGTTCAGCGCGCGGATCGCGGGTTACAGTCGGTCGGCGATCACATTGATTACGTCGCGGAAGTCAGGATGGCCATGATATACGAGCATCTCGTGCAGCGCCAATGCGCTCCCAAGGTCCTTGGCCACGTTGTATATGATGTATGCCGGCAACGCCGAGAAACCAGTAAAGTCCGCGCGGTCGCGTCCCGCTTCCCTGAGAAAGTGCTCGTTGCTCTCGGCCAGCTCAGCCACTTCATTGAGTAGGTACGCGGTCTCTTCGCGCGAGAACGTGGTCCATGTCGCAGGCGGGCCCTCGTTCCTCCGCATCCGCCGTCCACGAGAAGTTTTGCGCTTCGCCATCACAGCTTCGCTCCCATTCGTGTCACCGCGGCGGCCAGCCGTGCGCGTGCCGCCTCGGTCCTGCGTTGAGCTGCTTCGGTTGCGCGCCATGCGCCGTCCGCGTGACGTCTTGCGCTTGGTCACGCGAGGCTCGTGATGTCAGTGGCCAGATCGCCGGCCAGCCGTTCGATCTCTTCCTTCATCTCTTGGATCTGCCCCGTCACGAGCCGCTGCTCCTGAACGTCCAGAAGGTACGCAAAAGACTCTGCCTTGCCCAGGCGATTTTGCGCGACGCCCACGCAGTGAATGGCGCGACTGAGTCCGTCGATTGCAGCGGGGGTGTCTCGTTTAGCGAGAGCGCGCACTCCACGATCTGCTGCCCCAGCGAACTGGCTCACGAACAGGCTCGCCTCCGCAATCGATCGGCGCACGTCCTGTCGCTTCTCTTCGATCTGCCAATCTTTCATGGGTTCGTTCCTGCTCATCCGCCGTCCACGAGAAGTCTTGCGTGTCATGTGGTCCTCAGAGTGTTGAGCGCAACGCGTCGCGCAGGTAAGCCCAGCGACCGTTGATGTGGTTGAGATGCGCCTCGATGTCGTCGAGTACCACAGATGGACGACCATCGGAGAACCCGTTGAGGATGACGTAGAGCGCTGACGCCTGGCTCAACCATTGCGTGGCCAGAAGCAGCTGGTCGTAGGCGCGACGCATGAAGGTGGGGTCCGTGACTGGTGCCGAGCCGTGACCCATCGGGGCGATCGCTTCGAGCCCGTCGCGGATGTAGTCGTCGGCGCGACCCAGGCTGCCGCGCGTCTTTTCCAAGATGCGCGTCGCCTCGCGCTCACCCATCTGGTTGCGCGCCATGCGCCGTCCGCGCGACGTCTTGCGGGCCATGCTCATCCGATCCTTTGTTGCATCTCATCTCGGAAGTCAGCATAGAGCGACTTCCACAGACGGCGCACTCGTGAATATTCTTCGTGGAGCTGCGTTAGCCTGGGCGGGCTGTGCGGATCGTTGCGAAAGTCTACCGCCAGGGCGATCGTTTCTGCCGCCGTCAATAGTCGCGCAGAGTTGATCACCGTCGCGAGGATGTGATCCATTTGGCTCGCTGGACTCTCCGGCGTCGATCGACCGCGGAAAGCCAGCTGCCGCATGGCGAGACGCCCAGCATTCACGACCTCCTCCGCGGTTCCGACGTGCAGCATCGCCTCGGACAAAGCCGTCAGCGTGAAACTCCACTCCGCTGCGTCGGACTCATTCCTCCGCATCCGCCGTCCACGAGAAGTCTTGTGCTTGGCCATCACCAGTCACTCCTCTACCGGGCGAAGTGCCATGACGAGTCGCCCATGCCGTTCGTTGACGCGTCGATAGTCGTTCAACAGGCTGTGCATTGCGACCTGCGTCCTCACGTCCAGGCGCTCAGTTTCTGCCGACGAGGGGAAGTGTCCCTCTGCCAACGACTGGTAGTATCCCACTACCTCGCCGAGCCTATGCTCGGCCAGTAGCATCGAGTCAAACGCGAGGATTGGGGAATACCCGTCCTGGCCTGCTGTCGCAATCTCTGCCAAGCCCGTACGAGTCGAATCGTCGGCCCATCCGAGGCTGCGTCGAGCCAGGTCCAGAATGGTTTGGACGCTGTCAGGGACGTTCCTCCGCATCCGCCGTCCACGAGAAGTCTTGTGCTTGGCCATCACGCCCCCGTCTTCTGCGCGACCTTGTAGCCGAACCACGCCCCGAGCGCGCTGGTGATCATGATGATGGCGAGTGGCGGTATCACGTACTTGAACACGTACGGCTTCACTTCCTTCACCACGGACGCCACGAGCGGCGCCATGAGGTAGGTGTCGACGGCTGTCACGATCGCCGGACCCCTGGCGCGCAGCGTGGCGTCGGGGTTGGTGAGGAGGCCCGCTGCCACGTTGACGATGTCCATCGGGTTTGGCGCCGCGCCGAGCCCGTTGAGCATGATCGGCTGCGACGCCATGACGAGTCGACGGTTGAAGCCGGCGCCCGGAATAGGCGTGCGCACGAACGTCGGGTACTGCGCGGTTCGCCGCCGACTACCGAGGGAGTAGATCGACGTGTTCAGCTGCGGCATCGTTGGCTGGTAGGACATGGACGAATCTCCCGGCACTCCCTGCCCCGACAGGAGTGCCTTCGATCAGATGGAGAGGTACGCGGCGACGGTCACTTCTTCTTCGACGTCTTGCGGCGAGCCTTGGCGGCGATGCGCGCGACCCGCTGGCTCGTCTTGTTCTTGCCGCCGGCCTTGCGCGCGCGGGCAGCGAGGTGGATCGAACCGCTCTTCGTGACGGCGACGGCGGTCGTGCTCTTCTTGGGCGCGAGCTTCTTGAGGATCGTGAGGATCTCCGCCGACGTCATGCCCTTCGCGAGCCGTCCGACGCGCCGCGCCGTGTAGCTGTCGGCGCCCGTCTTCACGAGCACGAGCACGCGATAGCCCTTGGCCGAGCCGCGCTTCGAGGCCTTCTTCTTCGTCTTCTTCGCCGTCTTTGCCTTCGCCATGGGAAACCTCTGTGGACACGAGCCGCCCGGCCCGCGACCAGCCTAGCACGGGGCCTCAGCACGACGCCAGCACGAGCGCAAGCGGAGACGACGGCTACCGCCTGAAGAACCGCGCGTCGTACGGCGGCGTGATGACCATGAGCCCGACGCCTGGCACGATCGGAATGGACTTCGCGGGACCGTTCATCACCTGAAGCTCGCGCACGACGCCCGCTGCGCGCGGCTGAAGCCACAGGATGCGGTCAGGGCTCACGCAGATGTCCTGCTCGGCGTTCGGATGCGAAGGCTCGCCACCTTGCGTTGCGTTCCCGAATCCATACCCACGGACCACTCGAATCCTCTGACCTCTGGCCATGCGATCTCCCTCAGTGTCCCGCCTTGTCCTTGCCCGTGTAGACCTTTGCTGACGCGGCCCTGTACTCGCGCTCGGCGTCGGCTTTCGTGTCGTGGTAACCGAGCCAGGCACGCTTGCCGTTGCGTCCGATCTCCGCGCGCCACTTCTTCTTGCGCTTGTCCCAGGAGACGCCGGCGACGCCAGACGATCCATAGGCGCCGCGGTTGTGCAGGTTCGCGCTGTGCCCGAGCACGCGCAGGTTCTCGCGCCGGTTATCGAGTCGGTTGCGGTTCTTGTGGTCGACCTCTTCGTCGAGCCTCGCGCCCAAGATTTCACGGTGCATCGACACCGTCTTGCGCGAGTCATCCGGCATGTTCTTGCTGCGCATCGCGTACCCGCGGCGCCCGAAGTACCATGAGTGCTTCGCGAGCTTCGGGTAGTCCTCGGGGCTGACGATCGCATGCTTGCCACGCGACAGCGGGATTGTCGTCGGGTTCTCAACGAGCCGCTGCTGTTGGCGCACGTCGACGCCCGTGAGCCTCTTCAGCGCGGGGGCCATCCCCGTCTCGGCCCTGCGGATGACGCGCGCGATGGCCGCCTCTGACGCGCCTCCTGCCTTCAGGATGTCTCTGTCGCGCTTGAGCTTCGCCGCCGTTTCCGAGACGTCATGCTTGAATGCCTGGCCAGCAAGCAGCGCGCAGCAGTCGCGTTCGAGGGCACGCAGGCGCCGCGCGCGTTCACGAGGGTCCATGCGCGCTGGATTGCGGCGGCTCGTCTTGCGGCTGGTCTTGGCCATCACCGTTCGTCGATCGTGTCTGCCCAGTTGAAACCGGCCATGCCAAGCATGGCCTCGGCGATGTCACCGGCCCGCTTGTCGCCAAGCCTGCTGCGCATCGTCTGGAGCGCCTGGATGATCTTGTACATGTCGCGCGGGCTGGTGATGGAAATGATGCGCTCGTCTGGCCTGTAGACCTGCGCGTCGCACACCTCTGCCGCGCGCAGAACGCGCACCGCGTCATCCTTCTCAAAGCGCACGTTGAATGCGAACGGCGTGTCGAAACGGTCCGACGCACTCATCAGGAACGCCACCTCGTTCGGCATCTGGCCAACAGGCAGGGACGATGGGCTCAGGTTGGGCGTGATCTTTCGTCCCGCGTCGCTCTCCCTCATGATGAGCGAGTTCATCGCGTCGGTCGCCGCGCGCAAGGCCTTGTTGTACTGCGCGTTCGTGTACCGGGCCGGTGCCCGGCCGGCGCCCTCTTGCCGTGCCGTCGTCATGGACAGGCGCCACCAGAGAGCGGGGTTCCTGTGCGTGACGAACTGGAACCTGATCGCGTGCGGTGAGTCTTTGCTGCCGGGGGCGTCCCACACGGCCACCGAGATCACGAAGCTCTTGTCGCTCGCCTGTTGAATGTCGAGCAGCTCAGATCGCAGGTTCGAGGTCTTCGGCATGGGCGTCTATCCTAGCGCTTGGAAGCCTTCAGCGCAGCAAGCATGGCATCGTACGCGTTCGACGCACGGATGAACGCCTCCTTCGCGGCCTCGCGCTCCTCGGCGGGCACCGTGTCCGGGTGCGACTTGGCGGCCATGGCGCGGAAGGCCTTCTTGATCTGTTCCTCGGTGGCATCAGCCTCGATGCCAAGGACCTCCCATGGCGCCTGTTCGACAGGTCTCGCGGCCCGCGTTGAGCCCGATGGAGAGGGCGGAGGCGGCGGAGGCGACGCCGCCGTCGCGTATCGTCCGTTGGCCTGCTGGAACGCCTCCCAGCCGCCTCGCCCGGCTGCCTCTCTCCCGGCGTGCCACAGGTACTGGAAGCACATGTGGCAGATGACGAAGCCGTCAGCGCGCCGCCACTCCGAGTGTCGCGCGCAGTAGGGCTTCTTGCAGCTCATGCAGATGCTCGACGTCCCGCCGCCGCACCCGCGCGTGTGGCACGTGAGCCGGTGCGCCTGCGGGAACTGCGCAGTCTGCGGATCGAATATCCCACGACCGTTGAAGGCGTCTTGGATCGTGTCGCGGAGCGAGTCGACGCCCATCTCCAGAAGCGAGTCCATGAACGCCTGAGCTGGCGTCTTTCTCGGCGGCATCAGCTGTCCTCGTCCTCGTCGTCGACGTCCTCGCCGCGCGCGGTGACATCGACATCACTGCGCGGGGTAGGTGGGTCGAATCCCTCGCCGAAACTGATGTTGGGGAACGACGCGCGCACGACGCCCATTGTCGTGCCGTGGTAGTCGTTTTCGCCGCCGAAGCGCTCTCCGTAGATGCAGCGAACGAGCGGCTCGATGCGACCGCTCGCCGCTTCATCGAAGGTGATCGGATACCAACCGGCATCGAAGATGGTCTTGATCGCATCCTCTTCATCCTCGTTTACGATCTCGCCCCACCACGGGCCGAGCGCATCGATGCCGACGACACGATCGAGATCGAAATCGGAGAGGTATCTGCGCTGGCGTACGATCTCACTGAGCACACGGCCGGCCACGGGCTGCCCCTCGGCAAATCGCACGATGGCGTCCTGGCCTCCGTACACCCTGAGCACGGCGATCGGATTCGGCGGGTTGCACATGATGTCGTCGAACACGACCGCCGCTGGGTCCAGGCCGACGAGGTCCGCCAGGTCCGATTCCAGCGTGTAGTCGTCGAACGCGTGCTCGATCGCGTCTTCCGGCTCGCTGTCGGCCAACATGCCGACGATCTCGGAGCGGATCGCATCGTAGATCTCCGTCCCCTGCAGCATCGCGTCAACGTCGGCAAGCGGTTCCAAGCCGTCAGTGCGCAGGCGGATGACAACGGGCATGTCATCTGCGCGTTCGCCGCGCAGGGTCCAGGCGGAGATCGCGTAGGCAGCGGCGACTGCCTTGCTGTCCGTCGTGTGCACGCCGTGATAGTCCGCGGCGACGGGCGCGCGACCTACAATGCGGTGGAACCGGCTCGTGTTGCGCAGCTTGTGGTACTGCTCGGGCGGCTGACTGAGCAGGGGGTTGCGGACTGGTCGCATCACACCACCAATGGCTTCAGCGGCGCGATGCCGAGTACAGTCTCGGCTCTCGTGCCGCGGACGCCGAGAATAGGCGAGGCATCGAGCGCTGCCTGGTAACGAGCGATAAAAGACACGAAGGATTCGCGCTCGCGCATATGCGGAGCCGCCCTGTTGAGGAACCCGGCGTGTACTCCGACGATCATCCCTCGGCGGTATCCTTCTGGCGTACCGTCTTCGGCGGTGCAGTCGATCGCGTCAAGAATCGAGTCGAGAGCGACCCACTCCTTGTGTCGTACGAGCAGGCGTAGTTTCTCACCGAGTTTCATCACCTCGTCCACGGCCATGGTCATGACGGTGTCTCCTCGGTGGCCAGCGTAGCAGGGGCCGACTCGTCTGGTATGTCAGTCTTGACGACCTTCACGGAGTCTTCGCAGCGGTACGCCGTGATGCCACCCGCCGTGAAGCGACGCACCAGCACGGGCTGCTCCCCGTCCCAGTCGATGACCGCGGCATCGACACCTCGGACGGCCACGGCACGGGCGCCGCCGATGGCATCCTCGATGCTGCGACACACGTTCACCTTGCCGTTCGCCCAGACGAGGGCGCCGGGCGGCGAAGCCTCAACCACCTTGCGTGCGCCGGCGGGAAGGCGCTGCGGGGTGTCGCGGTCGCGCGCGGCGCGTGTCGCGTCGCGGATCTTCGAGAGGACCGCCTCGCTGGCACCAGCGCCAGCAGCCTGCGGAAGCGGCTCCGGTTCGGGCAGTGGTTCGAGGTCGCGAGCGTCGTCGACGACTGCAGGACGAGGCGCTACGCGGCGCGGCGCGGGGCGCACGGGCTCCCGCCGGTCGATGGCCGACGTCGTCGACGGCGTCCAGTCGAACACGGGCAGCGTGTGGGCCTGCACGAGCTTGGCCTTCAGGCGTGCCGTCACCTCCCGGATGAGCGCGTCGAGGCGGGCCTCGGCCGCCTTGGTGTCGCGCTCCAGGGTGACGAGCGTGGCGTCCGGCCACTCGAAGCTGACGCCGGTGATGGCGAGCAGGTGCTCGGGAGCCTTCTCGATGGCCTCCGCGAGTAGGGCCTCGGAGACGAGGCGACGGAACTGCTCCTCCGTTGGGCTGCCGATGAGGGTGACACCGACCTGTTGGGCCAGCTCCTCGACGTCATCGGGCAGCGGCACCACGGCTTCGTTGAGGACGAAGAGCGTGTCCTCGTCCTGCCCGTGGAGACGCGCGACGCGCTTGCGGTTGCGGCCCGCGTAGGACAGCGTGATCACGCCGCGGCGGGAGTGCTTCTGGATGTCCGAGCGTTGGAGAGAGCTGCCTCGCGTCATGCGCGCGAGGCTACCGGATTTGTCGGACAACGGCAAGGCTCAGCAGGCGTCCTACAGTCGTGGGACGGCTCGCAGGCTGTTGACGGCGCTGTTCAGGCGGTCCTGGAGGGCCGCGCCTTCGCTGTGCCAATAGGCACGGGCAGCGTCATCGAACTTGGGGTCTTTGCCACCTGCCTCGATGCTGCAGATGAGCCTCTGCGCGACCTGCGCGTACTTGACGCAAGACATCATCAGCCCCAGCCCGCCGTCGTCGGCGCCGGTATAAACCGCGCCACGGGCGATGTCTTCGACAGCACGAACGTACTGCCTGCACTGGTCGAGCAGGAACGGGTAAAAACCCGTGTACTCACCCTCGTTCCGTCGCATCCCACGGCTCGTCCTGCGCTTGCGTGCCATGATCATCAACCTTTCCCGCCTGGGCCACCGCCAGGCACCACTGGGCCGCCATGCGTTAGTGCGAGCATTCGAGTCACTTCTGCTGAATCGAGTGTGTCTGGGAGGTCGATTCCACGCAGCACTGCGCGGAGAAACACCTCGCCACCGAGTTCCGTCAACACGGCGCTCATGGACTCGCAGGCCGCGGAGCACGCCGATAGCTGTGGCACCGACATGAGGTGCCCGTAGACGCCTGCCAGTGCACAGTAGTCGCCAAGGTGCGCCGAAGCGGAAAGGCACAGTGCGTTCGCCAGATAGATCGTCTGGTCATCGCCACCGGACGTCAATGGCAGGCCCAAGACGGCCGACACGGCGCGCGTCACATACTCCATATCCGCGCGCATTCGTTCTTGCCAATCCATGAGATCGGAGTTGGCGCGCATTCCGCTCTTTCGGCGCCGACTCGTCCTGCGCTTGCTCGTACGTGCCATGGCGCCATCACAGTGGAGCGTAGAACGTAACTTCGTAGCGGACACCAGCGGGACAGCTAAAGAGTCCGCTCCCGTCGTCGTAGGAGTAGGCATAGGTCTGCGGGCACTGCGTGTGGACGAGGTCGGTGTAGCCGGTGCTCGCAACGGGCCCGGCGCGGCAGGCGTCTGGTGACACGGGAGGCGTCGGGCAGCAGTACATCTGCGCCTCGGCGTCAGCCGGCGCGAATGTCGTCGACTGCCACTGCGACATCGTGAGTCTGGAGCAGTCCGCGTAGCAGCCAGCCGTGGTGCCATCGTTCGGATTTGTCACCAGCATGCTCTCGGAGCTGAGCGCGGGGAACAGGCCGCCGGTCGAGAGGTCTTCGCCGGTCGGGCACATGCTTGTCGCCAGTGTGGAACAGTCGATGGTGTTGGCCACGGGTCCACCTGGACAGGCTCCGATGACGTCCACCTTGAAGGGCACCGTGAAGCCGTCGACGAGACTCGTGTCCCAGGAGTCTGTCGCGGGCAGCGGAGCCATCGTGGGGCTGCTCGGGTTGATCTGACAGCTACCCGCCGGCACCGATGAGAGACATCCGAAGGTGCCTTCCCACTTTGTGTCCACAGGCGGCGCGCAGTTGTAGCTGGGACACGTGAAACCATCCCCTGGGGGACCGCCGGACTGACCGACTTGGCAGTTGTTGCCAGTCGCATCGCAGTTGAATCCGGGCCAGAATCTCGTGGCCGCGAGGCCCTCGTCGGGGATCGGATAGTCAACGTGGGCACCTGCCGCGAGTTCGACCTGATGCGCAGTGGGTAGGGAGCCACCGCCGGAGCCGATCTGATAGAAAATCCACAGCGTCCCGGCGGACCCGTTGATGATGCGCAGCCGCGAAGGTGGGGCCGGTGCCGGAGTCGGTGCCGGAGGCGGGCACGACGACAGGAGCAGGAGCGCACCCAGCGCGGCTGCTATGTACGCTGCGCACCGCATCTTCCGACTCGTCCTGTGCTTACTCGTGCGTGTCATGGCCGTGCTCCTATGCGTCCCAGTCGCCGCTGGGCGCCGCGTCTTCCGCCTGGAACCTGAACTTCGGCGGCAGTTCGACGCCTGACCATGCGCTCCAATCATGGATGCGCGCCTGGTTGTCGCGCAGCGTGCTCTCGGCCTCGGCGAACCATTGCTCGTACTCGGCGCGCTCGGAGCCCATGTCATCGTGAAGTATGGCGAACAGTTCAAGCGATGCCCCGCACATGTGCACGGCGCCCCGCAGCATCTCGCACGCGACTGCGATCCAACGTCCGACCATGGCTTTCCCAGCCTCGGTCTGCGGAGGGTTCTTCGAGCGCGACTCCCTGGCATTCAGGAACGCAGTCAGCCCCTCGATGACGCGCGCTGCCGCTTTCATGTCGTGGCGCAAGACGGTTGTAAAGTGCCGCGCGAGCGAGTGCGGGTTCGGCCGAATCGCGCGTAGGCGCCGTCTACCGCTCTTGCTCGTCCCGCGTCTACTGGTACGTGCCATGTGGCCCTACCTGAGCCTTCGCGATTCCGGCTGAGTGAGGCGCCCCATGTCATCGGAACCCCTCGGCGGCAAGTCTGCGATAGCGATCAGCGTCCTGAGAAAGTCCGGCCGATCGAGATGGCCGAGGACGTCGTCTGTGATCGGCGTCGTGTAGTTGAGCTTGACGTCGAAGATGTCATCGCTGTTGAACGTGACGACGGCAAGCTCCAGGGCCTCAAGGCCGCCGTAGGAGCTGCTGTGACTGACGACGCTGGCGCCCCACCCGTTCGCGAAACGGTAGATGCAAGAGTGTCCGTCATGGAACGGGCGGCTCTTCATCTCGATGAGCCCAGGGATGATGACCGTCGGGTTGGCGCTGTAGTCCTCCAGCGGATTACTGCGTACCGGTTGCCGACTGCTCTTGCGCTTGCTGCTCTTACGCTTGCTGCTCTTGGCCATGCCCGTCTCCTTAGCTCTTCTTCGCGAGCCCTCAGCGCTTACTCGTCTTGCGCTTCCGTGAGCGGCTTTTGTTGCGGCGCATCCGGCGGTTGTCGCCGCCCCACGCGAGGCCCGACAAAATGCCGAGCCCGCCCTGGACGGCCGCGCGCTTCGTCTTGGCGTCCTCGTACTGCGCGAGGCCTGCCGCGCCGTCTTTCTCGACGATGCGCGCGCGCAGCACACGCTCTTCCTTCGCGTGATTGACGGCGAAGTAGATGGCGACGCCGGCCGCGACGAGCAGGACGCCGCCGATGAGGATCGCACCGCCGGCGCCGCCGCTCGACTGCTGCTGCTGGAAGCCGACGCGGTTGGCCATGTCGGCCTGCACGTTCATCGGCAGCTGCATCTGAAACGGGTCGAGCCCGAGACTGCGTTGCGTGGCGTAGGTCATGCTGCTTCTTCTCTTCTGCCAGAGCCCACCAAGGTGAGTGCCCATGAGTCACTCGTACGTGAAAGCCGGGCCGCCCTGTCGATGTACGGATTTAGTTCCGAGTCTCGACTACCCACCGGCACTCACCTTGCTGGGCTCTGTGCGTCCCTAGTAGTTGAATCCCAGCTTGAAGCGCTCGAATCCGATCTTACTCAGCATGAAGCCGCTGATGTCGAAGCTGAAGCGACGCACCTCGAACGGAGGCGGCCTCACGACCCACGCCGAGGCCCTGATGCGCTGCTGTGGCATCGCATAGAGTGCGAAGGCCCCCGGAGGACCGCTGACGATGCTGCCGCCGTAGGGCTTCACCGTGGACGGCACCTGGGCAGCCGAGGACAAGCCGGCTTGCGCCGTGATGACGGCTTCTCTGGCAAGGAGACCACCGGTGCCGTAGATGTTGTTCTGGAAGTCGGTCATCCCGCGACCATTGATGTCGAACGCGAATGCCACGTAACTCAGCAGACGCTTGTTGTCGACGGGCACGGTGTCGTTGACGTCGAGTCCGTTCTGCTGGTAGGCGCCGAAGACTCCGTCGCGAATCACGATGACGCTGCCCTCGGGCACCGTGAGGTCGAGGATGGGGACGTTGCGCGGGTAGGCATTGCCGGGGCCGACCTGAATCGGACGCGGGAAGTCCGAGATGTACTGCCGATCGAAGAAGGCAACGGCATTCGGCGGCAGCTGCGCAAAGAAGCCCTGCGTGACGCGTACAGTCTGTACGACGGGCTTCGCACCCTCCTGCGGCAGCGGCGAGCCAGGTACTGAGCGGGTTTCAGCCATGGGCCGACCCTATCAGACTGCCGGCGACTGCGCCTGGAGGATCTTGTACCCGTGGATGCTGAGCGTGATGGTGCCACCAAGCGCGAGGATCGTGCGGACGGCTGGTGCAATCGGCGACTCCGTGTAGCCGTTCCATCCGGGGCCGAAGTTGACTTCGACGAGACCCACGGCGCGTAGCAGCGTGATGTAGAACGCGATGGTCGACCCGCGCTCGAAGAAGTCGCTGACGGCGAGGTAGAAGGGCCGGTCCGACTCACTGAAGAGGTAGCGACTCGGCGTCGCGATCTGATTCTGACGCTCGCGGTCCGCGCCCTCGTCGGCGTACTCCCAGAGGAAGTCGATCTCGCCGGGGCGGAACGTGTTGACGAGTGCGGCGTCGACGATCGTAGCCGCACCGAATCCGGGCCCGATGTAGGCGCCGGCGAAGCCGTCTGCCGTGCTCGCGATGGGTCGGAAGCGACCAGTCAGCGGCGTCAGGACTTCTTCACCGATTGGTGGCAGGTTGCCTTCGGTGATGTTGCCGAGGCTGAACGTCTGCATGCGGAAGGCGCCCATCAGCATGGTGCCGACGAAGGGGCCGTCCATGGAGACCTGCTGCTGGGCACGGATGCGGGCGCCGACGGGATTCGCGTTGTTCGCCACCGAGGGGATGCTCACCTCGAAGTTCATCGTGTAGGGCACCCGCTTGCCGGGGATGTCCTCGATGTAGCGAATCCGCTTCGCCGCCTTCTGGACCCACTCGCCGAGACGCTGGATTTCGAGCTTGTCGCCCTCCGAGCGCGTCCGCAGGTCGCGGTAGGCCTTGGCGAGGGCGTCGAACTGCGACTGCTGCCGCTGCTGCTTGTCGTTGATGCCGCGCAGGAACTGAGCGACCTGCGGAGGCAGGTTCATCGGGAAATCATCAGCAGCCATTGTCTTCTCCTTGGCGCCTCGTCAGTTCCCCAACTTCTCGCCGGGGTTCCTTCGCAAGCGCATGCCGCACATGTCCTGTGCAGGTATTCCGCGGTTGCCGCGGTCTCTGTCCCGAACCCCCGCCCAGCTTTGCGGGGCAGCTACACTGAGCGGAGGTTCGATTCAGAGACCACGGGACGAGACACTAGGCCTCGTCCCGCAGCCTCACTCTGAGGCGCCGACCCGGAGGTCAGCGCTGGGGCTCAGAGGACGTCGCGGCTGTGGATGCCATCGATGAGGTACTTGACGTCCTTCTCGATGTTGTCCGCTTCCGCCACCGACGCGAGGCCGTTCGGGAAGCCCGCGTTGTCGTTGCCGAGGCCGTTGAGCTGCTCGATGAGCGACGCGCCCGCCGCCTCGCCGTACGGCGAGATGGTCGCGAACACGCGGAAGCCCTGACGGGGTGGGATGAGGATCGGACGTGCGAGGCGCATGAGCGCTCCGCTCGTCGGCACGCCGTTGTTGGCGCGGGGCAGGCGGCTGTCCGCGAAGTAGCCGTCGAGGCCACCGGCGAACGGCGTGTACGCCGTGAAGTGCTGGATCTGGGGCTTGTCGCCGGCCGTGAAGTCGAAGAACAGCTGCGCCTCCGCCTGGTGGTACAGCTTGTGGACGCGGGCGACGCGGTCCGACATGTTGACGGTCGTGAGGTTCGGGCCGGGGGAGTTGTTGCCGACGCCGCTCTGCGACTCGAAGTTGGCGCGGAAGTACGTCCAGACACGGACGGCCAGCGTGACGAACGTCTGGTCCGAGGTGAACTGGCCGGGGGTCGCGAGGTTGGTGATCGCGACGTCTGCAGCCTGACGGCTGAAGAGCTGCGTGCGCGCGCTGATCGCTCCGAACCCGTTCTGGGGATTCGTGCGCAGGTTGACGCTGCCATCCACGCGGATGAGAGAATCGTAGAAGGGCTGATGAACGCGCTCGCGGGTTCCGACGATCTTGGGCATGAGAATCTCCTGGGTTGCCTGGGGATGTCCCAGGTCTTTTGTGAGCTGACGAACAGCCTCGGCCTAGTGGTCGCCGAGTACACTTGGGTCGGGGATGGGAGCGGGCGCTATTGCTGCGCGCCCGACTCCCGCCCGATGTACAGTTCAGTACATCGTCCCGAAGACGTTGCGGCCGAAGAGGCCGCCCGCGTAGCCTCGGCCCTCGGGGGTCGAGATGTTCTCGCCGATCGGCACCGCGCTGGGCATCGTGCCGCTGATGGGGACCACCGGCATGGGCGCCTGCGCGGTCGACACCGCCGTGAGCCGACGGCCGTACGGATCGCTCGGCTGGGTGAAGAAGTTGTAGAGGTTGCCGCTGGGGCCGAGGTGTCCGCGGGTCACCTGCTGGGGAGCCGCGTCATCGCCGAAGCCGTAGAGGCCCGCCGCCGCGGACATGACCTGCGTGCCGAGACCGGCGGTCGCTGCCATGACGTTGGTGCCGAGGCCTGCCGTCGCTGCCATGACCTGCGTGCCGAGACCCGCGTAGGCCTCTGCGTTGTCGATCATGCTGTCGACGCCCACTTGGTCACTCGGGTCGACGCCCTCGGCATAGCCGAGGCCGTTGAGCGACTGAGCGACGTACTCGCCCATGTAGCCCATGCCCGCAGCGGCCTCGGCCACGTTCGTGCCCATGCCATTGAGCGACTGAGCGACGTACTCGCCCATGTAGCCCATGCCATTGAGCGACTGTGCCACGTACTCGCCCATCATCGGGGAGTACGGAGCGCCGGCGTGCGAGACGTCGTAGAGGCCCATGTGGCTGCCACCGAGCGCGATGCTCGCAGCGTAGGGGCTCCAGGCGTCACGCACTGCCATCGGAGCGATGAGGGTGCGTGCCGTCCCATCCAGCGCGTTGAGGGCCATGCCGGTGACGACCGACATCTTGTTGTTGCGGATCATGTCGACCTTGTCGGCCCACATGAGCGTGGCTGCGATGCCAGCGCCGGTCGCGCCGAGGCGCAGGAGCACCTGGCCAGCGGGCTTGTTCAGGAAGTCGACGTTGGCCTTGCTCGCGCCCCAGAGGGCGAGGGCATTGAGAATGCGCGACGCGATGAATCCCGCGCCTGCACCGAGGACTGGCTTGCCGAGCTGAGCCAGATCGGCGCCCAGCGGGTTCTTCCGCATCGACTTCTTGGACATGTTCTTCCTCACTGAGTGACGACCGTTCTTCTTGACCTTGGGTACAGGGGACATGGTCACGTACTTGTAGACCTGCGGCTCAAACAGGACGCTGACCGCACCCTCTGTCGAGCGGTCGGCCAGCTCGAAGTTGACTGCGCGGCGGTGCTTGCCCTTCTTGCCAGTCCTGAGATAGGCGAGGGGGTTGGCGGCCATGAACTTCTCGCCCCATTCCGTCACGGGACCGTGCATCCGACCCGACGCAATGCCGCGCATGGCCATGGCGTCCATTTCCTGGCTCTGGTCGATGCCGCCGCCGCCGCTGCCGCTCGCCGCGGACTGAGCTGGAGCCGAGGCCGCAGCGCCCTGCGCCTTGCTCGCCCCGACACGCAAGGCCTCTGCATCGGCGTCAATCTTGATCTGCTTCTTGGCTTCCTTCTCGCTCATGCCGGCCATCTTCGATGCGACAAGCGCGTCGAAGGCAGCAGCAGCGATGAGCTGGTCCTGGAGCTTGCTGAGCCGCGCGGACAGTTCCGCCGTGGGCTTGCCGGCCAGGGTCGCCGCGACCAGGGCCTTGAGGACCTTGAGACGCTGCGCCTCCAGGTGCATGACCTTGCCGACATGCGCCCGGTGCTTCTTCTTCAGCGCAGTGGGCGCGCCGGTCATCTGAAGCGAGTAGATGCCGAGCTTGGACAGCGGCGGAAGCGACAGGATCGGAACCCGCTTTCCGCTGAGCCCGAGCGCCGCGAGCGCCGGAGTGAGGTTCTTCCCGTACAGCTTCGGCGCGAAGTGCAGACCGCCCACGCGCAGACCGCGCGAGGTCCTGCCCTTCTTGGACGACTTCTTGCCCTTCTTGGACGTCTTCTTGGCGGCGTTCCGCGCGCGAGTGCGAGCACCCTTTCGGGCCGCCGCCTGGCGCTCCTTCTTGGTCATCTTGGCCATGACAGGCTCACTTCCCGCCGGTCTTGCGACTGGTCTTCTTCGAGGCCTTCTTGAAGCGACGCTTGGCTGCCGAGCGCGCCTTGTCGACGCGACGCTGGCCTGCCTTGATCATCCGCTTGCTGGTCTTGGCGATGCGCGAGCGGCCCTTCGCGGTCTTGGCCTTCTTCGCGATGCGCCCACGGCTCGTGCGGAGCTTCTTGAGCGCGGCGACGGCCTTGTTGACGGCGCGCTTGCTCGTGCGCTTCGCAGCGGCGATGCGGCGATTGCGAGCCGCCGAAGACTTGCGGCTCGTCTTGCGCGCGCCGCCTTTCTTGGACGTCTTCTTGGCAGCTCGCTTGCCAGCGCGCAGGGTGCGCTTGCCGGAGCCAGTCGCACGGACCTTCGGGCTCGTCTTCTTCTTGCCCTTGCCGCGCTTCTTGCCCTTGCCGCGCTTCTTGCCCTTGCCACCCTTGTTTTGGAGCAGGAGTGCTCCCAGATCGTAGGCCATCGTGTTCTCCTTCAGGTGTCGGGACCGGACATCGGCCGACGTCAGATGCGGCATCAGGCCGGGATTCATGATGGTCAGGGCTGCAACGCCACCATTCGAGCGCAACATGCCTGGCGACTCGCGATAGGCGCGAGCCGTCCTCATGTTGGATTCGAGGTAACTTAGAGCCATGGACGCACGTCACCCGCTGTGGCAGCGTGTACGAGTGGAACGCCCGGCTAGCCTCGGCTATACATACGGCAGGCTTCTGCGAGATTCAAGAAAGAATCAGCCGTCGATGCCTTCGGACTCGACGCGCAGGCGCCCACCGGCCATGAACGCGACCCAACCGTGCGACGGGGAATAGACGCCTAGCAGGTCACCGGACGGCGATGCGAAGAGGTCGGTGTCGGGTGGGTTGTACTCGCGCACGCCGTCGTCGGTCTTGACGAAGAAGCCTAGACAGCGACCCAGCCGCGCGAAGCCCTCGTCGGGGGCGGGCGGGGCGACGGGAAGGCCGACGCCGCCCGCGCTGCGCCCGGCCGTCTCGAAGACGCGCACGCCGTTGCCGTGCAGGTGCTTGTATCGCGTGTCGTTGCCGTCCTCTTCCCATTTGTCGGTCTCGTACATGACCGCGAGGCCCTTGCCGACCTCCCGGAAATTCGTCGGCAGTCCCCTGAGTGTGACCACGCCACGCGGGTCCTTCTTGTGGAAGATTTTGTAGCGCTCGATCGCACTTCCCGGCGTCGAGCGCGACGTCTTGCCGTACATGCGGCCCATGACGCCCTTGTTGCGGTTCATGCGCGCGCGGCTCAACTGCGCATCCTCCCGGCGACGTACCCGACGACCAGCGCGGCGGTGGCGATCGCCGCGAAGGTCCACACGGAGCTGCTCCCCGGTTCGGCACCGAGGCCGAGGAGTTCCTTCAGATTCGTTGCTGAGCGCACGACCTCTCCGCGCGGAACGTGCGAGAGACCCATGAAGCGCGCGGCGGGCGGAAGCACTTTCGCGTGGTCGTACGGTATCGCGCCAAGCAGATGCACGCCCGTTGGTTGCGGCGGCGACGGGTCAACTCCCACCGACACGGGCAGCGTGTCTGCGTGCACGCGGTAGAGGTTCTTGTTCCAGTCCCAGACGCTGTAGAGAGCCATGTTTGTGTTCCGCTTGCCCCGGTTACGACCTAGCTATCATCGCGCGAATCTGCTTGCCTGCCACACGGAAAAGCGCACGCGTGCCGAAGTGCGTGGGCTGTGGCAGCTTGTCCACCGAGAACCACCCGTAGTCGTCGCTCTCGTCGTCCAGCTCGGGCTCGAACTCGTGGTCCACGAAGCCGACGAAGTTGTGGCACTCGAAGCCCGGCTCGCGATACACGGACACCGGCTCGACCGTGGCGACGAGCTTGCCGCGATAGTCGGTCTCCTCTCGGAACTCGCGCACCGCGCAGTCGCGCATGCTCTTGTCGCTGTGCTCGCACTTGCCGCCGGGTAGGCCCCAGGTGTGCGGCTCCAAGACGATCGCGCTGCGCAGCATGATCAGCACGCGCTTCGTGTCGCGCGCGACGACCAGCAGCGCCGCCGCGCGGCTCCCGTGGCGCACGGCATTGCGCTTCAAGTTCTTCCGCTCTCCGCGCTCTACTCGCTCTGCCTCTTCCAGCGCTCGCGCTGATTCGCTCTTCTCGCGCGCCCCGCGTCGCTTGGCGTGTCCCGCCGCGACCTTCTCTTTGGCGGCGCTTTCGGCCTCCACCCGCGCGCGCGCCGCTTTCAAGAGCGCGGCCTTCTCGATGTTTTCCTTGGTGACCTTCTGCCATACGCCGAGTTCCACGTCTTCGCTGGCCTTGCTCACGGTTTTGCCCTTGCGGAGGAACTTGCCGCCAGGTGTGATCCCCGCATCCTTGAGCGGCTTGGATTCCTCAAGCTCGACATTTCCGCCGAGCGCGATGACGCGCGCCATGCTCTTCGACTTACCGCCCGTGTAATCAATCAGGTAAAAAACCGGCCCGCTGTGCGCTCTGGCTCTGGAGGTCTTCGGCTCCGCGGCTGACTCGGTGGCTGACTCGGTGGCTGGCTCTGCAGCTGGCTCCGCAACCGGCGCGACTGACGCGCCCTCGACGTCGAAGACGGCGACTATGCCACCTGCCTTGCGCTTGATCGATCTGGTGATCCGATCATCCGCGCGGACCTTGAGTTTCTTGAGCGCCTTGGTGTCGAACGCAGAGAGGAGTTCGGGCACCTTCCTGTCGTCCCACTTGACCATGGATCTGGCCGTTGCGCCCTCTCCCTCGAACGAGAGCACGGTGCCGCCGCGCGCGGCAGCTCCAGTCGGCGCGGGCGGCGGCGACAGTGGCGCACCGGCGGGCGCGCCCATGGGTGCCTTGATCGGCACGGGGAGGGTCGTGGAGAGAGACTCGTCCTTGACCGCCTTCTTGCCGCGCGCCTTGGTCGTCTTCGGAGCGGGAGGGCCCTCGCGAGGCGCCCTGGGAACGGGACCCGCGAGGCTCCGAGTCGCCCGCCCCTGCGCTGTAGCTTCCTTGCGCTGCGCTGCAGCTTCCTTCCGCTCTGCTGCCGCGACCCCGCGCTCTGCCGAGGCTGCCTTGCGATCTTCCGCGGCCTGCTCGCGCGCGCCCTTCGCCACGGCGTAGCCAGTCGTCGCCTCCAGAACGCGCTGCGCTCGCTTCTCGGCCTCTGCGGCGCGATCTGCCTCTCGCTGCTTAGCCCTCTCGGCGCGCTTCTGTTCCTTCGTGGCAAACAGCTCGTCTCGCTCCACACGAGCCGCCGCGCGCGCCTTCTTCTTGGCCGCGAGCTGCTCCTTGGTGAGGAGGTACATGGTCGGCTGCCCCACGTCTCCCGTCGAGATCAAGAACGTCGGGAACCCGTCTTCGCGCGCACGCAGAAGAAGGACCGGCTCGGCCGGCTGGAACGTCCCATCAGGGTTCTCTGTGCCGCGCGTGTCGACAAGCAAATGCTCGTGGCCGCTCTCCGTGGCGGCCTTCATCGTGCTGCGCATCGCGCCTTTGAGCGACGTCTTGTTCTTGTACGCACGCACGCGCTTCTTGTCGCGGATCTCATGGCGGGGCGGCTTCGCCTTGTCGTCGCCCACGAACTCTGCCGCCGTGTCGTAGCTGAAGCGCCCTGGCGCAAGCGCGCTCAGACGCGCGGCGACCGTCGCCGGCACAGGCGCGCTGCGCTCGCCGGAGCGCGCCTCACGAATCGCGGCCTCGAACTTCGCCAGCATCTCGGGCTTGTACTCGGGGAGCATCGCCGGCGCGTTGGGCACAAGCCCGCGCCCAGGCATCTTCGACGCAAGCCACATCATGGCGTAGCTCGTGAGCCCCGCCATGATCGTGGGAGCCCACGCGAATTGCAGCTCCACGGGCAGTGCATCGGTGCCGATGAAGCCGACGATCTTCGGCATCTCAGGCGCGGCTGGCCGCCCTCTTCATCAAGTAGGGAACCCCGAAGTAGAGGCCGGCGGCAACGGTTCCGCCGATGAGCATGACCGTCAGCCAGCTACCGACGGCTCTGCCGGCACCCGCCGCGACGTCCTTCGCGACTTGCCCCGCCGCATCGACGACGGCGTCGACGGCCTTGCCTATGGCACGAGCGATGGCGCCAATGATGTTGTCCCCATCCTTGAACAGCTCGTAGAGTGCGACGAGGATGCCGATGGGAATCGTGGCACCGCCGGTGGCGAGCCCAAAGAGTAGGCCCATGCCCATCGCGAATACGGCGCCCTCGACGTCGCCGAATCCGCTGGTGCCCGCCTGCGGGTGTAGGACGCGGAAGATCCGCAGAAGCAGACCCTGAACCTGTTCCGCTGTCTCCAGGGCCTGTGCGGCAAGGCGGAGACGTTCGATGTTCTCCGGGGTCTTGCCTGCAGTGGGACCGTCCTGTCTGATGTCTGCTGCCGCCAGTGCCGACACCGCGAGGCGATCCATTTGTGCGACACCATAGAGCACGGCGTTCTGCACGACCCTCACGGGCACCGACGTCTGCACCGCACGCTGCGCGAGCCCCCGCAAGGTGCCTAGCACCGAGTCGTAGTCCTCGGGCTGGAACGATGCGTCGGCGTTTCGCAGCGCGACGCCCATGGTATTGGCGAGCGCACGGATGCCTGCGGCGCGTACCCGGATGTTGAGGATGCGCGCGGGCAGCGGCCACGTCGCCCAGCCCGCGGGGAGGTCACCGAGACTGCGTTGCATCGCGTAGGTCACTTGGGCTCCTTCTTCGACTTGAACATGAGGAATCCGATGAGTAGCGCGGCGCCGGTGGCGACGCCAATGGCGACCCACGGCGTCTTCGACTTCGCGGCGCCGGGCAGGATGTCTGCATCGGCGCCCGGCACGACGTCTTCTCCCGGCGGTGCCGCGTCGCGACTGGGCGCGATGCGGGAGCTGCACGGCACATTCGCCATCGGTGGCAGCGACATGGCGTAGACGGCGGGGATGCGGATCTTCTGCCCATCGAACTTGTAGTCGGCACGCATACCGAATGTCGGCAGCGCGTCGCCAGACGCCATCACGGTTCGCGCCTCAGCGAGCGGGCGATGCCGTGCCCAGTCGAGGAATGCTGTCTTGCTTGCCGTGCCCCAGGCCCCGTCTGGCTTCAAACGCGGGTTGCCAGCTGCGATGAGGTGTCGCTGCACGTCGCAGACCGCCATCGTGGCATAGGGATGCGACGTCTCCGCGGGGACACTCGTGAATGGCACGTATCCTGGGGGGTCGGCGCCGAATGCGGTCATCGGTGGATTGCTCATGCGAGGCCGATCGATCATCCGCACGGGCTGAAAGTCGATGAAACGAAGGCTTCGGGGGTCGCTGATATACGCCATACTGCTCCTTATTGCTCCTGGCCTTCGTCACGAAGGTCGTCGATGTATCCCTCGTACGCCTTGCCCCGATCCTGCTCGCCCCGCTTCAGCTTCTTCGTGCTCTTGTAGGGATAGAGTCCGACGATATTGTCAGAGGTCTCGATTGGGTTGAGCCCCTCCTCGTTGCACAGCGCGACGAACCCCGCGTCGGTGTGTAGCGAGTGCGACTTCTGCGTGCGCAGCGTGATGAGCGGCGACGGCGTCTTGATGCCAGCCTTTACGGCATCGCCGGAGTCGATGTAGACCCTTACGCCGCGGAGGATGCCGTGCTGCTTCAGGAACGCATCGATCTGCTTTCCGAACCTAGAGCGCGACGGCGACCAGCCGCCCCTGTTGGACTCGATCTCATCGTCGTCGTCACTGTCGTCCTCGTCGGGCTCAGCGTCGTTCTTCGCGAGCATCCCGCCGGGCTTCGTCTGCGTGTAGAGGAAGATGCCGCCGCCGACCACGGCAGCTATCGCGCCCCAGCCCCATACCGGCAGCCCTGCGATCTTCTTCGTGAGGATGTTCTCGTCCTCGTCCTCAACGCCGACACCCTGACCATGGTAGGGCGCCCACATGACGGGAACCGTGTTCGGGTTCGAGATGTCGATCGGATAGCTACCTGCTGGGTACGGGTAGGGCCCCTGCGGGAAGGCGGGCTGGTAACCGAACGGGGGTGGTGCGTTGTTTTGTTGGTTCATCGCGGACCCATCCTATCTCTGCCAGGGCTCCATGTCGACCGTCTGTCCGGCGAGCGCATGCGTGGAATCGGCGAGGAACTGGAGGCGCCCCTCGGTGACGTGGGCATGGCACCTGCGGATGCCTACCGTGCCCGCCGTCACCGAGCCGATGAGCAGCGCGGGGAGGAACGTGGGACGCACCGTGTCGCCGTTGAAGGCGTGGTTCTTCCCGAAGGCATGCAGGCAGCAGCACCCCGGACACTCGAAGACCCACTCGCCGCCGTCGGAGTGGTGGACCCTGGGGCGCGTGTCGTCCGCGGCGATCATTTCGTGACCGCGGCAGCAGACTTCTTCTTGCGCATGACGCGAACCACGACGACGCCACCGATGAGCAGCGCGGCGCCGCCGGCACCCCACGCCCACACCGGCAGCCCGTTCCAGCTGCGCATGTACCAGTCGAGCGCAATCTGCTTGCGGATGGCCTCGGCCCTTGCGATGGCATCCGCGAAGACAGCGGCGGCGGCGCCCTGCGCCTGCGTGTAGGCCGCCGTGGCGCTCGTAACGGCAGCAGCGAAGTCCGCTGGTGAGATGGCGACAAGAGCATCGACGCGCGGCTGCGCTGTAGCGGTGCGCGACGCAACGAGTGGTGCCGCCTTCATCAGCATGATGCAGTGCACGGCGTGCTTCTCACCAGGGGAGAGCGAGGTGAACGCGGGACGAGCCTCGACGGCAGCGATCTTCGTCTCCACGAGCCGCTTCACCTCGGTTTCCGTCCTGCTCGCGTTGCCGGCGTAGGTGCCAGCTGCCGCCTGCGCACCGGGGAGAGCGGCGAGCCCCGCCGCGAGCGCAGACACGCGACCACCGAGGTCGTTTGCGACTGCCGTCTGCGTCGCAGCGAGCCGTTCCAGTACACTGGCAACAGCCTTGTCGCCTTCCTCCGGCGTCATCTGCTTCGCAGCCTCGGCCTCGGCGAGGAGTGCCGCCGTTGCCGACGTCACCGCAGCAGGCAACTCGGCAAGCGCCGCGACGCCACCGATAGCAGCGACGGCAGCGAGTACCTCGCGCTCCCCAGGGATGACGAGGTCCTGCGATGATCTGACGGCGAGGCCGCCGAAGATCTCACCGCTGATCATCGCGACGAGAGCCTCACGTTTCGCGATTGCTGCCGACACCGCAACTTGTCGCGCCACATCGACCGAGTATTTCGGACCGATACGCGCCGGATAGGAGACTTCTCTAGCGCGTGCGATAGGCGGCGGACCGGCTTGTGCCGGCACCACTGCATAGGCGACGAGGCCCATCGTCGGCGGCTCCACACGCTTCGGTGTCCGCAGCATGCCGGCGAGAAAGTCCTGCATCTTTTCTGCGAGCACGTCGACGCTCGACACGGCTCCGACGTAGAGGACTGCCTCTGTGGGCCCAAGCGACGAGAATCCGATCAAGAACGCAGCCGTGGCGCGCGTCAGACCGACCCGCACCTGTTCGTCACCGGCATTACCATTGCGCCACGTCACCCAGCTCTGCGGGAAGCCGGCGCCGACGATGGCTGGGTCCCAGGTGATCTTCTTTCCCGCCACGACAGGCGTCCCGGCTCGGATGACGCCAGTACGTGGCAGCGGCACGTAGGAGACCATGTACTGGTAGTCGGCACAATCCGCCGACACGATACTCGTCGGTCGCTCCGCATCGGCTGCGCGCTTCGCTTCAGTCGGAGCCGCACGATGTGGCGCCGGAGGCGTCGACAGGGCGCGACCCGCGTCGGCTGCACTCATGTCGGGGGTGAACAGCATCATTGGCGCCGCGGTCGTGCCAGGCGTCGACGTCTGTCGAATGCCTGCCGTTGGCGCCGGCACAGCCGGGATGAGATTCGTCTTATCCGTGGCACCGAATACGCTGCTGTAGCTCATCGCGTCTCCCTGACCGCCAGTTGCGTTTTCTTGCGACGTGCCCTGATCACCAGGGCACCGCCGACAAGCGCGAGAACACCGGCGCCGATGGCGCCCCATGCCCAGATCGGAAGCCCCGCGACGCCGCCTTCAGCGGGGGCGTCTGCTGGAGGGACACCGCCATCCGCAGGGGCGCCGCCAGGGGCGCCGCCATCAGCAGGTGCCGGGGCACCGCCCGATGCCGCGCACTCTGCTGCCGCCTTGGCATCGGCGGCACGTTTCACGCCCCATCGTGCCATCATGTCGCCCCAGCTCTCGCCCGTGCTGGTGGCCCAGGTCTTACGGAGTTGCGCGACCTGACGCGTCTTCTCGTCGCCACCACTCATCTGGCGCGTGCGCACCATCGTCTGATAGATGCGATTGGATTCCGCCGCAGCAGCGATTGCTGCATTGAGAGCGGCACCGTCTGCATTCGACTTCGCTCGTCGTCGAGCTTCCATTGCAGCATAGCTCTCACCAGGCGTACCCCAGCTCTGGAGCAGCTGATTGATCTGCCTTGTCTTCTCAGGCGACCCACCTAGCAGCCGCACGCGCACCATCGTCTCGTACACACGCTTTGACTCGGCGAAAACAGCGCGGGCAGCGACGACACCGGCACCGTCGGCGTTCGACTTCGCACGCCACCGGGCCTCCATCGCCTCGTAGGGCTCGCCGGTGCCGGTGCTCCAGCTCTGGAGCAGCTTTGCGATCCCCGCCGTCTTCTCGTCACCGCCACCCATCTGGTTGAACCGCACCATCGTCTGTGCGATGCGCGTCGTTTCCTTGGCCTGCGCAGCGAGCTGCGCGCAGTCTGCTTCTGAGCCCATACCGAATACGCTGCTGTAGCTCATGAGCGGTGCCTCGCTGCAAGCCCCTTGCGCTTGCTCGCGATGACCTTCGATACGGGATAGCCCGCGAGGTATTCGCGCCAGATTTCGGGGTGCCGATGCTTGATGGCTGCGATGATGCGCTTCGCCTCTTCCTCACTCTTCACGCGGCCCTGCTTGAGCCGCTGCGTCGCGTGATAGGCGTCCTTCGCGGTCGTGATGGGATACGCGTGGCGCTCGGGAATGGCGTAGGCGGGGTTGCGCGAAAGACGGCTCGCGACAGGCACGTCGCGGGCAATGTGGTGAAGCCCGACGTCAGTGAGAGCCTCCCGCAGATTGACGCTCGGGTACTGCTCGGCAACCAGTGCGACGGCAGCCGCTCTGTCTGCGGGCGTGGCACCAGGATACACGGTAGACGACCGGCCCGAACGCGCGGGGGCCTTGTCCTGGATCAGCGCGAGGTACAGGTCTACCGCACGGCTCTCTCGGTCGGCCAGCTGTGACCACTGATTCCTGCGCTCGATGGACTGACGCTCGCGCCAGTCGCGCCCTCTCTCGTTCTCCCACCGCACGTTCCGCTTCATCGCACGCGGCATGAGCCCGATGTCGATGGCTCGCAGCTCGGCGAGGGCGCGGTTCGCCGCGGCACCGTCGCCGCGTGCGAAAGCGGCCCGCGCCCGTGCTGCTGCGCTGTCGCGTGCGGGGCCGAACGAGGAGTTGCGCTTCACGCGCCGCGAACTCTTGCGTCGGCGATTCGCTGCGAGCGAACTGCTCTTCGCCGGCACGACGGTGTACCCCAGATCGCGAATCGACTGGTCGTTGTCGAGCGTGTACAGGCCACCGGCCTCCCACAAGTTATCGCCAAGCTGACCTGACGGATCGGAATCGAACACCAGGGTCTCAGCGCGCCCGTCGATGATCCTCGACGACGATAGGACGTACTCGATAAGGCTGTCCCCGCCGCGCCTATATGGCGGCGACAGCCGGTAGAGCACCTGCTTCTCGGCACCGCGGCTCCAGACGGTCTTGATCCGAGTCGCAATCCCTGGCCGCCGAACGGGCTCCGGCGGCGGAGCAGTCACCTCAACCGCTTCGACTTCCTCTGCGGTCCCCCATGGCGGCCACTCCAGCTCGCCACGGCGCCTCTTTCGCGAACGGTCCCTTAGCGACAGCCTGTCCCGCGGGTTCTTCGCCACCGGCGCAGCCTTCTTCTCGCGCGTCAGGTAGACGAGCCCGAGGAACGCCACCGCTCCCGCTGCGATGCCGATGTAGAGCCCCGTGCGATTCGGCGCCGGCGTAGCGCGCGGGAAGGTGCGCTTCGTGAGCGGGCCGCCCGTGCGGGGCGCGAACACTGCGAGCACCTGCTCGTACGTCATCACCGGCGAGTCGCTCGCGGCAGGCGTCTTGTAGTCGCCGCCCATGTTGCCGCTCGACGTGGCAGTGACCCAGAACAGATCTTCGCCGGTCGCGGAGATGCCCATGAACACCAGCTCCACCGCAGCACGCTTGAGCAAGTCGCGGACGCCCGCGTCCTGCGCGCGCGTCGCCTGCAGCCAAGCGATCACGCCCGGCGTGAGCTTGTACCAGCGCGATGTCTCCGGTGTGGAGTCGACGATGGCGGGCGCGGGTTCAGTGCCGAAAGAGTAGGTCATGGATCAGTCCTGGCTAGACCGGGTACACGGCAAACACCGCGGAGTTGACGGGCTCGAAGTAGAGGCCGGCGTCCTCCAGCTCAGCACCGACCTGCTGCCACAGCTCCATCCCGTACTCGGTGTAGTCGCCGGGGAAGCCGTTCTCGACGTAGATGATGGCCGCAGCGCGCGGGGACCACTGACCGCGATCGTCAGATGCGGGGACCACCGCGTCGTCCATTTCCTCGTCGGAGATGTGATCGATCGTGTCCCCGAACACCTCGCGGAGGACACCCTTGGTCACGGCGACAGCGTGCTTCTGGTCGTCGTAGGGGACGGCCGGGCCGTTGCGTCGAAGATTCTTGCACTCGGCGCATTCGCAGAACTCGGCGTGACCCAGCGGGTGCAGCTCCCGCTTTCTCATCATGTCGTCGTATGACCTGCTCCATATCTCCCTGCACCTGGCGCACTCCCCACACGGATAGTTTGCGTCGCCCCGGCAGTCAGACGACGAATTGCTGTGCAATCCCCGCGAACTCTTGCGCCGGCGATTCGCTTCCAGTGGAACCGCGAATCCCGCAGTCCAATCGTGCGACGCCAGCAGCGCAACGCGCATGCCCAGCATGTTCCTTGCCGCGAGGCTGCCGTACGGAGAGAGCTGTGCGTCGACCTGCTTCAGTGAATCAAAGAAGATGTCGGCGCCAGGAACGTCAGACCAGAACCGACCGGAAGCCAAGAGCGCAAACAGCATGGCGCTCGCTACGCTCTCCGCGCGATCGCGCGCAACGACGACGCGATCAATACCATTCTCGAAAGCAGCAGGGAATCGGTCGATCGCGTGCGCGAGTGCCACGCCCAACTCTTCCGACGTTAGGCGTTCGACCCATTTACGCAAATCTCGGGGGACCGTGAGCCCCGCGCGGCTCCCGTCTCCCACACTTTCAAGCATGAAATCGATCGAGTCCGCGTCCCGCCGAAGACCTCGAAGATTTCCGGCGATAGACTCAAGTATGTCATCTGAATACGCCAGCCGGCGCGGATTGCCGCGCAGCCCCCGCGAACTCTTGCGCCGGCGGTTCTTCACCATCAGCGTCGGCGTCGATGCCTTTGGGCGCAGCGCCACGTACGCGATGCCAGCGACGAGAGCGGCAGCGCCCACGCCGATCGCCACCTTCGTGCCGGTCGACATGCCGCCGGCCGCGCGCGCGACAGCCTGTGCCTGCGCCTGCGCCGTGCGCGCGACAGCCTGTGCCTGTGCGGTCGGCGACAGGCGAGCCTGGCTGAAGTTCGCCTCCGCGATCAGCGCATCGCGTGCGCTCTGCTCAGCCTCCGTCGGCGCCTTGAGCGTCGCGGCCTGCTGCGCCGCAAGCGCCTGTTCTTCTGCTTCTGTTGCTGCCTTGCCCAGTGAGTAGGTCATGTTACCTCGGTGGATACGCGCGGCTGGGGATCTTGTAGAAGCGCTTCGGAAGCTGGTCTCTGACGAACGTGTCCAGCCACCACCCGCGCTTCACGGCCTCTTCAGTACGGCCCGCGCGCAGCAGGGTCGCCACGCGCTTGAGCGCGCGGACGTCCTTCTTGGTCTCGGGATACTCGTGCCGAGCCGCGAACCTCTTGGCCGACTTGTCGATGGATGCTGCGATGGCGCGCGCGTTCTTCAGGCTGAGCTTCGTGAAAGCGGTCGCCTTGCTGGTGCGGCTCGACACCCGGACGAACTTGCAGCGCGCGCTCGTCTTGCCCTTCGCCCCCTTGCACCGGCGTGGGCGCGACTCGGTGACGCGCGTCTTGCTGTGGTTGTGGACGCTGCGACCGCAGCGGGAGCACTTCCACCAGATCTCTTTCATGCCTGCGTTCATGGTCATCCCGCGCGCCCGCCGGAGCGTATCCGGCAACAAGCGCAGTGACACCTGCGTGGTGGAGGCAACGCCCGTGCGCCTCGCTGCGTTCTTCGCGAGCGCCACCGGCGCAGTCTTCTTGCGCGTCATCAGGAAGATGGCGCCGCCGACGACCGCGAGGCCGCCGATGCCGAGCCCGATGTAGAGCGGGAGCTTGCTGCTGGTGCCGGCGGGCGCGGACGTACGCTGCGCGACAGGCGCGAGCGCAGACAGCACTTCTGCATAGGAGATGATCTGCGCGCCCGCAGGAATGTTGAGCTTGGTGCTACCGCCGCCGCTGCCGCCGCCCGTGGTGCTCTTCACGTAGACCTGCGTACCGCTGGGCGAGATACCCATGTACTGGGGCCCCACCGCGCCGCTGAGCAGGTAACTGAACCATGGCTCGTTTCGCAACGCGCGCTCAATGGCTGGCGTGACCAGAAACCAGCGAGCTGTCTCTGGACTGGAGGCCGCGTCCGAGACGGACCCCTTGTCGAGTGGCGTGGCGGGGACGAGGCCGAGTGAGTAGGTCATCGGAAACCTCTGTTGATGAACTGCTTCCGCCATGCGGCCGAAGATCTGGGGCGCGGGTCGCGCAGGCTTTCTGCGTCGGACAGTGCGCGCAGACGGTCGGCGCGCGCTCGCGCCAGCGAGCCGCGTCCGACGGCCGCCGCCGCGCGCTGGTAGTCCTCGGCGCTGCCCTCCTGCCCGAAGTCCTCGGCGAACCGCGGCTCGTAATCGGAGGGGCCGTTGCGGCGCACGCGACGCGCACGGCGACGATTCTCCGCGAGCGCCGCCGGAGCCGGCGCAGCCTTCTTGCGCGTCATCGCGTACGCGATGCCACCGACCAGCAGGAGTCCGCTGAGCCCGAGCCCAACGTAGAGCGGCCACTTTGTGCTCGGCCGATTCGGCGCGTCGATGATGATGCTGCTCGTGGCGAGCATCGGCTTCGTGCTCGGGTCCGTATCCGGTGCCACTGCGAACACTGCACGCACCGCTTCGTACGCAAGTGGTCGCGCATCGGCGCCGCCGGGAGCCGCGTACTTGACGCCAGGGATGGCGTAGGAGCCGTGGCGGTCTGCATCGACGAAGAACATGCGACTGCCGTCACCGGTCGTCCCGATGAAGACGGGACCCGCTGATTCCGCCTTCGCAGTCAGGGAACCGATGAAGTCATCACCCGGATACGCAGCACGCAGCCAGGCGATGACGCCAGGCGTCAGCTTCCACCACGTCGCTGTCTGACGTGTCGTCCCTGGTGCCGTCCCGAGTGAGTACGTCATCGACTACTTCCTTCCGTAGACCTGCTGTGCGAGTGCCCGCGTCTCGGCGTCGAATACGAGCGGCGGATTGCGACGCAGGCGCCTGAGCCGGTCGAGGAACCTGGCGTCCTCTGACAACTTTTCAGCGCGCAGCTCTGCTTCCAGAGCACTCCCCGTCTGCGAAAGACTGCGAGCCTTCTTTCCCTCGGCGCGTGCAACTGCTGACGCAGCAGCCGAATGCGCTCTGATGTCGCCTTCGTCTCCGAAGTCCTCGCTGAATCGCGGCCTGTAGTCAGCTCGGCCGTTGCGGCGCAGGCGACGACGATTCGCGGCGAGCGTGGCTGGCGTCGGCGACTTCTTCTTCCGCGTCGCGACGAAGACGAGTCCGGCGCCAAGGACGAGGACGCCGGCGCCGATCCCCCAGACCGGGATGCCAGCCACCTTGCGCGAGAAGAAACCGATGTTCTCCTGGCCGGTCGCGCCAGGATCGGTGTACTGCGCGTACGACGGGCCTGTCGGGTCCAGCGGCGGCGCTGCATCTGGCGCCGGCGTCATGGCGGAGCCGCCAGGGGATGCAGCGGCACCAGCAGCGGCGGGACCCGTCGGCACGGGGGCGCGGATCGAAACGAAGCTGAGGCGACCCGCGCCGAGGGCACGCGTAACATCAGCGACGACGCCAGGCATCTTGTCGGCGACCTGCTTCGCTGTGAAGGCGTCGGTCCTCGTCTTGCCCTTGAACACGACGAGACCCGCGTTGTCAGCGGAGCCCCAGCCGAGGTACGTCGGCGCGTTCATGACGCCGGCGCGCGCCATGGCAGCGCTGAGCGCGGCGAACGTGGCGGCCTGATTGGCGGCACCGACGCCGTGTGGCGTGAAGCGTGCCGTGATTTCTTGACCAACGGAGAAGCGGTCGCCGGTGGCACCGAGGCCGCGAAGAGCTGTGTGTGAGTAGGTCATGGGGATTCCTCAGCGACGTTTGCTGTACGAGTAGAGAGCGATGGAGAGCCCCGCGACACCGACTACGGCACTGGCGATAGCGACGATGGCCATCGTCTTGCTCAGGCGAGAGCTTTCGCGCTGCATGGTGAAGGAGGCGCGCTGCATGGCGAGCTGCTCATCCGCTGGTGCCATGACAGGCGCCGCCCCGACTTCATCGGCGCCGACACCGGAGAGATTGGGGTGATAGATGGTGGGCGGCTGCGTCTGGTAGACGAGTGGCGACACGAAGCCTCGCTGCCGCTGCGGCTGTCCGTAGTCGGCGAACACCCACGGGTTGAGCACCTTCGCGCGCTCGTACCCGATGGTGAGACGATTCGCTGCGTAGGTCATGGCGTCTTCTTGCTCATCCGCGGACGGATGAATCCGAAATAGAACCAGGCACTGCCGACGGCCGCGGCGCCTGCCACGAACGCGAATCCCCACTTCCGGTAGAACGGGGTCGCCGCTTCATCCGCGCCGAACGAGTGCGGCACGCCGTAGAGCGGGTACGGGGCCGCGCCTGGCGGCATGCCCATGACAGGCGCACCAGCCATCTGCTGCCCATACGCGGCCATCGCCGGGTTGTAGTTCGGCTGCGGAGCGAACTGAGCCAGGTTGTCTACGCCCATCACAGCGGTCATTGAGGGTTGAGCCATCACTTGCCTCCAAACAGCTTGTCTCGGTACTTGTACGCTGCGAGTGCCGCTGCCCCGATGCCGACGCCGATTGCCACCTTGGTGCCAGTCGACATTCCCGTGTTGGCGTCCGTGCCCATGCCGTCCATGCCATCGCTACCGAGCGAGGCAATGACTTGCTGGCGCACGGGAGCCGCGCCGAACGCTGACAGCTCACCCCGTGCGGCCTGAGCATTCGTGAGCGCTGGCACGACACGCTGTGCGGCCTGCGCGAGCTGCGCGCCGGTGCCGACCGCAGATGCGGCGGAAGTGGTTGCGCGCACGATCGACTGAGCCGGAGGAACCGGCGTGCCGGTGCGCGCGATGTGCGCCATCTCGGACGCGACGGCGTGCATGACCCCATGTGCGAAGACCTGCTCGACGACATGCGACGACGGGTAGCCCATCTGCATGAGACGGCCGATGGCTGCGCCTGCGATCCGCGAGCGTTGCGGACCCAGCAGGGCCATCGCGCGCCCGACGAACTGCTCGCGCTGCGGCGACTTGAGCGCCGCCGCTCGACGAATGAGCGCGATCGCGGCCTCGTGGCCGAAGGCTTCGATTGCACCATTCGCGTTATACGCAGCTGCCGCTGGCGTACCGCTCATTCCACGCGGAGTCTGCGCGTGAGGGACGCGCGGGACAGGAGTGCGATTCGTCTCCGGCGTCATCTGCGTGAATGGCGAGTAGACGCGTGCACCGGGAGGCGCGTTCATGGCGAGCTGCACGCCGCTGGCGCTCGGCTGGACGACTGTCGGCAAGCCTGTCTGCGAATCGATCATCATCGACTGCGCCGGGTACATCATCGGTTCCTGAGCGAGGTAGTCCGGCATCGCGTAGTTGTTCGCGAAGACACCATCGTTGGCATTCCACGTCACGCCCTCCGGCATGTCGAAGACGCCTGCTCCGATCACGTTGCCGGATTCGTACTCGTACGATTGACGGTCGTAGATCGTCTGCGGATCGATTCCCGCGTTGGACGGCTGCTGCACCGCCATGCGTCGCGATCCAGCAAGACGCTGGGCCTCGGCCGACCCGAGCGGGGCGTCATCGGTACGCGCCTGCGACATGGGACGATAGCCGCCGCCTGCACCAGTCCCCCACGGGTTATTCCCGTAGGTTGTTTGATTCATTCCGGGGCCATCTGATGGGTCTTCTGGCATGGACCCGTTGTAGTCGAGCGCACGCTCCGAATCGTAGGTCTCGGTGATCGGACCACTGCTGTACGGACTTTCCCCCTCGGGGATGTAGTCGAACGCGGTGTCCTCCATCGGGTTGTCTGACTCGGTGCCGAAGCCACCGCTGAAATCCAGTTCGTCCATGTGTTGTCTCCAGGGGATGCGCCGAAGGCTATCGCGATGTGAGGCTCACGGCCAGCTATTGCGCCTACGGTTTGTGGTCATCGGCTTCTCGTCCACGGCAAGAGCGTGCTCTTCCCAGAAGGCTCGCGCACCCTCCGGGTCCTTGTTGTCTGGGTCGTCTGGGTTCTGAGGGGCCATCGGACCGCCATAGGCCGTGAACGCCACGAGCCCGTCCTGCGGGCGGTCGGGGCGGAACTCTGGGACGGCGATCACCGTCATCAGGTGGCTTGGTCGCTTGGGAGCGGAGATGAGCCTGTCCTTCCACGGACGACCTCCACGGCTCATGTAGAAGACGTCTTCGTCGTCGATGGGGTGGTCTCCACTCGCGGGCCCGTACAAGCCGTTCGGCAGCGGCGTCATGTCGGGGGGCATGTGGAAGGTGCCGATCAGAGGCACCAGCCCGCGCTCGCGGAGATGCTCCCGAGCAATCTCCTGTACGAAAGCCCAGTGCTCAGCCAGGAGACCGTGGTCCAGATGCGAGCCTGAGAAAAGGGCGATGACCGGCGCCGAGGGTTCATGCGCATTGCGGTGCAGGTGTCCCGACCGAGACGTCTTGCGCCGCGGGTTGGACATGAGCGAACTGCGCGGCGACAGGAACCAGGCGTCGATTAGCCGGCGTGCGCGAGCGGTCTGCGCTGGCGTGCGCGCCGCGACCGATTCGCCCTGCTCTGCGGCTGACTCGCGGACGTGCTCCCGGATGTCGAGCACGTGCTCAAACCCGCGAAGTTCGCCAGTGATCCGTAGGACGTCGGCACGGCACATGGGGCACACGAACACGAACTTCCCGTCGCGTCTGACGGCTTCAGCGGGGAACTCGTGGATTGGTTCAAGATCAACGCTGCAGAGCGTACACGTCTGCAGGTTGTGCATCTGCGCCAGCTGCCACGGTTCCTTGGTCGCTGCGTCGATGCGTCTCGCGCACGCCTCGCACATGAACACCCCGTCTGGCTTGTCGCGCGTCGCGCGCACGAACGCGCCCAGGTAGGGGATCGGCTTGCGGCAGACGCCGCATGGGTTCCCCTGGCCGTACCACGACTGGTCAGACATGACGACGGCGTCTCCCGCGGTTGGGTGTCACTGGCGCAGGGGGCGCCTTCGGCTTGCGCAGCGCCAGGAACGCGATGGCGCCGACGCCGAGCACCGCGGCACCGACGAGGACGCAGGTCATGGTGTTGTCGGCAGCGGGAGGGGGCGGTGGTGCCGGTGCCGGGGGCGGCGGTGCCGGTGTCTGTAGCTGCCCCGGAAGCCTCCCACACTGGGAGATGCCTGCTGCCACGCTCAGTCCGGCGGAGGTGGCGGCACGACCGGAGTCGTTGGTGACTTGACCCATGATGGCCGCGTTGACTTCAGGCGAGCAGGCGGCGTTCCTGAGAAGACTCTCGCCGAACTTGGCGATGCTTGTGCCGACGCTGGCCCCGAGCCCGTCGCCCGTGTCGCCGAGCCCTAGCGACCCGTTGTCCCTGTAGAAGATGCGCTGCGCCCGCATGGCGTCATCCGTGAGACGTCCGGTGAGCTTGGCTTTGCCGAGCGCCTGCACCGAAGCGACCATCTCGTCGGCGAGCGCAAGGCGCAGGGCTTCCTCGTAGGCCATGAGGCTGCTTGCGCCGTGAGTCACCTGCCTTGAAGCCATGGCGTCAACTGTCGCGAAGAGGCCGGGGCGGATGGCTTCGAGGGCGGTCTGAATCACGGCAGCGCGCGTCGCCTGCGGCTGTGCCGTGACGGCGGCCATGATCTTGTGAGCGGCGGCTCGGGTGTGCTTCAGAAGGGCATCTTCTTTATACATATCAATCCTTTACGACGAACCAGAGTACCACGCCGAGCCCGATGCTGGCGGCGGCGCCGATCGCCAGGGTCTTGATGAGCTTCTTCTTGGATGCCGCAGAATCTGCGGCAGCGGCGGCTTCGAGTTCGGCGACTCTCGCGGCAGCAGCTTGCTGCGTTGCCGCAGCGGCGGCCTCGGCCCCTTGCTGTGCGGTTGTCGCCTGCGTTCGAGTCGCAGCGGCAGCGGCGGCGGCGACGCGGGCGCGGGCGCGTTGCTT
>Ga0315284_10000680_pt1 | contig 46555 bp, 74 predicted proteins | sample YL17G09_16_MG_FD_203696 | JGI IMG/M metagenome (GOLD analysis project Ga0315284, IMG submission 203696) | Sediment microbial communities from Yellowstone Lake, YNP, Wyoming, USA - YL17G09_16 | ecosystem: Environmental > Aquatic > Freshwater > Lake > Sediment | place: USA: Wyoming | collected...
TTCCTCAGAACTCGCCGTAACCACTGCATCGTCAAACCAATTCTGCCAGAAGAACTGAAGTTTCTTGGCGGCCATCACGCACCCCCTACCGCGCCCGTGGGCACGCGTAGTCCGTTATGATTGAATATTGCCTGGAGACCCGGTACGATTTTTCCTTTGAGAACACGGTCGAACGAATCAGCATCGAGGGTGTTGACATAGAAGTTTACGTTGACGGGAAGATTGCGCCCGCCCGCGCTCGGCGTAGCATCGGCCCGGTATTCCCGGAGCGGCATGATGATTTCAGGTTCCCTTTCAGCGACCCGGACTAAACTTGGAATCGAAACGATGGCCCCGCTGGCCGCATTAGGCAATGCGCCGATGGCGGACACAACGTCCTTGAGGCCCGTGACAACATCCTTCAGATAGTTTTTGGATGCTATCGTTTTGAGGTAGTCCCTGATTTTTTGGACGGGCGTATTAAAGAAGGTCAGTTTGTCTTTTACGCCCTTATCCAACTTCGTGGAGATGTTCCAGAGTGTCGTCTTGATATTATCGTTGAGCGTATCAAATATCCTCGTGAGGAGGCTGATCTGAACGTCCTGTCGCTCGACGACGCGGCCCATGCCATCGCCCGCGCCGGTTTTACTACCACCAAATAGGCGTTTAAGTGCCGCTATGGTCGCATAGATACCTACTGCAATTAATCCGACGACGACAAAAGCTGGAGCCGATGCCGCAATAATCTCTGCCGCCGAAGCGATAGCCGTTGCCAAGGTGACCACTGCCGTGCCGATTGCCGTCGCCAGGGTCACAATCGTCGTGCCAATTCCCGTTGCCAGCGTCGTTAGGACCGTCGCGATAGTTGTTGCCAAGGTCGTGAAAATACTCCCGATACTGATAGCAGCATCTGAAACCGTTTTCCCGAGCCCCTTTGGTCCCAGCGTATCTTTTGCACCATCACCGATACCCTTAATCCCTGGAAGGATTTTTGAGATGATAGAAGTCAATATCGGCGTTATGAGATTCGTGATCCAGATTGTGAGCATCTGCTCGATGGCCGTTGCGAATATCCCTTTGACCTTGAACCAAAGACTTTTCTGCCGCCTTTCCTCCTTGTCGGCCTGGGCCTGCCGCGCCGCATCTTCTGCTATCCGGATGGCATTCAGGTCATTTTCGTGTTTCCACTGTAGGGCCAAGAGCTTAGCGGCTTGTATCTGTTCTCTCTTGTACTTCGCTTCTTCCCGTGCGCGTTCCCGGGCAACGGCCGCGTTTTCCCGAGCCCGCTCTCGAACATCTGCCGCATGTTGCCGTTGCATTTCCCGAACGTCTTGCTCATGCTGATATTTTCGTTCTAGTTTAGCCAACGCTGCATTCTTTTGAACCTCCGTCATTTTGCTGTGTTCAATCGCATCTCGTTCATGTTCATATTGATGTTGGAATTTCCGATCCTCACGTTCATATCCACGCGCAATCGCTCTATCTTCAAATTTCTCCGTCCATGATCGTTGACGATCTTCGGCTTCTTGTACTCTGCTGATGCGCAATTCCTGTATATCAAAAGCTCTCTTGGCCGCATCTGTGATTTTGTCATAAGCCGATTCGGCCGCCTTAACCATCGCATCATAATAAGAACTATCGAATTTCGGAGTTATGGGCATGGCTCCGAAAAGTCCCTTGAAATTGAATATACCAACAATGGCCGAAGCGATATTACGCATAGCATCGGCAACGACGGTGGATACTTCATTCATGGCTGAACCAACCGTCTTTGGTAAATCCTGAAAATCAAGTTTTGCGATGATGATTCCATAGGCCGCGAGGACATCAGCCATCATGTTCCACATCGCCACCTTGACCGTTGCGGCCGATGCACCGATGGCATCGCCGATGGCCTTGAACACATATTCCAAGCCTTCAGCCGCACTCCCGGCTTCATCAAATACGCCCGGTGCCGCCGCCATGACCAGCGACATATCGCGGACCGCAGGGGTGAAGGTATCCATCAGTTCGCCCGCGAATCCCTGCATTACATCGCGGACAAAGGCGGCACCCTTGGCCAGCGGAGTAAGTGTTTCGGTAACCTCGGTCGTCGCGGCCTGGACAGCCTGTAATGCCGGAGTAAATTTGTCAGCAGCCTCCACTTCTTCCAGTAGGATATCTTTCGTTCCCTTCCCACCCTCTGTCGCATAGAGTTTTGCCAAGGCATTCGCCTCAGACAAAACGAGGTTGGAATCCTTCATCCCGAGTGCAACGCGCCGCCAACCGGAATTTATGCCTTCAAGGAATGAAACGAATCCTGACCTCCCGGATTCCTGCATCGCCGAGTTCATGTTCTTTAATTCATGGGTGAAGTCGGCAACCGCTTTCGTTAGAATGGGAATAGACGTGGTGATGATGAGAACAATCGGATTTGCGGCAATGGCCCTTAATGTCTGTAAACCTCGTATTAGGGCAGGAAGCGCGATCAGTATCGGCCCAATTGCGGCAGCAAGTATTCCCAATGCGAGTGCAACCTTGCCCAGCATTGTCACCAATCCGGGATGCGCGGCCGCCCATTCCCTGACTTTGGCAATAATGTTCGTAAGGTGAATAACTAGATTTTGAACCGCAGGCATGAGCATCGTACCGATTTGAATCCCGACTCCCTGCACGGCTCCACCGAGAGATTTCAAATTATCGTTGAATTTATCAGCCGCATCAGCTGCGTCTTTAGAAAGAACTAAGCCAAGTTTTGCGGCCTCTTCTTGTTCTCGCTTGAGTCCATCTGCCCCAAGGTTAAGCAAGGGAATAAGTTCCATCCCGGAGCGTCCGAATAGGTCTTGGGCCAATGCCGCCTTCTGCGCCCCGTCCTCCATACCTGAAAATCGCCCCGCAACGTCCAGCATGACATCGTTCATGTCGCGTAGGCTTCCATCGGCATTGGCAACTTTTATCCCGAGTGAATCAAAGAGTGCGGCGGCAGTTTTATTCCCGGTATTGGCCGCCTGCATTTGATTTGCCAAAAGGCGGAATCCCCGAGCCAGACCGTCCATTGATGTCCCGCTCTTCTGTGCGGCAAGGGATAGACTTGTCAATATGGGAACGGCCACGCCCGTCCGCTCGGAGAGATCATGCATCGCATCGCCGTAATCAGCGGTCTTTTTAATCATTCCCCCAAACGATGCAACAATTACCCCGCCAACAGCGGCAACCTTAATCCCTATGCCCTGCATCTTCTGCCCGATTTCGTCGAACTTGGCTCCGAGATTTTTAGCCGTACCGGCAAGTTTTGCCGCATCCTTATCGACCGCCGAGATAGACTGGTTCCATCCCGTCTTATCGAGCAGTAATTTACCGACGATGGCCCCGGCTACAAATCCACCACCAGTCATCTTGCACCTCTCCGACGTTCTTTCATTTGCTCAAGCCTCTGTTTCGCCAGTTCTTCAATCCTGGCAATGGCATCTCCGTGGTCAAGTTCATAAAATTGTATGTTCAATTCGTCGAGCGATCTCCGCATGGAATCCTCTTTCTGATGCGGCAAAAGCGATGCTCCATACATCTCCGACCGCCTCAAAAGCGCCCGTCGCGCCGCCTCCCTTGACCACGCAGAGAAGTCCCTTATGTCCATTTCAAGGAAATCGGCGAACCTGAACAGGCCCGGAAACTCTCCGGCAATTAAAGCGATTTCTTGCGCCCGGGCCTGCGCCCGTTTTTTTCCTTCGCCTCCGGCGTGATGGCCTTCCCGACAGCCGCCTCGATGACTTTGGCGACCTGTTCGATGGTAAGTTTCAACAAGAGTTCAGTCGGCCCTTCAAGGACCGATTCGATCATCTGACGGATGGCCGCCGCAGACCCCGCCTGGGCATCCGCCTGGAGACGCTGGATTTCCTCCAACGCCCCCAGCGTGATCGTCTTGACGCGGAACGGCTTGCCGTCGATTACAATCTCCGTTGACTTATAGAGGCTTTTCGTAGTATCGATTTCAAGAACTGTAGTCACGATACCGCCTTACATAGTAGGAGACGAAGGATCCATGCCGATCGTGCCGAACTCGCCTTCCTGGCCGCTTTCCTGAGACACGAACACCTTGAACGTGACCGGGAACACGCGCTGAGTTGAACGATCCCATGTCAATTCCCATCCGGGAACAGGGAACGCCTTGTAGATTTCGACCCATTCGAGCGGATCAATCGAGGCTACATTGTCGCAGATCGGCTTGATGACAACCGCTCTCGCCACGGCATACATTTCGCAGGTGATGTTGTTCTTCATAATCATGTACTCACCACCTGATACGGTCACAATCCCTGAGGTGACGGGGTTAAATACCTGGTCGAGTTGATCGAGTGTAGAACGGGTCATCTTAAGTTCGAGGGTCGCCACCGTTCCGGTTGTGATAGCATCGACTGCGGCCTCACCATAACCCTCTTCTTGGATATCCGTAACCTTGGTCTCGCCCTTATAGGTCGTCGCTCCCAGGAACGGCCCAAGGGTGATGGCTCCGGACTCCCCATAGCCCCATACAATTTCGCATGGGCCCATATCCTTAATTTGCAAGGACATGATAAAACCTCCTATTGAAATTAGATTAAAGACGCGTTGGAATTTGCCTATGAAAGGCAAATATATTTGGAGAGTAGAATCCGTTTATATTCTGGTTAGGGTCCGCTGGGCCCAGCCCCGCATGACGCCTGTGCCATTCTGAAAATAAAGTTGACTGAGAACTCGAAGCGGCCGTCAACGTCCTGGCCGATGTATTGAGGGATGGCGAGCGCCTCGACCGTCCATGCGATATAATCATCGCCGCTCCCGGAGAGGATCGGCATGTTCCAGCCGGCCGTCCCGTGAAGCGCTGTGTAGACCGTCCACGCATCGGCGCGAGCATCGAAGTACGTCTTCGCACGGCTCAGGGCTTGGATGAGGAAGTCGGCGCGATCCGGGAGTTCGGGAACCGTCGCCCCTCCGCCCGATTCTGCTATGAGGACGCACCTATCCGGCGCGGTAGCCAACCGATGCCCGGCCTGGAGCGTCGTGCCCAAGACGAATGGCGTCTTGCCTTCGATGAACGTTACGATCTCCTGGAACATCATGTCATCCCCCGAGTAGTCTCTTCAGATATTCACCGACGATATCGAGGTATCGTTTGGCATTCCGGGCCATCTTGGATTCAAGATATTTTGGTCCTGGATTTGTTGCTCCCTTGTTTGTCGTCCAATTAACCGTCCCCTCAGCCTCATGCCAACGTGCTGCATAAACACTTCTGAAACCTGCCTCGACAGAGACATCGTCTTTCGTCATGACGGGTGGATTGACCTTTTTCGATTTCCAGAGGTCGCCTATGTCCTTGGGTGCCTGCGGCGCTTCTTCAATGGAGTCCGCGAGAAGTTGACTCGCTGCCTGGAAAAGACCTTTTGCGATCTCGGGCGGGACCGCATTTTCCACAAGCTTCTTGAACCCTTTCTCGAAGTCGCTCATGTCGATGGTCATGCCCATGTTGTCACCTATGCGAGATAGACCTCATAATGCGGATGCGAGAATGCCTTTGGTTCGTGGATTGTTATGATGGATCGCTCCCTTCCATCGACGATGAGCCTGTCCGCGTGCACGAGCGCACGCCCGAGAACATTGTCGGTCTTCCGCATGTGCAGGTAGACATGGATCGGCGAGACGATCTCCTCACCCGCAAGGTTGCGGACCAGGTTCGTCTTCCATTCGACGTAACCCCGGGTGGCAACATTCGTCGTCGGGTTCGGTTCGCCCCATTGATCATTCCCGTTTGCCTTGACAACGGTGATCTTGTCCACCAAATATGCTGAGATCATCCTTCACGCTCCATGACACTGATTGCCGCTTCGGAGGTCGGGAGAAGACCATGCTGACAGTTCGGATGAAAGGGACATGATTCATCCAGCATCGGATAATCTGGATCGTTCCCCGACAATGAATATATATTCCCCTCATATTCCTTGCAGATATCGCAGATGGTCCCGTGTACCGAGACCTTGACAAGATCGTTTTCATAGAGGGCACATTGATCGAGCGTCGCCTGGGTCTGCGCTTCTGCAAGTGTTGTCCTGGCGACCATCTCGGCATAACTTTTGAGGTTGTACATGCGTTCACCGATCTGGATAAAATTCTCGTCGCCGACAAGTTCGCGCAAGCGATCCATAATCGCTTTTTTCAGAGCGCCCCGCGAAAGTTCCAACCTCACGGCTTCAACAGAAAGCGTTGCAATCTCGCCCTCTATATCCTCGTAATCGAACTCCTGCACGGCCCCGATGATGCTCTTGGTAGCACCCGTGCCCATGAGCGCGGCAGAGATGAATTGCTCAACTGTCCGCATGATCGAACCCGTCGCCTTGAGGAGCGCCGTATCGGCTGTTGCCTCGACCACTTGCGGGCCTGAGCGTGCGGGAGGTTTACCCCTGGGGATACGCCTGCCCAGCTTCCAAAGTTGTGCCTTGGCCTTCTCAGCGGCCTTCCCGTAGGCAACCTTGGTCGTTTGCCGAGTCCAGCGTCCCGATACGCCATTGAGGTAGGTGACAATGCGCCGGGCCTTGCGTTTGATCTCCTCGGCCTTTGCGCCATCGAAGGTCGATAGATCTATCGATAGCAGGAGCGTCCGCAACTCGTGGCCGGCCGCCCCGTATATACGCTGGAGATCCGTGAACTTCATGCCGATGCCCTAGAAATTGCTCACCTTGGTTTTAACGGATTCCTCTTCGTCACGGCTCAGGTTTGCCGTGCTGATAAACGAGGTGCCAACAAGCCAGGGAGTAAGCATGGCTGCCACAACCGGCGGGACAGGCAATGCCATCAACATGGCCTCGGAGTAATCTTCCTTGACTATGCCTGCCTTGATAACCCCTTGCGCCTGGATGCCCTTGCGTCGATCCTCGTCGGACATGTGACAGGCCAGGTAATAAGCCATCTCCGCGTTGACGATACGGAGTATGGTGAGTTCAGCCGCAGTCGCGGTGATATAGGTCGGGAGATCCCAGCGAGTGTCGTAGAAAATCCGGTTATAGGCATTGACGACAGCCTTCGTCTCCTGGTGGAGCGTCGATTCCAGGAGATCGTCCCAGCATTCCGTCTCCAAACGCTCGTTGATAAAATAATCCTCGGCATCGGCCAGGTCTGCAAACCATCCTATTGACATGTTAGCCTCCTCATGCACTTAATCTTAAGAATATTGCCGGGATTGGAGCCGCCGTAATCATCGTCGGCGAGGCCGGGAAGGTTCCTGGAAGCGCCCCGTAGGTCTGTGATACATATAGGCCTGCGTTCTGTGCCGTGCCGAGCGCGTTTGATGTCCCGAGGACATTGATAACTCCCGCAACCGGGATACAATAAATCGCTGGCGTAGCTGCGCATACGATGACCAGCCAATAGAGTGTGTTGGCCGCGAGTGCCTGATTGATTGCAATTTTCTTCGCGCCCGTCGCGGTCACGTCAATCGTTCCGGCATCCAGAAGCTTGTTTCCGGGATAACAGTTTCCATTATCGGAATAAATGCCGAGGCGTGCCGTGGTCGTGCTAAGTGTCGAAACGTAAACGCCGATCTGATCAAGCGTGATGGCCTTTGGACAAATGAACGGCATGGCATACATCCGGTTCGCCGTAAGAGCCGATCCGGCCAGTGCCGTTCCTGAACGTGGAGAGGTAAACCAGGCCTCGTAGGTTGTAACTCCATAATGACGATAGTTATGAAGGTCTAATCCGGCACCAGGATCACCGGCTGGCCCCTTGTCTCCCGTAACGCCCTTATCGCCCGTCGTACCTTTATCCCCTTCTATGCCCTTGTCTCCGGTAGCCCCCGGATCACCCGTGGCCCCCGGACTTCCTTGATTTCCTGGAATTCCCTGGTCACCCGTTGCCCCCTTATCGCCAGTTGCGCCCGGAGAACCCTGATTACCGATGGAACCCTGGTCGCCAGTCGCACCCTTATTTCCAGTATCTCCAGCTAGGCCCTTGTCCCCTGTAATTCCGGGGTTTCCCTGATTGCCAACTGGTCCCTGATCTCCGCTCAACCCCTTATCGCCTACTACGCCCTTATCACCAGGCGAACCTTGAATACCGGGAGAGCCATTCGCCCCTGTGTCCCCGGTCAATCCTTTATCACCGCTTGGCCCCTTATCCCCAACTGGTCCCTGATTACCGATAGACCCCTGATCACCCGATGGACCCTTATCTCCGGCAATGCCCCGGAGACCCTGGACGCCTCGATCTCCCGTTAAGCCCTTATCTCCGGTTGGCCCCTTGTTCCCAGACGGGCCGGTTTCCCCCGCATTCCCGGTTAATCCCTTATCGCCAGCAAGACCCTTGTCCCCCGCAATTCCCTTATTGCCTACATCTCCCACCGGCCCCTTATCTCCGGTCGGACCTTTGTCCCCAATGCCACCGGGATCGCCTTTGTCGCCCTTCGCATAGACTTCGCCCTTGTTAATTTTGGCAAGAAAATTGTCCATCCACCAAGGTACTTTGAAAATGACCCGAGCTTCGCGTTTCATGTTATTTCCATTGTTATGGTTTTATGTTTCAATATATCCGGCAGCAATTCCTTGCTGATCAACTCCCATTTCGTTCCCGTCATAAAACTCTTCTGCCGCCGCCATGCCCAGGCATCATATTGACCGTCAATCCTGACGTGGTAATATCGGCATCCGGTCTTCTGATTCATGAGTGTCGGCGTGAGCGTCTTGATATCCTTTATCGTTCGTACATTGAACGTCCCGAACATCGGACAACCGAAAATCGATTCATGCACGGCGTTCGAGAGGTGTGCCTTCCCGCCGCCCGTCATATAATGTCCATTAACGATCACCTAAAGCCCCTTCGCCAGAATATCCCCGGCTCCCTGATCTTCCGGAATCCGCCAATTGGAATAACAGGCGGTCAGATACTTGTCGAATTGTAGCGGTACGGGATACGGTTTCCCCTTGTAATTCACATTACCCAGTTCGGCATAGAACCCTACTGCCGTTCGGAAATAAATGTCCACCAATATCCGACTCTTAACAAAATGGGCATTCTCTTTCTCTGGAAAATAATGCCCCTGCATATAGCCCTTGCCGATCATGGCATCCGTTAAGGCGATTCGCTCTTGCTGATTGACAATAGCGATTACATCCAGGTCATTGTCGCCGTTGGGGTATGCGCCATCTCTAACGAACCCCAGACATAAGCCAAGCGCTAGGCATGCCTTGATGCCAAGTTGTCCGGTTATGCTAAAATATTCATCGAGAATATTGTCGGCAACCTCCGGGATCATGGCCGGACTGACAATGCCATAGGGAAATTGTTTTATCTCCGGGCATTTCTTCGCCTCCGGAACCTGGGGTGATTGTGATATCCGCTCAGAATAATTCCGGATCATTTTCGTGCGCTTTACATTCTGCCCGTATCCTTGCCTCGGTAATGTCAAAATTGTGAAATCCCCAGTTATAGCGTAGGTTTTCCTTGCTTTGTAATTCTCGCCGCCCCCTCAATCGTCGCGCTATAGCCAAATCAACATCGGCCATAATCCAATGTGCCCCAACGAGCCGCGTACTCGAAACCCTTATTTTGGGGTTGGCGCGATAGCGATGAAATCCGGGCCACCAATCAATGCCAAGCCCCGATTTCACAATAATCGGTTTTCGGTATAGGCTGTTCCATCCGATCGTCTTATTCGGATCACCGTGTCGCCTCTGCCGAATGACCGGCCAAGATGAATCGAGATCTTTGTCCGTTTTATGCCGATAAACCGTCCACATGTCGGAATAAATCAGATTGCCGTTCGCCTGACTTAATGCCGTTCGCACGTCTCCGTTCCCGGCGGGAAAGATAAACTCATCCGTATCGGGCGCCATGATCCAGTCACCGTCTATCGTGGCTGCGGCCCGCGTCACGAGGGCCGTGGTAAATCCATAGTTAATCTTGTCGGGAAGCCGATATCTCCTAATATGGGCGTTCGGATATTCGGCGATAATCTCCGCCGTACCGTCGTTTGTCGCTTCATCCAAAAGGATTATAATCTCGTCGGCAAAAGCATAGTGGCTTAGAAATAACGGGGCAAGCATTACCTCGTTATACCAGCGCGAGATTACGGATAATTTCACCTTTTTGATGCATCCAGCCGATGGAAGTTCTGCCCCCAAAGATAACCCTTTCGATTTCGTTCCACATAAATTTCAATGGCCCGGTTCGCTAGGGATTTTATGATCATTGCCGTTTGATCGTGATCTTCCGGACGAAAAACAAAATGATCTAACGTCGCTTCGGTACATTGAACATACCGATTAACCGAAAGTCCGTAATCCAATAGTTCCACATCTGAACTATGGGCGAAATAATCCGGGCAGAGAATCTGCCGTTCCGGAAATCTATTCAGGAAATTGTCGCCGACAAACGGAAATGAACCGACGAATCCGAACCCGGGCATCGGCCCAACCCCCCAGAGCGTTTGGGTTTCCAGGGGAACGACCACCCCGTCTCCGTGAGGGAAAATCCTCGCCATCGCAATCTCAAGCGTCCGGACCGTATCGCATGTAACAACCGAATCGTCGCCCAACATGAAGAGCGCGCCTGGTTGCTGCGCCACGAGGTTTTGCGCCGCGGCCCATCCGATCCTTGTTGCAATCGATTCTATGAAGACGTTCTTTTTTTCTCCATATCGATTTTTCAATCTCTCGGCCATCTGGTCATTGTCTTGAACGATAACGAAGATGTTCAGGTTCGTTGCCGTTGATGTCAAGAGCGCATCGATGACCGTGATCACCGTCTCCCGGCCGATTGTCGGGATGCACGCGTTTACGGGAAAGGGCGATACCGGATATGGCGCATACTTAATGTCCGCGATGGCGGCCATCTTAGGGACTCCGGCCTTCGTGATGTTCCCGGCAAGCCTAGCCCAATCTTCCATGATCGTGCTTTCCCTTGCCGCATCGTGTCCCAACCGAGAACGATAAACATGATTTTTGCGGTTTTTCCGATCCTCGATGCGTCGTCCTCTTTGAATCAATGCCTCCCTGGAACGTATTTCCCTGCTGGTTATCATGATTACTTCGCATCCTTGACGACAAGTCCGATCCCCATCTGGTGATGTCCGAAAGGCATCATGTCGTTATAATTCCTGATTTCTATAACCGTATGTTTTTTTTCCTGAATGACGAGTTCGCTCCAAAGACGCTTAACCTCACAGGTCTCGGTAACCGCGTTGCCCTTCCATCGTTCCGTTGAAATGTCATGGAACGCAACTATGTGTTTCGTCAATGGCGCGTATAGCGCATAATCCACGGCGACACCTTGATAGGTATGATCGCCATCGATAAAGAGAAGATCGATCATCCGACCCGCAAGCCTCGATTTTAATAGTTCAACCGTCGCCTGGACATGGGAATCGCCCAGGATGTCCGGGGGATAGACGGGCCCTGAGCGCGAACTTGACCGATCTATTCGGATGTGCTGTCCGATATCCATTCCGATATGTTCAGCGTTCAATAATGTCTCATAAAAACTCTTCTGGCGACCGTTAGAGATGCCGATTTCTACAACAATCGGTCGCTCAATCCCGCGTGCCCCGAAATAGCCGTATGCAAATTCAAGGAAACAAAGAAACTCGTTAAGATTCTGCTCGATGGCTTTTCCTGAACGATCCCCGGGAATTACAAGCGCCTCAAACCGTTCCCTAAACGTCATTGATACTGTCTCCCCTCATACCCTCCCGTTGTTTGCTACCCAATCCCGTTCTATTTCGGGCATGTGTTTCTTTGCGCGAAACTGGCGAGTCGCCGCCTTGTAGTGATGAACATTTTCTCCCGGCGCTTCATCTAGGACGGTTCCGCCCTCGGTAAAGTGGCCCAAGCCTGGAAATACCTTGATGATCTTGCCGGACAATCCGCGTTGATGGATATCGAGCATCGTCAAATAACAGGGCGCTCCATGATGAACATAGGGATAAAACTTCTTGTAATTCCTTATATCAATCAATTGGAAAGAGGGTTGAAGATATCGTATCGAGCCATTAATGGGATTGCGTGTCCAGTTGATATGGCGACTTCGGTTTGCCGTTTCATCGACATCCCCAACGCCGAATGTATCTTCTTCCATCATGGCCAACATGTCCTGAACACACGGCTTCAATAATTCGATGTCGGAATCGAAAATGAGGGCATACGGTGTCTTGGCCTTCTCGATGCCCAGGCACATCCCGCGCCCGTGCCCGATGTTGTAGCCGAGCGAGATGACTGTCGTCTTGTTGGATGCCAGTCGGCGCACGTAACCCGCACACGGATCGGCTGCATCCGAACCGTCGATGATGATGATCGGCATCTCGGGATAGAACTTTCGAATCGAATTATAGGCCCGCTCGATCAAGTCTTTCGTATTCCAGCAAACCGTGATTCCGGTGACGGGAAGATCGGCCGGGAAATATGATTGATAATTTTCACTGGTCAACTTCCCGGTCAGGATATCCAGATAAATCTGATAATCCTTCGGTGCAAATTTCTTGAGCATCCCCCTGTCGGCCGTATCTTTGATGTTTCGATACATGGCCGGATTGTGGCCGATACCGATCCCGGCCCGACCGGGCAATCCCTTGATCCCAAGGAATAACGATTTACCGCTATCGTCAAACCGATATCCTCTACTGCCGATCTTTTGCCATATCCGCAAATCTATAAATGTATCGGCGACGTTTAGAATTTCACGCATTTCATAAAGAAAGGAATTCCTGAAAGCCGTTTCCGCAAGATTCGCGTGTGTGTGATTCGCGTTGACGATATACCCGCCCGTCGGGAGGTGGTAATATTTATAATCCCGAAGGCCGACAACCTCATGTTGATCCAACCGCCGGGACATCTCCTCGATATATTCCGGCGCATAGTATTCGTCGTCCTCGATGATAAAAATCTTATCGCCCGTGATCAACGGAAGCGCCGTCGCCAGGTTACGGTTAAGTGTATGTTTCGGGTCATCCGACCGTGGTTCCCTACGGACATATTGGAAATTGCCCGTCGGAATCATCGGATTCTCGCCGTCATCCACGACTATCCATTGTGATGGTTTCACCGTTTGATGAAGCATCCACTTTCGGCAGAGTGCAAAAGCCAGTGGCCTATCTCCCGTCGGCGTAATACAGGTAATTAGTGAATTGCCCGGCATGGGTGCGACATGAGATATGGGAGCGGGAGAAACTGTCCTGCCGCGATTCTGCCGATTAATTCGCGTTTCCCGTCGCCGAAGTACGGCTTCTCTGGAACGAGTATGCTGGCTAGTAATCATAATTGCTGATTGTCCCCAAAAACGCCATCATTGGGCCTGAGGTGCCCCAGGATCGATTATGTTGGCGATGTGCGCCCAATCCCTCACCTCACGTCCCTTTTTGGCCCTACGGGCTTCCACGACAACGGGCGCGTCGTCTTTCCGCATATCCTCAACGTCACGTTCATCTCGTTCAATCTGATTATCGCTTTTCATTTCAAAACCTCATCGATTGTCGAAAATGGAAAAGCCCTCAAGTCCGAGGACTGACTGAGATTGACGATCCTAGGCCGCCCTCGCTTCGCAACGAGTTGCGCCAACTCCGTCAATCCTTTCAGGTATGACCGCATGACGACCTCAGGCTGATGTCGCCCGTAGCCACCGTGAAAATGCGTCACCTTGCCCTGATGCCGAAGATCGTATCCCAACAGGTAAATCGGGTCAGCTCCCATGCAGATGGCAACGCCGATAGCCCCGAATCCTGAATTATTGCCGTGATAAAGCCCATGTCGCAACGATGTTGAAAGTCCTACTCGCCCAATACTTCGGATGGAATAAGCATCCTTAACATCACGCCCCCGGAGGTTTAGGAACACCCGGAGACCCTTGAATTCGTCCCATGCCTTTAGCGCGTCTGCACCGAACTGGCCGCGCTTAAGGTACATATAGAAGCTCGCGTGGTCCATAAAGAACACCACGTCTGCAAACGGCGCGTATAGATACGCTTTATTGATGGCAATTACATGCCCGCGCTCGCGCAAGCGCTCGAAGTCGAACCCTATGAGTGATGGTCCGCCGCCGATAATAAAGCACGGTTGGCCCGCCCAAGCGCCATCAGGCAACACGTCTGCCGCCGGTCGATCAGGATTGATAGCCCGTGCGCTATCAGCGCGGTTTCTGGCTTGGATAGCATCCCGATCACGCATGATCCGTACTGCCGCTGGACTTCGTTGTGTTAGCATCTCAGATATCGGCCCGGGGCCGAGCCGCCTAGAACGACTCGGCCCCTGCCGCATAAATTGTTTTGAGCCTTTCTCCCTTAGAACCTAAAGAGGTTCTACGTGCTGCATTTGGCCTATGCCTGTGGGAACTTCCCCGCAAGCAACCAAGGGGTTGAAGCTGGGGGGTGGGCATGAGCCGCTTTCCTCGGTGAGCGTGATGCAATTGATCTGGTCGATGTCGCCGATGCATCCACCGTGACGCATCCACCCGGCGACCGTGTCGGTATAGCTGAGGATGTCGAAATCGTCGAACAGGGTGAGGTCCATCCTGTAGCCGATTTTGAGCGACCGCCCGGGCAGGATGACCATGATCCGGTCGGTTTGGGTGAGCATCATTGAGGTGATCTGCTTGAAGTTGTAGTCGATGCGAAGTTCAGCGCCGGTATAGGCTTGGATGCGCTGATTAAGGGCATAGCGCACGCGGCCCCTGAGTTGGAGCGGGGTCAGAACGATGAATTGAGTAGTTGCAGGATTGATGTCGTAGCCGCGATTGGCCACGTTGGTCAAGATATCCGTTGCGGCGAAATTGATGGATGCCGCAATATCCGCAGCATCCGCATCGCAGCCGTGGCAATTGGCATCCACGACGGAACAGCAACCCTTGGCAGTTGCCGCGGCTTCCAGAAGCGCATAATAGACGCTTGCCCGGTGACTGTATGCCTTGTTCCGGAACTCGATGGCGTTGTCCTCGATTGTCCACCAGTCGCCGTCCTCGAAGAGCTGACGATGCCAGCCGAGCGCGCCACCATAGTAGCAGAAGAACACGCGCTCCTTTTCCCCGGTCATCTGATAGACTTTGAGTTTCTCACCCGGCTTGACCTCAAGGAATTTGAGGCCCGAGCGGACGGCCGCGATATCGAAGCCGCTCGCCTTAGTGCCGCTATAATCCCGAATGTCGAAGATCTGCTCATAGCCGTTGTCGTAATCCGTCATGAGGTGGAACTTCTGAACGATGTCGATGGCCTTCTCGTTGACCCAACCGTCGGACATGAGGGTGAACTCCTGGACCTGCTTGTGAGCCTTGACGAACTCCTGGACATTGGCGAACCGATCCGCAACATACTTGTTGGGAAGCGCGCAGAAATACTGCAACGCGCCCGCGAGGCTCTTCCGCTGTTCGGGATCCTTGTAATTGAACTTTTCCCAGTTGAGATTAAAGATTTTGCTGTTCATGATTGTATCCCCTTACGGAAGGACTACCTCAACCTCGGCGTGATCGCCCTTGAGGTCAATTTCGACGAAATCGTCGGTTTCCCCGGCAGGTTCGGTTGCGATCCCAATCCAGAAATAACCACTATCATAGGCGGGCGTAACGAGCCGGGTCGTCGGATTCCAATAAACCCTGTCCCCCGGATCAAATGACTCGCCCTTGCCGGAATCCTTCATGACCATGATCTTCTCGGCGTGGTAGATGAGGACGCCTTCCTCACCGAATGCGATTGTTTCGAGAAGCGCACCGACGGTGTCGTTGACAAGGTAAAGATAGGGGTCCCCGGCGATCTGGGCATCTTTGATGCCGTGCTGGCCGAGGCTATCCTCACAGATGAATTTGAATGTCCGCCAATCACCCATAGGCGTGGCGGTTCTCAGTGCATTTGGCATACCTGTGCCTCCTTTGTTGAATTTAGAAAGAAAGATTTCCGCGCACGTCTATGCGCGGCTTACCGCCACCCGACGGGTCAAGCGAGTCTGATGAAGGGATTCTTCGCGGGATCAAGGTATTTGTTCAAGACAGCATCGCCGGTCGATTGATTCTCCGGGCCGGTTCCACCCCCCTTGTCGCCGCCTCCGGCAACCTTTTCCTCAATCCCCATGAGCTTGGCAATCTTGCCGTACTCATCGACCTCGGAGTCCAGGTAGAAATTGAACTCCTTCTCAACGTCTTCGGGTTTGATCGGCTTAAACTTGTCCAGTCGCCCCTCGATGAAGGTCGCCTGCTTCTCCGTGAGTTTCCGCGTTGCCTTCTGTGCATCGTAGAGCGGCCTGACCTTGCCCGTTGCCGCTGTTATCCGAAGCATGTTCGCCTCGGCTTTCAGGTCGGCGAGCTGTTTTTCCAGCTCTCCCTTCGTCTTGTCGAAACCTTCCTCGCCGCGCTTCCTGTGGGCATATTCGCCCGCAACGGCGCGCCGATTCTCGGTCTCGATCAACCCCTTGACCGATGGGTCATCGGCCAAAACTTCCGCTCCGAAAATATCGGACGGCTTGATCTTGTCCGCTTTGACCAGGTCGCGTAGCTGGTCAATCGTTACGACATCTCCCATTAGAGACTCCTTTGTTCCGCTCCTGGCTGTCCGGGACGGCTTAGTGATGTATTTGATGCCCAACTTCTGCGCTGGGAATCTTATGCCCGACTTCTGTCTTTATGCCCTTATCTTTGGCAAACGCCTGGAGTTGGCCGAGGAGTGTTGCCCCGGCGAATCCCGGCGTCTCGATTTCTGAGTTGCCAAGCGCGATAGCCGATACGTTATTGACGTCGTTTGCGATAATGTTCCCCTTACCGTCAACATCGAGGTCAATCTCGGCTTCGATGGATGCCACATCGAGGTTCAGTCGCCGGCTGGCAGGCTCGATATAGCAGGCCACAACGGATGACCAACGTCCGGCTATTTCCTTGAGTGCCTTGCCGACTACGCGCCCGATGGGGATGCGTCCCGTCTGGTCATTGGTTGCCCCGTGTCCGTGGAAGAGCTGTAACCCTGCTTCGATCTTCTCATGGAGCTTGTCGACGATGGCGCGATACCATTTCTTGACGATGTTGCCATATCCGACCAAGTTCCCCTTCGCTTCGCCTTCATGCGCTACGACATAGGCCCGGAATAGGGGTGCCGGGTCAGTCTTTTTAATCTCGCGGATAGTCTCTTCGGGGATCATCCCGGCTATCTCTGAGGAAGCCATATAATGAAGGGCAACACGGATCTTCATGGATTAACCTCACTCTTCGTGAAATAAGTATTCGTCCAATCTTTGAAAACGGTATATTGAATTCCAGGTTCATAGCGTCCATTTTTAGGAAGCACATAAACCTCGATAACTTTTCCGTTATCAAAGGTTAAATGCCATACATCATGGCCCGAAAAAAGGTAGTGCCCAGACGTCCGTTCGTGGTCAACCTGGGTCAAGGTTGCCGTAAATTGCAAAGTGGAATTGCACGAAAAAAGAACAACAATAAACAATAGCAGAAAAGCAATGCGGATTTTCATGGCTTACTTCGCCTTCCGTTTCTTGACCGCAGCCTTCTTGGCGCGCTTGGGTTGCGGGGTCTTTATCGCGGGCGCGGGCATATGGCTCTCGTAAATAAAGCGGGGGTCAACTTTGATCGCTCGCTTGTATCCCACGCTGTTCATCAAATGATCTAGTTCAGTCGTATTGAACTTGATCTTGGGGTCGACCTTGTTGGTCTCACGCTTGTTGACCATCGAAAAGTTCGTGGGAATCTTTGAAGTCTTGGGGAAAACCACCTTCCGGTCTTTGCCCTCATTTCCATAACGATAGACCATTGAACCTTCTGGACCATTCCCGCTCGTCGTAGTAACGACCCGCCGCTTGCCGTCATCTTCCGGCGTCCTTACCTTCGTGGTATTCGTAGTAAACATCAATCCTCCTCGTCCGTCTTAATCATGGGATTAAAGAACGGATCGATATATTTCATTTCCTGGGCGTGTGCATATCGCGCCCTCATGGCCGCGATAGCCCCCGCTTCAGTATCCGAGCAAATCCTGCGCCCGGTTTCCTTGTTGCGAAAGCACCACTTCTCTTTCCCTTCGACCATCTCTTTTTTAATTTCGGTGTATGGCATGTTATCTTCCTCGCCTCTTGGTTAGGCCAATGGTGTGACCGCACTTAACGCATTTGGCGCAGATGTTCCACCCGTGCTTCCGCATATGGCAGGGGCAAACTTTCTTATACATGGCCGACGTGCATTTCGGGCAGGGCGTTGCTATAATCTCCAGCCCCGCAACTCGTTTGGCTGTGGTTATCATCATGCCTTGGCCACCTGGGTGTCCCGAGCGTCCTTGAGGCTCATCTCTTCCTTGAGCGCATCCATCTCTGCCTTAGCCTGCTCAGCGTCCTTCGCCTCTTGATCGGCACGAAGTTCAGCTTCCTTCTCCTGATCGACACCCGGTATCTGCCCCGCAACGTGTTCTTTGCTGATGATGTTCGCAGCCACCGCTGGGATGAGCACGTTCTGGATATGGTCCCAATGTTCCTGCGTCACCTGCGGGATATCGACCTTGACCTTGGTCGGATCAAGAAGTCCCTCTGTTTTCTGCGCCCGATATGTCGCGTTCCACATTTGCATAGCCTTGGTCAATAGCTCCTCATAGACACCGATCCACGTCTGGCGCTCCCTTGTCGTGGATGCCATGATAAGTTCGCGGATGTTCTCGCCTGTCGATCTATTCTTGAGCAAATCCAAAAGCCCGAGATAATGGATGGGAATGCCCGTCGCTCCGCTTATCATCTTCACGCAGAGTTCAATCTCAGCTATCAGGTTATCGACACCCGTGATGGGCGCAGATACGAGAGTGAACTCGGAAGATGTAATCAGCGCCTTGCCGATCTTCCAGTTCGTCCTCTCGATGTATGTCTCAATGGCCTGGCCCTCGGCAACGCTCAAGACCTTGAAGTAAGGCGTCGGGGAGGCAAATAGATGGTCAATCTCTCTGAGGTCTCGGAGTGCCCTATCCAGGCGATCTATCTGCGTCAGGCAAGCCGCAATCTTCGGCTGGGCCTCGTTCGGCATATTGATGCGCCCACCAAATTTGGCATAGACGAATTGTGCCTCATCATAACTCCCGGCAGAAGTTGTTCCCATAGCCTTCCAACTGAGGTTTTTATACCAAAGATAATCATTCGGGTCGGCTGTTACGACATACTTGCTGGATAACCATGACTTGAACCGTGCCGATACCATCCCTGGCCAATCGCGGTAGGGTTCTTCGTCCAGCCAAAGTTTAATGGCGATCTTGCCCTCGATCTCGGCTTCCTTGGCCATCTCCTGATCGAGTTCGCCATCCAGGTCATTGAAGGACATGAAGTCCTCGGCAAACTGGAGTTCGCGTTCTGCCTCAGCCCGCGTCTCTGTCGTGTGCGTCACCTTGAGTCCTTCGCCCAAGATAAACGCGCTCCGCAAGTCGATAATGCTCCGTGTCTGGAGCACCCCCCACTCGGCACGTCCGCAATACTTCTCGCTTATCTCATAGACAGCATCCTCATAGACCTGGTAATCATTGCCGACATAGGCTCGGGACACTTCCTGTAATGTGAGAATATCCTTGACGAGAAGTTCCTGCGTCTCACGATATTTCGTCACCTGTCCGGTAAGTTCAGCGGTTTTATCCCGGAGTTCACGGACTTCGGCCTGAAGGACTTTGCTTTTGTTGAATATGCTCATTCCTTTTTACTCCGGGTAGACACTTCTCTTGATACCGCCAATGTACACAGCCCCAGCCGCCCTCATGTGCGTCATGATGGCGTAACGGATGGCGTCCATAGCGTGATCATCGAACTTCACGGGTTCAGGGAGCGTGTTGCCATTCTTGTCCTCGCGCCATTTGTACTTGCCGGCCTCGCGGATGATGTTTGTTGAACCCTGAACGATGTGTATCTTTTGAGACTTGAGGTATCCGATTCCGGCCCTAACGCTGTCCGGCCCCTTATCGCATGCCTTGACATTGAAGGCGAACTGCACTATCTCGTCGATGCTCTTGGGTTCGGCGGCATCTGCATATATCTGCTCGTACTTACCAACGCCAATACCCTGCATCTCGGAGGCGATGGCCTGATTGGTCAGTCCAGCCTGATAGATGGCCTCCTCAAGCCAGAATTCATCGGCCCTGCGATAGACTTTGATCAGGGCCGAGGGATTGACCGAATAGCCGAAATCGAGTCCATAAAAGAATTCGTCATATCGTTGCGGCGCAGGCTGGACGTCCCAGTTGTAGATACGGCCCTTCGGCATAGCCCATAACCCAAGACCATAGATCGAGTACATCGTCTCGTCTTGGGCCTTGAGTTCTTTAAGGCGGAGTGCATACCGTGCCCTGACTTCAGCTATCGGGTTATCTGCAATAGTCGAATTATGGACAAGAGCATCCGGATTCACGTGGTCAAAGAACATCTCTTTGAGCCACGGAGCCTGAGCCTCGTCTGGATTAAAACTCAGGATGATTTGATGATATGCTGGCCCCGGTTCACGCAACCTAAGATCAAGTTGGAGGAAATCATTCTTCGTAAAATTAGTTGTTTCCTCAAGCCATTCGCCCGTTAAGCCCTTGATCGACTTAATCTTCTCGGGGTCGTCCAAGCCATCAAAAAGAACTTCGTTTAATCTTCCGTCTGGTCCGTTCCACGAAATGACTCGGCTAGTCTTATTAAGATCATAGGCAACTTCAGTCTCGCGCAAGAGACAGCGGAAAACCTCAAGGACTGATTCCTGAACCCGCGAGCGTACCTTGCGGAGAATTAGGAAACGATGTCCACCTTCTTTCTGACAACGATAGAATATCTTCCTGGCGGCGAATTCCGTCTTACCTGAGCCTGCCCCACCGCAAAGGACGAGATAACGATGTTTATCTTCTAGGAGAGGCCAGAATGAGGGGGAGACGACAAGTTCGGCATTCTCTTTCATTTGTCATGGCCGTCGCCGTTCCCGTTGTCACCACCGTCGTCTTGTGCGTGAATGACCTTGATGATGAGCGCTTGGGGTTTACCGGAAGGGGCGGACACGTTGCCAACATTCACATCAGCCGGAAGCATCTTGGTGATCCACTGGTAGAAAGCAGCCTTGTTATGATTCGAGGCATTGACCCAATCGAGGAGCCCGTCCTCTCCGCCCATGCGCTCGAACACGTTGAGGAACGCGACCTTCAGAGTCGTAAATTTACAGACTGCCCCCTTCGGTTTTCCTTTCGGGTTTCCACTTTGGCCTTTTCGATATGGTCTTCCTGACATTGCTGTATTCCGCTGATATTTTCAGCCGGGTCAACGATGGCGATCATTACCTCTTCGTCGGCCCGATGTAGTCGCTGTAGTGCATCCATCACCTCGTCAGTCGGCAGAAATCGGAGTCGTATTTCGCCTTCCTTGTCGCCGCTCACGAGGCTCTTGACGCTGATGGATTTTATTAACGCAGGGAACGCTGTTCTCATGCTTTATTTGTGGGCAACCTCGATTTAAGGTTAACGGCGGTTAACCTTAAAATGGACAAAAACACCTACACTTAGGAATAAGTGTTAATGATGATTATTTTAATTAGCGCGTTCGCTATGAAAGGTTCCGGGTCTTCGCTTTAATAACAACCTGAGCCATTAGGGAATATTTAATAATTTCGGGTTCTCGTAGATGTTGCCGATGACTGCCACGTGGCCATCCGAGCCATCCTCCCATGAATACTCGCCCTGTCCCCCGAACGGTACAAAGGCCCCGTCCTCGAAAACAACAGCAAGTGGACCATTTCTGTCGTCCCACCTCATTATCCCATCCTGCATCTGGACGATGTCCCCCTCATAAATCTCTTTGCCGTTCTTGTCCCTCAGGCCCGTGTATTGTTGGATTCTTTCATCGCCAGAAAGATTTTTTGATGTTTCTTCTAGCATATCCTTTATTCTGTCTAGACCACTACTAATATTGAATCCTTCTGTTCCAAACAATAAGTCTCCAATGGTAAAATAACAAAATTCTTCAGCATCATCTTCCCATGCCCTAAACTTGATTTCTCTCATGCTTGTTATTTTATCATAAAACAGGTTTCGCGTTAATGGCCGCCAGGAAAGGTAGCATCGGTAAGTTCTGCCTTGGGTTTATAATATGGTCCAGCATATACCCTATTTTTTGTTTTAATTATTGCCCAAGTAAATTTCGCATTACAATGCGGACAGGTAATTTCATTATAAATAATTGATGGCTTTTTGCTCTTCGTCTTTTTGTGGATATTGACTTTGCCCATGCTTGTTATTTTATCATAAAACAGGCTTCGCGTTAATAGCCGCCTGGATTGCCTTGATTATAGCAATGGCCACGGCGATGAGGGTATAGACAATGACCACCAGGACGATCAGGGGAAGCAGAGCAACGCATACTACGCCAACGAGCACGGCGCCGATGACTTGACCGATGCGCTTCATCTATCCTTCTGTATATATATTGCCATTCCCTCATCAAACGCATCTAAGGTAAATGCCACGCAAAGAAGTTCACATAGTGATCTCAGTCGGCCCTCTAGTTTCAATTGTTTTTGTACGAGCATATCGAACTCTTCCTGAGAAACTTTTTTCTTAAACATCATACCTCCTCATATCAATCCTTCTCGTTCAGGGCAACGATTTTCGCCCGTAGCCGCTCCAGCCCTTTCGCCGTCACGTCCTCGAAGTCGTATCGGCCTCTTAACCGATGATATTCCTTTTGCTTATTCGTAAAGAAGCGTATCTCCTCGATGGCGTATTGGTTCCAGGTATCATCTGGGCCGACCTCATAGACCTCGATGCGCCCGCCGACATAGCCCGCATAGGCGGGGTCCATCACGGCCTCTTCTACGAAGCTGAGGAAATAGGTTTTGCCTTTCATCGGCTATGCCTCACGGCCCAGTACGTCCCGATTCCGTTCCCCACGACGAAACCCACGATGCATTTCAGATCGTGTGTTGTCAGCGCCCGCTCTATCACCCCGAAGGTGAATAGGGGAATGATCACAGCATAGAGCGATGCCCGGAAGGCCCGTCGCTCCGACAAAGCCATGTAGTACAGGGCGATGAAGATGTCCGCGACAACCCCGAGGGCGACGTAGATAAACAGGGTCAGCAAGCGGAGGTTCATCGGCCCTCTCGTGCGCGATCACGTGCGCCTCTTATACCACCGCCATACCACGACCATGCAGAACCCGAGCGCGAGCAGTGCGCCGATGTTCAACGGCGAGAGTTGGAGCTTGAGCGCAAACGCTACGTCCAGGTATTCGGGGATAAGGTTCATTTGACTACCTTCTCGTGATAACGTTCGTTCATGGAGAAATAATCATCTCTAAGATATTTATAAAACTTCTCTGGCAGATATCCTTTTAGTGGTTCAATTCGCCCAACACAGCTTTCATAAATGATTTTTCCATCCCATCTCTTGAGTTTCCAATAATAATCATCATCCCCAACCTCAAGGCCAACGAGTTTATAGACTTCGTGAAAATTAAGAACAAGTTCATCGCCGTGTTCGCGTAAAAATTCGGTAAAATATTTCCAATTGCTGTCAATGCGTTGTTTCACTTTGCTATCCTCAATATCAAATCGATAATGGTTTTTATGTCTATGCCAGTAAACGCAAGTACGGCAATCACGACCCCGATGGCGTAGATTTTCTTCATGCACTTGTCGAACTTGCGACTCAGTTCATCCATCCGGGCCTCGATACACGCCAAGTCATTAACCGCCATCATCCTGACCATTATTGCCAGGATGTTAAATTTCTCTGGCAACGCTTCGGCTTGATCGAGTTGTTCAATCAGGGGATCCCACTTGTTATCCTGTTGAATAGCGTTCATCTCATTTCCCCTTGATGGTCGAATAGCCTATGTATCCGAGCGCCCCAACTATCAAGCCGGATTTGATGTTTCCCATGACCCGCGTCCATCGGAGTTTACCTTCGGCGGACTTCCAGCCTTTCTCTGCCAACGTTCGGAGCTGGACCTCGCCCTCGTATTTCTGCTTCCAGGATTCGCTTATCGTAACCTGAGCGTCAAACTTCGCGGCCCACGCGGAGATTACCCTGTCCTTCTCCGTAATAATGAGCGTTGCGGTGTTATACTGCGCACGCCAATTCTCTACCATAGCGGTTAGGGTCGGCACTCGATCTGTATCGGTCTTGGCTTGGGCCAACCGGCCATCCAACGTGACAAGTTCCGCGTCCCTGTGGCCAATGGTATCGGTTAGGCGACCAATGGCCTCGTTCTTCTCGGCGATCTCTTTATTGGCTTGCCCCACAACCTTCTGCAATTCGCCTATTTGTAGGGTAAGCGCCTTGCCGTCCTTCTTCGATGCGTCAAGCGCCGCTTGATACTTGCCGACGGAGATGGAGTACTTATCCCTGAGCCTCGCGCCATCGCATACTGCTACGGTGAGTGCCAGGGCGAGGCCCAGCGCGACCCAGTAGATCGGCTTAACGTGCATAGGCTTAATTACCGCCCATTCCCTCCCGCAACCTGAACGAGCGAATAGGCGCTCAGGGCTCCGATGATGACCGACACCGCGAACGTGATCGCGGCGAAGGTGAGCGGCAGGCCCTCATTCAGGAACTTATAGAGCGTCACCCCGATGGATACCAGGATGACCAGCGCTCTGGCGGCTGTCCCCTGAACGATGTTGGGGAGCAGCTTTTTGAAGAACTGAACTACGGCCATAACGACGGCAATTCCTTCAACTGTTGACATTTGATAAAACCTCCGTAAATTAATTTATCTTCCAGGGATGGCAGGCGTGGGTTCCTTCGGCTCGGCCGGCTCATCCTTCGGGTCCAGCAGGTCCCATGCCTCCTTCACAACGCGGGGTCCATAAACCTTGCCGATCAAGTCCTTCACGAGCTTCAAGGCATCCACGTCCAGTACAATGGGTTCCTTGCAACCGTAGATGCGCGATGCCAAATGACCTCGGCGGTACTTCTCTTTACCATCGAGCTTCCTGTCATCGTCGGATATGGCATCAAGCGCGACGACGGCAGCGTCCCTGAGCGTGAACGCCCCGCCCTTGCCGTCCTTGATGTCCTCCCCGCTAAGTGCCTTCAATGGAACCGAGAAATCAATCTTCATTCCTTCTCCTTTTCTTCATATTCAATAAGCCAATTCAGGTATGTCCTGGCCTTTTGCAAATCCTCGATGGGCGTTCCCTTAAACTTCCACCGCATGACATATTTGATGACATTGCCCCAAAGTGATCCCCTTAACTCCTCGGGAGTCATGAGTGAAACCTGGACATCTATCTGCTCAATACGGCCTTCGCAGTAGTGGGATGGAAAGGAAGACTTAGTTAACCTCTTTTCGTCTGGCGATATGGTCGCCTGTCCGAGAATCGTTTCGCCATCCATGACTAAATTTCCCCGACGTTTTAATTTCATGGCACCTCCGGATATCCATTCTCTTCGTGAAATATTGGCATGTTTAATTGGACGGCTCTTGAATATTCCTTTTGAGCTCCCTCACTTCCTTGCCATTCCTTCAACATGAAAATCGCGTCGCATCGCTCAAGAAGTTCTAGCCCGCCGTCGATCCAAATCTGGTCATCACAAGCCCCGCCGAAGAAAGCCGTGTTTTTATGGGGACACAGGACAATCCAACCCCGCCTCCAGAGTTCGATAGCCGCTTGTTCGGCCCGATAGATATTCTGCATAATGCCCCATTCATGTTTATTCCGATAAGGGCCAGCTATATATATGACGCGCTTCATTTCTTTGTTTTCTTCCCTTTCGGCTTGATCGTCCAGACCGCCGTAACCGTTAATCGCGATGTTTCTAACGGTTCACCCTTGACTGCATAACCCGAAACGTCGATTAATTTCAGGTGCAATTTCTCAGCATCCACGAGCCCCTGCGCCCTCACCCGCCCAGCAATCATCCACGGACCGAAGATGGGCCGCTTCTCCCCATCGCTGGGCGCAACGGCAACGGGCTTGCACGGCATGAACATATAGCAGCCGGAGCTGGCCATCTTCTCCATGCCGCACTCGAAACGCGGCTTGAACCCATTCTCCAGGAATTCTGCGCGATGTTCGCAACGAAAGCAGAGGCCGAGACCGAGAGTCTTTTCCGCTTCTTCGGCTTTCATTCTGCACCCGGAACCTGGATGAACACGTCTCCGTTCTCTTGCTTTTTCGTGTCTTCCATATTGGCTATCTGCCGACGGTACGTCTCGATCTTGGCGCATTCAAAGGCACCGATGATCTCGTTGAACACCCGATACGATATCCCGTGCTGTGTCAGATAAATTTGACCGAGCATCGTGATGAGATAGTTCAGCTCCCCGGCGGTATCGATGCGCAATCCTTTTACCCCAGTCTCGAAATCAAGGAACGATTCACGCCGCGCCTTGGTAATATAGGGCATCAGCAAATATCCCCAATGGAGGATTCGATAACTTCCGGCTTGTCAAGCCAGAAATCCCAGTCAGTTCGACTGTCGAAAAGGTGGAAGTATCCGTTCTTGAGCATCCCGAATCCGGGGTTCCAGAACGGATGCGTCGTGGACTTGAGGTTCATGTATTCGATCTTCTGCATATCGAACATCCCGCCCAAGTCGATAGCGAGATATTGGCCGCTTATATCATACGCATAGCCTAAGAAGTGCCCGTGCGTATTGATGATATTCTTGTGAAATTTGGCGGCTAAGAGCCTGGCAACGCCCATACTGACCCGGCTGTAGCTCCGGGGATGGACGCAGAGCCAGGCATCGCCGATCGTGAGCCTGTCATAGAGCGAATATTTAAACCGTTTTTTCCACGCCGGGCCGCTCCAGAGTTCAAAGAGATACTTAGCTTGCACGAGTCCATTCGTTTGCCGTCCAAGCCGATCTTCATGGTTCCCCTTGACGACGATGATCTCATCGAATTGATCCAGCATCGATTCAATGAGTCGCTTATTCTCAGCGGCCTCTTGCTCAAGTCTTGGTTTATTGTCCGAATAGTAGTGCGATGCAAACGCAAAATCCACGAGATCACCAATGACAATGAGTTTCTTGATACTGAACCGCTCGGCGACGGCGAGGCTTCGATTATGCCAGGGCACAGAAAAATATGGCGAATGATAGTCTGCCGTGATGATATAATCATCCATCGGGAGCTTGAGGTCGCCGTTGAAAACCGGGATGTCAAGGTTCTCTTCGAGTGTCCCCGCCGGGATGGCACCGTGCCGACGAAGGGCGTTGTCAATACAATGGACGGAGACGCCAATCTCGGCGGCAATCTGCTTGGCCTGCAAGCCGGATGCCTTTAATTTTCTGAGACGTTCCTTTGCCTCCGGCGTCCAATAGAACCGAGGCCGAACGGCTTCCATCCTTGAGATTGGCGAATCCGAGTTTATGCCTTCGATGACGGCCTCCTAAAGCTCAAAGTGAAAAATATCCCTGAACCCCCCGAAGTGACCACCCCAGACCCCGCCGAGCGTTTCCCAATACGCCCCCAGCGTCGCGTATGGCGCATCGGCCCAGACGATCTCGGACTTGTCATTGATGACAAATATGTCACGGGCCAGGTGGTCCTGGTGCTTACTACGAATCTTCGTACCGTCGCACTTGGATTTGCCTTCGTCGTACAGCTTCCGTTGCTGTTCTGCCGTGCGGTAATACGAATCAACGCCGTGGATGAATTGGATGTTGTTGCTTGCGGCGAACACGGTTAACTGGCCGAAGAGGCGATTGAACTGGGCACGACGCAGAGTATTACTCACATCATCCTCTGGAATCCCGGCGGCAGCTTTTCGCCGCGGTATACGACGCTTCCATATGGCTTTGCCCTTGTGCCAAAACAGACCTCGTAACAATAAGCGCAATAGGTCAATTTGTTTTTGATTTTCGCGTATTTTCGCAAGGTCCATTGGCCGCATTTGACACAAATCACCTTTTTCTCGACCTTTTGGTTTAGTTTCTTAATAGCTTTATTAATTGCTGGCAAGTGATATATTCCACTATGTTCATTGATCGTACTTTCCCCGGGGGAATCGTTCTCGGTAAATTTTACGATCTCATCAAAACATTCAATCCGGTACTTTCTTTTCGGGGTGATCTTTACGTCTAGGTTCTCCTCCCACTCCTTGCACTCTTGTGCATCCATGCGAATCTTTTCATAAAGGTTTTGTCTTTCCTTATAACTCAACTTCGGCATGTGGTACCTGCACCCTCACTACTACCTTAGCGCCGAAAATGAGTACTTACAAAAAAGTGGGGGAATTTACAAAGGAATGGGGGAAAAGCGAGAAAAAATGGGGGAAATTCTAATTGAAAATATTGGCGGATTCTAGGTTTTCGTCAACCCATTGGTTATTTTTCCAACAGAATTGATGAAATCCGTGTTCTTCCCCTCGGGAAATCCAAACTTCTTTTTGAAGAATGCGTGAATCTGGTAAGGGGAATTTCTCTAAACGTTTAATCTGTTCAATGAACCATGTACATCTAACGACGGGATCCGTACCTATGGCAATAATGCGCCACTCGGAATCCCTGGCTGCAGTTAGGCAGAAGGTTTGATTTTTGGCCTTTTCGACCTTATAGCCAGCTTGCCCAAGAATTTTGCAAGCCACATCTTTAGCATATCTTAATTGCTTCATGACGGCTTTTTCTGGCATGGTTCCTCCCGTTTAATTTCTTCCATTCTTTCTGGGCAGATAAGACCGCATCAGAAATAAAGACTTTAGTGTGTTTGCTAATATTACATGAACGGCAAAGCGGTTGAATATTATCCCATTCGTTTTTACCATCCCTTGATAAAGGCTGGCAATGGTCGACCTGAAGATCGGCTGAATTAAAAGCCTTGTGGCATATTTGACATTCGTTTCCTAGTTCTTTCAATAACCATTCCCAATATGGTCTAAGAATACGATTTAATTTTTGCGTTCTCAGTTTACGAATCCGCATATTATCAGCACTCGTAAAGGTCAAAAAGCTATTCATCGTTCTTTCTTTTTTTTGTCTTGCAGCTAGATATTGACTACGGCGGATCTTGTGTTCGAGGCTTTTTAATATATCATCTCCGCCCGTTATCAAATTATGAATCGTCTGTTTGGTGGCCTCCTCTTTATCCCACAATTCCTCCTTTCGGAGAAAGGAAAAATCGGTTGATTCAAATCTCATGCGTGTCCCCTATCCCCTTTATTATACAGTGATTTACATGGTCTTTCAAGTCCCTGGCTACGATATATAGTGATGGCATGATAAAAAAATTTAAGTCCTCGCCCTCCTATTCCATGCGGCGATAGCCTCTTCTTGCGTCCTCGCTTCCCAGGCCTTCCCGCCACACGAACATTCAACATAAAAGCTCATCGGGTCAGCGGACCACTCGCGGCGCGTCCAAACCGTTAGTTCTACGCATCCGCAGAACGGACACGGTTTCAATTTCTTAATCGCTTCCTCAGACATATTGCCTCCTCCCGTTAGCTAATCCGTGGCCGAGCCAATCTTCGGAGCCCTCGTCCGGTATCGCGTGCCATCGGCACCGTATGCAGAATCGCACATAGCGTGCCGTCAACGTCGCTTGGGATGTAGTCGATCCGCTTATGGCAATAGCTACACAGCCGCCCGGTGGTGCACTTGACCAGCGTCGCAGAGTGAATCCGGTCGGGGACGTATGGCCTGTAATGGCGGTTCATGCGTTCCCCCTTGGCGATGCCCGTTTTATATAGCGGTCATAGATTACAATGGTTCCGGCCGTCGCTAGATTCAATGAGAAGGACCTTGCCGATTCGATAATGATGGTTTTATGTTTTGTGGTAATGGAATCTGGAATTCCCTTATCCTCGGCTCCAAGCAAATAAATGGCTCGTTCGGGATGATCGAATTTCTTGAGGGAAATTGCATTTTCATTATTCTCGATACAGATGAGTTGACAATCATGGGGAATATGGTTAAGGAATTCATCCATTGATAGAAAATGGAATAAAGGAACATGACGAAACGCTGCGACCGTATCGCTTGCTTGTTTCTCGTATCGCCGTTCAATGGTAAAGATAAATGCCGCCCCAAAAATATAGGCGGATCGCCAGAGTGTTCCGACATTAACGTCTCTTTTTATGCCATGAACGCCGATGGCAAAATAACCCCTCATGCATTCCCTTTCCACGCTCGATAGCCCTGGCAGTCTCGCCCGCACGTGTCGGGCGGAACGGTTCGCTGGTATAGAATGCAGGCTACTTCTTCTTTCGTGGACTCGGCAAGCGCATGGAAGAGGCAGGGCGCCGTCCACTTCGGCTTGGGCTTGTCGGGCGGGTTCATGCGGATCTCCTGTCCTCGTAGATTGCATATCCGATCCCGCTCACGAAGGCCGCAATGTAGATTAGGACGACATAGAACATCATAACTCCCCCACGATAACCTCAACCCGAGGCTTCGGCGAATATGCCTTAACGACCTCGACCCAAACGATCTGTTTATCGTCCACGTATGCGAGCCCGTTCAGTGCGTCCTCAATAATTTTCAGCACGTTCGAGATGTCCGGCTTAATCGTCGGGTAAATCTTGGCGCCTTTCTTCAATTTCCGTTTTGTCTCTTTCGACGGCATGATGAAGATCGACAGCGTTATCCTCGCGGGGCCGGGCATCGGCACGAAGTTGGGATACTTAGCCGCGAAGGTCTGTTTCACGAGCGCCTCATAGTTGACCGTCTTGGCCGGGGTAAAGGCGTGCCCTGTCCTACACACGCGGGCACGTTGCTTGCCGACAGGATTGCCGGGGATCGTCAGGCTGATGGTCATATCCCTAATCCCAACTGTTCCGCCGGCGGGGCGAGCTGCGGATTGAACGCAAGGATCGTCCCCACGCGCCTGTGCGCCTGGATCGGACCCCATGCCTTCGTGATGTAAACCTTGAACTCCTGCACCTCAGCTACCGTCTGGGGAAGGAATAGACCGTCCTCGCATGAGCAAATGGGAAGCCCGGAGTACAGCTCCCGGCAGTCCCTGTCCGTGAGCGTTGGGCGATATAGCCTTAGCTCGGCTAGCAGCACCTTGCGCGGCATGGCATTAGATCGCCCGCGATGGCCCTGCATAACCACCATGATCTGGTTGCGTAAAATGGTATTCATGGCTTAAACGTCTTCCACGCACTTGGTTTCCTTGTCGATTTCGACGATGATTTTTCGCTTTTCGCTCAAGTTAAATCTCCCTTCTCGCGAAATCACAAAGCAACCCACGCAACGTACTCCAGGGTTCATCGGCACATCTTTTCCTAAACCCATTTGATCTTGAATCAAACCAAATGATTATTTCCTTAGACGCTTTTCGCAATTCGTCGAACGCCCGGAGTCGGGCGATGATGGCGTCCGCCTCAGATTTAAATATCCAGGAAAAATTTGACGCCTTTAATGTTTTGATTAATTCCTCCGTGCTGTATTTGCTCATTTCTCCTCCTTCCCCTCGTAGTCGGCGATGGCCTTGTTCAGTTCATCCCAATGAAGGCAATCCGCTCGCTTCGCCGCCTCGCACAGCCTGTCCGCCGCCCGGAGTCGGGCGATGATGGCGTCCCTCTTTGCAGGTATTAGTAGGGTTTTCCAATATTGAACCGACTTCACCAATTCTTCAGTACTGTACTCCTCGCTCATTTGGCCCTCCTGTTCCATCTATCTATAGCCGTCTTTTCCGATTTTATGCCGCTCGGCCCCCTGGCCCCACACCCGCACATAACTTGCGGTGCTGAATCAGGCCAATCCCGACTTACAAACACGCCCTCTATTCCGCAGAACGGACACGGAAGTAATCTTTCTTGTTTCTTCATCCTTTTTTCTCCTTTTCCGGCAGGGATTCGAGGAGGGCGCGGGATTCCACCAGTCCACGAATATAATTCTCTGTCCCGCCCTCGCCATTTTCTATGGCGTCCTTAAGTGATTCAAGTGCGTTGGCCCTGTCCACCCTTCCCGCCGCTTCGAGGACGCGGATGGCGGCGCGGCATTCATCAACAATGCCCTGGTTATACATTAAAGAACCTAGAAGATGTCTGTTCCAGCAAGCACTAATGGCATCCATCGCCGCATCAAACGGCCCCTTCTTCTCGCTCATCTTGCCCTCCTATTCCACGCGGCGATAGCCCCATTCTGGGATTTCCTAAATTGCCCCTGACAACCACAGAAACAATAAACCCGATGTGGCCATGCTATTTTAGACATTCGTTCTCCCGCTTGTTGATAAATTTGCATATTTGTTCTTCCGCAGAATGGACACGGTTTCAGCTTAGGCTCGCTCATCTTGCCCTCCTGTTCAATTTCCTTTCCGTCCAGGCCATATATAAATCAAGCTCTCGGTATTTCTTGGTTCGAATCCACTTATAGAAGTGCCTGTCTGCAATCTTCTGACAAAACCAATTCCAAAATATTTTCATCTACTCCTCCTTGCCGTCATGCCTGGCTTCTAAAATGGTTTCGCCCGCTATTTCCTCGTATAGACTAAGATATCCCACCGTAACGAATCTTCCGTTAAAGTCATTTGGCGATTTTCCAATCAACCTCCCGTCATCCGTTCCACAAACCGCTAGGTCAACGCGATGTATTTTTCCCAGCTCATCTTTACACACCCAATGATTTTGATGTTCGCTATAAGATATTATTTCAAGTCTCATCTATTTCTCCTTCTCTTTCCTTGCGGCGGCGACATATTCCTTGATTGCGCTTTCCAGAACTATGGTAGCCGGAGTCTTGTAGTGGATGGCTAAAAGTAGTCGTCGCCCCATCGCCTTCAGTCCTGCCCGTTCTGCCGGTGTCCAGAAGGTTAGCCAACCATTTTCGCATCGCCTCGTAGAGAAATTAGGGCATCTACCATGAACCAAGGGAGACATACAACCATAGGCATCCGGGTCATACTCGGGGCACCTCATCTACTCCTCCTCATGCTTATCTATAGCCTCTCTCAGTTCGTCAAACTCGTGATCGTCCCATAGGTTAAGATAATCGCCGACCTTAGTGACGAGGCCCACAATATTGTCTGCAGATTGGAGTCGATACTCCATCCGGTTTATCTTATTCGCCGCAAAGAAGGCGCATCCGCAGAACCCGATGACGCACCCGATAATCAAGCCGATGATGAAAATCATGTCAATCCTCCTTCCCCGGACGCGATTCTTCGCGCTCTCTACATTTCGGGCATAAATAAACATAGCCGCCTTCCATCCTGGGGATATTTGACTCAATTCGAATCCGCCATCCCTTAACTCGTGCGGCACGCCGAGCATAAATAATGTCATCATCATCAAGGTGTTCTGAGAACTCGCACTTGTCGCAAACGACATCAAACCCTGCAGATTTGCCAAGATAAAACAACATCTCAATCCTCCTTGCTTACCCTGCCGGTCATGGCCTTCGTTACCTGATCGCCCTCCACGACTCGCCGGAGCGTCGCCTGCCAAAAGGCGAGGTCCTCATTGGCCTGCTCCATTTTCGCCCTCATCGCCGCGAGCTCGGCATCCTTATAGGCGGCGGTGACCTTATGCCCGGCGTAGATGCCGAGGCCCAGTGCCAGGACGACGGCGATTGCCCAAAGGAACGGCGTTACTCTTCGCATGGCTTTCCCTCCTTACATCGGCGGTTCATACCGAAATTCGATATAATCCCGCCATCGGTTCTTCATCAAAAACGTTGCCGGATTCATCGGCTCTTGGTCAAAGTTCTTATGCACCTTCTGAGATTTCAGATAGTCCATATATCCATTCGTAGCCTTGATGAGTTCGGGAATCTTCTCGGCCCTGGCCAGGATCATGAACTTCTCGCGGGCCACTTCTTTTCCGACCTTTTTCGGATACCCTTTCCAGAATTCCTCAAAGAGAGGGTCGAACTTTTTGACCTTTATAGAATCATTCTTATGATTCTTATTAGAAGATGAAGATGAAGAAGAAGATGAAGAGTTGGCCCTTGGTTGAACCACCCTTAAACCACCCTTGAGAAGTCGTTTACTTTCAGCGCTATGTAGACCGCCCAAACGTGACTTTTCTCTCCATTCATCCTGTTTTTGCTGTTCGAGATCGAGCCTTTTATTATGGTAAACACCATCTTTTTCATAGAAACATTTAGCGACGGTTGGGTATTGCTTGAAGCACCGTTGAACCACCCTTGAATCTTTCGGGAGGCCGTTTTCAATCCAGCAATGACAGAGGAGCTTTGTATAGGCTCCAAGTTCTGCCATCGTCATATCCCGGACATTAAGGTCAGCGAGGAAGTCTTTGGGATAGAGCTGGAACGCTGGTGAATTTTGCATGATCGTCCTTTCGTTGGATTAATGCCCGGCCGGGAGAGCAGTCGGCAAGCTAGCCATTTATTGCAACTCCCCGCTGTTCTGTGTGCCAGTCGCATGGACTCCCGGACCCTTGGGTTCATGATCAAAACGGGATGTCCCCGTCTTCTGATGCCGCGAGTTCATCTACCCGGATATTAGCGATTTTGTCTCGAATGATGGTCTTGTCATTCCTGTCGGGGACATGAATGATTTCGGCATCAAATGATTTGCCGACGATGTTGACCACCTCATCAACGTGAACCCGACCAACCTTGTCTTTTTCACCACCTAGAGCTAAAAGAAGTTGCTGATACCGATCCTCTCCGGGCAGAAAGAGATCACGAAAGGAGCGCGTATGGCCCGCCGGGTCCGTAGCCTTGAATTTAAAAATAATAAACCGATTGCCCTTGTCGTTTTTCCTGACCTCCGGCTCATCATTTACGGCGAACCGATAAGGTCCCGGAATGAGAAGCTGGGGCTCATAGTCGGGTAGCTTGCTCATGCTTGCACTCCTTCGGTAGCCATGCGTTCGGCCTTGAGTTTTTCGTATCCGGCGCTGAGGATTTCAACGGGGACTTTTTTCTCAACTTCCTTCCAAGAATTCGTCGTGAATAGGGACTCGATCATTTTGAGCTTTGCGGTTCTGTCTTCCTTGGTTTGCCCTGGAAAGCGAAGCGTGATTTCGGACTCGATCTTCTCCAGCAGAATGTCTCGGTTAAGCATCCGCTGTTCTCCGCTGCGGTCGCTTTGGATCAGGCCCGTCGAATCCCGCCCGGTTTCAATCCCGCGATGTTCGCCACCCAGATTCAAGTTTTCGACATGGGGCAAGAAGGTTTTGAAGGTGGGATTGTCAAAGATTTGACCGTCCATCTCATCGAAGCGGTCTTTCTTGATGAGGAGCCGCCGGACGAGCTTCCCGCCGAAGTTGGGCGAAAGCTGCACGGAAGTCATCTCGGTCAGCAAGGACGGCTCATGGCCCAACTCGTTTTCCGTCTTCATTTTGGTCCCGGTCTTCTTGGTTTCTTTCGACCCGTCCTCCTCGTCAATGATGTCTTCATAGATCGGTGAGGACCGTCCGCATACGATGATGTGGAGCCTGCTGTTAAGGAAGCGCTCCGTGAAATCTCTCCAAATGTGCTTGATTGGAGCGCTGTGTTTGATCCAGTTGATCCGCTTGAGGTCATTGGCCTTCATGAACGCCTCTTGGAGCTCGATCCAGAAATGCGAGATGCTGTCAATGATGAAGACGGAGAATTCTTTTTCGGCTTCATCTGTCAACTTGAGAAGATCCTCGAAGACCCTGGACTTTTTCACCATGAGTTTGATTCCGGCCTTCTTGAACATCTTCTGGACATAATCCGATCCCGTTTCCGTGTCAGCAAACCCAACGGGTTTGGTTGACTTGATAAACTCATGAAGGCCGATTGCCACAAGAGAAGCGGTGAATGTTTTCCCGCTCCCCGCTTCACCATAAATCCCGAGTTTTAGATAGGCCGCCTCGGGTTTGGCCTCTTGAAATAACAATCTTTCTCCCTTATCATTCGGATTTAACCGCCCCGGACGGTGCGTTGTCCTGGGGTTCGGTATTCCGAATGCGAAGTTCTCTTGCTTCATCGAAACTGGATACGATATTTTCTAATTCATCGATTCTCTTTTTTGCTCCTTCAAGTTCATCGGCGGCTTCTGCATAGCATTTCCAGCACACGATGGCATCCCCTTCATCCATACCTTTTCCACACGAATCGCAATCAACCGCAAGTTTTAGGCTCATCTCCCCTGCTCCTGGTCCCTCAGCCGATCCTCATCGGGCTCGACTTGCGGTTCCCTTATCATTAGCTCGATAGCCTCTTCCCGTGCTTCCGCGGCATCCTCGCGTTGCCCCTCTGTCTTTTCGCGTTCTATCTGTATCTTATCGATGCCCCACCATGCGTCCTTGCACTCGTCATCGCAGAAGCTGTCCGCGTCGGCAATGACGGCCCCGCAATTCGGGCATTCGTTGGGCGCATCGGCTTCAAGCTGGGCCAACTTCTCCGGGGTAAAAACCTTCGCGCAGATATCCCGGAATTTCTGCCACTGGATAATCGCCTTATCGAGGGTGGCTTGAAGATCGCTTAGTGTTATGGGTTTCGCCTCGCTCATGCTCCTCTCCTTTCTTCGTAGGCGCTGGGGCGACCAACCTGGCCGCCCTCCAGCGCGTCTCCTTGTTTTGCCTTCAGACATTCGGGGCTATCGACCACCTCCTTTTTCTTGACCCCCGTGGTTTGACCCGTCCTCCTAGACTTTCCTCGGCCCATTGCGTGTTTCTTGATAGCGGATTGGAGAAAATGGGCATCTAGGCCGAGGTCGGCAAGCTCTTTCGCTATGTCCGGATGCTTGGCGAGCGCTATTTTCATACTCTTGGCCGTAGATGCCGCAGAATATCCCGTCCGATATGGCCAAAGCGGGCAATCGGTAAGGTGGCAGAGGATGACTTCCGGGTAGGTTCCCCCGGCGCATTCCCGGCAGTAGGCCTTGATCGCCGTTCGCTTGCTCATCTTATCCTCCTGCGTGCTTGACAAATCATGCTAATTAGCCTATATTGTCGGTTGATTGTTTCTGTAGATATTCATTCAATCTATCCCTTGCCATTAAAGAAGGAACGTTTTGACCATGAATCCATCGGAATAACGTCCGACTAGAAATGCCGATGTCCCTTGACATTCTTTCAAAGGATAATTCCTGACTATCCTTGATTTCCTGCAATCTTTTGATCTGATCCATCGTTAACCTCCATGTCAATATAGGCCAAGTCAAGACAGTTGTCAAGGTTTTTGGCAAAATATATCAAAATAAATTTCATTCTAAAATTGGAATTTGGCACGAATTGTGCAAAGGGGGGTTAATTTCTTGGAGGGATTAATGATTTAGTCCTCGCATTTCCTGTAATGCCTGGAGATATTTCGTCCAATAATCTCGGTCTCCATAGGTTGTCTTTACATGACAAGAAATACAAAGGGTGATTAAATTTACATGATCGGAATTATGTTTATCATAATCAATATGATGAACGGGATGGTGGTTTCCGTTCTCGGGAAGATAACATCGAGGCATTTGACATAAAAAATCATCACGTTTGCGAATGTAATATTTAAGATTCTCGGAAAATTCCTGACTATATGGTTCTCGACTCGTTCCTCCGCGCCAGTTATGATTATTTGACCCAGATATTTTTTGTTTAACATCCGGGTTCAGCGTCATGCCCGTGTGCGCCAGGCTCATTTTTCTGCACGTTTCCTGATTCAGCCGGATTCCTTTTCGTATTATGCTGAGATGGTGTCGAGCATCGAGACTTAGTTGCCTTCCCGTTAATGCTTGACGAATTTTCTCTCGACGCGATAATTCCAGGGGAATGCCCTTGCGTTGCATATTAGCAAGACGAATTTTCTCTCTATGTTCGGGGTTTTTAGGAATCCCGACAAGTGCCAGGCTTATGTTTTTTTTATGTTCGGCCTGCAATGGAACGCCTTTACGCAACCGATGCCACCGACGTATTCGCTCATGAGATTCCGGACGATTCAGCATCTCTTTAATAGCACAGGCTTGACAGCGTTCCGATGATCGTCCATGCTTCATGTTCAGGCAATCTAGACATAGATGGGTTCCTAGGCCAGCCTGACGAAATGTGGATTGCATAGAATTATTGTTTCTGTTCATTGTTTACGAATATTGTATCATTTTATTGCGTTATTATCAAGATGTTTTTGGAATGCCCTTCCATATCAGGGGAGGCCGTGTTCATTTCGTATCATTTTATATCAAAGTATTCAATGTTCTACAATAAAATGATGGCAAATTTGAGGACAAAAAAAGGCCCGCAGATCGCGTCTGCGAGCCTTTGTGTCGAATAACGTAGTCCGGGCAGGGGTTATCGATAATAATGCGGCCACGGGCTCCGTAGGCCCATGAGCGGGCCTAGTAATTAGACGCGGTGCAATTCGCGTGCATTATGGATGCTTGCCGTAGTTTTTCGGCCATGCCCCAAATTTTATACGATATGCCCCACTTATTGCCTTGATCGTCGCAATGTGACAGCCCAGAACGGGACCGTGCGGAATGTGCTCAAAGGAAACGTTGGGATGTAGTCCGAGCGTATATGTCGCCATCTTTCCCCATGTCACAGCAGAGGGACGATACCGCTTCTGAATATCGAAATCACACTTGCTGTCGCCGTTATAAACACTGTCGTCACTCACGAGTAGTCGGACGACGGGCTTATTTGTATAAATGGCCTGGTCAAGATTCTGGCCGTATGGACGCTTCACGTCCTTCGGGACACATGGACCACCGCATCCGTGGACGGGCCGGACGACTGCCATTTTAGCGGCGAGTCCAAACGTATCCCCGAATATCCCCTGAACCAAATCCTGTACGGTACGATTGTTATCATCGCGAGCATAGGCGTGGTTGCCCAAATACTTATAGGCTCCCATATCCGGGCCATAGAACATCCGCTTGAAGTCGAGTTTTTTTAGCTTAATGACAGGAACGATAACACGCTTTGTAAAATCTGGAATGGCGGCGCGAATCGTTTCGTTGCCCCACGATACCAGCCAGTCATAATTTTTGAACTCGGTCAGGCATCGGAGAATCCACGCCTTCGAGTATTTATCGGCGGCAGGTTCCCAGAATCGCTGAACACCCTGCACGTTGACGGCCCACGGAGACCACTGGGCGATAAGTCCATGAAACTGACAATTCTCAAACAGGTCGCACACAACCGACATATTGACGGCGTTGAATATCTCGATCACTTTCCGCATAATTGGAAAGTAATAGGCGTTAAACGCCGAAAGGTCCCATTTGTCTTTTGCGGTGTTTAGGACATACGGTTGAAACTGGGATTTCTTTCCGTATTTGTGCGTCCCCCAGACTCCCCACGGAAAGACGCGGACGAAATTCGCGCCCGCGTTCGCTATGGCACGAGCTTCCGTAGCCAGCCCGACTTCGTTCAGTTTGAAATTCTTGCCGTCAAATGAACCGTAATTCGTCAATTCCATTGGGACAAAACGGCCCCAGCCGATGCCGCACTTATCGTCAGAGAACATGATGGCTCCTACTTTTCATGTATCACCTTCCAGTCCCCGCCAGCCTTGGCACTAAGGGTAACCTCCGTCCAGGAGCCACCCACTTTTGCCGAAACCTTAGATATGGCCGTCCAGGCACCACCCACCTTCGCCTTTAGGTTCCGAATCTTTGCCGATATCTTTTCCGCCTCAGATCGAAGCCTAAGATTCTTGGCCGTATCTCCCTTATCGGTTAAGGACCGGAGGTAAAGATTCTTGTCTGCTGGCATATTAAACCGCCGTTACCGTCCTGTCCGTCACGTCCATCACGGGTGTTGCCCCGCCCTTGAAAGCCACGACGAAATATGTTGAACCAGGAAAGACGGTAAAGGAATACGCCCCGGTAACGGCATTGCTTTCCACGTAGGCTATGTATGTCGCAGTATCATTCCCATTGTCTCTAAATAAATAGACATCGCATGAACCGAGCGCAACGCCAGAATTGTCCTTGGTTATCCCGGCGACTGTCACGGATTCTCCCCCCGCTTCTGGGATGATGCGCCCGTGACCCAGGTCATTAGACCAGTTAAAACAAGTAGTTATCACTCCGGCAAAACTGAATATGGGTTGGCCGAGCGAACTATCTATCCTGGTCGGATCAAGGTGAGAAATGTTCTGCGTGGCCCCGTAGCCAAGCGTGATGATGGCTTTGGTAGCACCATCGGCAGAAGTATATGTGTATCTAAGGGTTTGGGTCGTTGCATGAGTGGCGGTAATCGCAGTAGTAATTGTATAGGTAACAGCCTCTTCAAAAGTAAATATTTTCGTAGACGTAGCAAGGGTGGTATGGGTCAACGTCCCCACCGTGAACCCCGCAGTCCCGGCGAAAGTAGTGGCGGCATTTGGCAATGTCAATGTTCCCGTGACCGTCAATAGAGAATTAATGGTGAGCGTTAGAGCGGCAGTAAGAGAAATATTATTCCAACTTATCCCGTTGGTGTTGAGTGTACAGGAGGAGGCAATCGAAAGCGTAGAACTTGTTGTCGTAATGGTTCCCGATGAATAGGTAAGTGTTGGGGTTCCGCTTGCCGCATAAGCAATAGTTCCAGATACGATTGAGGTTCCCGCAAAAGTCACGTTATTTGAAACAACGCTTCCGCCCGTCCATGTTCCCCCGGTCAAAACTATTGTCGCTGTCCCGGTCAAAGCACCGGCTGTCGTAAGTCCACCCGTATTCCAATTAAAAGCCCCGTCAATGACGGTGGCCTGAGTAATGGTCGTTAATCCCGAAATCGTGACATCGTGCACAATCGTAACGGTCTGTGTCATGGTAATTTCACAGGTAGCGGCATAAATGTGGAAGTTTCCAGAAAATGTCGTACTTGTCCCACAACCAAGATATAGATTGCCTGAAGTCGTTAGATCATCCGCCAATGTAACGGTAGTAATGGCGGCGCTGGCAACTCCGATATTCTGCGGGATTGTTAATCCGTTTGTAGTCCACGTCCCGGTAGCATACATGAGTAATTGATTCGTTGTGGCCCCGGCAAAGTGCGTACCTGCACCCAATGTGATGTTTCCAGATACTCTTAATTCTTGGTTAAATGTCAGTGTGCCGGTATATGCCGATGTGGTAAGAGTCTTGCACACTTTTATAGTAGAACTAAGGGTACAATCTGGACTCCCGACATCAAAAAATACATCCTCTGCCGCCGTCGGTACTGCTTGACCCCCCGCCCCCCCCTCGGTCAAAGACCAGTTGCCAACAGTGCTCCAGAGAAGATTGACGCCACCATTCACAAAATGTCTTTCAGCCATATTAGTATTCCAACCAGATATCCCCATTACTACCGCCCGATGCGGCGGAATCGGAGATCGTAATATTGATCGGCGGCACAGCTGTCCATCCCCCACTTTCATAGGTCAGAACATCGCCCACGATAGGTTCGCCCGATAAGAAAAAGACATCGGTATGGCTTTCCAAATCATGCGGCCCTGCGGCGGGGAGTTTTTGCGCTAACCACTCCCCTGCTCCCGCGTCCCACGTGAGAACATCCTGATCATCCGGTGCGGCTGTATTTACGTCCGTATGGTTGACGCTAAGGATATCGTGTCCGGCGACAGAAGAGGCCGAAAACTCAAGTCCATTTTCGGCACCATTCACGACGACGAACTCTGCCGCATGACCCGCATAATCGACCTCGGTAACGTCGGTCAGATCGAGAAATGCCGCCGCTCCACCGGCCGGAGGCATCGATGTCCAACCGCCACTTTCATAAGTTAAGACATCACCTATGTCTGGTTCGCCGGACGGGAAGGTAACATCGGCAAGATCGGCAAGTTCCGCATCATCAGAGACAACGCCAGCGGTCGCCACCAAGATTCCGGAAAACGCCGTCAGCGTCACCCCCCCAAATTCCGGCGATCCATCGCTATCAACATTCTGGCCCCAATCGAGGATACCGCCAACATCTGCATATAAATGCGTTTTTACCGTATTTACCGTCGGGGGTAAGACCAGATTATAACTTAATGTCACGTCGGTCGGAGCCTCGATGCCGACATATTCTCCGGCAAGGTCCGCACTCTCATAGAGTCTTATGGAATCAAGAAATCTCGCCTTGGGATATATGTCAATAAACGATCCGTCCACGTGAACGACAATCAAGTCACCATGAATAACCTTGTCCGTATATTCTTTGAAGATGATAGAACCATAAATGCTCAAAGGGTCATTTCCAGCCGCGACAGAGCAATCGTAATAAGCCTGGAAAGTGTTTGTGGCGATATCATACTTGATATGATAACCCGCAAAAGGCGCACCATCATTTACGCCAACATACCAATGCGTTCCATTGAGCGTGATAGATGCAGGACTTCCCGGCGATCCGGTTCGGTTGGGCATATTGACCTTGGCAACGAAAGAAAGATCGGAACAATTAAAAATCTGAACCCTGTGATTACCATAGTCGCCAACGTATAGATAAGTGCCGTTCGTTGCTATGCCACTCATGGAAATGCCAAATTCCCCGTCGTCGGTACCGGATGAGCCGACTTGATCAACATACACTCCAGCCAGGGTATGCTTTTTCACCCTGTAATTACCGGTATCACAGATATAAAGCCACGTTCCATCCGTAGTCAATGAACGAGGTACGCTGAAATTATTGTCTCCTGTACCATTGGAACCAAAGGCGGATTGGAATAACATTGTCGCGGCATCAAACTTTCTGATGGTTCCGGTATATGCCCCCGTTCCGCAAGAAACATATATAAATCCATTCCAGTAAGCACATCCCCAGGGTAGGCTTAGATTGTCGATGGTATGCGAGACAAATGTTCCGCTTGCCGCCAGAAACTTTTGTACCCGGTCATTTTGCCCATCGACAGCATAAAGATACATCCCGTCATAGGCAATTTGTCTACCGTGATCGAATTGGCCATCGCCAGAACCAAAACCCCCAACGATATAAATATCATCCGTTACAAAATCTTCCAATTCCACGCCGACAATCCCATTGTTGGCTTCATGCGTATAATAAAGGATATCGCCAAAAAACAAATCACCCGTTGGACCCGTGCCCAGTGCAGTATTGTTGGCGAGCTTCCATTTATCGGCATCGCTATCGTCCAGTCCCCATGTCCATTTGACGACGGGTGTGGCTCCGACGGCGACCTGATAGATAGGGTCGACCACGGCATCCGTCAGGTTGCGGATCGTAACGATGGATATCCCATCGGTGAACACCGGACTATTCGCCAACCCCACCGCGTCGCTCACATGATAGGGAACATAACCATCGGTTAAGGCCGACAGTTTGGCCGTCACGAACGTCGGCGATGCTCCGGTGTGGATATCCTGCGGAAGTGATAGCGTATAGTCGGCGGCGTTGGCCGTCACCGTGACCTGGTTCGTCGTGCCCTTCAGCTCGGCAAACTCCAGCGCATCAACCGTACTATTGACCCGCACCGCGAAGTTCCCGGTCGCCGCGTATGACGACGGAACGTCGGCCAAATCAGTGAAGTTTGTCACCCCGATTTCTTCCGCCTCTATCTGGACGATGGTCGCCCCGTTAAGGGCCAACTGTAGCTTGCGCCGCAGAACTTCCACCTCGTTCTTTGTTGCGAATTTTTCCCCGATGCTCATGATTCTCTCAGTAGGTTTGATCGTCCTGGACAGCGACGATTTCCGTCGATGCCGTCCCCCGTTTCTTCGTAATCTTGGTGATCCTGAACAGGACGCCGCTCAGCGCCCCTCCCGCGTATGCCGCTCGCGTGCGCGTGATCTTCACTTTATCGCGCCCGGGGATGAGGTTTAGCCCATAGTCCCGAATCTCGAAGATAATCTCTAACGGCGGTGTCTCATACATGCCAAGACAGTCCGCCGCCAGCGTCGCCGCATTGGCCTCCGTCTTTAGGTACGTTTCGACCTCCAGCGTATCCTCCACGCCATAAACAAAACGGGCGACATCGGAATCGGCCTCGGTAACTTTGAATTCATTGTTCCCCGGATTTTCGTCATACTTCACCTTGACGATGGTTTTGACTGCCGAGAAGTCGTGCCGCATGGAGAACGAAAGGAAATGTTCATCGAAGAAATGCGGCCGCACTTCAACCGTGTCGGCCTCATAGACCGTCGGCGCATAGGTTCCATCATGGAGCGGAACGAACTTGAATAGGAGCGACGATTCCAGCTTCCCGACGATCTCGCCGAACGTCGTATCTCGGTCGATATAGGCCGCGATTGCCTGCGTTCGCTTGGCCTTGAAGTTCGCCAGTGCCGTCGCGTCCAGTAAGCCTGCGGTTGTTTTGCCAAGTCGCGTCACGACCAGGTCTTCTAGGAAATTGGCCCCGTCGATAATAGTGGCCCCCACGGCCGGGGGTGGAAGACCAATCGTTTTATTTGCGCCCTCGATATTACAAATCAGACTCGCTTCCTGATTTTGTAACGGGAAGTACATAACATATTTATGCCAAACATCGTTAGTATTGATGGCCTGAAGCATTGATTGTACACCAACCCGACTCTCGCCTGTCCCTACGGGAGCTCCGGCTTCAGATAAGATCGTAATGCGAAGATTTCCCGTCACGTTTCCATGCCGTTTTGTCCAGAGCGAGACACGGGTGAGATAATATGCATCCGCTCCCGTTATAAATGATTGCGCTAATCTGGTCCGGGCTGGGTCATCATTCAACCCGATGCCCAATGAGGTGGAATAACTGGTAGTGTTGACCTTCACCACTTCCTGATCGCCAAGGTTGGCCTTGCCAGATATTCGGTAATGCAAATCGCTCGCTGGAACCGAAGTCCACAATCCGCCCGCATTAATAGTAAAAAGATTGCCATCTGGATACCCTGCCCCTCCAGGGCGTTTGAAGGACACGTAATTTGATCCGCTAGGCCCATAGCTTCCATCTATGACGAAATAATAAAGCGTCAGGGCTTTCAGATACGGAGTCGAACTCAACGTGAATTCAGCGACGCCGGGGCCAACGCTATAATCCGAGCCTAGGACTAATGTTTTTTCAACATTCTTGATCGTATTAATGGCATGGATGGCGTGGCCGGCCAGTTTGTATTTGAAGATCGTCTCGTCGATGCAAATAGGGATAACGCCGTGAAGGTCGCCATAAGCAATGGGAATCGGCGCACCATCGGCCCGTACTTCAAGGTTCGGATAGGTCGTCGTATTATAACGAGTCTTGGGGAGCTTGATGTTCAGCATGGCCTATTCCTGGAATCGCCGGGGGTCTTCGATATCGAATTCGACAGACTCATCCCTCCACGTTATCCCGCCGGTATAGCCGTCAAAGAGTTTCACGTAATCCGCATAGGCATCGCCGTATTTGCCGAATCGGACAATGATCCGCTTGCCCTCATAGACGTAATTCGCAAGCCGTGCATCCCAATATCCGTCCCCATTGAGAGCTCGAACGCTCCCGAAACTCTGCGTGATACCGCCCGTTGAAAACTGCGTCGCCTCGAATGACAGATCGGCAATAGATGACGGATCGAGGAGGGGGCGATAGGGGTGCCAAATGGAATCCACGAAAAGATCAACCGGACGATCAGAGATGTTTTCCCAAAAGTAGGAGTTTATCAGGAACATATTGCTCCCGCTTCCACCCCCGCTCCCACTTCCGCTTCCACCCCCAGCGTCGGGAGGGTCTCCCGTCGATGTGTGGACGTAAAGATTCTCTCCGTCCCAATACCATGAGGATGGCGTGGCTTGGCAGGTCGCCAGGTCGGCCACGTCCGGCGCATACGTCACGAAGGCCCCGGTCGATTTTAGGCACTGCTTAACCCGCGAAGGCTTGCCCTCCGGATGTGTGACATAATAACAATTCGGATAAGAAGATCCGGCGCCGATCCATGCGACATCCTCAAGCCTCAATGCCACCTCAATTTCCACCAGCCAAACAAGGTCTTGGGTTATGGCATCCGGATTGAAGGTCATAATTCTTGCCTCAACCTAAGCGATGATTCCCAAAGGCAACCGTCGATAACTGCCGGGAATGGGATATGTTCCATAAACGAAACATAGATGGTGCTGGTGACCCTGGTAACGTCGTTTGTTGAATCCAGACACACCCAGAGCGGCGTATCGACTCCGCACTCCTCATCCATGTCGGCGAATTTTTCCCCGTCGGTCCCGACAATAGATATCGGTAAAGTGTAAGTCCAGAACCGCGGTCGCTTCACTGCCGTCGTCTGTCCACCTGCTGAATAACCAACCTCGGAATCGCTTGCTCTCACCTGCGTCGGGCGCGGTTGGTAGTGATACTTCGGTTGAAATACCGGCCCAAGATATACCCGGGAGGCAGAGAAATATCCGGGCCAAGTATCGATATCTGTTATCAGGATCCTCCACCACCGCTTAGTCCTATCTCCGACACTTCCGGGCAGGATAAAGACAATCCGCTTGGCCGTCACCATCTCCGCCGTTATCGGTATGGCTTGCGTATATGTGGTAGCCCCAACCCCGGGATCTGTAGCATGACCACCGAGAATTACGGTTGTCCCCGATCCGGCCTGGAGGTTCATGTTTTCCAGTACGAATCCCTGAATTTCCTTTGCACCCCCAAGATCGGCTTTTATCCATACGCCGGAAGTGTCCGGTACCCCGCTTCGCCAGTCCCATGTAGCCCAACGGTTCTGAAGATTTTCGACCGGATACTCCAATTCCTCAGAACTCGCCGTAACCACTGCATCGTCAAACCAATTCTGCCAGAAGAACTGAAGTTTCTTGGCGGCCATCACGCACCCCCTACCGCGCCCGTGGGCACGCGTAGTCCGTTATGATTGAATACATTCTGGAGGATCGGAACAACCCGACGCCGCACGACACTTTCCACATCTGCGCCATCCAAGGCCCG
>Ga0315284_10000681_pt1 | contig 46394 bp, 62 predicted proteins | sample YL17G09_16_MG_FD_203696 | JGI IMG/M metagenome (GOLD analysis project Ga0315284, IMG submission 203696) | Sediment microbial communities from Yellowstone Lake, YNP, Wyoming, USA - YL17G09_16 | ecosystem: Environmental > Aquatic > Freshwater > Lake > Sediment | place: USA: Wyoming | collected...
GCCCTTCATGGGGCCATCGTTACTCTCGTATAAAGAGCCCAAAGAGCTCAAAAATCCTCAAATAGTTGAGCCTGAACAGAGAACCCACTGCTGGGAGTGCGGTGGGAAACTGAATATCCGCGGAGTCTGCGTGGTATGCGGTGAGGACAATAACGACTAAAAAGGAGAAAAAATGAAAGTCAAACTGACGCACATGGCAGTAGACGCATCTATTTACGAGACCGTGGCGGCGTACGCCCGGGCCCTCGGTTACAGGCCCCGGGTGTTCTTTGAGAAGGCCGCACTCTACGCCAAAAATCACCAGCTCAACAAGGAATGGCAGGAAATTTTTAACCTGACCGCCGAGGCGTCCCCCCGCACCCACGACCTGGCGAAGGACTGCGCCCGTCAGGCTGCGAAGGCTGAGAAGATGCCTCCGGACCCCGTGTCAATAGAGCCTGAGATCGATCTCGCTCAGCTCCCCGAGGAGCCCACGGTCAATGACATTTTGGATCTATAACGAGGAGGCGTAACATGAGCTTTCAAATGCGCGAAGAGATCCAGGAGCTCTATAAAAAAGAGCTACGATCATACACACAGGCGGAGCGCGACGAGTACTTACACGCCCTCAAAATTTTCACGAGGAACAGAATATGGAACACGCAGACAATCGAGGAGTTGAAGTGGATAGCCGCACAGACTGTGAAGATTTCGTTAGAAGCTGTGCCTGGTGTGGCGCAATCTGGACCGGTACTGGTTGGGGACGTGGACATATCCGAAGCGGTGCTAAAGTAACGCACGGTATATGCCCTACCTGCAGGGCAGATCCAAAACTCATGGCAGATTGAGGTTGACAATCTTAATATTGTCCGTCTATATTAGTGCATGGCTGAAACTCACCGTGGACCTGGCAGGCCCCCTTTCACTGACGAGGGGTACCACTCCAGGATATCAATAAGACTCCCCTCCTCAGACATAGCCGTCCTCAACGTGCTCACCCACTCGGTGAGCACGTTTATACGTGAATCCATTTCAGAACGACTGGAGAAAATCAAACATGACTCTCATGCTAAGCGTGCTGCTGCTCCTGGCGGCAGTTAACTCAGTCGCCCTGGGGTTCGTACTGAAGAGGCTCTATCGTAGAGAGTCGACTACGGTGACTCAGACTATTGGCACTGACGTACAATCTAAAGTCATTTATCTGGACGCCCGGCACGAAAAAAACATAGACTTTGACGAGGAAGTATGAGATTAATTCTTGACCCGGGCTCAAGTCACGGGAACGATTGGGCTAAATTTCAAGAGCTGGTTAAGCTGTGCGAAGAGTGTCACGCCGAACTGAAATTCCAGCTATTCGAGCAATCCCCAGGAAATCTACCATGCAACCGTAATTTTTTTGCACTCGCTGTGGAGCTTGGACGGGCTAAAGGGGTGTCCGTGTTCGCTTCTGTGTGGGACAGAAATGCGGTAGACATCCTCGAGCAGTTAAAATGCAAAACTATTAAGATTGCCTACGGTCAACGCCACAATGCGGATTTAGTTAACTATGCTGTACGCTCTAAACGCGAGATAATAGTTTCGTACGACTGGATGGACACTCCTCGTAGAGACGTGACTCCAATTTTCTGCATTCCAGAATACCCCGTGCACTACTTAATAGATTTCAACGAAGTGTTCAAACGGTTCACTGGGTTTAGCGATCATTCGCTTGGTATCTCACAGACTATAAAGGCAATTCAAATGGGAGCTCAGATAATCGAGAAGCACATCGTGCCCGAGAACCCTTTCATTTGCCCTGATGCGAAATTCGCGCTATCACCTTCACAGGCTAGGAAGTTATATGAGCATATTAGTTCTGGGGGCCAAGGGGCGAGCAGGATCCCGCTGGTGCAGTATCCTCAGCAGGCTGGGCCAGAAAATCAAACGAGCGGACCTGGAGTGGGAGCAGACGCTGGACACACGGGGAGTGGACCGCGTCGTGTTGGCGACCCCCACCTCGACTCACTATAGATATATAAAGTTTTTCGCAGCCAAGAATATCCCGATACTCTGCGAGAAACCCGCGTGCACTGCGAGTAATGAAATACTCCAGCTCCAAAAGACCGTAAAAGTTGACTTTAGAGTGGTCTGCAACTGGTCATACGTTTTACCTGATAGACTGCTCCCTGAGAAGAACGAGATCATATACAGAAATCAAACGTCCGGTAATGACGGTCTCGCGTGGGACTGTATACAGCTGATTTATCTGTCGGATGATTACAAGTGCGACCTGGGTGTGGGAGTCCCTTGGGATATCACCATCAACGGTGTGACGATCACTCCGAAAATGATTGAGGACTCGTACACTAAAATGATGGCTGACTGGCTGCGACACCCGGAGAGACTCTGGAGTATGGAGGACGCGGTGAGACAGATAATCAAGTGCGAAGGGTTTATCAAACTCAAATCTCAGGAGTGACTATGGGATTCATACAAAAAGGAGCGGTAGTTAGACTAAATTCTGGTGGGATTGATATGACTGTAGAGAAAGTGGGAGCCACGCCGGACTCTATGTTATCTAGTACTGTAGTAGGAGTGGATGTGCGTACTGTGTGGATGAACAAAAACAATGACGTATGCCGTGGAAAATTTGATATAGACGAAATAACAATTGTAAAGGAGTGACTATGCTCGTCTGTTTAATACAAGCCCGCTCCACGTCCACCAGATTCCCGGGTAAATGTTTTGCTACCGTACACGACGGTATGAACTCTCTGGACATGATTTACAGAGTAGTCTCCCCTGTGGTGCCCACGTGGTTCATTGTACCCGAGGACGACCGCGACATCATCGAGCACCTCGACAAAGTAAAAAATTACACGTACATGACAGGGCCGTTCGAGCCGCTCAAACGCTATATAAAATGCGCCACTGCTCTCAGAGCCACGCATATTATCAGGCTCACAGCGGACTGCCCGTTTCTGGACGTGGCTGAGTTTCACTTCATGGTGGGCATGCTACAGACCTACAAAGCTGATTTCGTTTCGAACGCGAATCCTGAGAAGCGTCACAGCGTCGACGGTTCCGATGTAGAAATAATGAGTATGCGCTGCCTGCAGTGGCTGGATACGTACGCTCAGCCGCCCGATAGAGAGCACGTCACAGCTCACGCTTACAAGAACCCAAAGTACATGGAGAAAGAGAAACTCACCACGGTGTACTACCAGCCCCTGATTAACTATAATAAATTGATCAAGACTTCTATCGATACCAAGGAAGATCTGGATAGATTGACGGCAGCATGTGTATAGATAGGCAAAACCCCACAGGGGACTACTACAAAAACCGTGACTTTCTGATACAGCAAGAGAAGGACATGTTCGCTCGCTGTGCGGGAGACCGCGGTGTGTACCTGAACCTCGGCTGTGGGTCACGACTGCTGCAGAACTTCATAAACGTAGATAGATATCATGACGCCCCTGGTGTACTCAGGAACGACATCACCGAACTCCCGAACATTGTTAATGGCTCTGCTGATCTGATTTTCTCAGCGCACTCTCTGGAGCACGTGAGACACAGGCTCACTGTTAAAACTCTGAGACGCTGGAGTGACGTGCTGCGTATCGGAGGGGAACTGTGGTTGAGTATGCCGGACCTCGATCTATGCTGCCAGGCACTCCTCGCCAATAAACATGATTACAATCTACGTAAATGGCTTAAACGTACGATCTATGGTTATCAGGCTCCAATGGGTTTACCTGACGATACTGAGATTGACGATCCCGGGCAGTACCATCTGGCTGGGTACTCAGCAGACGAAATGGAAATCATGCTCATCAACGTAGGCATAGAGATTCATTGGAAATACGTATATGACGGCTATGGATCTCCTTCTTTCTTTATCCTGGGGTTAAAACATGGTATATCCGGCAACTAATCCGTACTGGCAGAATAAGGCTGAGATGGTGCTCCTCGATAACTGCTGCACTATGAGTAAACGCGTGCAGTCGTATGTAGAGGGCGTGTACTCTCCTCTGGTCAAAGAGGGAAGAGGTAAGAATTTGATAATGGTGGATGAGGAGAGGAAATTCGACACAGTGTCTGGACTCGGGAGCAACTTATGGGACTGCACCAATAACTTTTCTCTCGAATGTGTAGAGATGGTGGAGCTGGCTGAGCTCATCCTCACCCGTATCCCCTATCACCACAAGCTCAAGTTTACTAAGACGGGGAGCGCAGCGTGTGAGGCTGCAGTACGCTACGCTCGTGCATATACTAAAAGAGAACGTATCGCTTATACGGGATATCACGGTACTTCTAACGTCTTCGTAAACTGCACTCCACCCGCCCTCGGTACTGTGTACGAGAAGAGCCAGAAATTTGATACGATGGAAGAACTTATAGCGTTCGTGGAGTGCAAGCCCGGATTAGCGTGCGTCATAGTAGAACCTTTAGAGTTAGACCCTGTAGGCATGGAGGACCGGTTAAAGAGACTCCAGGCTGCGTGTAGAGCTGATGGGTGCCTCATGGTGTTCGATGAGATTATCACGGGCTGGAGGTTCTTGAATTTCACTGTAGCGAACCGCTGCGGTATATACCCGGATATCTCGGTGCTCGGTAAAGCGCTCGGTGGGGGCTACGCGCTGGGGATCGTAGCTCTCACTAATTGCATAGCTGAGGGCTCCAAAGGGGTATTTATTTCGAATACTCACAACGGTGAGCAGTGCGCACTCAGAGCTGCTATAGACATAGTAAAGAAAACTACCGACGAGCACATTTACCGTATGTTTGTGAAGTCCCGTGTCTTTCAGGAGCACGTAAACGCTATCAAGCCGGAGTGGTTCCAGTTAAAAGGGTACCCGGCACGGTACGTGTGGGAGTGCTCCTCAGATGACATGAAGGCTTTAATCTGGCAGCAGATGTATATCAAAGGCACTCTCTGTGGCACGGCCCTATTTCCGAAACTCTCATGGGACACAGCAGACTATGCACTCATTGAGCGAGATTTACGAAACAGTATTGAAGAGATTGAGAAAGGAGCGACACTCCATGGCATCAAGCCAAGACCCTTCTTCCTCCGAACCTGATTGGGCAGGTATTCTTGCAGCCTCTATCGAAAAGCCTAAAGAAAATGAAGCGACGTATAATCCAAACGATGCTCCCGGTATCGTGCCTTTCGTGGATCGCGGTACTGATGGACCTCAACTCGCGGAGTACTGATGTCTAAGTATTTCATCACTGGATCGGGAACTCTCGCTACTGAGCTCATAGCTCAGCTATATGATACAGCAGAGCGCATAGTAATCTATTCGAGAGACGAGGGCAAACATGCTCTATTAAAAGAGCGTTTCCCTGAGGGACCCCCAAGCGCTATGCGTTATAGGATAGGTGACATACGCGACCACGAGCGTATGGTCATAGCTATGAAAGACTGCGACACAGTAATACACACCGCGGCGATGAAAAGAATCGAGGTCTGCGACACAGAGATTTACGAGTGCATGAAAACTAATATCATAGGCTCGTACAACGTGGTGAGAGCATGCGCTGAGGTTGGTATAAAGAAAGCCATGTTCATCTCTACTGATAAAGCGGCTGGCGGAGCGGTAGGGGCCTACGGGATCTCTAAGCGTTTCGCTGAGGAGTTGTTCGTACAGTCCAATAACTACAGCGAGACTGCGTACGCTGCGTGTCGGTACGGTAACATCAGGGGCTCCCGGGGATCTGTACACGGTTACTGGGAGCGACTAGCTGCTGAGGGTAAACCGTTGACCGTGACTCACCCTGATATGACTCGGTGGTTCTGGGATATAAAAGACGCAGCTCGGTTCGTACTGGATAGACTGGTACACATGGAGCGTGGGGTGACGTACGTACCTAAAATGCCCTCCTATAAAATGATGGACGTGGCACGTGAGTATTCTCAAGATATCGTAATCACAGGGCTACGCTGCGGGGAGAAACTGCACGAGTGCATGATAGACGAGAACGAGTCTACACAGACCTACGAGACCGCGGACTACTATGCCATATACCCATACTCGCACCTGTGGGGTACTGTCAAACCAGACGGTGTGAGAGTGCCTGCAGGATTCACACTAAAATCCTGCAACCACATAATATCTGATCTGTTTCTGAAAAATGAGGGACTAGCGCCATGATAAAACTCAGAGAGGTCACGTCAGCAGATTACAGATTTCTATACAGTCTCTTGGCTCAGAGAGATTCTACCATAAACATCTCTCATAAACGGATGCCTACCTATGAGCAGCACGTGCAGTATCTCTCACGTAGCCCGTATTTGTGGCACCGTATAATCACATTGAGTGATCTGCCGATTGGGATGTGCTACCGGACTATAGAGGGTTATGTGGGTATATTTTTGGATAGGACGTTTCAGGGATTCGGATACGGACCTACAGTTTTACAAATGATAATAGCAGAGCATCCTCGCTCACGTCTAATTGCAAATGTAAACCCATCCAACCGACGCTCTATGAGGATGTTTCGCAAAGCGGGCTTTAAATTCATTCAGATGACTTACGCTTTAGAGCCTCTTTGCGATAATACTGAGGGTCTTCCTTCAGATGCTCCCCAGCCACCATCTTAAAGAAACCTTTTTCGTTCACGCGGCCAGCTTTCACGGCTTTATAGGCAGGGTCGTGCTCTTTAGTCTCCTGAGACGCCCCATACTGTAGCTGATTCATTTACGGCCTAATCTTGCTGAGGGTACGGGCCAGCGCTGCACGCCTGCGCGTGGTAGCAGAGAACTTATCAGGGTGTGATTTTACGGAGCTCGCGAGCTCAGCAGTGCTCTCACCGTGACGTTTCGCTGTAGCTGTAAAACTACCAGGTTTTTTGATGGCACCCGCTATCCAATTCGCCATAGTCAACCTCCCATTTTCTGCATGGTACGTGATAATGCTGACATACGATTTTTCTTTTTAGACTGCCCGCTTTCGGATAGCGCGATCGCAATCGCTTGTTTCCTGTTTGTCACCACAGGCCCCGACTTAGTACTGCTATGCATGTTACCGGCCTTGAAATCACCCATACGTTTTGACATTATCTCACTCGTAGACATTCCTGGATACGGCATATAGACTCCTAGTCTGTCATGTATGTGATCTGCATCGCGTAGTTGATGGATTTCTGAGCGCTGGCCGTCCAGCCACTCACTGAGTAATCAGCGGACGCATAGATGTACGCGTATATCCTACTCGCTGTGATAGCGAGAGCTCCAGCGCTCGATGCCCCCGAGTTATCAAAATGATGTGCTGGGTATGGATAAAACGGCATGTCAGATCCTGCCACGTTTCTGGGCGCTATCCCTGCTGGGAAATCTGTAGTAGGCAGTGAGAACGTGGCCGCCGTAGATACGCCGTAAAACTGAGGCATATATAGCGTGCACTGTTTGCCGACTTTAACATATTGACAGGTGATAGTAGTAGCGGTTCCTATTCCTTGCCAGTTCGTATCGAATGATCCTGTCTGATATCTATCCAGAGCAGCATTACCGGTGGCTGCGGTCTGGAATGTTATAGAGTTCGCTGCTATAGCACCATTCACGGTAAATGCCTGAGACGGAGCTGATGTCAGTACTCCCACTCTATTAGCACTCACGTCCACGAACAGAGTATCGTTTACCGTGTCACCGTGGACGCTGAAATCTGACGTGCCGTCTGCGGTCTGATTAAACTGTGTCACACCCGCATAGAAATTGGTGGGTGAGTTGAATATGTTTATAGACCCAGCGGAGTACCCCTCGATATTTATGGCATTGAGACCATAAATATGCATAGCAGTTGACGTACCAGAAATGAAATGGTTCGCGTTGCTATCGAATATCAGTTTTGCACCTGAGTACAGTGCTACTGAGCCATACGCGAACACGTTACGAGAGAAATACGCGTCTCTATAGCGCTGTGAGGCGTTAGTACCAATGTCATAGGACGCATCCGACTCAGGAGTGTGCCCTCTCGTGGTGATAGTACCACCGAGACGGATGATACCACTACCACCGCTCGCTATGATATTGAGTTCACCTAGTGCTGGGTTATAAATACTATTATTAGCATCATAAAAATTGATGCTACCCCCGATAGAGTTCATTACGACACCGCTGTCTATAGTGGCACTCTGTAACCACGCATGATGGTATTTATGAGTGGAATCTCCTACGACATAGCTATTGTTTAGCGCAGGATAGATATCGTGTGTCACGAGGTTTGAGTTCACACTGAGATAGCCGTTAAACGTAGCCGTGTCCGCGACGGTCATAGTGCCTGCGACGTACATGTTACCTGACATCGTAGCGGTACCGGCTACTCCAAATGCTCCGCCTATGTATCCCGAGCCTGCTGCACTCAATGCCCCGCTCACTACGAAAGAGCCTGCCACCTGAGCAGGAGCGTTTACACGTACCTGGGTGACTGCGTGCAGATCCAGGTAATTCGCCTGGTCTGAGTTTACGTAGTTTCCTACAGCTCGGAACGCTACATGCCCCGCAGCGCTCACGAGAGCAGTCTCTACGGAGAGCTGGTTCATCCATACGTTGTTCCACGCTCCAGCTGCAGAGCCGAGATCGTAGGTGTCTGCGACAGATGGCAGGATAGTCTTGGACGTGAGAGCGTTGGAGAGTGTGAGTGTACCCTGGACGGTCGCGTCGTTCACGCGAATATCCTTGGTACCGTCAGAGACGCCGTTTACTACGTCCAGGAAGTTCTGGTTGACGGCGGTCGCGTACGCTGTGCTGGACTCTACGAATGTGTTGGTGCATACCGGATAACCCATTTGTCAACTCCTTTTAGAAACGTGCTTTCGGTGCGTAGCGACCTACTGCCTGGTTGTAGTAGTTTCGGACTACCGTATTCGTCCACACTGCTGTGTCCACTATAGTCTCGTCAATGAAACCGTTAAAACAATTGCTGAACGCTGCTACATTAAATCCTATAGAGAACTGGTCTGGAGTGGTGCCCGAGCCATTACCTGCTGCCGCCGCGGACCCTATATAGCACCCGTTTATGTAGCCTACTACGTTCGTTCCGTCATAGGTCATGATCAGATTGGTCCATACCGTAGTAGGTATTGTGTAAAGGATTTCTGGACCCTGAGATGCTACATTATTTCTGTTTCTCAAGAACCACAGGTAATTGCTGGTGCCGGATGCTCTGTAGTAAAGTTTGTACTCCACATCATTTGCATCATTACCTTTATACAGTATCGTATTATATGCTCCTGCAGTAGGAGCTGTCAACGGTTTCACCCAGGTAGATAGAGTAACATTTCCATTAGTTATTCCTAAAGTATTTGCTATAGACATGTACTGAGACGAGTTCCTGTACAGGGCTACGCTATTACCAAATATCCCAGCCGGGTAGGTAGGCGTACCGTAGGCGGTTAGGTGATACGCCCCCATAGCGTCCACCCCGTCACCGTTGAGTCTATAGTAAGCTGTGTAAGCCATCAGAACGCCGCCTGTCCGTAAAACTGTCCTTTGGAGTTCTCGTAGTATTTGGCTACCTCGCCTGCGGTCCATGCCCTCGTGAAAACAAGAGTTTCGTCTATTTTTCCATTAATGAACTGACTACCTGGAACAGTATTTGTGCCTATAACAAAATTATCAGTAGCTACTCCTGATCCTGCACCAGAGGCTGCGGCGGGTCCAGCCACAAGTTTTCCATTTATATATCCATTTAAGTTTGTTCCGTCGTATACATATACCAGATTGTACCAATTACCTATTGTTAATGCGGTCTGGAATGGGGCCTCAGTACTTGCATTATTATATCTTCCTCTTTGAAATAAAATAATATTTGATGTTCCACTAGTATAATAATATATTATATTATAAGTTTTATTGGTATTTTCATTCTGGACTACTAATGAATAATATACCCCATTCGCCGGTGCCGTGGATGGGTTGTACCATATAGAAATTGTAGCTGTGGTTCCCAAAATTCCAAAATTATTTGAAATATAAAGAGACTGTGAAGAACCAGTAGTAAAACTTGCACAGTTAGAGAATTTTCCAGACACAAATGGAACTGAATGTGTATTAGTTAAATTATACCCATTCCCACTCGAATCATTAGCATCTTCCAGCTTATAGTACGCCACGAGATTCGTCTCGTCGAACCAGCTCCCATTACTATGTGTCTCGTATGCCATAGGTCACCTGTACGTGTTGTTCTTCTGGTACACATACAAACTCACATAAAGATCCGCGGGAGCAGTCGCCCCCACACTATCTATGTCCACGCTAAATGTAGTACCCATCGCCGCAGTAGTCTCTGAGTCTGCAGTCATGTTAATAGCCGACGCCGCTGTAGCCAGAGCGAGTTTAGTAGTAAACATCGTAGCCCCGGCTTTATTGATGTCCACCGTAGCCGTGTTCGCCTCGGTGCCCACTCTCGCGTCCGCACCGAAAACCTTCACCAATGTAGGAGCGTACCAGTGTCCCGCGATGTCGTTTGCTGCACCCAGAGTACCTGCGACAGCGAAATCTATAGACCGTGCTCTCTCACTGGAGTACTGATAACCCGTGTGTCCTGCGAGAGCGGCGTCACCGATCCAGTTGACAGTCACAGCGTCTGTAGACGCAGAGACCACACTCACCATGCCCATATAAATAGTAGCCGCGCTCCCGAGCCATTTGACCACAGAGGTACGATCATAGATGTACTGTTTATTGCCCGCAGACGCTGAGTCGAACACGTTTACAGAGTACGTCGCTGTCCTATACGCTTGACCTGTACTCCCCGCCATGGGCATCCAGTACGAGTTTGAGGTACCGGTGGCACCCGCAGCACCAGCTGTCCCTGCAGTACCAGTGATCCCCTGGACACCCGTGATGCCTCTGATACCCGTGATCCCGTATTGCCCCGTAATCCCGTACTGTCCGGTGATACCTATAGTGCCAGTAATCCCTTGGACACCTGTAATAGCCTGAGCTCCCGTGATGCCTTGTATCCCAGTGATGCCCTGGAACCCCAATCCGGTGATCCCCATGGCACCAGTAATACCCTGAGACCCTCCGATGCCAGCTCCCGTAATCCCCTGCACTCCGGTGATACCCTCGATACCAGTGAGCCCCTGGAATCCTAGCCCAGTGATACCCTGCACGCCAGTGATCGCCTGAGCTCCCGTGATCCCGATAGTCCCCGTAATGCCCTGAGTACCCGTGATCCCGATAGTCCCTGTGGGGCCTTGTATCCCGTTTGCGCCTGTGATCCCGATGACACCCGTAATCCCATACTGTCCCGTGATCCCAACCGTACCCGTAATCCCTATGACCCCTGTGGGGCCTTGGATACCGTTAGAACCGGTGATCCCGACCACACCCGTGATACCGACGACCCCAGTGATACCGGGGCTCCCAGTGACTCCCATGATGCCTGTAGGGCTCGCTCCAGTGATACCGATGACGCCAGTGACCCCCATGTACCCGGTGAGCCCTTGCATACCCGTCGCGCCCACGCCAGTGACGCCCTGGAGTCCCGTGACCCCATCTACCCCCGTAAATCCATAGGCCCCTGTGAGCCCGTACGCACCCGTCAATCCACGCACGCCCGTGACGCCCTGGATACCTGTGGCTCCAGCAGCTCCAGTGATACCCAAAGAGATGGTGTACTTCAGCCACTTGTTTTCAGTTTCGTAGTACTGATAGACAGAGCCGTTTATCGTGGTGTATAGTTGACCGCTGGTGGCGGATGTAGGGAATGACATATTACCTCAAATTCTGTTTATAGTAGCTCTGAGCATAGCGTCGTTGTTCAGACTACCTCGAGCTTCGAACTTATCTGCTCTGAGCACATTCGTAGAAAACTCAGAAATGTGGTATATGAATTTTGATCTCGAGCATAGGTTGGTAGTCGTGTATATATCTCCGCCAAAAACGTCTATGGCTCCTGTTTGCCTGTAGAAGTTAAAACCCTGCCGAACACCAAGAGACCCTGTACTACTATTGTATATTTTTCTCAAAAAACCGGACGGACTCAGGTTATACAAAACGTCATTGGTGGCGTAATCTACGTTGTATACACCCAATATCTTTGTCACATAATCCCACTCTGACGCCACGTTTCTGTTATACGTATTTATAACAGTGTAACCACCGGAACCGAGGGTGCATTGCTCTATATACATGTCAGCAGAAGTACTGCCGTACAACAGATATATGTAGGTACTGTCACTGCTTATCACCCTATAATGCACAGTGCCCGAAGACACCGCTGTATAGGTGGACCCGTTCCACGTGTATCTGTAATAGTTCCAGTGACCAGACCCTATAGAGTCGGTGACTTCCACGTACGACCCGCAAACCCCTACAGTACCTCGAGAGACAATAGTAGGGTACTGACCCACTACTACTATTTCAGTTATCTTACTCATGTCCGAATCATTCAAAGCAATTAATCGTAACTGGTATTGCGGGGCATCTTTGTCGAGGATGCTGAACGTACCGTGACAATAGGTCCCGTCTGATACTATTCCTCCGCCCCCGCTTAGCGTCACATGTGCGGCAGCATAAGTAAAAGAATAGCTGCACAGAAGGTTTATATCACTATAGAAAACACACATCACAGTTTCCTGTACAATAAATTCAGGCTGGCTATATCCACCCCAGGAGTCATACTGTTCACCACTACTCGTACGATGTCTTCGGACGCCCCTGTCCATGCCATAGTCCCAGTACTTTTTATAGAGCTGGATATGTACATCCCGGTCGATCCTGAGTGCAGCCCAGTAAACAGCGTGGGATACCCAGTGTAGTTTGTTTTGTTCACTGTGAAAGACGCACTGGCAGTCTCCCCCAACAATACATTATACTTATATAAATTGTATGCGGTGGGCATCACGAAATCATAGAAAGACCCCGTTAATATACCGGACACTCCCCCTACCAAGTTCAGCGTGACGCACCCTGTGAACGCTGCGTTGGTGCCGTTGATACCCGTGGCTCCCACTCCAGTAAACCCATATGCACCCGTCACCCCCACCAACCCCGTCACCCCCACGAGCCCCGTCACTCCCTGAGGAGCTCCCGCGGGACCCGTCACTCCCTGCACTCCCTGCCCGGAGTCGAGGGCGATGAGAGTGATGCTGCCGCCGCTGATCATACCGGTTGTACCCTGTGGGGGGTACCACGACGTCCTCGAATAACAGCACGCGGTATACGATCCTGCCGGGAGGGGGTCTGTCACGAACGTTTGAAAAGGGCCCGGGTCGCCGATCAACTGTATCTCAGTGCCAGTTTCTCCGTTGAATGAATAAAATGCGTACGTGTAGCTATAGAGAGGGGCATATTTCGCTTTGGCATAAAACACTGACATTACACGAGACTTACTTGTTAGAGTGATCACAGTAGGCGATTCAGGCTGCAGCTGCACTCCAGTCCAGGTGAGATAACCAGTAAACTCATTCTGCACTATATTTTGGTCGGCACGCTGAGTAGTCGCTCCCGTACTAATATCCAGCCAGCTCTGAGAGCCTGTGTACCAAAAGTAAAGGATCTCGTCGCTCTCGTCCCAGAAGAACTCAGGCTGATCGGGAGAGGGTGTTTTCGGGAACTCACCTATTGTAAAGTTAGCGAGCCCCACGCCAGTAAACCCACCGGGTCCCGTGATACCTTTAGCGCCGGAGGACACGTCGATCCAGGATTTCGAATCCATGTCGTACGTGTACCAGATATCGTCTATCGTGTGGTGGTGGAGGTGCGGTACGCTGAGTACGTACGGCATTACAGGACCCTCAGTAAAATTAGCGAGCCCTGTCACTCCTCTGACACCCGCCACTCCCGTAGCGCCTTTAGGCCCACCGGGGTCACCCGTGACTCCCTGTATCCCTGTGGCTCCCATGCCGTGCGTAGCGAGGTAATTCAGATCAGCGTTGATTTTTATGGCATCGTTGACGCCAGCGTTGGTGAGAGGATAGTATGGGAGTCCTGTGATCACTCTTTACCTACAGTATTGTTGAGTACAGATCCTAAAGCAGCTGCTCCACCGGCACCGATACCGGCTTTTATAATCCAGTCTGTGATAGCACTACGTGTCTGTTTATTGAGCAGCTCTTTACTCTGGTTCTGCCAAACATTTTGCACGTATCTATCTATAGTCTGTTTACCCTCTGGACTCGCATCAGTCCAAAACTTTTCTACTCCGTCTATCCACTGCTTAGTCACCAGAGGGAGTTTATCATATTTGCCAGTAGATTTCAGGTTGTCTATCAGATTCGGAGCGTCATACTCGGTAATAGTCTTCCTGGTGATCTGAGTGGGTATCTTTTTAGTGATGTTTTCTATGCCCTCACCCGGGGATTTTTGCTCTGCCTGAAATGTTTTCTGAGTAGCTACCGTTTTCTTAGGCACTATCCCCTCTAACCTCTCAGGAATCTTATTAAGTAGCGGTTTCGCGAGAGCCCCACCACCCTTCGTGAGTCCCGCTATGAGCATGTCCAATAGAGCCTGTTTACCGGCTCCCGCTATCCCCGCCTCAGATCCAGCCTCTAACACAGACGGTAAAGAGGCTCCAGCTACCTGTGCGCCCTCTACGAGTAAAGGCGCTGCTTTGAGTCCGCCTGCGATAGCTCCACCAGCACCGCCACCAGCTGCCGCCTGAGCGGTGTACCCGAGCATTTTACCGCCCTCTTTTACATTTTGCTCTTCGGGAGTAGGAGGCTCGTAATCAGATTTCGCGAAGGGTATAGACTCTTTGAGCCCCTCACGCATAGCTTTAGATTTTAGGTTACGGTACGTCTGAGGGACGTCGAGGCCTCTACGTACAGAGCCACCTACCGCGGGGATTTTACCAATGATGTCGAGTATATCCCCGAACGTACCTGTGGTGCGCTGACCTACGCCAGGCTCTGATTTCTCTTTATCTTCTTTATCAGCTTTGAAACCCATACACGCCCCTTAATCAGTGAGAGTGCCCGATACCCCGCCGATCCTTACCCGGTCACCCGTTTTGTGCCCAGCTTTTCTAGCCTCTGCCTCAGAAGAATAGTCAGCCTCTGCATTGATTTTGCCGTACGTACTCTCAATGATCGCAGGGATATCCTCTGGTGTGACATTAGGGTTAGTGAGCGTCTGCATAAACGCCTTTTTACCAGCACGCTCGTCTGGCGTGTCAAACACGCTGTACTTGAAGCCCTTCATACGCTCGATATCGTAGTCCGTGAGTACGCCCTTTTCTCCACCGTACGAGCGAGCAAGATTACTGACAGCTGTATTAAAGAATTGGTTGTAGTTTCTCACGTTGGCTTTAGTACCCACCGCGGCACCCGCCTCAGTCACTACACCACTCAGGCTACGTCCCTGAGCCGGGAGTTTCTCGCCGAGCTGTAGCACGAAGTCCAGAGATTTCTTAGATTGCTTTTTGGTAATATCGAACGTCTGCTGCTCTTTCTTACCAGCAGTCTCCACGTCTATCTGAGCTGCAGCAGCCGCAGCAGGTAACTTAGCCTCAGCCTCCGCGGCAGCAGTCTTCGCTTTACCGGGGCGTGTGATGTCCTCTATGCGAGACTCTTTAGCTCCCGCTGCCTCACCTACCGAGGGAGCGTTCGCTCCCAGTGCACCCTGCTCAGCCAGTTTACGCGCTCCTTCGAGGCGCTCTCCCGACGGCCCTATCTGAGATGAGGGCTGCATCACGTAATCGAGTATGCGCTCCTCACTCCAGTCCGGGTGAGCAGCTTTCGTAGCGTCATACTTTTTGTTGAAATCAGTGATACGCGGGTGACTCGTAGTCAGAGACTTCTCGAGCATCCTCGTAGTAGCGTCCTCACCGTGGTATTTTTTATACAGCTCTATAGCCTGCTTATCACGGGCGTCAGTGTCCTTTGTAGGCTTGGAGTACAGCGCCTGGAGTTCCGACTGGAAGTCTCCCTCACGCTGGGCTTTACCCATGCCCAGCTCACGCTCCATACTCTTGAGCCGATAATCTTTAGCTTTATCCTGCCCCTGGAGGTACGAAGACACTCCGGTGCCTTTACCGGATGTGGCGAGAGCCTCTATGAACGCAGCTATAGGCGCAGCAGCCTGCGTGCTTTCATCAGCTCCAGCGAGAGCGGAGTAGTCCTGAGGAGCGTACCCAGCGTCGGGTGCACCATATGGATTCGACCGAGGCTCCATCGCTGATGCTATACCCAAACGGGCTTTACGGAACGGGTTATTCATAGGTGCTCCATTTAACTCTGATATTGGTCCATCATCCAGTTCGGAGTAGTATTCATGTTATACCCAGATCGTATCGGATATTGCTGAGGAGAATACCAGAGCCCAGGATTTGTGGCCCCACCCGTGCTCGGGATAGGCTGTTGCATAGAGCCTGCGCCCTCACTGGGTCCAGAGATATTTGACTTCGACCCACCAAAAGTACCCCCCGCTGCCTGGTACGCATTAGCGCCTTGAGACATGGCATTCAAAATATCGGAGAAGTTATCTTTCACAGGACCTGGGCGTGAGGGCATGTCCACAGGTTTACCGGAGAGACTCATACCCGGGTGGCCCATGATGTTCCCCAGAGCAGCCATACGCTGAGCCTGGTAATCTCGCTCTTTTTGTTTACGCTCTGCGCGTGCGAGATTACGCTCGTAGTCAGCCATCTCCTGGTCACTCATGTCCTGCTTGTTTTTGTTCGCTGCGCTGGACGCCAGCGACAAAATGAGAGCGATAGGTATCATACTCTACTCCTTTATTTACCGAGACCAAACGGGTGCTGCCAAAAACTCTTGCTCAGAGGGTTGGCACAGTTGTCCCACCATGTCCCCTCTTTCTCAGTGCTCGTCACCTCAAACCCTACCTGTATACGGTTGTTGTTTGCGTCTACGAGGTAGGTCACGGTGCCTTTTTCAGTGAGCCAGTCCTGCTTCATACCGTCCCACGCGCCACGCTGAGTGCCATCTTCTTTGAGCACAGTGTACGAACCAGCGGGGACTACGGTACCGTTGGTGCCCGTAGTATCTGCATTGAGTAGCACAGAGTGTCCACTCTCGTACGTGGTGAAATCTTTAGCTGTGACATTGATAGGATTCGCTTGGTCTTCCTCTAACTGCTGCGCAGCACTCTCATCACCCCATGACGCGAACATCGCAGTAATCTGCTGTTGGACCGCGGGGTCATCCATGTTCGTGATCTGTGCAGCACGGTACTGATTCGTCATCTCTACAGAGCGTGCGAGCTCAGCCTCTGTCGCTCCCTGCTGTCCCATGAGATAGCTCTGATAGGCGAGAGGGTCGAGCTTAGATATTGCTGCGAGAGCCTGAGGAGATAAAGGTTCTCCGTTTTTACCCATCAGGTAATATCGGTCAGCTTTCGCTTTTGTCACGAGAGCGTCAGCGTCCAGAATAGCCTGTTTATCCATGCGCCCCTCTTGGAGCTCGTTGTCGAGTATCATGAGAGTCTTCTTATTGGCCTCTGCCTCTTGCTCCAGCTGTAGAGAGCCCGCCTGCCATGTGCCGTCAGGTTTTCTATACCCTTTGACCCTAGCCTCTTCGATAGTAAGCCCCTGGCGCTGGATAGCATTTTGATCAGCCTGTAACTGCAGAGTACCCGCTACCAGGACTCCCGTGTTTGCATCGATATACCCATAGAGTTCGTCGGCAGTGCGCTTGTCGTCGTTGGAGAGAGCCTCGAGTTTACCTGTGATATACCGCCCGGTCTGTTTATCGTAGTATCCGTACAGCTCTTTAGCCTGGTCCTCATAGCTCTTCGCCTGGAGCCCAAACGCTTTCGCAGCGATCTCTCCAGAACCCATGACCACATTACCCTGATCATCTGTGTAACCATAGAACGAGTCATGCTGCATATCAACTTCACGTGCTTTCAGGTCTGCGATGAGGGCGTCATTCTCCAGGGAGCCTCTAATCTTCGCTCCAGTGACTGGGTTGACACCACCGTAGAGCGCGTCAGCAGCACGCTTGTCTTCTGCTGAGAGCAGCTCGTACTTACCGGCGTGGTGTACTCCCTGGGCGTCAGTCCATCCCCAGAGCTCGTTTTTCTGATCTTGTATCGTGACAGCCGTGAGTCCGAGCTGTGCCGCAGCGATCTGCACAGAGCCCATTACGTGCTGTCCCGTAGCGGGGTCTGTATAACCGTACACTCTCGCTTTATCTACGTCGATACCAGCTGCTGTCAAAGCGTCACGGTTCGCATTGATCCTCTCGTTGCTCGCAATAGTCGCCAAAGAGATTCTCTCAGAGCTCGAAGCGTTGATATTAGCGATCGTGATACCAGTCTGATTACCGGCGGTCGCGATACCCTCTTGAGACGTACGAGAGAGCGAGTTCTCGTGTGACTGCCACGCGCGCTGAGCCTCAGCATCTGTGTACCCACGCTCAGTCGCCCATTTTCTAAACTCGAGATCGCTAGTAAACTGAGAGGCCTGGTTGCTTATCTGCTGCTCTCTGAGTGTGAGATCTGCGTATGTGAGTTCCTTCTGTACTCCGAGGCGCTCTGTCTGCTGTCCACCCTCGAACGCCTGAGCTCCCAGACGCTCACCGGTCTGTTGCTCGTTCTGTACTCCGAGCGTCTGTGCACCGTACTGTCTCTGTAGAGCTGCATTACGTGACTGCTCTGCTGCACCCAACTCAGCGATGTTTATCCCAGCGAGTCCACTCTGTAGGCTCTGCTGGCGCTGTACCTGGCCTATTTGAGATTGTTTGATCTCGATACCCGAGCCTGATAACCCCTGACCGCTAAACTGTCTCCTGAGAGCCTCTGCACGTATCTGAGCGTCCCTCTGAGACGCAGCCTCTTGTCCAGCTCTCGATACATCGTACTGAGACTGACCCTGAGCGTTTTGCACCGGCTTCCAGGTCTGATCGAACAGTCCAGTACTAAACGTAGCGTCAGTACGTGGAGCAGCATACTCACCAGCAGAGTATGACTGATACATAGCAGTATTAGGGTTCGCTGCCACTGACGCACCGGACACACTCGTAGTAAATGTAGCCATTTTTTATCCTCGTCTCGATCTGAGATTGTACTCGAGTTCCAGCTCTTTAATCTTGAACGTCTGATTCAGTCCGGTGACGTAAAACTTGAACTTGATAATCTTGCCCACTGCATTGGGGAGTATGAGCCGTGACCGTTTACTCGTCACTCCGCCGCCCCACGTACCGATACCCCATTTGAATGTGCCCCACATGATACCGCCACCGCTCAGAGGGACCGTGCCCGTCTGAGTAGCTCCACCGAAATCTACCACCCAGTCCACGTATAGATTCCAGTTACCTGAGCATTCGTGCGTGATATACAAAATTCTAAAGACTTTGGTATTGTCACGGTGATCTACGTTGTATCCCCCGAAACTCACAGCTGAGCTGATCGCTGCAGTCCAATAATAGGGTGCTACTGCGCTCCCGTCGAGCGTGGTGCCTTTATCCAGTGTATAAACGTAGCCGTCGTACCCGCCACCGTACAGTGTCCCGTCACTCACAGCGAAATTGTTCACGGCGGGGGCTGAGAGCTTGGTCCACACTCCTAGTTTAGTAGTATCAGCCCTAATGAAGTCGAACACATAAAGCTTATTGTTTGTGGACGCTGTAGAGCCTACGGGTAGAGCCACCCACACTTTATTATCGTATGTTATAGAGGCTGACTTGGAAAGCAGCGAGGGAGCCCATGTTTTCACGTCAGTATCAATATCATAGCTGACAGCATCAGCCGCGAAGCGACCGTACTCACTATCCGCTGACGATCTCGCCAGATCCTGCCCAGTAAATGCGTAGGCACCAGTACGATTGATGTAAAATAGCAAATTCTTAAAGAAAGCTTGACTCTTATCGGATATAGCGCTATAAGCGGCAGGAGATTTGAAAACGTACCAGTTGTCATCATCCTGTACTCCAGTCGAGTCTGCGATGTACAGCAAATACACAGCACCGTTGCCGTGACCGTCATTTTTATGGATGACGATCGCGTTTCCGAAGGCTTCGAGCCCGGATATCTGATAACCGTCACCTTTTTCGACCTCTATGAAGGAAGTAGAGGGCCATGTGTCTACTTGACCGGCGTCACTATAGTATATCCGGTACGGATGAGCAGAATCTCCCGCGGCGAACATGCGTCCTCTGTAATAAACCATGAATCTCGCTTTAGGGGGAGTCCCCTGGTCCAATAACGCAGGTACTATCAGTCCATAATCTGGATTATTGTCGAGTACAGCACTCTGGAGACCCGAAAGCGCGGTCACCAGCCAGTATCCCACCTGAGTAGCCGCTGTAGTCCTGTATAATTGCATCTCATTCACGCCGTACGACGTGGGAGCCAGCGGTATGTCAGTGAGCATCACGTCGTTTCCTGCACTGACTACAAGCGACGTGATGATAGGGTAGTAGTCTGACTCTACACCAGCAGAATTGAGATACGTGAGCGCGTAGTTATAGGTACCCGAGAGTGCAGCACCCGCCTGAGGGGTACCTACTGCGACTCCAGCGGGAGGCGTGATACCGAACCTAAAGAAATTGGTGCCGTCATACTGGTAAGGCTGAGCGTACCCGTTCCCGAAAACTACTTTATCGTTCACTCCGAGAATCTTTACGTCTACCCCCGCTGTGTACGCAGCAGTAGAGCCTGAGATTATCGAGAATGACGTACCGTTCTGGTACCAGTAAGAGCCTCCGCACGCTGCTATGAGGATCCTGTCACCTGACGGGTCCAAATAAGTGGAGAGACCGTCTACCGGTGCACTCGCTATCTGCACCGAATTGAATTTAGTATATCCACGTGCAGTACGTACCGCCCCGAACTCGTCGAACATCACGTTTTGACAATCGGGAGACGCATTCAGAGGCGTGCCGATATCGGTGACTTTCGAATTAAGTCCTGCGTCGAGTGTCGGGAGCCTCATCGAGACTCTATACTGTACAGGTGCGAATGCCATTAGATCATCCCCAGTTCCACATTCCTGTACGAGTCCTCTTCCTTGACAACGCGATAGAAGTCACCCTCAGTTTTCTGTCTCCAGTACGTGTACGCACGCACCATAGCCTGGTCCCACTGGTTCTTATAGAACTGGGACTGATCTTTATTCTGGTCTTTAGCGAATGCACGGTACAGTGCGTAGTCCTGTATCATCACATGGAAGTAGGCGGGTACACAAAACCCTGAGGACACGTATGTGCCTGGAGGAATCTGTACTCCCCATACATTTAATGGAGCGGAGTACGACGGTATAGGCCATAGACCTATCTGATCGTCATACTCGTAGTAGTGCATCGAGCGACCTATGGTGTAGAGTCCACCGTAGGCCACTCTCTGGAGAGCGTCGAGATCTGTGGTGTCGATCTTCTTAAGCTTTACACTATCCCATGTCAGTCTGTCAATGTAATACGCTGCGGGGCGTGTGTACATAGACTGAGCTGTGACGGTGGTGGTGCTAGTCTGAAACTGAGTGCACTTGATATTCAGAGCTATCTCTTGCTCTGCCTGTCCCATGTATCTATATAACTCAGCATCAGTCCAGAAACCTGCTGTAGGTTCATAGAGCTGATCTCTGATGCTCAACAGCACGTCACTGGGAGTCATTTCTTACCCCTTCTTTTTAGCCATGCCAGCGATATACTCGAGACAAGCTTCCTGAGACGGGAACTCTTTCCCATCAGGAGCACAGAAAACTTTTTTACCAGCCACAGGGACGTCGTCATCATCTGGTAAATGGTTGATCTCCAACTTGACAGGTACTTCAAAACCAATGTAGTGGCCTTTGACATCTACAGCCTCATTCCTGTTGAGCGTTACTGTCTCCCCAGGTTTGATCAGGTAGCGCTTGCCATTAATTGTCTGGTCGTATACCTCAGTGTGCTTGTTCGTGAGAGTCGAGAGTCTACGCATAGTTGCTCCTCACCCCGTAGGGTGCATCACACACGCCGGAGCGTGGTTGACCGATAATGTTTACTGCGCTGTGTACACGTTCATGGTCGCACCATCTACCATAGCGATAGACGCTGCCACCTTCATGTACTTGAAACCTTTAGCCATTGAAATATCACAGACGTACTGGGACGCTGCGGTACTCAGAGACACAGGCACCACACCACCACTGTAGCTATTGTAGTACAGGGGCAGGAGTTGCGCTGTAGTCGCTGTGTTACCTACACAGACACTCCAGTCAGCCGCCGTAGCGTATGAGCCTACCTGCAGGAAGATTGCTGTCGCTCCTTCGATCTCGACAGCGCCCCCGAAAGTAGCACCCGACACTACATCGGCACTCTGCTTCTGAAACCTCTGGTAACCGAACATAGTGCCTCCTGTTTATTCGCCGAACACGAATACGTTGAACGTGTCGCCTGCGGTGCATGTCGCAATAAGCAACATACCATTGGTGGCAGTACCGCCGGAAGCACGGTTAAGCTGAGCATTGAAATTGGGCACCGCTGACGTAGCGCTGTACGCCATGACAGATCCACCGAGGATGACACTCAGGGGAGTTTGGATAGCACCGCTCGTAATCCCAGTCATAGTAGCAAGACCAAACGCTGCACGACGATCTCCGAACACTGTCTGAGTCCAATCACATGTGAGAGCCATAGCATCCTCCTATTAGAAAAGTAACTTTGGTTTCGTAGGATCGCCCTTGACACAATCAGGTAGCATTTTGTGGTGCGAGTACATCGCCAGTAAATCCACCAGGGCCATTTGGATTATCTGACGCATGTTGCCATTGGGGAAAGCCCCCAGTGTACCACCCTCTGTGCAGTTAATCATGAGCATGGGATTGTTCCCGTTGCCACCCATAGACTGATGATTAAACCACGAACAGAAATTATTATACGAGGGCCACGTGTAGACCCTATTTCCAAAAACATCTGTGAGAGGTACTACACCCTGGAACTGCGCATCGTACGGACTGTCCCATGAGTGGAACTTTCTCGTGTAGTCAAAAGCGAAGTCCGCTCCGATCATCACGATAGGCATTCCACCGAGTACAGCACGCGCATGATAATACGCTGCTCCGAGTGCGTTCCCACCCACATTATAAAAGACCTCTAACGGACACAGTTTAGTGGACTGCTCCATGTACAGCATGTCCGGTACAGGACTATTAAACCAGAGCACCCGGCCCTTCCAGCGGTCGACGAGCTCAGGCTTAGAGACTATACCCGCTATGAGTGTGGCGTCTTTGGTCGCATCCCAGTAGTATGACTCAGGATGTTTCCCGCCTTGACTCATCTCAGGGATAGTGATATCCCCTGCGTCTAAATTGACATACCCATCACACGGTACATTCAGATCTGTAAAGTACGCGAAATTATGCAGGCAGCTCACGAGACCGATCTCTTTAGGACGCCCCGCCAGATGGTGAGCATTCTTCTTAAGAGAAGGGCCTGAACCGGCCACTATCACAGGCCTACACGCGTACTTCCCGTAATCCAGCATCGTGCTGTTATTGATCACGTCATGCGACTGAGCGTTGATACGTGTGTGGTCGAGCCATTTCGTCGCCCAATGAGACACAGTCACACTGTCGTTATTACACGACTGACCGTACAGGGACTCTTTAGGCTGAGGCGGCATATCGATCGTCTGCTGAAACGTGAGCACCATGGGCACGTGAGTGCGCTTCATGATCTCTATCTGTTTCTGTAGCTCTGCGATCTGCCCCATGTACTGAGCAGCGACCGCGGGATCTACATTTACAGCAGCAGACATATCCACCATAGCTTTATCCACCACGTTCTCTGACACTACTACTTCGTCCATGCTATCCCCCAGGTTAGATGTGATAATCGAGCCGGTACTGACGATCTACTTAATCCTGGGGGAAAAAGCCGACCGCCAGCCCGTACTCGAATTCCTTATCTCAGCAATACAGCCACGGGACCAGACGCGGTACCCGCGAGAGTACCGAGAGCACGCAGCATAACGCCAGCAGCCACGATCTGTGTGAGCGAGCTGGTATATGTGTACACTCTGAACGCTCCACCACCGTCGACGATGGTGAGATTATCACCAGCGACCACAGCGTTCGCATCACAGTATGCGTCGCATACTCCACGTGTGCATACCCATGCGTACGAGCCTGCTGCGCATGTCGCATTGTGGAGGATACCCAAGAACGCGACACTGGTATCAGCAGCAGTAGCGTAGGTCTTGACAAACGAGTAACCAGACACTGCTGTCATGATCACGGGTGCGCCCTTGTTGGCGATACCACCGTCATTGTACGCATAGATATACTCACGACCGTCTGCGAGACGGCGAGTACCTACCTGTACGCTGGGTGTGGCGGTGACTGCCGAAACCGATTCCTCGTTGATTAACTTGTAAGAAAACGTAGACATGATGAACTCCTATGTGTTAGGGAAATGACAACCCTTCCGACTACCTCATGTAGACCATGCAACCAGCAGTAGCTGCTGCAGTGGCCAGATTCATAGCACGACCGATGACGCCTACTGAGAACACACGTGTGAGCAATGAGGTCATTGTCACTACTCGAGCGCTCCCACCGCCGTCAATGATACGCATCTTGTCGCCCACCGCTACTGCAGCGGAGATCACGTAAAGATTTGCGAACCCTCGAGTGGCTACCCAGCCGTATGATGCAGCTGCGCACGTCGCAGCTACGACACCCGCAAACACGCACGACGTGTCCGCTGCAGTGGCATAGGTCTTGACGAACGAGTATCCAGATGTACCTGTGAGTATCACAGGGCACCCAGCATTCACAGCAGCGCCGTCATTGTACATGTAAATGTACTCGGCGTTGTTTTCCTGACGGTATGTGCCGAGTTGTACCGAGGGAGTCGCCGTGGTAGCGGTGACCGGCTCGATCTCGACTTCTTTATAAGAATGTACTGACATCTTCACTCCTTGTTAAGGCAATGGCAACCTTGGGACTAAAGAGAGTGGGGACGAATCCCCACTCTCAATAGGTTACGCAGTCAGAGCAGAGAAACGACCCTGGAGACGAGGATTGTCTCCCGCAAGTAAACCAGCCCAATAGATCTTGGCAGTTGCGACATCCTGATTCACGGGCTTGATGAAGGGCTCAAGCTTGAAGTCACGCTTGGAGTGCGTGTACAGCTTGACATAGTCTTCATTGACCATGAACAAGTAAGAGGTCGGGCAACGGTTGTCAACGATCACGGGCACTCCACGGAACGTCACGTTGGTCCAACCAGCGTCGGCGACTTTGGAGTCCATGAAGCGCTGCTGAGGCTGGAGCAGGCTGAAGTAGCTGTCCCAGATAGCCTGCGTGGTCACCATCAGGGTCGGGTGCACGTTTCCGATTGTGCACAGACCGAACAGGCTCTCCATCTTGGGGATGGTGAGTGTCGTGGTCGTGCTGTCAACCTGAGCGTCCCACCATGTGTAGGTCGAGCTATCAATACCACCGTAGGTACGGCTGGTGCTGATCATAGTCTGCAGGCCTACGAGAGCTGCTGCGGAAGTACCGGTGTACACGTCAGCACCCATGGTGTAAGCGAGGGACTTTTCAGCGAGCTGGACCTTGGACTTGACAAAGCTGACCTTAGCAGCGTCACCGCTGTTCTTCAGCTCATCGAGACCAGTGATCGTGATATTGCCGTAGTACTGTTTCCAGACGTATTCTGCCGACGTCACCTGGTCATTCGGTGTAGTCGAGAGAGTGTCTGCACCCACGTAGCTGCCAGCTGCGGAAGTCACAGCGTACGCTACGGGCATGAGTACACGCTCTCCACCGTCAAGTTTTTCCTGCTTGTCACGCAGACGAGACAGGAGCACGTTGCTCCTGAAAATGTTGTCGACGAGCTTGGGCTTGAAATACTTCTCTGTAATGCTAGATATTTCGTTGTAAGTGAGAGCCATGATGTCAATCTCCAATGTTAAGATAGTGAATCATCTTCGAAAGAATGCTTACGTCTTCTCTGGCCAAACCCAGGGCTGTGTTACATCGGTGACACAAGAGTCCACGAATCTCACCCGTCCTGTGATTGTGGTCAACATGAAAACGTCCTCTGCCTCCTGCTTCAGGAGCCTTACAGATTTTACAAACATTCCCCTGTTCAAGTAGTTTTGCATCATACTGCTCGGTAGTTAGGCTGTACTTCCTCAGATTGTGCTCCCTCGTACACTCCGGCGAACCCGAATAAGAGCCTTTTTTTGACTCATTCTGATAAGCCTTCTCACACTTCTTACACGCGCAGAAACGGTAGTCCTTTTTCTTGTACCTAGGACTGTTTCTATGCCTGAGAGAGAACGAGGACTCTGGCTTCTCTACCTTACACCTGACGCACGTTTTCATCATAACTACCTCCTGAACAGTAATATAGGTAGTTACGATTGTATACCGTAGTCCTGTTGGACCAGTTTAGCTATCTGATCGTACCCCATCTCAGCGGTGTTCACAGGTGCCGCGGGTGACGCCCCACGAGATTTACCACCTGATACTACTCCCGCCTTCTTGGCAGCGGCTTGGTTCTCAGTAGCTTTCTTTATACCAGTAATCTCAGCGGACTTCGTGTGCGAGTCCCACATTAGATCACGGTACGCAGTCTCGAGTTTTACGCCTCCCAGTTCGTACGCATGCTTCATCACTTCTTTAGTCAAAGTGAGGCCGTTGGATGAGGGTGTGTCCCAATCATCACGGGCGTACTTTGACTTAAGAGATTCGACTTCGGCATGTATCTCCTGGTCAGCTTTCTCTTTCTGCTGCTCTTGCTGAGACTTCTCCCACTCTGCCTTCCAGCCCTTTAAGTCCTGGATCTCTTTAAGGAGCTCCGGGGGTATAGAGGACTGTGATGGTGCTGCAGTCGCTGTGGGCGCTGTGCCCGGTGTCAAGCTATCTTGATACCACTGCATGAGTTTCTCTCGGAACCCCGGATTCTTTTCGAACGCTGCCTCTAATTTCGCGTACTGATCATACTGCTGGGACTTGCCGTTGAGTTGATCTTCACGCTGCTTTAGCTCATGCATTCTCTGAGAGTACGAGTATCCCTGCTGAGCCAGAGAGACCAGATGGTTCTTGTCCTTGGGTACGATAGTTTGGTCTCGGAACTTGAGTTGCCATTCTTTCGCATTCCAATTCGGATCACCACCGACCGTCTGCTCAGACTTACCTGCTGTATTTTCGGTGCCTTCACGGGGAGCTTCTTCTGTCTGAGTCTCTACGCCTGTAGGTTGCTCAGCATCCAAAATTTCCTGTGAAGTCATGTTCTCAGTTGCTACTGGCATTTGTCATCCCTTTGGTGAGGTGCTCTCGCATTGCTCCCTGCAGCTTTCGCCCCAGGATTTACTTAGTCAGCCATACAATCAAACGAGCCGTCTGAGCTGGGCGTTGCGCCGTTGCTCACTGAGGGCAGAGCGTTCGCCGGGTCACCCAGAGCTGCGGGGCTCATAGAGCGTCCCACGAAATTGGTCTCGGGAGAATCTAAAGGTCCACCCTTAGAAGCTCCGTTAGAACCGAAAGCATTGTTCATACTTTCTTTGTCCCCGCCTGTGCTCCATCCATCGTCGCCTTTGTAAACACTCTCTAAAGATCCACCCATACTGACCTCCTGGTTATAGTATTACTGGTTGTTTGCTGACTGGACGCTGACCCTGTGACTGCCCGAACGGCTTGATATTTTTACCAGCTCCCATAGGAGTCTGGGTCATAGGTTTTGGAGCAGCCGGAGCAGGCACGGGAGCTGCCTGAGGCTGCGGTGCAGGGGCCTGTGCCACGGGAGCTGGAGCCTGAGGTGCAGCGGGAGCAGGTTGTGGTGCTCCAGGCGCAGCGGGAGCCTGAGCGTTAAAGGATCCTCTCTGCAAACTCGGAGTAGCCATCTCTTTGAGCAGACCCGAGAACGCTGTAGACATTCTCTGAGCGTTGGGTACTCCGCTTTGCTTCGCACTCTGTATAGTGATTCCAATAAGCTGCATCGCTTGCATGATCGGATTCATCATCCTGAGTGCAGCCGGGTCACCCTGGGGAGCTTCTTGAGGTGCGCCCTGAGGACCAGCCATAGGAGCCTGAGGCATAGCGGGAGCTTGAGGCCCTGCTGCCTGAGGCATCACATCCTGAGTGGGCGGGTACGCTGACATCTGTGGCATAGGGGACTCCTTTTATTGTCCTGGTCCTACTGGTGCGGCACCCATCTGGGCGTACGCGTCAGGTCCTTGTGGTGCTGGTTGTGCTGCTGCTTGCTGTGCTGCCTGCGCAGCAGCGTCAGCTTGTTTCTTCTGATCCATACGACGCATGATCTCGTCTTTTTTAGGAAATTCCACTGCGTCTAGTAAAGCTTCTTGATCGATAGCTTGAGCCTGGTATAGCTGAAACGCGAGGTTACTCCTACGCTGCTTCATAAATGGCAGACTCGTACCCGCTTGCACCTCTACATCGAACTCACCTTTAGAAGGGGCAGTCTGCTGCCACTCAGTTACCGCTACATACTGCCGTGTAGACGGCGAGAACTGGTATTGTTTAGAATTAGCCACGTAGCGCTTGGTCGGGATCATCTCTTGAGAGTCAGGGAATTGATCAGGATACGGATTACCTTGCTGCTGCTGTTCTTCACGGCTAAAGAAAATCTCATAGAACTCAGGCCACTCCTGTGCCCCTGTGATACGTACGACTCTCGGTGACGTATAAAACTGTAGCATCCGTGATGTCACCATATAACCGAGTTGTATTAGAGACGCTTGTAGATTTCGTTCCTTTAAACGTATACGAGTTTGGTCCGCATCCTGTAGAGACTGTATAGCGCTGGCTGCCGTGACCCCGGTAGGTGTACGCCCACGAGATGTATCGTGCACACCGCTCTGCTGATCTATGAGTCGCATGAGCAGGTTATAGAACTCGAAAACTTCGTTTGGTAGCGCTGGGGCCTGCTCACGTCTGACCTCAGTACCACGTTTCTTAGGGATGATCATTCCCACCTGATTGGTGAGTGACGCTGGGTTGACTCCACTATCGTCGTCGATGATCCATACCGCATTGGTCATCCTATTGCACCAGTCAGTGATCGTCGCGCCGACCTTATTAATCAACTTCTGGGTTTCCATGATGGGGCCGACTTCACCCTCACCCCAGAAACTACCAGGTATCACTGTGTCAACGAATCTCACGTACGGGAATTTTCCATCAGCGTATGGATTGTCTACAGCCTGCAGGAGTACACGGCTGTCAGGGAGCACGGTGATTACACGACCACGCGGATACTTTTTCTTTAGGATGACTTTCTGCTCGCCCGTAGTTTTGTCTTCGATAGCCTGCTCATCGAGAGTCTCGTCACGCACCCAGCACTCGAATACTCTCACGACCTTTAGTTGCCCTGCTGTAGATGACGTGTTCTTGTCAGCGTCACCATTGCTCTGTAATGGTATGTCCTGATCGTTAGGAGACTGTAGCGTGACCTCACCGCTGAAAGATTTGCTCGTCTGCTTCTCAGCCTTGGGGTCTGTAGCAGTGCGGGATCCAGTAATGTACTGGGCCTTGTCAGGGAATTTTACTTTTAGCTCAGACGTAGGCATCCATTTCTCTTCGATCACGAACTTAGCATCTGTGAAATCTGTAGCATCAGCGTCTACGTAAATATTACGGGGGTCTATACGTGTGCACTCTATATCCCCGATACCATCGAGCTCATCGTTCCACACACATTTCATGATACCCGCAGGGAATATGAGAGAGTCGAGTATGCTCGTAGTGAGTACGAGCTGCATGTTCCGCCTCTCCCACCAGTTCTCTACTAATTTCTGCATAGTATCAGCGAACTGATAGTCGGACGGCTCCTGAGGATTGACATCGAAATCGGGACTCGCGTCCGTCATGATCGGAAGGATAGTCTGTACCGTAGCACGTATGATATTCATGGACGGGGACGCTTTATAGGATGGTCTGCGCCAGTCCCATTGTGCTCCCTGATACCATTTCAACCATTTGTCCCAGTCCTGATCGTAATTTTTTCTTACCTGTTTTCCCTGTGTGTAAAGACGTACAGCCAATTTGAAATCAGGGTCCTGGTCACCACGTGAGTCATCTCTAGGCACTACCCTTGGAGCATCCTGTGGTGAATTTATATCTCTCAAACCTTCAAACTGATCTGCCATAATAGTATATTACCCTCAGCTGAGATCAATTGAAATGGTGTGACCTGACATGAGAAGACAGGGCCTGAAATGAGTTGAACTGAGTAGACATCATTTGATCTCCTAAAGCCCGGGTGCAAACCTGGGCTTTAACTTTCTATATGATACTCCTGAGATATTTCGTGTAAGTCAGGATACTTAGATAACTCCGGTGCCGCGGCTTGTGGTTTCGAATCTCCAATCGGCACCAGCTCTCCTCCGGTCTCGATCTTATGTCGAGCACACATCTCTCTATCTGCTACACCCACCGTCATAAAATTCAGACGCGGTGCTGTGTATATCCGTGTCATCGCTATGGTACACACAGGACAGATCTCTTCACGTCCTGATAGAGCAGCAGGCTTTATCACGTCGTGGGCGTCCCCACACATAGCGCATCGATACGGGTAAATCATTTGGCTTTCTTTGATACTATTTGCATCTCATGTACGCGCCCACCAAAATATCCCAGTAGCGCAGTCACGATAGCCACGATGCCGGTGACTATGATATTTATAGCTGAAAGCATGTTTGGACCGACTTCTTGGACATGTTTTAGAGAGTCGACCATAGTGCCTCCTTAAAGATCGTTGTACCAATCTAGCTGCTGTTTCGGTATCAGCTCTGCAGCCTGTGCTCTCAAAACTTTTGCTTTGCGCTCACCCGTGAGCCAGCTATATATGCCTACTAGTCCGTAGCGTACTTCATCACAAACATCGTCTGCCCATGAGGTAGTCTTCAGATACTCCTCAGGCTTATTAGGATTGATCATCACGGATGGCACTGCTTCTTCATACTGAGTGTTGTATCGGTCTATATAGAAAACTTGTGGCTTGCCATTTCTCGCTTTGAACAGGTCCTGCATAATCATGCAGCCGTTTGCCCTAAAGTCGTTCGCCTGCTCGAACTGTACGTCCTTCTTTTGCTTATCGTTCCAGAGCTCTGTAAACTCATCGATCGGCGCTCTCCATGTCAGCTCGTTAATCTTACTGGTAGTCCAGGCATCTCTGCCTACCCACACCGTCTTCGGGAAATATCCTTTAGTCGGCCTATGAGAACTGATCTGATCGTATATCTCTTTTGCATGGTCTCTGATACTCGTGAGTTTATTACAGTACGTCATCATCCTGTGTATGCACCCATCTGGACTCACGTACCACAGCCCAAACGATGTGTGATGGCTCGCTCCGATATCCATACTGCCAAAGAGCCTCTGATGACTACTGGTCTCATCTATCTGGAACTCAGGCTCTAACATTAGATCCTTATTAAACTCTTGGAAGAAGCTGCCCTCCGCCAGGTCCCATGAGCCATCACGCCAGGCTCTACGCAAACGCTCAGGTAAAGAGTCCAAGTATGCAACGTACGCGGGGTCGTTGTCCGTGATCGCCGGGTTGTCATCAACTTTACTCTGGATGAAGATTCTGGTAGCGCCCGTTTGTGGGTCGTAGTACGTTTTTGAGTGTGCACAATCTACCCACCTCCGTTTTACCCAGCTATGGCCTTTACCGCCCGGGTTCGTGGTACAGAATACTTGAGGGATCAGAGTAGGGTCGGAGCTTCTTAGGGAGCCTAGTAACTTGAGGTAGTCTTCTTCGTTATCAAAAACGTCCGTGAGCTCTTCGATCAAAATCTTTTGATACTCTTGACCGAGGTACATGCCTACTGCTGACGGATCGCCCCAGTGACCGAGAGCTATTATCGCCCCACTCGGGAATCTGATTTCGGCAGGCATCGTAAAGATTTCTGCCATGCCGTGCATGAACACTCGGGCTTTAGATACCCAGTCTGCCAGGTCTTTGAAGCTCTTACGTAGAACCAGTCCTCTGAACCGAGGGTTTGAGATATACTCAGGCTCTATCAGCCAAGCCATACCGCAGGCAGTCTTACCGCCACCTCTCGCACCACCGTATAAGAGTTCTCTTTCAGAACGTGCGAGGGCCGCTTCTTGCCGTGGGAAAGGTTCCCACTTCATACTACCGGGGATCCGACGGGGAGTTTATTGGGGAGTCTTATCACGCCTTCGATCTTACCTGAGTGCTCGATCTCCTGCTTGTCAGACCACCCGAAATTCTTTAGGGCGAATATCTGGAAAGAGGGGTTCTTTACCTGCTGAGCCTGCTCCTCATAATATTGGGCTACTTTGAGGCGTGCCCATTTTACAGTGCCCGAAAACTCACCCTTCTTTTCATAGGAAAGCAGAGCGTCACGGTCCTGAAAACCGAGAGCCAATGTTAGCCCTGACATGGATTTCAAAGAGCTGGTATTGAAATAGTCTTCAATTGCTTTTCGAAGTTCTTTAGCACTACGCCACAACGGAGGCCTACCAACTTTAGCCATGATCACCGCTCCAACTGAATGGGTTGGGTGTGCACCCCGGAGGGTGACTCACCGATAAAAATGTAGGATTATTGTCAATTTAGTCGCGATATACCTCAAATGTCAGCATAAAGATGCTTGTAGAGCCTGAAAATCCCTGTAATCCTGTCTAATACCTGCCAAAAGCCCGTGCACGTTTTGACGGCTGACACCCATTAGATCCGATAATTCCCGCACTTCATACGTTCGCAGTAACCGCATTACACGCAGTTTTGCCTTCCATGAGTACACATGACCCTGACTGCACCAGCGCAAGAACGCGTGTACGTCCATGCGTGCATCTGCGTACTCATACGCGCAATCGTACTCACCGATGGTCTCGTGCAGATCTACCTCACGTTCGTCCCGTAATATTGCACGTTCGTCCAACGATATGAGATGATCGTACCATCGATCGACTTTGCTTTGATTGATGACCTGCAGCATGCTTCGGTCCAGGCAAAATCGGATGTAGCTCTCGATCGTCGAGCCGTGACGGCTGTACGACCGCAAAATCCCCGCCACGCGTCCTTTTACATACCAAATATCTAATAATGACCTTATTTCATCGTCCATCAGCGATATCCCGCGTCGTTGTAGTATCCATCTAGCGTATCCTATCAAATCGTTGTAGTTTACACGCATAAACTCACGATCCGTTATGCCAGGATAGTAGGTCATGTGTCCTCCGTGGGTATGTGGATTGGGATGTTGATAAGATATATTATGTCCGACTCATTTACAAGTGTTGACAATGGTGTGTATATTAGGGGTATGAGACACGAGTATTTGACTCCAGTTACGTGCAAAAAAATATACCGTTTAACGAGGCACATCTGCCGCACGGACTACGGGATCGGAGATGAGGACGCGGCAGATATTTCGCAGGCTCTATTACTGGATCTCTTCAGGAAACGAGCCTGGGAGCGATACCCGGTAAGATTTGAGAGTTTGAGTTGGGCCAGTAAATGGATCCATTACGCCATCCAAAGGTGGTGTAGAGACCAAGGGCGGCAAGATCACGCTACGGAGTCACCGCTGTATGCCCCTGAAACCCCTCAGGAGCCTATTAAAAGGTCGGACTACGAGACAGAGCTCCGTAAGATACCCCCAGCCTCCGTACCGATCCTACAGCTCAAACTATACGGGTACGCCGATAAGGAGATTCTGGGCGTGACTGGTATGCATAGAGACCTATACGACAAGACGCTCTTTAAGATGCGCTCCATACTCCGAGAGCAGTACCCAGGACTCAAAGCGCAACGCGCATGCACAGGTAAGCAGCCTCATTCCGACACTCCAGTATATGCACCTCCCCTCTGGGCCTGACCCCAATCCTGCTGTAATACCAAAACCAATACAATACCTAGTATACTAGAAGGCTATTTTTCTGAGGGGGTAGGGGGGCACTCTTTATCGAGACTTGACAAGCTGTGTGTTTTGTAGTATATTAGGTTATCGGAGGTGATCTATGAAAGAGACTCTCACTATCAGCATTGACGTAGAGCTGGAGAAGAGACTCAGTGATGCAGCCTGGAGAGCTCGGCTTAACAGGTCTGCTTTCATGAGCAAAATTCTACGAGAAGGCGTAGAGCGTATCGAAAAAGAAAAAGCCGATCAGGCAGTACCAGCTGCTTAACCGGCTACGAACTATGGGCTCCTAGAATATACCATAGTTCTGATTAAAAAGCAAGATAACAAGGAGAGCTATGGGCAAGCTCCAGTCCTACCTGCACGTCTTATCTGGTGTAGATTACTTCGACAAGACTTTTGTCGGAGATACCAGACCTCCACTCAAGAACTGGGACCATTTAATAGGCCTCTGCTTCAGTCATACCACTAAGGCTGGTTTCCTCAAGAACACGTTCTGTGTAGAGCGCGTGTCGGATCCAGATTTTCGGCGCGTGTGGTCAGTTATCGGTGGTATGGGTTTCACCGACGCCCCTAAAAAGACTGAGGTCCTGTACAAAGTCGAAGAGCTACGTCGACGTATACCTACCAGCCTGCAGTTCTGGATCGCCTGGTGGCATGACAATCATATCATTCCCCACAAGTACAACTCAATCGACTCTATAATCCCACACACGACCAAACGATTCCAGGAGCTCTGGGATGACTCCAAACGGTTCCCTGAGGCCTACTGGGAGTCCAAACGTCAGCACCTCGAACGTAAGAAAACCAAAAAGGAGGCAGCATGCTTGACCGAGACTTGGTAGCCCGACTCCGTGCAGCAGGTACCGGTAATGCTATTCATGTGGATGATGATGTAGCCTCAGTCTACACGCTGTACCACCGAAACGAGACGTCTGTGTGTAGTTACGATGAGGTGGACTGGGATTTGAGCGACGAGGAGATCGCTCAGTGGGTAGATGGACGAGAATGTGAGTAGCAAACACTGTACCAGCTATTTTCACGTTTGCAAAGATAGTTTGATACGAATGTTTGCGAAGATAGTATATTCATAGCGGACATAAATAAAGGAGGTCTATGAGTGTCACGCTATCTGAGGTTCGACAATCATTGAGTATCGATTGGTTATTCATGAACGATGCTGCCGATAAGTCAGGCATTCCACGCAGGACTCTTCAAGGTAAGTGCGATAGAGGCTACTTCGAGCAGTACCAGAGGCAGGTGCCGTGGCCTACCAAGACCGGGCATTCCTGGCAGCTTCACAAATCCTGTCCAATATTCCTAAATCAGGAGGTGAATAAATAGAACACGTGAGATGAATTGACTTCGTTTGAGGTGAGGTGAGGTGACGTGAGGAGAGGTGAGGAGAAATGAAGTGGCCCGATATGAGGTGACATGGCCGGGCGTGAACTGAGGTGATCTGACCTGATCTGACCTGATCTGACCTGAAATGTCTCTTTATCTTTACTCCAGCGATAGTCAGTCGTGAGAGTAAATAGAAAATGAGTTACCTGAAGTGGTATGGACTGACATGGAATGACGTGATATGATGTTAGTTGACGTGACGTGAATTGAATTGCGCTGGATTGATGTGGATTGACGTGAAATGAACTGAAATGATTTCTTTTTCAAAGGAGAAACGATGTCTAAATTACACACGAGTAGCGCAGTGCTGCTGCTCGAAAAGTTTTTGAAGGATCAACCGGACGGCAAGCAGTTCACGTTTGCTGAGCTGAACGTAGCAGCTGGTCGAGATGTGAAGACCGATCGATTTATTATAGCCAGTGTGATTCGTATACTAGCACGGCACCATGACCGGGTACTCCGATCGATACGCGGTATCGGCTATGAGATCGTGAAGCAGGAAGAGATCGTAGACGTATCTGTGGCGCTTCGCAAGAGTGCCAAGAACAAAATCGTGAGAGCCTACGACGTGACCAGCACGGTAGACGTCAGCAAACTCTCGCAAAACGATCTCGCTAAATACCTCAAAGAGCAGGCCAAAGTCGGCACCTTGCTTACCGTTTGTAAAGTGATTGATTCTCGTAAGCTTTTAAAGAAAGGAGCAGATAATCTATCGATTCCTACCGAAGGATCTGTGCTGGCATTGATCGTGAATAAAACCACTGGACCTGAATAGGAAGGAGCTGGCTGGATAAGAGTTGGGGTGAAGTGGTCTGGGCTGATATGGGCTGAGCAGACAGGAGCTGTGCGGAGTAGACAAGAAGTGACAGGAAATGATTTGACTACTAACAAAGGAGCTACAAAATGGATCCGAAAAGCTGTACTATGATGTTGGTCGGCGTGACACCTCTGCTGATGAACCGAGGCGACTTCCAGTTGGAGGATGACTACAAGACCAAGTATACCAAACAGCGCGGAGAAACCTACTTGGAGTTTGAGGAACGCATCTGGCGTGAAAAAGTGCACTCGAACTCAAAAGGTGAGGTAGTGGCCATCGCTGAGTGGTTCAAACAGTCGCTGGTAAACTCTCAGCGCCAGTCGAACCATCCTATCAAGAGTCCTGGTGGCCGCAAGGCTACAGACACGATGAAACCTTTCTTCATAAGCGGCGTCCTGTTTGAGGACTCGTTGGTCATGAACGGGAAAGGGCCATTCACCAAGGACACCGTGCTGCCTTACAAGGCTATGTGCAAGATACCGTCCACCGGCGGAAGTGTGCCTGTGATACGGCCTATGATGGATAAGTGGTCGGTCACTGTATCCTATACAATCCTCGACCAGGCTATATCCGAGGCCATGGTGCGTGAGTGCCTGGAGTGGGTTGGCTTATACAGCGGGATCGGAGATTACCGGCCTCAGAACGGTGGAACATTCGGACGGTTCACAGTAAAATAAATGTGCTGAGGTGGACGCAGCGTGGAGACTGGAGATCGCCAAGTGACCTGCAACAATCGTGCCATAAATCTACACGTTTGTGGCACGAATGTGAAATAAACTGATACATTCTTTCACGAATGTGTTATTATATGAGTGTGGGTAATTTAGCCCACAAAATCCTGGGGAGGTTGGTTATGAAAAAATTTTACTTGTGTAGCGAAGGCGTAGAGCGCGAGTGCCAGGGCGAGAAACTTGAAAGAATGATTGCCGGGGCTATGTCGTGCAACGGCCCGTGCGCTAAATATCGACCCGCGCGTAAAAATTGCTGGGGAGCAACCCAAAAAGGTGAGTTTGTGTGGCACTGCACTGAGAACGGAAACTCACATGAGATCTCACGCACGGCTACACGCGATGAAATTATGGCTGAGTTAGAGGCTGGTAAAGAAATTCCGACCTCGCCCTTCATGGGGCCATCGTTACTCTCGTATAAAGAGCCCAAAGAGCTCAAAAATCCTCAAATAGTTGAGCCTGAACAGAGAACCCACTGCTGGGAGTGCGGTGGGAAACTGAATAGCCGCGGAGTATGCGTGGTATGCGATGAGGACAATAACGACTAAAATTCAGGAGTAAAAATGCGTAAAAATAAACGGGTCTCTATCACGCTGGATCAGTCAGACTATATCGAGTTCTCGTGCTACGCAATATCCAACGGTTTCGCCGTGCGCGGCGCAATACGCATCGCATTAATGCAGTGTATAAAACGCGACGGACTGCGCCTCGCGATCAATGAGTTCGCACCGACGGCTGAGCGAAGAACATTGGAATCAAAGGAAAAAACGTAATGAAACACGACGTCATGCACATCGACATCAATACCAGTATTTTGCTGCCGTTCAAAAAGCACTGCAAAAATCGTGGGTATAGCACGCTCAAGCGCGCTATCGAGTACGCCATGCTTGACACAATGATAAACGCCAGGATCGATACATGGATACACCAGTTTTCCGATGTTGACAAACTCAACGCGACTATAGACATGTTTAACAAAGGAGATAAACATGGCTGAGGAACCAGCATGGTGGAGATTTTTAGACGGGCTGTTTACCGTGGGCTTAACCGTACTGGAGTGTAAAAATGTTAACACTAAATCAGAGACTCGGCACGTCAACAGCACGGTGGGCGCTCAATAATTTGGAGCGTGCCATGGCCGATAAAATGCTGGCTATGGATATGCTCACGGCAGAGGCTCTGGTGGAGGAGCGTGAGCGGCTCTACGCGGAGTATTGTGAGCTGCGATACGCTCACGAGTCGCTGTGGGATGAACTCACAGTTGTAGAAAATCAAACATAGTTTCTATACGATCATTCATTGCTTTTATATGTGATCGCCCACGCAAAAATGTCACCGTTTGCTACTGTCATTGGAATATAACCCTGTAATGTATTCCCCACTACGGTAGTAGGCGGTAAAATCTTAAATTTTGTGTAATCTCCATTGTTAATGCAAATTACGCCCGGGAAAAATCCTCCTATATTTACAGACGGTAGTACAGGTGGCGTGCTGTCTCCATCGCGTGTACTCATTGCACGTAGTGTGCACGGCCACCACATCGAGCCGGGATTTGTTACATCGCCGAAATCATTAATAATATCCGCATGCCAAGCGTACGCCGCAGGCACAGTTATCTCGTAATACGATCCCCCGCCAGTCGTCACCGTTAGTTTGCCCATCCAATGGACTGTATCTCCAGATTTTGTAAATTTACACGCGAGAGTACCACACGCACCCACGTCTGTAATCACTGTGCAAGCGACTTTTTTAAGTATTGAGTAATCAGGTCCATTTATTGTACCTACATTTGTCAATGAAACAACTGCGTTTGCTGTAGATGTCGTCGGAAACGCAATGTCGCGTGTCGCCCAAGCCACGTAATCTGTAAGATCGCAGGGGTCTGCGCTTGTGGTTGTTGATCCATGATATTTTTTCAGTACCTCCAGGTTTTTAGCAAAGTATAAATTATCGCGGGCAATGAGTCCTGCATAAAATCCATCCCAGGTGTCACCGTTGCCGATTTCCCCTGCCTCTCCAAATTTGCAGGTTGTCTGATCATACAAATTTGTAAATACAGTTTTCACTAGTGTACTGGTGACAACATCCGATTTTATGCCTTGCACTGTAATATTTTTAATCGACGCCGTGCCCGCTGTAGAGGCTCCTGCAATCGTAATCACCGGAGTGATACCATGAGTAACAACTCCGTTTATTGTTACATTTATCAAATGGTTGTTAGTTGTTGTGGCGGCAGAATTATCGAATCGAATGCCTTTATCATTTGTACAGTTTGGCAACGCAGCTTCGATCAATACATTAGTAATTACAGTATCCGCCATATGTATGGTGTCGGTGTTTACCATGTCAATAGCCATCGTTGTATGGCCAAAACCGTGAATGTTAGACAACATACTATTAGTAACGCTGAGATACAGCCCTGTAGTTCCAAGATAAGTTTTTATTCCGTCGGCATACAAATTGTAAACATCGGTTATTTTGCAGCCGATGCCTGTCGTAACTGTCAAAACGTTCCGCAAGGAAACGTCATAGCAACTTGAAATTATTAATGCATTTCCTCCGGCACCGGTAAACCCAACATTCTCTATATGTAAATTATGGCAACCGGTAAAGGTAAGATCCGCTGCGCCGCGTGTGATATACGAGCCATACTGATAACTCGTACCAACACGTGTTGGAGCATTATCTCCTATGATAGATAGACCAATTTCGCTTGAAAATGTTGTAGCGGCTGTGCACGCATATCCACGATTGCGCAACCGCACTATACCCCCGGTAGAAACAATTGATACAATAGCATAGGCCAAATCCTCGGATGTAAACCACTCTGGACGGACATAATCACACGTTAGTTGAGGGTAATAAGCAAAACCTTGAGGCACAAAATGTACAGTGTAATCGTTCTCCTCAATTATCGGCTTGAGCTGCGGATTGATATTATATCCAGTCCAATCGAGGCACGCCGACGGCTCCATAATAACTTGTGATACTGGGTTTATAGTTGCAGTGAGCTTATATAACCCCGCACAAATCTTAATGGGTAATAACTCGGGGTGCCCCGTATCTGACGCATAGGCATCAGCGTATCCGATCGCGGTATGCGCATCTGTCGCACCATCAGCCAAAGCACCAAACCATCGTATGTCAACAGCACCATCAAATTGTCTCATCCATCGGCCTGTGGCGGTATCGGTGCTCTTGATGTTAATGCCTTTGTCGTCAGTAGTCGTGGACGCAGCTTGCCACAGGAATACCCCACCACCTTGATCTCCTGGGGTCGTGTACCCGGCGACAATTACTGCGTATGCTGAGCCACCGGTTAATGCGCGAAGCGCAGCAATATTGTCCACGGAAACGACTTGTGTACCCCCGGCCCCGGAGCCCTGTATGTCGTCGATCGTCCACATCGTGTTGCCACTCGCATCGGTCAACATAAGTTTATATGAGTATGTTGCACCCAGCCACACGCCCGTGGCGGGTACGTATCCGCCCGCGTCGAGTATTACGGGGTTAGGGTTGGCGACAGTGGCGGCTTTAGTGGTATAGGTAGCCTGTGCCGTGGTTGTGTTGGCCTGGTAACTGTAAAGCTTGCCCCCGGCGAGCGGACGTCCGTCCATGTCAAAAAATTGCTGGCGAGGGACTGGAGAGAGTACGGCCATGATATTACCTCTTTTTGTTAATGGAGCCTATCGTGGGCTGAGTGGTTGTCTGATTCACATAACGGGCTATCTGGCTCGCGAGTATCGGGATTATTTTTTGTGCCGCTGGGGTACCCGCGACTCCTATCGCTTCCGTGGCTAACCGAGGACTTGTTAATGCTGCCAAGGCAAGCCAGTGTGGATCTTTAGTGCGATAGTACCCTGTGCCAGCCACTCCAGCGATTAGTGCTGGAGCCAACGCATGATTGATTTCTGGCAATAATCGAGGAGATCCTTTAGGCCCTAATTGTCGCGCCGTATGTGCAAATTTTGCTTGGTTTACAAAATCGGTACCGAACTGTTTATCAAATACGGCCAATCGGCTTGAGAATAATTTTGCCGTTTTGTTCACGGCATTAATAGTTTCCACTAATCTCTGAGCAACTGCGGGTTGCACATCGATGGCATTACCCAAACTTCTCTTTATTGCAGATATTGCCCCCATTTTCTGGGCTAATATGCGCATGTTGTCCACATAATCTTGTCGTCCCGATGATTGCGCTGCTCGCTCTATCGCAAACCGCGTTTCTCGCGCGGCTTGAGTCAGTAGTCGTAGGTATGCGGGTGCTGCCGCGTTATTGTAGGCAGCTTTACCCTCTTCCTGTAAAGTTTTCTTTAGTTCAATAGCGAGTTGGGTGCTTATATCCGGAGTTTCTGTAATAAGATCGAAATTTGCTTTTGCGGGTGTAGAAGCCGATTTTGATTTAACAGGCATTTCCGCGTCCGAAAGTATATTAGTTTCTTTTGGAGGATTTACTATACCATATTTATCTTCAAAATCATAACCCGGCATTAACATATCATCCACATTCGCGTTCCCTGCAGCAGCTCGGGGATTTTCTACTTTATCCTGCCGATACTGTTCCCACGCTTTGTTGTGTCTCTCAATATTTTTTTCATAGGCTGCCACATCCGCGTTAAATTCGTCTATCGTCACTCCTGGCGGTAGATGGTTTCGTGCATATGCTATTTGTTGCTCTACAGTCCCGGAAGGATTAATCGCTTCTGGTATGACTACAGGAGCTGATGGTGGAGTAGGTTCCGTAGCATTCACTTTAGGTGTAGGGGTACTTGATTTAGTTACTGGTTCCCTTGTTGCCCATTCCCTAAATGCGTTCGTTATTTGGTCCTCATCAGTTAAATCCGCCATAAATGCGTCAGCTTGAGCATGAGGGTCCATTCCTTTAGGCGAGGGTTTCATTTGAAAAACGGATGTTGTCCCAGTTGGGACATATTTTTTCAGCCACATTTCAGCCGCTTTTACCGTCGCTTCTTCTGATGGAGCTTTTGCTCCTCGATCAACTATAGCTTGCATAAGGTTGCGAGTTTTGTCTATGTTTACAAGACTGTATATTCCTTTTGCCGCAGCGTCTGCAGCGGCCTTTTCGGGTATTGGCTGAGACGCCGTGCTCAATATGTTTGCAGCTATATTCCCTTCTTGTCTTGATGCTGCACGTATTGCTGCAGCATTCACTGGCGGAGCTAATGGTCCAGTTATAGGCACGGCACCTATTTTAGCTTTACCTATTGCGTCTAACAACTCTCGAACGGCTCCTCCATATTTTTGCATGGCTTCTAACGGAGTTTTAGTTATTTGTGCCAACGCAGGCCCAACTATTTTACCTATGCCCATTTGTGCCGGGCCAATCGCTCCCGCGATTGCTGCCTGAGGGACTACGTCCGCGATCGTGTGAGCATACGTCATAGGGTTAGATATGCTGGTAGGCGCATTTAATAGGCTATGAGTCCCCTCTGCAGCTCCTACGCCTCCTGCACCTGCAGTAGCAAGCCGACCAATTTTGGCCACTGTGCTTGCGCCTTTTATGAGCCCTGCAGCTTTGGCTCCCAGCATAAATAACGCATGAGCTCCACTACCGGGGGTCAGGTAGGATAGCACATTACCCGCAATTGTCCCAACAGGATCCCCTTGAGCTCGCTGAGCATCATTGTTTTTCTCTTGAGCCATGTTTTCGGACATTAGCTGTGGAAAACTCTTTTTATTTGCATCATTTGGTTGATTGAAATATGTGCCAGCGCTTGAGGCCAATGCATTAATCGGACGATCTGCCCCCAGTACAGCTCCACTGGCAAATGCTCGTGCTGCGGGGCTCGTGATGCCGCTCATAGCTGCGGAGCCAGCTGTTTCCAGCATTGATGGGGGTTTAACCGGCTCCTGCACACCGACTTTGCCCGCTATCATTTTGTCAATAACTATTTTTATTTCCGGTTGACTCATCTCATCCGGAAAATTCATCGGCTCGTAGCCTTTGATGTAAATACGCTGCATGCTATCTCCTAATGAAAGTCCCGGTTGTTGGATCGTACTCTAACTCGCCTTTTGGAGTAGCCGATGTTTTACGTGTTTTTGTTTGAGGCCTTACCGGGGCTATAGTCGGTGTAGCTGGAGCTGCCGCAGCATTATTTATTTCCTGTCCGTCAGTAAGTTTCTCCCCTGTAATTTTTTCCCATAGCGCCGGAGTTTGTTTTAAAAATTCATCGTCCCGGGCCGCCAATTTGCCGTACAATCCGCCTTGTCTATAGACAGTGTATTTACGGGAGTTCACACCATTTATAATCTGAGCCACACCGGCCCGCATTTGGGCGGGAGTGGCATTCTTTGGCAACAGTCGCTCAGCTAATGCCAACTGCTCATTTGTCGGTGACGCGTTCCCACCTGCAATCGCTTTGGCAATATCTTCGATGCTCGCCGTATGTGCGGTGAGGAATGCCGCGACCTCGGGATTACCCGCCGCATAACCTGACACGGTGATCAGTTTATTCAGACTGGGTATGCCCCCCCTCTCCATGTCGTTCGCTGCCTGTAACAGTACCGGCATTTGTTCGCTTACGACGTTCATTACCTGTAGTTGTCGCTGTGTTTTATCATTATTCCAATACGCTCGCTTCCCTTTTAGCGCTTGTAAAGGAGTCTCGGGGTGCAGTTCGTTCCATCGCTGCAATACCTGTATACGCGCCTTAGCTCCCTCAACTCCCCGGGTAGTCAAGTCGGACATCCCCGGATCGGCGTGTCCGTTCTCTATTTCTTTAATGTACGCTTCCACATTAAACGATTCCGCAGGAGTGCCTGAAGGTCCAAATATTGATTTATCGGGCTTAGGTTCGGCTTTATGTTTATCATCTAACTCTTTATGCATTTCATCCCATTGTGCCTTTATACCTAACTTTGCAGTGAAATAATCAGCTACACGTTGTACATCTGTAGGGTCCACGGGGTTGTAGTTTGGTACTTCCAGCCCTGTCTTTATAGCTCCATTCGAGCCAAAATCATTTAATCGCTTGGTGTCGGCATCCACTAGTTGCAAGTATTTGGCTCGTACAACAGGGTCCTGTATCTTAGCCGCGTTGGCGTACATCCCCGCCGCAGCGTCGTAAGAGTTAATCACCAGGTCGTGCTGTTTCTGAGAATATTCAACTTGCTTCTGCAAATTTTCTTGCAAATGTAAATCAGCTGCAGCCGCCAATGATTTTTGTTCGGCGTTTGCTTTATCTTGTGCCGTAAAGTCTGCCGATTGTTTCATAGCCAATTGTGGATCGATGCCATATAGTTTTTGGAGCATAGTAGTGCGCTCCATTGGATCCGTCAACGCGGTAGGGTGCTCATTATAAACTTGAGACACAGCCGCATCGTGGGCTTGTTGCCTGGCTATAGCCGTTTCCTTCATCGCGTACTCTTTTTCGTAGTCGCGATTACTCCGTTGTTGTGCCTGGGCTAGCGCGTTAGTGTGTGCCCGTGTCGCGTTGATATTACCTATAGTGGCAATACCTTCCATATTCTTAAGGGCATCGCCAATGTAAATACCATTCTGAAGTTGTACCGCTTGTGGCAGTAGGCCGGAATCTATAGGCATGTGACCTCCGTATTATGCGTAGGGTGAGCCGGAATTCGGCTGATAATGATAATTAAGATCTACGCCGTTTTGCTGTTGATAATTTTGACCGTAGTTTTGGGACTGTCCATACGCGGACGGCGCATTATTTTGCTGTATAGCTCCACTCCCGCCACCCCCGCCGCCCATACCGCCCATACCACCCATACCCGAAATATCTGAGCCAGTTTTGGCTTGGGCGTTACCGATGTTCTCGGCAGTCTTTGTGCCTAGATTTCCTATTGTCATCTGATATCCAGCGTTCACATTGCCGAGTCCCAGTTGTAAATTAGCTATATCGGAACCAGTCTGATGCCGCAATGTAGCTAAATTATTGCCCGCCGCTTGCCCGGTAGAGGCCATGCCAGCGAGTTGATTGAACTGGTCACCGCGCTGCTGCTGAGCGTTCAGGAACTGGTTCCAGCGGAATCCACGATCGGTAGTATACTTATTCCGTAAAAAATTCCGTGTGTCTTGGAACTCATTCTGTGACTGCTGCCGATTAGCCATGTATCGGCTGTACGCGTTGCCGTATTCCGACGACGCCAAATTACCGCTATATCTCGCAAGAGCCTTTTGGGTTGCTCCAGACAGTTGTAGCCCCCGTGACGCTGCTCCACCCTCAATTGCCGCTTGGCCCTGTTGCTGACGGAACTGGTAGCCAGGGTCCTGTTGGAAATTAAATTGCTCGGGCGTGAACGTGCCGTAATCGGGCTGCTGCTCCGTCTCGGTATACGTTTGGGGATCAAAATATCCCTGATTAGATAAGTCATTGAGCCGTGTCCATTGTGCCGTGCCTTGATCGTAATATGGCTGCTGGAACCCTTCAGCCTCTTTGCCGTATTGGGTGACTGTACCAGTTGCTTGGCCGATGGATTTTTGTAACTCTCTCCGGGCTTTTTTAGCGGCTCCATAGCCAATCAGAGCCTGTATAATTGAGCTGTTGGTCTGTGCGCCATTTTGGATTATTGTACCAGCTATTTGTGCGGATCCTGCACCCATTAGTTGCCTCCTCCGTAGTCCTTGACATAGTGTATATCGTAATTCAACGTCCCGATGACATACCCGGATTTCTCTAAATCATCTTTATACCTCATGCACAGACATGTTTCGGTGTCGGTGGCTGCAAAAGGCACTTCTGCCACGCATCCGCGACAGGCCACGACTCCCAAGTCGTGATGATCCTGTCTCACCGTGCGATCCTTGTTAGCACACACTACGTCATACTTGACATTGTGCCACAGCTCGTAAAGAAGTTTCTCATAAACATCGTTAGTAAGCAATTTCGCGTTGTGGTCTTGCATTATGTAAACATCTTCGTCATGTACTAAATTCCGGGCTTTATTCCGACTATTTGCTTCGCTGAGCCGTCGATTACCCGGGATAACATCAGTAGCACATATAACAACAGTTCCAGCCACTGTTTGAGACAGTATAGAGGCCAAAACGGCGCTATGTATCTCGGTGCCGGTGGCAATAGGAATGTATATGTTCATTTCACCATTTTATGATATTGTAAATGAGTCACCATTTTATGATATTGTAGATGAGTATACCCCGCGACATCAAATAATCTTGGTTTATACTCCTCACAAGCATTCGCTATTTTCCACATTCGTCCACGCTCCAAATGAGCTTGTGGATGATCGTTATAGTACACGGTAAGCGCGTCTCGAATCGTTATCCATGGAGCTGTGTCTGGACTATAGAGCACTGCCTGATTTCGCTCTGCATCTTCCCATTGACAAGCGAGATCAGGTATCGTAAATGTCTCAATCGGATACGCGTCCCAATCCCACCACATTGCGGGTGCCTGGGTAGACAGCAGCCCCACACGAAAAATATCGCTCTGTGCTTCAGCACTCATTTTGCCTTCTGTGGGTTTCTCAATGAGTATATATTCATGCCCGTTTTTAACGCACCAAGCATACACTTTCACCATACACTCGTGTATGACTTCAGGCAACTTAGTGCCGTCGAGAACTCGGTATTGGAAAATGTTCATTATTTTCCATGCCCCACCACATTATCGCAGTCACAGTACACCGGGATTCCTGCCCGTTGTGCCTGCAAGCAAAACCCGATATCCTCGCCAAGTTCATCCGCCTCGTCGCCGTTGTCGATTACCCCGCGCCGAAACCA
>Ga0315284_10000682_pt1 | contig 46389 bp, 42 predicted proteins | sample YL17G09_16_MG_FD_203696 | JGI IMG/M metagenome (GOLD analysis project Ga0315284, IMG submission 203696) | Sediment microbial communities from Yellowstone Lake, YNP, Wyoming, USA - YL17G09_16 | ecosystem: Environmental > Aquatic > Freshwater > Lake > Sediment | place: USA: Wyoming | collected...
ACGGCACCGAACTTGCACAACGCTTCACAATCCCCACACCCCCTGCACTTTCCGCTGTCAACGGTGCAGATGACCGGCGATGAGAGAAGAGTCTTCCTGCTAAGAATCGATGACGCTTTGGCCGCCGCTGCTGATCCTTGGATGATCGACTCGACTGGGGTCATCGGATACTGAGCACTACCGGCCAAGTATATGCCATCGACAGCGAACTCAACCGGCGCAAGCTTCGGATGTTTCTCCAGGAAGAACCCCTCACCGGAGATCGGTACTCTCAACATCTTGCTCAGCTCAGCGATTGAAGCGGCCGGCGCCATTCCAACGCCCAGAACGATGAGTCCCTCAGGGATTGAGAGATCTCCATCGACAGGAGAACTGAACTCCAACCTGCCTTCTTTGATCGATGGCACGCCATCATATTGAAAGAATCGCACTCCCTCCCCACATGCCGTTGCATAGAGTTCCTCTGCTCCCCTTTGGTAGAACATCAAGTCTCTGTAGAGAATGTTCACGATTTTTCCCATTCGCCGCACCTTGAGCGCTTGGTCGAGCGTCCTTAGGCAACAGAACCGAGAGCAGCCGAGCCTTTCGTTTCTGACACCTACACACTGTATGAATGATATCTGATCCGGGAAACATGCATCTCTCTGGAGTATCTCATCCAGATCTTGGGCGGTCAATGTACCGGGAAGTTCAGGGGTGCTCATCGTAGCTGGTCTACCACATGGGGCGAGAATCATGACACCGGCGCTGAGGTTCGTGCCATCATCAAAAGAGATTCTGAAATTGCCCACTGAACCCTCTACGGCCTTCAATCGCACGCCGGTCTTGATGACCAACTTATTCTCTTCGACCACCTTCTTTAGTCGATTTCGAAGAGGTGATGGACCGGTTCCGTTCGCGTCTTCTACGACCACCATTCTCAGATCCTCGAGAGTATTGGATTCCTCCACCAGTGTGACCTCGTACCCTTGAGCTGCTAGATCCATGGCTGCGGAAATTCCTGCCAGACTTCCGCCCACGACCAATGCGCCAGCAGTCAGGGATATTGATGAGGGTTGCAGAGGCTCGAGCAGAGATGCTTTCGCGATGCCCATCCTTACCAGTTCGATCGCCTTCCTCGTCGCCCGCTCGGGCTCCTTTCTATGAACCCAGGAGCACTGATCCCGTATGTTCACCATCTCCAACAAGTATGGATTGAGATGAGCCTCTGCCAGAGTATCTCGGAATACTGGCTCATGGGTTCTCGGGGAGCATGAGGCGACCACGATCCTATTCAATTTCTCGGCCTCTATCTTGTTCGCAATCTCATTCAGCGTGCTCTCAGAGCAAGAGAACAGGTTCTCCTCCACATGGACGACACCAGGGATTCCTTTTACGGCGTTGGAGACCGTCAGCATGTCGATGACGGAGGCTATGTTCGTGCCACAATGGCAGAGGAACACCCCAATTCTGACGTCCTCACCAGACACATCTCTGTAAAAACGCTCGAGTATGCCAATGGGCTCCCTGTCAGGGAAAAGCGCAAGCGCTTGCGCCGCAGCGGCCGATGCCTCGCAGACACTGTCAGGGATGTCCTTGGGTCCGTTGACACACCCTGCCGCAAAGACCCCTTCCCTCGTCGTCCTGACCGGGCTGCCTTCCTTCTCTTTGACGTCGATGAATCCGTCCTCGCGAATCCCTATCCCCAGAGCTTCAGCCAATTCCTTGAGGCCTCGAGGAGGGGTGGCCGCCATCGCAAGGACGACCATATCGGTCTCGATCGCTCGGACCTCTCCGGTCACCACGTTTTCGACCTTTACCCGAAGTCCATCATCGCTTTCTGAAACCTCAGCGGCCTTCCCCTTGAGGAGACCAATGCCTTCCCCCTTGGCCCTATCCGCGTATCTATCGAAATCCTTCCCATATGTCCTCAAATCTAGGTAGCAGATGTGAATACTCTCGATTGATGGTTCATGCTCCAATGCGACTAGAGCCTGCTTGATCGAGGCCATGCAACAGAATCTTGAGCAATGCGCGCAGAAACGTGAATCCCGAGAACCAACGCATTGGATCAGTACGATCGATCTCGGTGGAGTTGTCTTGCCTGGTAGCACTAATCTGCCACCAGTCGGACCAGATGGGCTCAACAGACGCTCGAACTCCAATGAGGTGAGCACTCCCGGGTAGATGCCATGGCCGTAGTTTCTGAATTGAGAGGCTTCCATGGGTTCGAATCCCGTCGCGATCACCACAGCGCCGACCTCGATCGTCTCCAGGGACTCGGACATATCGAAGTCTACTGCCCCGGAAGGGCAGACCTTCTTGCAGACACCGCAACTACCTTTCAAAAGGTATTGGCAGTGCTCAGGGTCGATGGAGTACTTGAGCGGCACGGCTTGGGCAAAAGGGATGAAAATCGCTTTCCTGGTCCCAAGGTTCAGGTCGAACTCGCTCGGCACTTTTGTGGGACACTTCTCAGCACATATCCCACAAGCGACGCATCGATCCTCAGCGACATAACGAGGACGGTGACGTATCTCCATGGCGAAGTTCGGGCTCTCCCCTTTCATGCTCACGAGCTCGGTCTGGGTCATTATCTTGATCAGCGGATGTCGGGATGCTTCAACGAGCTTCGGAGAGAGTATGCAGGTGGAGCAATCATTGGTTGGGAATGTCTTGTCCAGCTGGGCCATGTGACCGCCCAGACTTGGGCCGCGCTCTATGATATAGGCTTGAACGCCAGCGTTCGCAATGTCCAAGGCGGCCTGGACCCCTGAGATTCCCCCGCCAATGACCGCGACAGCTGCTGGCATCAGATTCTGCTCCAGAACTTGGTCGTGGTAGGCATCCCGTTCCAAAAAACCTTTTGCTGCCTGCTACGAGGTTGAGGCCTCAGTTCTCGATCGAGGACCTGAGGGCTAGGAAATATGAATCGAAGAAGATCGAGGATGTGTCCGCCAGCTCCATGAACAGAGGCTCGGCCAGTCTCGTTGCGTCATTTCCAGCTCTCATCGCGAACTGCATGTCCCGCATCCTTGTCAGGCAATTCGAGAATCCATCTTGCACCCTTCTGGGCAAAGCGATGTCCAGATTCATTTCCTCTGCGCGAAGGATCCTATCCCAGATCGCGTTCACGAAATAGCCTATCTTTTCGTGATCCCAGGTCTTGCAGCCGATCCTCCAACGAGCGCCATCAAGTCCCCTGTATGTCACCCTAGCATTCGAGATGATCCTTTTCAGCTCTCCTAGCCTCACTTCAGACACGATACGATGATCATCTCGGTTGCCGACATCACGAAATGGATGATCGTTCTCATTGAGCAGAATGCCGCCAATCACTCCATTGCTCCCAGGATGATCTGGGTGCTCGAAGTGTGGTCCTAGAAGGTAAAGCGCACCATCGCCGTACTCCTTTCTAAGCGCCGCTGGTCTGCCTATCAATGTCTCGCGGGCTATTGCCTCTTCCGTTAGAAAGATCGTTCCACTATTGAAAGACCCGTAGGTGCACAGACATTCTGCGTCGCCCCGCCCTTCCCAGGCAGGACCGCCATATAGTGGGGCGACGAATTTAACGCCGTCAAAATCCACGACCACGGGCCCTCTGACCGGGTGATAGACATAAGAGCATCCATATTGAACAGAGAATTTATCTTCCATCGATATTGGTGTTGGCAGGCGTCTCGTGAGATTGCGAATCCTGCTCTTCACAATGTTGAACCGATCGAGAGGAGGAGATGAAGAGGACAGTGGAAGGTACGCACCAGCGCATATCCCGACGTATTTGCCGCCTTCGACTATCCATTGCTCAAGCTGCTCGAATCGGGGGGAGCCGATAGTCTCAGCCAGTCGGTAGGTGTCACCTCCTGGCACGATCAGAACATCAGCAGGAAGATCTGTCCCGATCTGATTCCAGCTGACGAATCTCATCCTGTAGAACGCCATTCGTTCGAGCGCTTCGACCAGCCAGATCCATGAGTGGGAGGAGCCAGGTCCCGTGTAGATCGCGACCTGTGGCACTTTGAGATCTTTGTGCTTCAACGCCTTCAGATTCTTTTCCCGACAGTCCGAGACGGAAGGAAGATTCATTGGCATTTTCCAAGTTCGGGAACGACTTGGAGCCCTAAAAGGTTTTTAACGACCCTTGGATAAGACTAAGATTACATCAGCATTCTAGGGATTGGAAACCATGAGAATAGTAGGATTCGCCAAGACCTCGCTCCTCGACTGGGATGGATGTGTCGCCGCGACGGTATACCTTCCGGGATGCAACTTCCGCTGTCCCTTTTGTCACAATAGAGAGATCGTCTTGGACCATGAAGCCATGGCGGAGATCCCGCTTTCCGACATAGAGAGATACATCGAGGCCAATGTCGAATTCCTCGATGGAATCGTGATAACCGGAGGGGAACCGACCATCCATGGTGATCTCCCCGATCTCATAGACGCTTTGAGAGAGTACGGGATCAAGGTCAAGTTGGACACGAACGGGAGCAATCCAGAGCTGATATCCGATCTGCTCGATGCGGACCTGCTTGACTACATTGCCATGGACCTCAAGGCACCGCTGAACTCGAAGTACTCTGATCTCACAGGAGTGAACGCTCAGCTTGGAGATATCGAGCGGTCCACATCGCTCATCATGGATTCTTCGATCGACTATGAGTTCAGGACAACGATAGTGCCAGTGATGCTTGATGAGGCGGACATCGAGGCGATAGCGGCCTACATTGGAGGCGCAAGGAAGTACGCCCTGCAGCAGTTCAGACCGAAGAATACCATCGACCCGAACCTCACTGTCATCAACCCATATCCGACCGAGAGAATACGCTCCATGGCCGACACTGCCGCGCTTTATGTGAAGAAGGTCGTCGTTCGCGGAGAGCTTTAACGAACATTATCGAATCCGAGAACCCGGTCAAATGCTTTTTGTACTTCTCACACTTTTAATTCAAATCAAGAATCAAGTACTACTGATCGGGTCTATCGCCTGGAGAGGGTTCAATTGGCATCTGATGAAAGATACAAGACATATATTGAGGGCTTCGACAAGATACTGGAAGGTGGGATACCAACTGGACATGTTGTTCTTGTCTCGGGCACACCTGGGACTATGAAGTCATCCCTGACCTACTACATGCTCTACCATCAGGCAAGAGAGAATGGAAAGACCGGGGTCTACGTCACATTGGAGCAGTCGAGGGAAAGCCTTGTGCGACAGATGGACAAGATGGGGATGAAGATAAAGGACGTTGGCAACAAGTTGAACGTCGTCGACCTGGGCCTCATCAGGAAGAAGCTCAAGCAGATTTCTGGCGGCGGATCGTGGATGCAGGTCTTCAAATCCTATCTGGAGAACCTCAAGGAGAATCTCAAGTTCGATCTGTTGGCAATCGACTCGCTCGACGTCCTGGAGACGATGGCGGACGTTGAGAATCGCCGTACCGAGCTGTTCTATCTCTTCGAGTGGCTGAGAGAATTCAACGCGACCGTGTTACTCATCTCTGAATCGTCCCCTGAGAGAATACTTGAAGGATCATTCGACGAGGCGTACCTTTCGGACGGGATCATATCCCTCAAGATGCAGGTGGTCAGAGAAGTCGAGACACAAAGACGAATCAGATGCGTCAAGATGAGAGAGACGAACCACGATCCTTCGTACTACTCCCTCCTTTTCAGCGGGGGCAAGTTCCAAGTCACGAAGGTCATCAGCGAATGACGCCTGGTGTCTGAATGGCAAAGAGATTCGAATGTCCGAGATGTGGCGCTGGCATAAGACCCAAAGACATCCAATGCGGACGTTGCGGCGAGGTCCTACCAGACGCCACTGGCGTCGAGAATAGATCTGCTCCCCTTGCTCCCTCGATGAATCTTGGAGAGCCAGTCGATAAGGAAAGGATTCCTGATCACTTCGATCAATCTTCCGACCACTCGATATCGAACCAGAAGGAAATCCTTTATGAGAGCGAAATCGACCTTGCAGAGCGCGACAACGAACTCGTTGACAAGAACGCCCAGATTCTCCCTTCGCTCAGAGATGTCAGTAAGAAAGCAAGATCGCTGGAGGAATCCAGGAAGACGGTCGAGGCCACTGAGGCGGGATTAAGGAAAAGGGAGGAAGCATTAGTTCAGAGAGAGAAGGAGCTCAAGGAACTCTCAGAGAGACTTGAAAGGGACATCGAGGAACTCGATATTAAGAAGAAAGCCACGGAGAACATATCTTTCTCTTCGGAAGAGCTGGAGAGGCTTTTGGCGTTGCGCGAGGACCACGAGAACGTTCTCAAGAAGGATAGGGAAATGCTCCAGAAACGCGCAGAGGACGAACTGAAAGCTCGAGTGGAGAGAATCGACCATCTGGAGGGACAGCTCAAGGCCGCCCAGGACAGTCTGGCAGAGAGAGAAATCGGAGGATCTCCAAGAATGTCTTTGATAGGGAGACAGCAAGAGGGCGCGCTGGATGCAAAGGTCATGAGCGATCTCATAAACGAGATCGACATGGACATCGAGAGAAGAGCTTCCTCGCCGACCAAGATCATGAAGGAAAAGAAGATCAAGACCCAGATAGAGAGGCTTGATATCATCCTGGATGGAGGAATACCAGCAGGTTCCACCGTCCTGATTAACGGAACGGCCGGCACGATGAAGTCGACGATATCATACTACATCCTGCATCACAACGCCGTCAAGAACGGCATGAGAGGTATGTACTTCTCACTGGAACAGAAGAGGGATTCGCTTATCCGCCAGATGGAGCGCCTTGGAATGCCGCGCGAGGAATCCAAAGACAACTTGATGGTGGTCGACATGGTCGATCTGCGCAAATCGATGAGGAATGAGGGGGGTGATTGGCGCAGCATCCTAATGAGATACGTGAAGAACATTTACGAAGAGAGGAATTTCAACCTGTTCGTTCTCGATTCGCTGGAATCGTTGAAAGCGCTGACTGATTTCGAGCTCCTTCGCACTGACATCAAGGACCTCTTCGATTGGCTCAGTTCGATGAACTTGACGACGCTCATGATTTCCGAGAGGTCGATGGACTCGCTCCTTGAGAATACCGAAGATGAGCTGTATCTGGCAGACGGAGCGATAGAACTGATCATGAAGGAAGTCAATCATGGCAGGATCCAGAGATGGGTGAGATGCATGAAGATGAGAGGTGCAAACATCGACACGCGGTACTACTCCTTCTCTCACGATGGTGAGAAGTTCAATCTGACCGTACCGCTGGTCGGGACTTCCTGAAGCAAGTAGGAATCATATTTGCGATACAGCGACGAAAAATTAAATAGGGTCAGACCACTTAACCGCTATCCGGGAGGATAATGACGGTACACATCGACCGGTTGCGGACCTATATTCATAATTTTGATGAGAACCTACAGGGAGGTATACCGAAAGGCCAGGTGGTCCTGATAACCGGCACCCCCGGTACCATGAAATCCTCCGTCGGCTACAGCATTCTTTACAGGAACGCGCTTGAGAACAAGACAAGGAGCGTTTACATGACCCTGGAGCAGTCGAGGGAGAACCTGATCCAGCAGATGGCGGCCATGGGCATGGACGATGAATCGGTCAAAGAGTACGTGCACGTGCTAGACCTGGGATTGATCAGGAAAAGCCTGACGCAGATAAGTGCGAAGGGTACATGGCTTCAGGTCTTCAAGATGTACGCCGACAGCCTCAAACACAGCATCGGATACGAGATCTTGGTCCTTGATTCGCTTGACGTACTGGAAATGGCTGCGCAGATGGGCGAGAGCCGCCGCACTGAGTTGTTCTATCTGTTCGAGTGGCTAAGGAACCTCGGCATCACATCCTTCTTGATCTCCGAGACATCGCCCGAGACGATGTTGGAGAACAAGTACGACGAGGGATACCTGGCAGATGGCGTGATCAGCCTCAAGCTTCAGGAGATCGGTGAGACGGACATACAGAGGCGCATAAGAGCGGTCAAGTTGAGAAGCACGAACCACAAGACCGGTTATTTCTCGCTGCTCTTCAGTGACGGGGTGTTCCGCGCGACACAGGTCATATCAGAGTAGATGATTGCTTCCATATTGACACGCGTAAGCCAGCAAAGACCGTCAAACATTAATAGCAGATGAATGTCTTTCCGGTTTCAAGGGCTCATGGTCTAGCGGTTATGACGTTTGCCTCACACGCAGAAGGTCGCCGGTTCGAATCCGGCTGAGCCCACTTGTCTTTCCAGGCATCTCGCTATTTTTCTGCTGGCGATCTTGCAGATCAGTGATACCTCCGATGAAGGCTAGAACATTCCGTGCTGGCAGAATCTAGCCAAGAATCCCGTGTATCACTCAATCCCTCGGAACTTGATTTCATTCTGAGCCCAAAGGACAAGCCCGTAAACCTCGGATCTTTGAACGAAACTTAGTTGGTATAGTGACTGAACATACCTTTTCATGACCAAGCAAGAAATCCACGTGGTACTGGTATCGAATAGTGCGTCAAGGAGCTACCCCGCTTTCCTTCTGGCTGTCACGGCAGCCCAAACCGGGAATAAGGCCGTCATGTATCTTACCTCTGAAGCACTGAGCATCGTCAAGAAGGGGAACGTCGCGGAGCAGATGCCTGGAATGCCGACGCTTGAGCAGGTCATGGGGAACGCTCTCAAATTGGGCGTGGAGATCTATGCCTGCGGGCCCAACATCGCCTTCCTGACGGCTAACGGAGTGACGATGGAGACTGTGAAGCCAGGGATCAAGCTGGATGAAGCGCCAACATTCCTCCAGAAGGCATTGGCGGCAGCGAAGAACGGAGGCATTGTCACTTACATCTGAGGTGCGTGCGTCTCCGAGTGCATATGCCGCCATTTTGCCTCGAATGACCCTGGCATCTTTAACTTTTGGTCCGACTGTCGAAGAAGCACAACTCTCATATACGGGCTTGTCGTCAGACCGCTCTAGAATTAAGGAGACAGACCAATGTCGGAAAAACAAGAACAGCCAAAGAATCTGCCCTGGATCTTTATCTGCTCCGGTGCATCAAACGTCGGTCAGGCGACGAACGCTGCTTGTGTGGAGCTTTATAGAGAAGGAAAAGCCAGACTCGGATGTATCGCTGCCATCGGTGCGCATGTCGAGAGCTTCATAAAACCTAACCAATCATCGGAGAGAAAGGTCATTTGCATCGACGGATGCGGCACGAGATGCGCCAGCAAGACACTGGAAAAAGCTGAGATAAATCCGGCGGTCTGTATCGTGGTGACCGATCTAGGTATCAAGAAGAACATGGAAATGGTCTATGGCGATGAGGACGTCAAGACAGTCAAGAAGCAGATTGAGAAGGAATTGTGAGATGTTACTTTTCTGAGCAGGGGATCGTGGACCTCGTTAAAGATAGATTTGACATACTCGAACTAGAAGAGAGGGAACTTCTTACTAGAATCGGAAAGGAACATCATAAGATGAGAATCATAGTTATGAGGAAGAAGTAACACTTGTTGGTTGAAAGTATCTGGGCTGGTTTTGGGCTAGATACGGCTGGATCCTTGATTTCTTGGCCTGCGGTTGAGATTGGAGTTGAAGCAACAAGGTGACTGCCAACAGGGGAGAGCCCGCCCCAATGTCCCGTGCTACACGTAGCGAAGCAACTCAACGTACCTCTCGAGACTGTCTGCGTCACGGTAGCCTTCCCTGCACTCAGAGGCCCAGTCAAGTCGGTTAACGTTGTTATTTGGCAGGGTTGAAAGTCAAGATCCGACAGATAATGGAGGCAAAGGGAAACAAAAAAGAAAGGGCTTTGAGACCCTCATTGCATTTTCCTTTTGTTTGAACCGACTTCATAGATGTCCGAATTCTCGTGTTCTTCCTTCACCAGGTCTGAACAACTCTTAGGCTGGATTATTATCGTTGAGATTCGATCCATGGCACATTCCCGAAAGTCTGGATACCAGGAAGATCCGGGTGGTCCTGAGATGTCCACACATGAGGGCAAGCCCGCCTCATGAATGATATTACGCATAGCATCAATCCTCACTGGCATTATAGCCCCTTCAGTGCCTTTCTCTTGAGTACAGCGATGGCTGCAAAGAGAAAGACGACGGTAAAAGCGACAAGGACCAACGCATCAATGACCACGGGAACGACAGACACCTGCCCCATGCTCGCATTCAGGCCGTCGACTAGGTAGGTCAGGGGCGAGCAGTACGTCACGATCCTGGCGTCGGGCGACATCTGCGCAAGAGGGATGAAGATGCCGGAGATGAAGATGAGCGGGAATCGGACCAAGGCGGCGAGCATCATGATGTTGGCCGGCACTCTCCCAGCTGGCGCGGAGAGCAACACGCCCAGCGCCGCGAAACAGATGTTGCCCAGGATGAAGAACACCGGCAGCGCGACGAGCATGCCGATAGGTATGGTGAGTGGCAGGAAGGCTGCGCCGACGACGAAGACGATGGTGCTGATGATTAGTCCGAATCCCGCTCCTGCCAGTGTGTCCCCGAGAATGAGGCCGGGTATGTTCACAGGCAGAGAGAGCAGCCGTTCGAAGGTGCCGGATTGCTTCTCCCAGGGGATGATAAGCGGTCCTACAGACGACGAGGTGAAGAACAGAGACATAGCTAGGAAGCCCGGAAAGTAGGTTGGGATGTCCAATTTCCGGCCGACGAAGAAGGCGAAGAACAGGAAGGTCGGTAGGATGAGACCGAAGATGAACACCGGGGCCTTCCGGTAGTATATCCGAATGTCCTTACGGGCAGTGACCAGCACTCCACGAATTAAGATGGAAGTGTTCATTTCCGTTCCTCCGTGAGCTTTACGAAGACGTCCTCAAGCGTCGGGCCGAGGGTGGTCACGGAGGTGATGCGCAGTCCCTTCTCCTCCCTGATGGCCATGATCTTCCCAATGACCTTGTCCGGGTCCGAGGTATAGATTTTCACCTTGTCCCCGGCCTCCTCGGTCCGGAAGACGCAAGCATCGGTCGCGAAGAGGGTACAGTCGACCTTCCTGTCGAACGAGACCTCAACCGACTGCACTTTCTCGAAGGTCGCTCTCAGCCGTTCGGGTGAATCGATAGCGACGATCCTGCCCTTGTTGATGATGCATACCCTCTCGCAGAGACGGCTCGCCTCCTCGATGTTGTGGGTGGTGAGGACGATGGTACTCCCTTTCTTGTTAAGGGCTTTGACCTTCTCCGTAATCATCCTGCGGCTCTGCACGTCAAGACCTTCCGTAGGCTCGTCCAGGAACAGGACCGGGGGCGCGTGGATCATGGCGCAGCCTATGGAGATCCTCTGTCTCATGCCCTTGGAGAACTTCTTGACGAAGTCGTCCGCCCGGTCAATGAGGCCAAGGTCCATGAGCATCTGTTCCGCCCCCTCCTTCCTCGTCTTCTTCGGCAGGCCGTAATAGCGGGCGAACAGCTCCAGGTTCTCCCTTGCGCTAAGGTCGGGGTAGACATTCCCCACCTCCGGAATCACGCCTATCCTCTCCTTTGCCTCCAGGGGTCTCTTCTTGAGGTCGATGCCCTCGATGACGATCCTCCCGGCGTCTGGCCGCAGCACACCGGTGAGCATCCGGATGATCGTCGTTTTGCCTGCGCCGTTTGGACCGAGAATGCCAAAAAACTCGCCACTTTTCACAGCGAAGCTAACACTATCAACAGCGACGAAATCCCCGAACCTCTTTGTCAGGCTGTCTGCAATTATGGCATCCATATGAATCGATCTCCCCCACATTATCGGTGGGTGCATACATTAAGAGCTAGCCTGGCCTAATCCGGCTTCTCCAGACAAGCTCATTTGAAGCATTTCATCAAGTCAGTGGCAGCCTCCGCGGCAAACATCCTTGAGCGTTGCTTCCCTGAGAGAACCGCTCAGAAAGCCGGACACGGCATCTTTTACGGAGCCGGCCGCTCCGACGTAAACTCTGACACCCATCCTCTGAAATTCCGCCAGAGGTCTTCGTCCGATTCCACCGATAAGAACCGTGTCGATCCCTTCTTTTGCCATTCTCTGAACCGGGATCATGCAATTATGCTCCCCGTCGTTGTCAAGTGTCCAGACTTTCTTGATTTCTCTTCCATCAAGCTCCACTGCGGTGAAAACTTCGCAGTGCCCGAAGTGGGCAGATACGTCCGCATCCAGACCACCGGGTCTAAGACTCGGCACGCCTATTTTCATGTTCGTTGCCTCCTTTCCTTCCATTCAATCGGTCTCCATCCTTTTTCTCAGATAATCGTTTCCAGCCTTCCCGGACAATGTCGGATCCTCCGCATGTCACGCAGTTGTCCGGTCTTTCCGAAAGCACCATGAGGAGCCCACAATCTCGGCACTTGAATTTCATCATTCGAACAGACCCAATCCTATTGTTCCCATGACACGGCTCACCCATCATCGCTGACCCGCATTTCGGGCATTTACTCTGAATGCATGGTACACCACGGTCGACGTGTTTCGTTTTGTAACCGCATCTCGGACAGATGCACTGGCCCGATCCGAAGTCAACTCCCTTCTTGTCGCCCATTGCCGAGACCTCATGGCCTTCTATTCACGAACTCCTCGACCTTCTTCGCGAGAAGTTCCCAGGGCTCCTTGAGATGAGAGCTTCCTGGTTCTGAGAGACAAGGTGTTCCGGAATCACCACACCTTACAATCTCCGGGTCGAATGGGACTTTTCCAAGGAATGGGATGTTCATATCAAGTGCGGCTTTAAGGCCACCGCCTGAGCCAAACAGATCTATTTCCTTCGAGCAGTAGGGGCATGTCAAGCTACTCATGTTCTCAATTATACCAATCACAGGCAGACTCAGGGCCTTCGCAAACCCTATCGATTTTCTTACGCTCAGGAGTGCGACGTCCTGAGGCGTTGTGACAATCACCACGCCGTCTATGTTTGGAATGAGCTGCGCAACGCTCAAGGGCTCATCACCGGTGCCAGGGGGCAGGTCAACGATCAAATAGTCGAGGTCACCCCAGCGTATCTCCTCCAGTAACATTCTGATGACCCCCATTTCTACAGGGCCGCGCCAGATAACAGGCGTGTCATTATCGGGCAGAAGAAATCCAATAGACATCACTTTCAGGTGAGGCGAGACGATCACCGGCTCCATGCCTGACGCTGGCGCGGATGGTCTCATATCTTCAATCCCAAGCATTTTCGGAATTGTAGGCCCGTGAATGTCGCAATCCAACAGACCGACATCTGAACCCTGCATTGAGAGAGCGAAGGCAAAATTCGCCGCAACAGTACTCTTGCCAACGCCACCCTTGCCGCTCATCACAAGCATCTTGTGTTTGACGTGTTGCAGGTTGCGGGCCAACTTGGCTCCGTGATCTGTCTGTGACCTCTCCTTTCCGGTTGCTGCGCAATTCTCAGTGGTCATGCAATCATCCTATGGTGTTTCTTCCACACCGCGGAAACATCTGCCTCTGCCACCTCGCACTGGTCGAGAATAGCCTCTGTCATCGGGGTGTCTGTGAATGTTCATGCAACCACACTCGGGACACTTCTGTGGTCTCCCTGTTCCATAGGGTTCTTCCCACTCGTTCTGACAATCGTAGCACCTGAATTTCCTCTTCGCCTCTACCATGTAACTGCCTCCTTTAATCTCAATGGCTTTTCCACCAACCAACGCTTCGACTATTTTCCTTCTAGCACCCTGGAGATCCTCCCAAAACGCACGTCTGGAGATCCCCATCTTCTGGGACGCTTGCTCTTGTTCCATTCCTTCTAAGTCTATCAATCGAACGGCCTCGAGTTCTTCTAGTGAGAGAATCACGACGTCAAGTCCATCGAGGGGGACCCCCCTGGGCTTGAAATAGGTGACGTCTGGTTCGTTCTCAATCCTTCTTGGGCATCGTGGCCGTCCGGGTCGCATCAATTCCCTCAATTGAGTCAAAATATAAATAACTTGCTCATGGGAAAACTACTCACATGCGTTCCATTCCAAGTGTGTAACTTCGTCGCAGGTGGAGCCATCATAGTTACTTTGAATCAAGCTGTCAATGTTGAGGATATCGATTTCTTTGGGTCCACTCTGTCCGACACTCCTGACAGTCCTGACGAATATGCCGTGGATGGAAAAGAGAAAAGGGAAAAGGGTTTCATGAGCCGGTCCTACTCTATCACGCAGGAATTGAATTCTGATTTCGACTATCTGGCTAGATCGATGCTCGGTCTCGGCTGAGTCCACTCATGCTCTTATCCAGACAATTATTTTTCGAATTCAATTCAATCGTTTTCTGCACTGATAGCTGGCTCGGGTTTGAACATCATGTCGTATGCCTCATTGACCCGGGCGAACGCAGGATCAGTTCTGGCGCGGCAATAGTACCGCTCTGTCGTCACTGTCGATGCGTGCCTCATGCTCTGAGATACCTGATCGATCGGGACGCCTGCGTCGAGAGCCAGCTGACCCCCAGTCGGGCGAAAGTCCTCCCCCTTATGCCACCAGGATTGTATATTTCGCGGGTCTGGACGTGGTCGACGAGGAAGAATGACGGGCACAACTGTATTCGGCCATTCTCCTGTAAGACGTGACTGAAAAATATCTTGCTCGACTATTGAGACGGATTCATGCCTTCTTCGCTCTCTCGTACGAGTGATCCACAGCGTCGAGCGTAATGAACTCCTTCTCCAGAGTAGCCTTCTCGAAGTTGAACTCGCGGATAAAATCATCCACTTGCCGCTCGAAGGACTCTTGGTCGCCGAGACCGGTATCCAATTTCAGCGCCTTCTTGTAGCCTGTCAATTCGAAGAGCAGCTTCAGCATGCTCAGGTCATCCTTCTTGATGCCCCGGGTCAATTCCATCTTATGGATGAGTTCGCGCCAGTTCTCTGCCCACCCAGGCGTCAGATAGAAAACGCCAGGATAGCGTTTGAGCAGGCGCAGATAACCGTCCGTGCCCCCGAGCACCGCCGCGATGCAGTCGTCGACAGGTCTACCCTCGTCATCGGTGAGCAAAGTGAGCGTCTTCCCGGTTTCCTTTTCCACTTCAGAGGTGTCCTTGAAGGCGTTGCCGCACAGACCGTAGAAGAGCATGACGGAGCGGCACTTCGGACCGATAATCTTCACCGCCTCCGTCACACCATTCCGTAGCTTTTGCGAATCCTCGTGCAGGGCCATGGACTTCATCAGAACTAGAAGGTTGAAGCCGTTCTCCGGCAAGGTGTCCAACTCATCTTGCCTAATGGAATGGATCTGCGCTTTGGCCCCCGACCGCCGCAACTTTCGCAAGAGGTTCTGTGAGTCCTCGTTCTCGATCACATACACACGCGAGACCTCCTCGTCTCGTTTCACCGTGTGGACAATCTCGTTCTCCAGGATGGGGCAGCCGACAATGCCAAGGCAACCGATGGGTGATTTCACTAGAGCATGTATCATGGGTCAGGCATTAATAACTCGCGGAGAGGATCCTACACAGAGTGCACAGACGGCAAGTTGTCCCTTGTCGACTCGAACAAGCGCGATCTTGATGGGATCTTCCCTGGACCCACCCACATACTCCCGATAGTCCTGAAGGCAGATATGCGGAGACGACGCAACGATGATGATATGTGAGATGTTCGTGTCCATCAAGAAAAGCGTGCTGTCCGCATACTGGATTTCTGTCATCTTGATATCCCTTTCGGGCCTGCATTGATCGATAACAAAGTCAGTGCGTTATCTATGATGATAATAGATTCGATTCGCAAGTAACAAGTCTAGGATACCTCTATTGTCCATTCGTAGGGGAGAGTCAACATGGCGGAACTATACAAGTCTAGAGCTCCTGAGGTCGAACTCTACTTCTCGGCGGAGAATGTAAGGAACATGTTGAAGAAAACACTGGAGGAACTGGACCATCTCGCCAAGGCAGAAACAGAAAAGGATGCTGAGCATCACAGGAAAAGAATCAGACATCTTCTGATGGATTGTGACCGCGCGCTTGAGTACCCCATGGGCAAAATGGGCAGACCAGTAAAATGTCCGCGATGTGGAAAGGATTCCCTGAAAGAGATCTATGGCATGATCACTTGTCCAGAATGTGGATATAAGAAGGAATTCTAGATCATTGCAGCAGCCATGACTGACAGGCAGAGATGATTCACACGGGCGGTATTCAGCTACTCAAGTCATTCTAGGGATTCCATAACCAATTGTTGGATGAGAGTAGACCCCCGGACATTGCCTGACATCGCACAGTCGCTTCAATAGCACTGAATTTCGCTAGTGCCGCCGTTCAAGATCGTCTGTTCAGAAGAAGGACGATATTCCTCGGAAGAACAGGATAGACATTCGACAGACCCGAGCTGTCTACTTTCTCCCTGAGTTCCCCCTGTAAATCCTCCAGACGAGTGGTTCGCTTCAGGATCTCTGTCTCATCATCGGAGAAACTGATCCCTTCAGCATACTGCTTGGACACTTTGTGGTTGACTGGACACACGTCCTGGCAACGGAGGCATCCAACCAGACAGTTGTGCCAGGAACTATCGACCCATCCTGGGATCTCGGTCTCCTCTTCGTTGATCAGTGTCAAGCACCTCTCGGCCCTCAGTAGAAATCTGGACTTGTCTATTGCTCCTGTAGGGCAATTGCGCAGGCAGACCTCGCAGCTCTCGCAGCTGTCCATCATTCTCTTTTCGTGCCATTCATGTTCCCCAACAGGGACGTCTGTAGCATAGACCGAAAGTCGGACATGGCTCCCGAAGTCGCCGACGTAGGTGATGTTATTGCGACCATATTCAGCCAGCCCACTTCTCACAGCAAGTAGCTTGGCCGGTATCTGCAAAGATCCGTACTTGCGATTGTTCGCTCCAAGCGTTTTGCCTAGGATCGATTCGATCTTCGCTTTTGTGCTGGTGTAGTCCAAGTACGTAGGGGGGACGATCGCGTCGACAGTCCGACCTCCGTTCGCAAAACGGAAACAAACCTTTGGACTGGAGAGTCCCATGATCAGCACCGATTTTGGATCGGATATGGCCTTCTCCAACTGAAGATCGAAGCACGCATTGATGTACTTGATGAGTCCCTGATCCGTCATACTGCTAAGGACCCCCATTATCTCGGCCTTCACTTCCTCAAGTCTGGATATTGGGACCAATCTCGAAAGTATCCCTTCGTTCAGCAATTCCTGTCTTGTCATTGCGATAAGGTCAGATTCGCTCATGTCAAATCCCGCGATTGAAGAGTATTCCATCAAGCATGATAACTCTTCTCCCGCAGTACGGCGGTTCATCTGAAGATGTCTTCGCGGTGCAATCAATCCATATTATCATCCCACGGGACAGGCAGCATCCGTATTCTCATTGAGATTTCAGAATGTCTCCTCTTATGCCGACAACGATCTCATGGAACGTGATCATTGTCCCCGACGCACTGACGGCCTCTTCGACGATCTTCTGAAGTCCGAAGCAGCAAGGAACTTCCATGTGGACGACGGTCAATCCTTTGATGCCGCCGTTCTTGATCATCCCGACCAGCTTCTTCAGGTAGATTTGCGCATTGTCGAACTTCGGACAACCCATCACGATCGCTTTCCCGCCAAGGAACCGTTCGTGAAGATTGGCGTAGGCAACAGCGGCGCAATCAGCTAGCACGACCAGTTCCTTGTCTCTAAGAAATGGAGCGGTCTCGGGGACCAACATGAGTTGGATAGGCCACTGGCCCAGCAACGATTCTCTTTCCCGTGTCGATCCTGCATGATGCTTCGTGTGAAGTATCTGGGGTTGTGCCGATGGGCAGCTTGTCCCGGTGATGTGATGACGCTTCTCATGCTTTGCCTTCTCGGTCATATGCTCCTTGACGGCAGCCTCGTCGAATTCTGCGACGTCACGCTCGACGATCTTCAGCGCACCCTCAGGACATTCGCCGATGCAGGCTCCGAGCCCATCACAAAACCTGTCACTTACGACTTTGGCCTTCCCGTTCACGATCTCAAGGGCGCCTTCCGCGCAAGATGTGACACACTGGCCGCATCCAGTGCACAGATCTTCGTCTATCTCGATCAGCTTTCTAACGACCATTCCTGATTCACTCCTTCAGCATTGATCTCAGATCAGCGTCAGGGTCAGCCAATGGCATGACGTTGAATCTATCCTGAAGCGTTTTCAGATTGTTCGGGGAAACAAATACTGGCAACGATGGACCGATTCTGACATTCTTCACTCCGAGCGCGAGGAGAGTCAGGAAGATCGCGACGGCCTTCTGTTCGAACCATGATAGAACGATTGACAGCGGAAGATCATTGACGCCACAGTTGAATGCCTTTGCCAGTTCGACAGCAAGTTGAATGGCGGAGTATGCGTTGTTGCATTGTCCCATGTCAATAAGTCTTGGTATCCCATCGATCGTCCCGAAATCCATATCGTTGAACCTGTACTTGCCGCAAGCAAGCGTGAGTATCACGCAGTCATCCGGGACCTTCTCCGCCAGTTCGGTATAGTAGTTCCTACCAGGTGTGGCCCCGTCGCATCCTCCTATTAGGAAGAAATGTCTGATCTTCCCGGCCTTCACAGCCTCGACAATTTTCGGCGCGAGCGTTAGAACGGTCTTGTGATGATATCCAGTCTCAAGCTCCTTCCCATTTCGTTCTGGTAGATCTCCGATATCCTTGGCCATGTCGATGATCTGGGAGAAGTCCTTTCTATCCATGATATGCTTGACGCCGGAGATGGCGGTGATGCCAGTGGTGAAAAGCCTATCCCTGTATTTCTCGGTCGGAATCAACACGCAGTTGGTCGTGGCCAGAATCGGCCCACCGAACTCCGCGAACTCGGTTCTCTGCCTCTGCCAAGCGGTCCCCCAGTTGCCGATGAGATGGGGGTGTTTTCTCAGGTTTGGGTAGCCGTGAGCAGGAAGCATCTCGCCATGCGTGTATATGTTGATGCCTGTTCCCGCCGTCTGTTTGAGCAGTTCCTCAAGGTCCAACAGATCATGTCCTGTGACGACAATGCCTGGTCCCTTCATCGTGCCACTCTTGACCTTGGTTGGCACTGGAACTCCAAAATGCTCAATGTTCCCGGCATCAAGGATCTCCATCGCCTTCAAGTTGATCATCCCGGCCCTCAAGACAAGGTCCCAGTGATCCTCTATACTGAAATCCACATTGGTCAAGGTCTTGAAAAGAGCCTCATGCATGAACGCGTCGATATCTTCGGATCTTTTTCCAAGAATCCTTGCGTGATAAGAATAGGCAGCTATGCCCTTCAGTCCGTATGTCAACAAAAGTTGAAGACTCTGGATATCCTCATCCTTGCCACAGACTCCCTTAACTGTGCACGCTATATGTTTTGCCGTCTGCTCGCATTGATTACAGTACATCGACAGTTCATCAGCCTCTGTCGGAAACACGTAGTTATTCCTTATAAATGATTTGATAATATTATATACATATGTTGTGATAACCTTCTATATTTGATAGACATCAAATCTATTTTATATGAGATTCATGTCTCATGGATCGAGGAACCATTATGATGAAGATAGACGCAAAGGATCGCGTAATAATCACAATACTGGCAAAGAACCCGAATGCATCGCAAGAGGAGATTGCGAAGGAGGTGAAGCTCTCTCAGCCGTCCGTTGCGATTCGAATAAGGAAGCTTCGTGAATCGGGGATCCTGGAGAACCAGATCGGAATCAATCCTTTGAAGATAGGAATGTACCTTGCAAAGGTGGACGTCTCCTCGACCAATCCGTCGGAGATCCTGAGGATGTTCAAGGATTGCCCGTATTTCGCAAACGGTTTCACTATCTCCGGTAGGAACAACCTATGTCTCTTGTTTTTCAGCGAGAGCGTTGCGACTCTTGAGGCGATCGTGAACGGTCACATCAGATCGAACCCTTTGGTGACGGATGTCGACTTCAATATCGTAATAACCGCTGAGAAGCCATACATCGTCCCGACGGTGCTCAGCCCCGAACACTCCGATCTACCTCCATGTGGAATGCTCTCGAACTGTACAGACTGTCATGCTTTCAAGGACAAGAAATGCATGGGCTGTCCAGCAACTGGTCAGTATCAAGGCTGGTTCTATTAACTCCGTTCACGGGCTGAACACTGGTTTGACCTTGTCCTCGGCATCGTAGTACTTTATTAGTAACCAGAATGCGACACTCCCAAGGCTTATCAGCACCGGAATCCCGATCAATGGTCCGACGACCGCCGTGAACGAGATCCCCGACCCTATCCCAAAGACTCCAATCGCGACGGCGATCACGAGCTCGAAGTTGTTGCTCGCGGCCTTGAAGCTCTGCGCGGCCGCATGAGGACAATCTACCTTGAGGCATACACTAGTGCGCTCAACTGTTTCTACAAAGATGGAACTTCTACAAGAATACAAAACATACAATCCGACACACTCACGATTGCATCGAGAAACACCGCATGGCAAGGGATTTATCAGAAGAATCAGTTACCACGCCGAGAGTCGCGTGCTTCCTATGAAGACAAGGATAGCGATAATTGGTGGGTTTCTCGGAGCTGGCAAGACAACGCTCGCGACAAGAATTGGATCAGAGCTGAAGAAACAAGACAAGTCTGTCGCGATAATCACAAACGACCAGGGCGAAGCGCTCGTTGATACTCAATTCTCGAAGTCGCTAGGTTTCGATGTCTCTGAGGTCCTTCGAGGCTGCTTTTGTTGCAAATTCCCAGATTTTCTAAGAAGCGCAAGAACACTTGTTTCAGCCTCCAGACCAGACATCATTCTCGCAGAGCCAGTTGGAAGTTGCACGGATCTTCTCGCGACAGTGGTTGCACCATTGAAAGCGATATATCCGAATGAGTTCGAGGTCGCTCCCTTGATCATCCTCGTGGACTCCACGAGACTGCTTTCGGATGCCGTCGCTTCAGAAACACCAGGAGACTATCTTCGAAAGCACCAGATCGAAGAGGGCGAGATAGTCGTGATTTCCAAGACGGACATGGTACCACGCGAACGTCTTGAAGAGATAAGAGAGATCGTTCACAGGATAAATCCAACGGCCACGATTGTGCCCTATTCATCGATCAGTGGGGCAGGGCTTGCTGAGATCGTGCAGAGCGTGTCATCAGACAGAACAAGTAGTAATCGGCCGATCGAGATCGACTATGATGTCTACGCCGCTGCAGAAGCGGAGTTGGGTTGGTACAATGGTAGATACGAGGTCGTTCTTCCAAACAAGATAGACACGTATGACATCGCGATGAGGATCTTGAGGGATCTGTCCAGCAAGTATGAAACCGACAATGTCGCTCATGTCAAGCTCATGCTCGTCTCCGAATCCAATGCTCTCAAGATCAGCCTGGTATGCCAGAATGTGAACGTCGACGGAGTCAAGGGATCAAGGTATGGAAGTGGGAAATGCAACCTGACCATCAATGCGAGGGTCATCTCATCCCCAGATAGACTCAGGACTGCAGTCCGGGAAGCTGTCGCATCCTCATTGGCCCGTTTCGGCCTGCGGGAAGAGAGCATTGAGGACGATTCTTTCTCTCCTTCCCGTCCTCGACCGACATACAAGATGGGCTAGATGAGGGAGACGATGAATGATACAACCTTCGAAAGCAGGAGAACCCCAGATTTCTTGAGCGCAAGGAAGAAAGCCGAATTGCATCAGTCCCATCAACATAATCAGTCCCCACCGCTACGCTCTAGGCTCAGAAATATCCTCATTCTCCCGCCAATAGTGCGACATTTCTGAGAAAACTTATATATTCACATTGCCTAATCTTTGATGCTTTCTATACTGGAGAACCTTCATGGTTATCGTTGACGAGATGAACCGCAAGATTCTAAGACTGTTGGCGACGAACGGGAAGATGACCTACAATGAGATAGCCTCCACCCTGAGAAGGTCTCCATCTACGATCCGAGATAGGATCCGAAGGCTGGAAGACGAGAAGATCATACTTGGTTATGTGGCGGTGGTAAACACAGAGCAGACCGGAATGAAATCGGACGCAATCCTTCTTGCTAATCCCGCCGATGGGATTGGCCGCGAGCAACTGAAGAAGCTCAAGGAAGTACCAGGTGTGATGGAGGTTCTTTCGGTCAGCGGCGACAGGATGCTTTTGATTCGCATACATGCCCAGGACAATAGAGCGCTGGAAGACATGATCGCGAACAAGTTGATTCCCATCGGATTGAAGGACGTTGAAGTCCAGATAGTGCTGGAGTCTGTGATGAGGTTTCCCGGTATCTGAGTCTCGCTCGCAGGGTTCAGATCAGAGTCGGATCATAATGGCCGAGAAAAGGCCTGTATGTATTTGGGCACACTTTGCTGAAAGTGCTCCAATCCCTCGAGATATCGATTATGAATGCTTTCGAAGGCACCGATATGTTTGACTCAATTCCCGGGTCCAAGCAGATGACCTCACACAGTCTGCCCCAATCTACTCAATTCCTCATAGTCAAGGGTTTGTGCTCATTTGAATCCATTCGGAGCAATATTCTGCGATATTCGCACCAATTATATATTTGACACACGTAATGCCCACGATAAATAGAAATTGCGGATAATTACTTCGATTATCGTGGGATATCTATATGTTCGCAAGCGGCAGGACATGCAGACGACAAAAGATAATCGTCCGCTGGCAACTTCTACATTCACAACCTGGGTCGGAAGCACTGATGAGACTGAGGGTACCGAATTTCGGAGACATCCAGACACCTCCATTCCCCCTTCACACTAAAGGAAATGTAGTCGAGAGTCTTTGAAACCTCTTCCTCTTTTTTTTTTCTGTCTGCGATGATTTCCTATCTGTCAAATATGTCAGAACCGTCAGAAGTGTTAGGAGAACGATGATTCCGGTCGGATTTGAACCGATGACCATTCGGTCATGAGCCGAACGCTCCACCGGACTAAGCTACGGACCCATACGAAGCAGTCTCCCAGTTATTCCTTCAGCGAATATGAAGGTGTTGTCGTCGCGAATAGTGCCAAAGGTGTAGATTCTACTCATCGGCAGGCAACTTGTTCCCGTTGGACAAGGCGGACAGCGGCACCACCTCGACCTTCTTATATATCTGCCACGGCTCGCACGAAGACCCGTCCTTCCTCAGCAGCACCTCCTCGATCGAGATGCCGAAGAGGCGCTCGTTCTCCTTCAGATAGGGAAGCAAGAGCTCCCAATCCTTCACGGTGAGCCTAGCGATCCGCCCCCCGTTCAACTGCTCCTCGCCCACCTTGTCCATCGGGTCGCGCACATAGATAGCCCCGCCGGACGCCAAAGAGAACAGGTTTCCTCCTGGATATGGAGTCGTCAGATCGTACGGACGCCCCTCGGCATCGAATCCCAGACCATTCAGTACCACGAACCCGCCCCCGTTCAGGGGATCCCCTGCCATCATCGACTCCGCCAAGTAATCCAAGCACGTGCCATTGATGACCACCCGCGGCTTCCCCACGGCGTTGATGAGAGGCCTCCCAGCGGCATTCCCGCGGATGTACACTTGACCACCCTTCGCTCCGTACATGAAGGTCTGCCCCACATCCCCGTGCACCACAAGCTTCCCCTGGCTCAATATCTGCCCCAGCTGGTCCTGTCCGTTGCCGTGGACCGTGACGCTCGCCCCGTCCAGCCCAGAGGCCAGATAGTCGCCCGAACTGCCGTATACGTTGATCTCGATGCCGTGTGTTCGAGGCCCGAGGCCACAGCCAATGAAGCGCTGCCCGTGCGTCCCGATGACCATAATTCGCTTCCAGCCCAGCTCTGCCGCCTGACAGAGGAGATGCGAGACGCCTTGCTCCCCTTCCATGGGGAAGCCCTCGCAATCGATCACTAAAGCCCTTTGTCCGTCCTGAGGGCCTCTCATGAACATGCGGCTGACATGGTCCACCAGGACGATAGGCGAACTTCCCCCTGATCCCATCTGGGGAGCGGAGCGCAGCATCGACAGCACGCCCTCGTTCAATTTCGTCAGGAGGCGGCTCCGCCTCAGCTTGCCCGTAGGGTATCTGTGGTCGATGGCCATGGTGAGCAAGGACAGCTTCTTCTCGAACCCGTCCCCTGTCCCGTTCAGAGTGGAAAGCGCGGATATGGCCCCCATCATCTCCGGGGCTGAGGCGGTCCTAGCCGCCTCCTTCCATGCCTCGAATCCCTCTTCCACGTTGTCTTCCAGCATCCTCTCCGCCCAGGAGGAGCTTGCTCCCCGCGGCAATGGGTTGGCCATGAGATTGTCCTGCGCCGCGTCGAAGCCCTTTCCCGGCACGGAGACCCGGGCGCCGAACTTGTCCGTGCACACCAGCTCCCTGCCCTTCGCCGAAGACTCGGGGCCCAGGGTGAACATGAAGGCCCCGCCGTCGGTGTGGCTTCCCCCTCTGGCGTTCCAATACAGGTCCGCCTGCAGTGGTAGCGATGGATATTCCTTCGCCAAGCTGCGCAGCGCGGAATCGATGGCCTGCTTCTCCGAGGCGATCAGGCCGACTTGTACCTCACCGTCCACGAGCGCGAACACCTGCGGCCGGAGCATGGAGGTGTCCGTGATGCCGATGAGCTGCAGCTGGTCGTGGTAGTGGTCGTTGCGGCTGATGATGAAGAACCAGGGCCCGTCCGGGGAACGGTGCAGGTGCGTGGACTGTATGGCCCGATATACCTGCCGCTTCTCCTCCGGCAGCATATGGAAGTCACGCTCAGTGGTCGGTGCCAGCGCCTCCAAAATGTACTCCAACGGGTACCCGTACACGCGGTTCAGCAGGTCGAACAAAAGGATGGAGACCTCCGTGTCCGTCAGGAAGAGGGGGTAGATGCCCTTCTGCGCCAGGTACTCCGTGACCGAGTAGTAGTTGGCGAAGTCCCCGTTGTGCACCAGCGCCTCATCCAAGCCCATGAAGGGATGCGCCCCTCCTGGGTGCCAGACGCGTCCTTTTGTCGGGTACCTTTGATGCCCGATCCAGAGGTTGGCCTTGAAGTCCTCGAGCTTGTAGTAATGGATCACGTCCTCCGCGTAGCCCACGATCTTCATGATTAGCATGTTGCGCCCGTGGGACATCACGAAGGCGCACATATTCGCGCCAGCGTAGTACTTCTGGTTGATCCGGAAGCTGGTCTGGTAGATCAGCTCGTCCTCCGCCTTGCGGCGGTCGAGGTGGTGCAATGCGTTCTCCTCGATGAACCGGTCCAGGACCTCCCTCTTGGCACGGCAGAAATAGCGCCAAACGAGCGGGGGACGGACCTCCAATCTAGACAACAGGGCGAGGTCGTCGCTGGTCGGGGCTTGATGGGAGGAATGCACCTCGTACTGGTCGAAGATGAACTCCTTCTCCAGCTCCTGCCTGACCTCGTCCTTCAGGTAGGCTATTTGCACCAGGTAGTCCCTCTCCAGGATGTCGCGCCCCACGCCCAGCTGTTCCGGGGACAGGCCGACTGCCGATATTCCCCCTCCCTTCCCGTTGCCACGGTTGTGCATCTGTATCAGCGGCTGCAGGATGTGCGCACCCCGGACTGGCTGCGAGCACGCCAGCCCCACGACGCCGCAGCCTCCTTCCGCCTCCTGCGATCGATACTCGAACTTATGATCGGGGCTCAGCTTCCTTCTTGACCTTAAAAGGGCGGCGGGGTCGTTCATGGCAGCATCCTCCCGGGTGTTCCCTGGTAGCGCAGCAGGTCGGTGCGCCCCCTCAGTTCATGAATATCCTTCATACTTAACCTGAAAAGGATCTCGCGCAACTGCATCTGCCACGAGCGATAGAGATTGGAGAGCCGCCTCGCCTGATTCGTCATCTGGTTCTGCGCCTCCAACTCCTTGTCCGTTGTGGCAATTCCCCTGGGACAGCCCCGCCCGCTTTCGCAGTTGGCGCAGCGCACGCAGCCCATGGCCACCATCTCCGCGGTGCCAATCACCACGCCGTCCGCGCCCAATGCTATCGCCTTCGCCACGTCCATAGCGGTGCGCAATCCTCCGCTCGCTATCAGCGTGACCTCCTCCCGGATGCCCTCCTTCTCCAGGAAGCGGTGCACCTTCGGGATGGCGTACTCGATGGGCATGGCGATGTTCTTCTTGGCGATCTCCGGCGCCGCACCAGTCCCTCCATACCCTCCATCCAAATGCACGATATGCGCGCCGGCGTAGTAGCTCCCCACGGCCACCATCTCCACGTCGTTGGGCGTGGAGACCTTGACGGCCAGAAGGGCTCTGGGGTTGACGGCCTGGATCCAGTCCAGGTGCTTCTTGTGATCCTCGACGGAGTAGACGCTGTGGAACGGGAACGGGGAGAACAGACTGGTGTAGGGCACCGCCTCCCTCATGCGCGCTACGTCCGGCGTGTTCTTCTCGTAGAGCAGGTGCCCCCCGAGCCCCGGCTTCGCCCCCTGGGCATACTTGAACTCCACGATTGGGGCGCGCTTGATGGTCTCCTCCCGCACCCCGAACAGACCGGTGGCGACCTGCGTGATGACGTGATCCTTGAATGGCACCAATGCTTCAGGATACCCGCCCTCCCCGGTGCAGGTGTAGGTGCCCCACTCCTGCGCGGCCATGGCCCGGGCCAGCATGGTTATCTGGCTCACAGATCCGTAGGACATGCCTCCGCCGTACCAGGGGACGGAGATGCGCAGCCTCGTACCCGCCTTTCGATGATTGAGCTCGATAGCGGTGGAGATCTCCTCCGGGCAGATTCCGCTTTTCATCGGAGGGAGAGCGAGGGACATGCGGTCAAACCCGCCCCCGGAATCGCCGCTCTGGGTGGAGTGGTCCAAGGGGATAGGCTCGCCGCTCTCCGCCTGCCTCCAGGTGGACACGATCATATCTGACGTCCAGCGCGGGTCGCCCATGCTGGTGAAAATTGGATTGGAGCCGACGGACAGCGATTCCGTCGGGCAGTGCTTGACGCAGTAAAATGGATTGGAGGAGCAGCTTGGACCGATGCACTTGTTGTCGGCGGGGAGAAGCATGTGCACATGCCCCTCGATCCTCCTGTGCACGCCGTAGGGGCATAAGGAAGAGCATAGGCCGCAATCGATGCAGGTGTCCGTGCGCGTGACCCGGTAGCGGCTCATCTTCTTCAGCAGGAGCGGGGGGACCTGGCTGAAGTCCTCCTCAGTGATTGGCTCGAAGGAGGCGCACATCTCAGGCCCCTCCCTGGATGCTGGTAAAGGCGTCCTTCTCCGCGTCCTCGAAGAAGATCGCCCTCCCGATCTCTCCGCGCAGCCGGCGCAATTCCCTGATGCCCATGGCTCCCAGGACCTCCAGAAGTTGGTCGCGCCACGCGCCCACCAGGTTCACCACTCTCCATTTCGTCCAATCGCCGCCATTCTCGTCCTTTTGGATCGGGCAGACGGGGCACCGCAGGGAAACGTGGCAGCCCAGCGCCACCTTCATCGCACGCTCCAGCACGACCGCGTCCGCGCCGCAGATGATGCTCTTCGGCACGTGCTCCGCCGCCGCAATGCCGCCCCCGGCGAGGAGGCCGATGTTTTCCCGCAACGATTCAGAGACCAGGGCCTTGTTGATTGATAATAGGGAGTCCTTGGCGTGTCGGCCGTTCGCTCCGTGCTCCGTGCCCTGCTCGTCGTAGAGCAGGTGGACCAGATCGGCCTCGGAGGCAGCGAGCTCGACCACCGTTTTCTCGATCCCGCTCCCCGCCTCCATGCGCACGCCGACGATGGCCCCGGGGAAACGCTCCCTTGCCTTGCTCAGGTCAGAGCGCCAGTCGGGCGACATCTCCACCTCCACCATCTGGGGATCGTGGAAAGGCACGGGTGAGTAAGTCTTGTGAGCCGGGAGCACCGGTACCAGGCACGACCTCCCGTTCGCGCTCCCGTTCAAGGGTCGGGCCAACGCGGGGACGATGAGCAAGGTCCCCAGCGTCCGCGCCGCTTTCATCAACCCGTCCAATGAAACTTTTGTTAGGTCAGGTAGCCGCCCCACATCGAGAAGCATGGGGATAGGAAGCTCCACGAACCGGGGCATGTTGGTGAGGAGTTGGCCAGAGGAATCGAACTCCAGGTGGTCCACCCTCCGCCCCAGGTCCACGCTTGTGGAGATGAACTCGCGACCGTGGATGCCGTCGCGGGTCGGCCTCACGATCTCGGACATGTCCGTCCACATGGAATCATACCCTGGGCCCACGAACCGCCCCCGGTAGCCCGCTCCGAAGACCGGTATCTTGCCGCTCTGCGCCTCGCTCCAGATCGTGTGGACCCTTTGCGGCGTCCACACTCCTTCCCCCAGGCCAAGGTATTGCGGCGCTAGCTCGACGGACAAGGCCCTTTGCGGGCAGTCCTCCACGCAGCGCAGGCAGTTCTTGCACAGGTAGCTCTTCGGCTCGGCCATTAGACGCGGGTCGCGGAGGTCGCGCTCGTGCACCTTGTAGATGCATGCCTCGATGCAGCGGCCGCAGTTCATGCATCGATCGCTGCGGATGACCGCCGACTTGGGGAAGGGCTCGCCTGGCATGGGGGTCTCCTGCCTGGGCAGGTGGTAGCGCTCGTACATCTCACTTCCCTCCTTCCAGACTCTTGCTGGCCGCTCCCAGCACCAGCCCCCGGTCGATCAGGGCGTCGTACGCGGGCGAATTCTCCACTAACTCCACGAAGCGCTTGATCTCCTCCTCGTTCTTCCCGTGGACCTCGCCCAGCCTTCGCTCCAGCTCGTCGTAGACCGGTATTAACGATAATTTCGATTGGCACACCTGCTCGCAGGCCTTGCAGCGCAGGCACAGGAAGGTGCGGTGCGCGTGCTCCTTGGTGATCTTGCCGCCGTTCTGCATTTGGCGGGCGGTGAGCAGTTTGCCTCGTGCTGTCACCCTCTCGTCCTTGGTGGCCAGATAGGCAGGGCAGACCCCGATGCAGGCGCCGCACATAGCGCACTCGTCAGTGGTCCGGAGCAGAAGATCCTCGGCTTGGCGGTCGAAGGCATTACTTGATGATACTAGGTTGACCGCCTCCGCTGCGACGAACCCGAAACGGTTCACCAGCTTAAGCGCCGCGCCTAGGATCTCTGGGCTGAATAGGGTTGCCGGTACGCCGCCCCAGCGCCCCTTCAGGCGTGGGGATTTTCCCGGGTTCATTATGTTCCGAGGGTCGAGCTCCCTCTTCGCTCTCGCCCTCTCTTCCTGCTCCTCCGGGTTGGCGTGGTCGGAGAAGGCGTGGTTCCAGACGCCGAAGGAGTAAGGCCGCGCCCCGGCGTCCAATAGGGCGCTAGTGATCAGCAATCCGCGGAAGGAGTCCATGGTGTACTTGAGCTGCCTGGCCTGGTCCGTGATGTAATAGCAGAGCAGCATTCCGTCCCCGCCCTCTAAGAAATGGATCTCGATCATCGGCTCGATGTCGTGGCTCGAGCACACCCTCTCCGCCTTGGTCACGATGTCGACCAGGTGCGCTCGTGGTGCTAGAACCTCCGCCCCCATGAGCCCGGGGCCGAGCTTCCTGAACTTCATGGGGAAGAAGCGCTCGTTCCAGAGCAGGTGCGCCAGGTACTGGTGTGCAGGCCTGGCCTGCTTAGGTAGGGGAGGTGCGGTCTTCATGGCCGGGTCCTCCTCGCTCTCGTAGCATGAAAGGACGCCATGCGCCACCGGGAAGTGGTACTTGCCCAGGATGCGGTTGATGGCGTCGAACTTGGCCGGGCTGAAATAGGTGAGGTCCATGGACCTTTGTGCCGCCGAGGCCAGGCTTATAGAGTAATTGAGAGCGGACGCATGGTCCGGGAAGAAGGTCAATCTTGGCGCAGGCGAAGCCGGTTTGGCCTTCGTTTGCAAAGTGACTGAGGCGATCACCGCAAGCTGTCCCTCGCTTCCGAACAGGGACCTGAAATCGCGATTTCTTGGGGTCAGTTTCCTGAGGACGCCCTGGGAGTCTATCACCTCCAGCTCCAGCACCGAGCGGCTCAGGTGACCGGCCGAGATGCTGGAAATTCCTATCCCGCCCGTCGCCACCCATCCTCCAACGGTGGAGAAGCGGCTGGAGGGCGTGCAGGGTACGCACAACCCATGCTGTTCCAGGAACCAGTCCAGGTCGGCCCACCGTATCCCCGCTTGCACTTTGACCGTCCTCTGGCCGGCATCGAATGTGAGCACGCGATCCAAGTCGTTCATGTCCAGTACGATGCCTTTCGTGACAGGCATTGAGCCGCCGAAAGACGAGGAGCCTGCCCCGCGGACGATGATGGGGGTTTTCTTCTTGGCGGCGTATCTCAGAACGGAAGGTATGGCCTCTACAGAGAAAGGCTGAGCAACAGCATCTGGCAGACTGTTGAAGAGGACGCCGCGGAGGAGATCGGGAACATCCGCTTGGTCGCGTGAATAGAGAGCCAGCAAGCCGGGGGACGAGATGATTTTGAGATCAGGGATATGCAAGGCCTCTAGACCCCTGGCGATCTCGGTCTGCTGGCCGACCTCGCCGCCAGGGAAGAGGTCCTGCATACCGGAGCGAAATGACCAAGGGTCGATCGTTGGCGCAAGGATCGGGGAAGCCCTTTTCGCCGAGCTCTCCATGCCTTTCAGTTCCACTGTGACTGCCCCTTCAGAAATGGGCGGCAGGTCAGATGAGGTGGTTCTCATCCGCGGATCTCCTCGACGCCATTCAAGACTTCCATCCCCTTTCAGAGTTGTCATTGCGTTCATTTCTACTGAGTATCGGGATAGGCGCCAGAATGTCGAACACGTTCTTCAAGATCATATGCTTGTACCCCTCGTTCGCAGCGGGGTGAATCTTCTCGTTCAGTATCCAGACGGCACGCAGGTTCACTTCGGGACATCGCATCCCTCCCATCCTGCTTGATTTCTCTATGAAAGGAGACTTGCTTGGAATGAAGCAACCTGTGATCAGCGTGAACTTCTTTGAGTCAGCCATGGAGTCCTACTCCTCAGGAATTGACTTGATACTGTTCCAGCGTAGGTCAACGCGTACTAGGAGACTTTGAAAGCCACAATACGTGTCCCTTGCTATCATGGGTCGTGATAGAGGGGCTAAATGATGATTTGGCACATATAATTTGTTGTGGATTTACGCAGAACAATAACAAAATCTTCTGTTATTCGTATATGTGCTGCGATTAAATGTCGCTAATTCTCGATATCGATTCTCGCCGTTGTCGAGTTCGTCTCGCATAAAACGAATTGCCTTCCCTCTATTAACCATCGTTGAGAGACGACAACAGATTCGACTATATCAAGCCTACCCAATTCAAACGGACTTGCCAATGTCATCAGGCGCTGTCTTCTCCATCAGAATTTGTCATCCAGGAGTGTTAGAGATGTAGGACCAGCAGGAACTAAGCGAGCCCAAGCCAGACCTTTTTTGTCTCGATTGAATTGAAACAGAAATGTGCCAACGGGTCGTGAACTCTTCCACTCGCTTTCTGAACTCTCATGTGCTGATGCTCGAACTCTGCTCGAACGATTGAGATGTCCAAGATCTCCATTTGCCGAATCGATGGAGATTTGGCATGATGTTCCTCAAGCCAGTGAGGATGGCCGCATACATGATCTGAAGGAGTCCCCAGAGACCACATTGAGTCGACACCAGCATTCTCGCAAAGTTGAAAATTACTGCAAGACGGATTCTAATGTTTGTATCCATTCGTTATTGGCATTCGCCTGTCCTTTCCGAATGCTCTCTGCGTTATTTTGACGCCTGGAGGCGCCTGCCTTCTCTTGTATTCATTCCTATCAACGTTCCTAATCACCCATTCAACGGTCTCCCTCCTAAACCCTCTTTGGATTATCTCTTCCGGGCTCTCGTTCCTTTCAACATACGCTTGCAGAATCGGATCGAGTATCTCATATGACGGAAGTGTGTCCGTATCCTTCTGACTGGATCTCAGTTCAGCACTCGGAGCCTTCTCAAGCACCCTTCTCGGTAAGATTTCTCTCCCGGAGACCTCATTTTTGTATCGGCACAGAGCATAGACATCCGTCTTGACGACATCCTTGATGACCGCGAATCCCCCGCTCATATCTCCATAGAGGGTGCAGTAACCGACGCTCATCTCACTCTTGTTGCCAGTCGTCAGAAGCAACCAACCGAACTTGTTTGACAGGGCCATAAGCAGGTTGCCTCTGACCCTAGCCTGTATGTTTTCCTCGGTGACGTCCTGCCGCAGGTCCCTGAATACATCGGACAGGGAATCGAGATAAGAGGAGTATGTTCCGGTTATCGGGATATTATAGAGATCCGTTCCAAGGTTTCCAGCAATCATGGCGGCATCCTCCAAACTCTCCTTGGATGTGAACTGCGAAGGCATCATGACAGCCTTGACGTTCTCCTTCCCTAGAGCGTCCACGGCAATTGCCGCGGTCAGGGCTGAGTCTATTCCCCCACTTAGTCCAAGAAGAACCCCCTTGAACCCATTCTTCCTCACGTAATCTCTCGTCCCTAAGACGAGAGCGGCATAGATCTCAGCGATTCTGGGAAGCGCTTCGCCTCTACTTGCGCGCGTCTGTGGTTTCTCCTTTTTTCTCCCAGCATTCTCCGCGGTCCAAACTGTGAACTCCGATCTCGAATAGTCAATTGGACAAGGGATTGTCAAATCTAGCTTCCCAACAGACCCTAGATTAGTTCGACTAATGTCCGCTATCAGGAGATCTTCCTCAAACCTCGCACCTCTGGCAAGCATCTCCCCTTCTGGACTTATCACAAGACTGTCGCCATCGAAAACGAGCTCGTCCTGCCCGCCTACGAGATTCACATAGGCGATGAATCGATGGATTTCCCTGCATCGTTCCCGTAACACACCCAACCGGTCTTTCCATTTCTCGATATGATAAGGAGAGGAGTTCAATGTGATTATCAATTCGGCGCCCATTCTAGCCTGCGTGAGTGATGGGCCCTCTGGGTGCCAGATGTCCTCGCATATGTTAACACCGACACAGATGCCGTCTAGATGGAAGACGGTCGCTTCTGTTCCAGGTACGAAGTATCTCCTCTCATCGAACACGCCATAATTCGGAAGTAGTATCTTGTGATAATTGCCACAGACTCTTCCACGATAGACGACAGCTGCTGAATTGAATGCGTTTCCCGCGTTGTCCTTGTTTACATACCCGATAACGGCGACAGCGTCTCCTTCTTCTGTATGTAATACGATTTCTCTTAGTGCAGAAAGGTTGTCTTCAATGAATTCCTCTTTTAGCAGGAGATCTTCGGGAGGATAGCCAGTGATTGAAAGCTCCGGAAATGTGACGATGTCGACCGCATTCTCGTCTGCTTCATCATAATACTCGATGATCTTTGCGGCGTTGCCAGATATGTCTCCAACCACTCCATCAATCTGAGCGAGTCCTATTCTCAGTACCTCTTTCTTGTTCATGCAAGCTCCCCTCTGAGCGCTGTCTTCCATAGAATGTCTCGAAATAAATACATGGCAGTAATACCAAGACAGATTAGATTCGATCTAGCTCTCTAGCACTATTTGTCTATATTGTGATGTAAATATTGACCAAAGGAACATTGAAATAGGTAATTACTAGATATATGTAGCGCAAAGCGACCAGTCTCGGGTCATGCACTCAAGAAGGGTTCGACCCCTTCTTGTCGCCGCAAATCCCGTGACTGGACCGGATCGAAGTCGGCGTCATAACCGATCCGGCGCTTTGCACCATAAGAGTCCGTTCAATGGTGTGAATTGACTGCGATTCTTTCCATGCATATGTCTAGTAACATAGGAATTATAACGCACATGTACACAATAGAAATGCTTTTCTAGTCTTTTGTCTATACAATCCCCTCATGTTATCTACAATTGACGAGTGCCTCTTATTGAGACCGAATGCTAGTCTGCGCTACGTAGCGCCCCTCAAAACAATCTGCACATCGGAAGGGTGAAATCATGATCGGGAGAGTTGCGAGGATTGCGATCATTGCAGCGTTTGTTCTTCTGCTAATCCCTGCAATTGCGGTTCCTGCCGCAGCAGCGAATGGCAACATCGATAAAGCGGACACGGCGTGGGTGCTGGTTTGCACGGCACTCGTTTTCATCATGACACCCGCGGTGGCTTTGTTTTACGGCGGGATGCTGAGAAAGGAGAGCGTTCTTTCGATGCTTGGCCAGAGTATCATCGTGATAGGGATCGTCACGGTAATTTGGGTAGTAATCGGCTACTCTCTGGCTTTCGGACCTGACATGAACGGTGTGATCGGTGGTCCCGATTTCGTGATGCTTAGAAACGTCGGCCTCACGCCTAGCCCCGTCTACGCCACATCGATACCCCAACTCGAGTTCATGATGTTCCAGGGCGTCTTCGCGATAATAACTGTCGCCCTGATACTGGGTGCCGTTGCGGAACGCATGAGGTCGAAGGCTCTTATCGTGTTCATAGTAATCTGGTCAATTCTCATATACAATCCCATAGCCCACTGGGTGTGGGGCAGCGGAGGATGGATCGGCAAGCTGGGAGCGCTCGACTTCGCGGGAGGGACCGTGGTCCACATCGCCTCGGGTGTGTCGGCGCTCGCGGCGGCGATGGTGCTCGGGAAGAGGTTTACCGCAGGCGACGGAAACGATATTCCGCACAACATACCGCTGGTTATCCTGGGCGGAGCTCTACTCTGGGTCGGATGGTTCGGATTCAACGGAGGAAGCGCACTTGCTGCCAATGAAGTCGCCGTCAACGCCTTCGTCGTCACCCAGATAGCCGCCGCGACCGCTGCAGTCACCTGGGGAACGATTAGCTGGCTGCATCTCGGAAGACCTGGTGTCCTTGGCCTGATAACTGGTGGAATCGCTGGACTTGTGGCAATTACACCCGCGGCAGGATACGTGGACACCACCGGGGCGATCATCATCGGCCTCGGTGCAGGCATCTTCTGCTATCTCGGAATAATAGTGAGACGCAGGATAAGGGTGGACGATGCCCTCGACGTCTGGGGGATCCATGGAGTCGGAGGGACTTGGGGTGCGATCGCGACAGGCATATTCGCAACAACCGCAGTGAACTCTGCTGGTAAGAACGGACTGCTCTTCGGCGGCACGGATCTGATCGTTTCTCAGCTAATAGCAGTAGCAGCGGTCTGGGCATTCGCATTTGGTGCGACGTTCGTTCTGCTCAAAGCGATTGGCAAGTTCACGGAGCTCAGGTTGAATAAGGACGAGGAGAGGATAGGTGCGGACATCATCCAGCACGGTGAAAGCGCTTACTCGTAGGAAGGTGCACGATGAAGAAGATCGAAGCGATAATCCGGACGGAGAAGTTCAACCAAGTCAGGTTGGCCCTTGACGAGATGGGGATAATGGGTCTGACCTCCTACGAGGTGAAGGGCAGGGGGCAACAGAAGGGATTGGAATTCTCACACCGTGCTGGAACCTATCGCGTCGACATGCTCCCGAAAACCAAGGTGGAAGTAGTCGTCAATGACAAGGACGTCGAACGGATAATCGCGGGAATATGTGAAGCGGCTCGAACTGGAGAGATTGGTGATGGTAAGTTGTTCGTGCTGCCTGTAGAGAATGCCGTTCGCATACGAACTGGTGAGGAAGGCACCACGGTCTTGGGCGAAGAGGGGGTTCATTCTGTCACGTCGATCTCCAGCAGGACATCGAAGGGAGGCTCGTGATGAAGAAAGTTGAGGCAGTAATCAGACGCGAGAAGCTCAATGACGTGAGGGACGCGCTCGAAAGCATCGGCGTACCGAGCATGAATGTTATCGAGGTATTGGGGAGCGGCGAGCAGAAGGAATTCAAGCAACAATGGAGGGCTTCGGAGTACGCCGTCCATTTAATACCGCGGATCAGACTCGAGACGGTGGTTAGCGATCAGAATGCCGAAGTGGTCGCTCAAGAGATACTGAAAGCCGCTTGGACAGGGAGCGTCGGGGACGGCATCATCTTCATCACTCCGATCGAGGAGGTCGTGCGGGTGAGAACTGGAGAAAAGGGAGAGGATGCAATTTGAAGTTCCCGGTCGAGCTCTGCAACAACTTGAATTATGAGACTGGACACGGGACGCCAAGGTACTTTCTCAAGATCGGCCTCGACGATGTTGCAGAAGGGAGAACGGCATCCATCCCTGTCTACTGGAGACCCAATGGGTCGCACCCGATCCTGAAGGAGATCTACTACGCTGACATCGGTGGGTTCAGGATCGAGAAGGGCAACCTTCAGACCCTCGCGATGGCAGTGGAGGATGCCATAGAGACTCTGGTCGATCATAGGACCCTTCCGTACTACTCGATCACGCTTCCGAACAACAGCAGGATCCCAGTCTTCCTGGTAGGAGAGAAACTGAAGCTCGAGGAAGGAGGCATTAAGGTAACCGGGGAAGACGTTGGGGAAGTCTACCGGAAGCTCAGCAGACAGTTGATTTCAACGAAGGTGATCAAGAACGAGGATGAACTCAGGGTCAGCATATTCCTGTGGGCTGACCTGAAGCTCTACCCACCGGCATTCATATTCCAGGACATCAGGAAGAAGGTGTGGCTCCCAATATTCTCCCACGAGAAATCAGGGACTACGATGTTGAACTTCGACCTCATAGACAAACCTTCGAAGTTCTTCAAGATTGAGGAGCTGGTGGCCCTTCGGAAGGAGGTTTCCTCTTACCTGATGTCAAACAGATCGATCTTCTCCCCCTATTCTTTATTTCTGAACCATGTGAAGGACGACTTCTGGAAGGAGTTGCACAAGACGATCCTCAAGGAAGACGTATGCCTGAAATACGAGAGCCTGGGTCAGAGGTGCGAGATCTCGGTCTACAAGATCGGAGAAGAGCACCTCGCCGCGGACAGACCGAGGATATACTTCGGTCAGGATCGAGAGCAACTCAGGAACAACGTGGCCGAGAGGTTGAAGGAAGAGGGGTTGGTCCAGAGTACTACATCAGTAGTGGTTGAGAAGAGGAGGTCGTAGAGATGTATGAATACGAAATTCTTGGAACCATAGTGGGAGTTCTTGCCCTTCTGTTCATGATATGGGCAGCACGCTATACCAAATGCGGGCCGAACGAGGTATTGATAATATCTGGTAGAAAGCACAAGGTCGCCGATGCGACAGCAAAGAAGATGGTCGGTTATAGGGTCATCAAGGGAGGTGGAACTTTCGTCTGGCCTGTAAAAGAGCAGGTGCGTCGGATGTCCCTCGAGTTGATGAACCTCGACGTACGAACCCCAGAAGTCTATTCTGTCCACGGCGTTCCGATATCGGTTGAGGCAACAACCCAGGTCAAGATCAAAGGCGACGATCAGTCTGTCATGACGGCCGCCGAGCACTTCCTATCGCGATCAAAGGACGACATCATGAAGACGGCCCTCCAGGTGATAGAAGGTTACATGAGGGCAACGATAAGCGCGCTCACACCGGAGGAGATATACCAAAAGAGGAGGGACCTCGCGGACAAGGTCAAGATCGCATCTAGCCTGGACCTTGGCAAGATGGGACTCGAGATCATATCGCTGACGATCAAGAGCGTAACAGACTCGCAGGGATATCTGGATGCGCTGGGTCGCCCCAAAATAGCCCAGGTGAAGAGGGACGCTCTGATAGGGGAGGCAAGAGCGGACGAGGAGGCGAAAACGGTACGATACCAGGCGGACATCAAGATCGAGCTGTCGAGAAGGGACTTCGAGATGAGGAGAGCCGAGTACGAATCGGAGATTGCCCAGAAGAAGGCAATCTCGGATCTGTCCTATGACCTGCAGAAGTTCAAGACCGAGCAATTGGTGAAAGAGGAAGAGATCAAGGTGGGCATTGTCGAAAAGGAGCTTTCGACCGAACTCGCTGAGAAGGAGATCACCAGGAAGGAAAAGGAGCTGTTTGCTGAAGTCGTCAAGCCAGCCGAGGCCGAGAAGAAGAAGATCGAGATCCTGTCAGAGGCCGAGAGATACAGGCTGACGGAGGAAGCTGGTGGAATGGCAGAATCAATAAGGGCGACGGGTCTCGCGGAGGCCGAAATAATAAAACAAAAGGGATTCTCTGAAGCGGAGACGATGCAGAAGAAGGCCGAGGCATGGGGTGAGTACAACGAAGCCGCGATAACCTCGATGTTCGTCGACGTGCTGCCAAAGATGGCGGAAGCCGTGGCCGCGCCGCTCGCGAAGACGGAGAAAATAGTGATAGTCTCGAACGACGGAAAGTCCGCTGGTGCGAACAGGATCACGGGGGACATAACACAGATCCTTGCTCAGCTTCCGACCGTCGTCGAGTCTCTGACAGGTGTGAAACTGAGTGACATCGTGAAGAGAATACCTGGGATAGGCGGAATGCTGAAGACCGAAACGGGAACAATACCAGTGACAGGGAGTGAAGAGACGTGTTCGGAGGAAGGGGTTCCTTAAAGGAGATCAGAAAGGAGAAGGACAGGACCAAGCTGTCGGAGATTCAGGATCTCTGCGCGTCTGGTGAAGTCAAGATCGTGGACTTCAAATTCACAGACCTACCGGGCACACTCCAGCACATATCGATCCCTGCGCAGAGGTTCAGTTCTGACGTGCTCACAGGTGGCATCGGGTTCGATGGGTCCAGCATCAGAGGGTTCGCCGAGATACAGGAAAGCGACATGCTCCTGATGCCGGACCAGAACACCGCCTTCATCGACCCAGTGTGCAAGGTACCCACAGCCTCCTTCATTTGCGACGTTCATGATCCGGTGACCAGAGAGAGATACTGGCGCGATCCTCGATTCATCGCCCAGAAAGCCGAGGGGTATATGAGATCGCTCAAGATCGCAGATGTGGCATATTTCGGACCAGAGGCGGAGTTCTTCGTCTTCGACTCGGTGAGATTCGACCAGAACCAGCACAGCGGCTACTATTACCTGGAATCAGAAGAGGGGGCGTGGAACTCCGGCAGGGATGGGGAGCCGAACCTCGGCTACAGGCCGCGGTACAAGGAGGGATACTTCCCCGCCCCTCCGACCGACACCCTCATGGATTTCAGATCGACCGCGATCATGAAGATGGCCGACGTGGGCATAGAGGTGGAGGTGCACCACCACGAGGTCGCGACCGGTGGACAGGGCGAGATAGGCATCAAGTATCAGCCCATGACGAAGATCGCGGACCACCTCATGCTTTACAAGTACGTTCTGAAGAACGTCGCGAAGGAACACAACAAGACGGTCACATTCATGCCGAAGCCCATATTCCAGGACAATGGCTCGGGAATGCACGTTCATATAAGCCTCGCAAAGGAAGGCGTCAATCTGTTCTACAATCAGGAAGGATACGCGCAGCTCAGTCTTATGGCGATGAATTTCATCGGGGGCCTGCTCGCGCACTCCCCAGCACTGCTCGCGTTCACCTCCCCGACGACGAACTCGTATCGACGCCTCGTCCCGGGCTATGAGGCTCCGGTCAACCTGGTGTACTCACAGCGGAACAGGAGCGCCGCCATAAGGATACCGATCTATTCGCACAGCCCCAAGTCGAAGCGCATTGAGTATAGACCTCCTGATCCAAGCTGCAATCCATACCTTGCTTTCGCCGCGATACTTATGGCGGGTCTGGACGGAGTGGCGAAGAGGACGGACCCCGGCGAACCCATGGACGTCGACATATTCGAACTGCCCCCTGAACAGTCGGCAAGAATCAAAACCGTGCCGGGATCGCTCGAGAAGGTTCTCGAAGAGCTCGAGGCAGACCAGGAGTTCTTGCTGAAGGGGGGAGTGTTCACAAAAGACCTCATAGAGACCTGGATAGATTACAAGAGGAGAAGGGAGAACGACCAGATAAGGCTCAGGCCGCATCCATACGAGTTCTACCTGTACTTTGACGTCTAGGGATGGCCTCCATCCCATTCTCTTCCTTTTCTTCCCATCCGCAATCGGGACCGTCATAAATATCCGACGAGTTGGACACAAGCGGAACTGCACCTATTCTACGAAATGATGAGTCAACTTCATCACGTCGCGATATGGAACCACTCCAACGATTCGCCCATCGTCGTCCGTAACTGGGATTGCCCTGAAGTCATATCGCGCGAAAATCGTTGATGCATCTCTGAGGGTACTGTCAAGACCCAGACTGATCAAGCTCTTTATCATGACATCCTTGATTAGTGCCCCATCGTCTGCACGGAGCAGCTCCTTTATGTCGAGCACTCCGAGCAGCTTGTCGTTTTCGTCGACGACGTAGAGATACATGACGACGTCCTTGCTCTTCGCGATCGTCTGGTATTCGTTCCTCGCCTGTTCTGCAGTCTCATTCGGAGAAATGGCCAGGAAGTTCAACGAAGTGAAGTTCAATATGTTCTCGTCATGCTTCTCCAATATCGATCTTATTTTTGCGGCGTTATCTTCCTTGATGAGTTCTATGATTCCCCTAGCATCCATTGACGGCAAGACTGCCAGGACGTCCGCCGCCTGACCCGGTGTCATCAGATCGATCAGTTCCGCAACCTTCTCCCTCTTCAGGGAGGATATGAGCGCTCTCTGGACGTTAGGATTTATCTCCTCCAGGGCGTCCGAAGCTTGCTCTGTGTCCAGCTGATGGAAGGCAGCTAGTCTCTGATCGTGATCCAACTCCTCCAGAATGTCCGCCAAGTCCACCGGTGGAAGGTCGTTCAGCTTGTCCTTCAAGACCTTGAGCCTGACGTCTCCCTTGGCCGACTGGCTTGAACGTAGAGCGGGCCCGTTGGTGTCTGTTCTGAACCGAATCCAGATGGCCACGAACAGCCGTCAATCAAGCATCGAAAACAAACCCCTTTCCCCTTTTTCTTCCGAGCTGTAGTGTCCTTCTGCCGTCAGAGCCGTCAGAAGTGTCTATGGGCGTGACCAGAATCGGAGCGAAGGTCGATGGTCCCCCGAGGAGAAGAGTTCATATCTCCCATAGGATTGGAGTGACGGTTCGATGAAGAAGAAAGTCTTAGAGATGCAGCTGCAGAGAATCCCCCCATTGTCAGCACCTGGTCCGCAGTTGGAGCAATATTCCACCCCAGCAGACATCGCAGCTGATGTGCTCTTCACAGCATTTTCAAATGGAGACGTTGAAGGCAAGACAGTTCTGGACCTTGGATGCGGGAACGGTACCTTCGCGATCGGGGCTGCTCTCCTGCTCGCCAAGATCTCGGTCGGTGTCGATATCGACCAGTCCGCGATCAAACAAGGAAGGAGGAATGCAAGCGAATTGAACGCGGACGTGGAGTTCGTCATAGCAGACGTGAGAAGATTCGCCGCAGAGACTGACACGGTCATAATGAACCCGCCTTTTGGAGCACAAAGCAGAAGAGCGGACCGTCCCTTCCTCTCGACCGCGATGTCTGCAGGGAAGGTTATCTACTCGATCCACATGGCCGAAACAGAGGAGTTCCTGATGAAGATGGTAAGGAGCTCGGACTTCACTGTCGAATTCCAGAAAAGGTATAAATTCGAGATACCCCATATGTTTGCCTTCCATACAAAAGCGAAAAAGAATGTTGAGGTCATGTTGCTCTGCATTCGAAAACTAGGTGACCGATGATGAAGGAGAAAAAGAGTGTTTTGCCAGGAGAAGAGGTAGCCGTCGTTGAGGAGTTCATACCTGGAGAGGGGACCTACGAGGAGAACGGTAGGATATTTTCAGCCCTGCTAGGTGAGTTGGAATTGGATCACGAAGAGAAAATCGCGAAGGTTGTCGCAAAGAACCCACCAGTGACGTTGAAGATCGGAGAAAACGTATTCTGCGAGGTGACCGACGTACGAACCAGTATGGCGATTTGTGAGGTGGTCGCTGTTGAGGGCGAGGAGAGAAGCGTGGCCGGTGACACGAACGGCACGATTCATATTTCGAAGGTGTCATCTGAATACACCCAGGAGGTCGGACGGGAGCTCAGGCCCAGCGATATCATCAGGGCGAAAATCATCCAGGTGAAACCATCGATACAGCTCTCGACGGTAGGCCCGCATCTCGGAGTGGTCAGGGCGCTATGCAAACGATGCCGCGCACCGTTGAAGAGGAAGGACAAGGGTCTATACTGCGAAACATGCGATCGGACTGAGTACAGGAAGACATCGGACGATTATAACGACGTGAAGTTCTAGGACCTGGGACCGTAGTCCGGATGAGAATGCTGGATATCACATTCTGACACTTCGGGAAAAAGAATATATCTGTAATCGATGTTAAACGGAGGCAGGGAGCGCATGACAAAGACCACAGAGGACCTCATTAGTGAGATCAACGAACTTAGAAACGAACTCAGACAAATGAGAGAGATCGTGAACATGCTCTTCAACATGGTTGTCGAATCCGAGAGCGACGAAGAAGACGACTATGCGACATCGGTCGGCCTTGGAGGAGTCGATCAGCCCAGATTCAACAACTAAGGACGCTCCATCAGTCCATCGCTAGCATCGTATCGGTGGCAATCTATACTCTCAGATTCGGCATTTGGCGATATTCCTTGTCTAGCCTCCGCGTTCTGATCAGATCAAACCGACTCTGTCCAAAGCTGCAAGAAACCTTGTCTCAAGGGACTACGGACCCGAAGCTTATAGGAGGCGAGTCCATTGAGGATTCGAGGAATGATCTACATTGAAGGTCGTCTGTCTGATATCTGGGGGCATCGACTCTCCTGTCGCTGCATATAGAATTGGCAAGAGAGGATCGGACCTCGTTCTACTTCATATGGACAATAGTCTTGAAGGGGATGTCAATCAGATAGAAAAGGCGAAGGATCTGATGCGCACCATTTGTGAGGCGACGGGCAAGGAAGCACGTCTGTACGTGGCTTCGCACAGCAGGAATCAGAGAAAAATCTCGGAAGCCTGTGAAAGGGGCTTCCAATGCGTGCTATGCAAGATGCTTATGCTTCGCGTTGCTAAGCGTCTGTGCATGCTCGAGAGGGCTGACGCGATAGTGACTGGAGAATCCCTTGGTCAGGTCGCTTCCCAAACGTTGCACAATATAATGGTCGAGCAGCATGGCCTCGATTTTCCGGTCCTCAGACCGTTGATTGGCCTGGATAAGATTGAGATAGAAGCGATTGCAAAGGAGATTGGCACGTACGAAATTTCAATCGGGGCGCCAGCTCCATGCAGGTTCGTGCCTGACAAACCGGTTACTATGGCGAGAATCGGCCATGCCGTCGAGGAGTGCGCGAAGTTGGATATGGACGAGATGGTCAGCTACTCTATCGAGAATCGAAAACAGATCGTCTGACCTTAGAAAAACGAGCATTTCTTGCGAAAAGAGGGATCGTAGATCATGGCTTTCGTTACGCGGTCGATGTATTTCGCCTGGACGATCGAAACATAGAGGATGTTGTTGCCGACCGGGATGACGATGTCGGTCTCCTTCGGGGGCTTCATCTCGATTGGAAGAACGACTGGACCATAACAGGAGGTCGAGACCCTGTAGTCCCTGCCTTTCTTCCTTATGAACTCGATGACCTCCTTGTCGACCTCAATCTCCTTCATGTGGTACTGCGGATTGGAAAGGGCGTATATAATCGTGCTTGTAAGCTGACATAAAAAGGAATAGTATATTATCGAGGCCAATTGTTGCTCATTCGTGAGACTAGTCCTGGACACATCTGCTCTATTCTCAATGCGGGATCTTCCGCTTGATGCGGAGATCTACACGACTCCAGGCGTGATATCGGAATTGGAGAGGTACGGAGACAGTAGAGCGAGATACTGGGAGCATGCGCTTAGGACGTCAGATCCAGTTTCCGATTCTTTGAGACTGATCAAGAAAGCGGCCGAGAAGACCGGGGACATATCGAGACTCTCCCAGACAGACCTAGAGGTGTTGGCTCTAGCGAAGGATTTGGGTGCGACGATACTGACCGACGACTACTCAATTCAAAATCTGGCAAGATATCTTGGTATTGAATACAAGGCGGTCGGGCTGGTCGGAATAAAGAGACTGGTAAAATGGAAGCTCAGATGCACTGGATGCGGAAAGATCTGGGAGGAGAGATATCCTGAATGTCCGGTTTGCGGAAGCCCGCTCAGAACCTCGCGGTCGAGGAAATGATCAGGGGGCCGTCCTGACTATTCAGGTCGATGACTGTTCCTTCAAGTGCTCTTGCGAAGTCTCTCCAAGAAAATTGTCTCATCATACGAGAGAAAAGTATGCATCGAATCGAATGGTGCGGTCCGCAGCTCGTGCGAATTCTCGCACGCCCAATATTCCCATGATCTTGAAGTTGAAGTTTCCGATTTAATCTGAGTCGTGCCTCTTCGACCGCCATTTGTTCGCCACATGAGGCACAGTAATATACAAAACACTAGAAATAGCTTTCTATTCTAGACGTTATTAACATTATTCTTCACCTAGGTTAGACACACGACTTATCGGAACACGGTTCATGTGTTCGTGGTCTAGTCGCATCACCGATTTCAGGTGAACACGGACTTGCATCTGATGATGTTACCCATACGCCTTTCGCCGAGAAATCCCATCGCTGCACCAAGACGCCACTGGCTACCGAAACAAAGCGAGGCGAGCGCCTTCGTTCTCACCGCGGTGCGAAGAGGTTTCTCAACCTGACCGCGCCACAGCTTGTCGTAGATGTCGATAGATGTTCCTCTCAACACCTTGGCTGCTGCGACCTCACCAGCCAGCTTGCCACATATGATTGCGATCGGTATTCCCCCACCATTCACGGCCATGACATGTCCGGCCGAGTCGCCGACAAGCATTCCATTCTTTGCCGTGGTTCTCGACAAGGGACCGGACATTGGCACATATTTCCCCGTTGGCTTACTGGTCACGAAGTTTCTATCATCCACGAATCGCTTGAAATAATCACCGACCTTCTCTCTCGCGAACCTCATAGATACGCCGACGCCCACATTCGCTCCGCCTCTCTTTGGTAGGATCCATGCGTATCCTCCAGGGGCCATGCCTCCAAAATACATCTCGGGGATTGGCTCAAACTCCCCTTTTGTTTGCGCGGTGAGTGCGGGACAGAGACCCTTGTTCCGAGGCAGACCCAGTGATGATGCTACTCTTGACAACGGGCCATCCGCTCCAATGACGACCTTTGTCCGAATCCGACCTGCAGAAGTGACGACCTCCTCACCATCGAGGGATAAGAATGTGCAGCCTGTGATGATCCTTGCCCCCACTTTACGCGCCTTTGAGGCCAAGTACTGGTCAAAACGATCCCGATCGGTCGTGAATCCGTCAAATTGAATTTCGAAGGACCGCAACTTCGGATCGTAGATCCTCATCACGTCGGACCTAATTGAAGTCAGACTCGACGGGAAGTCAAAGAGCGAATCCACTTCGGCAGCTCTTGGAACGATTTTCTTGATCTCTTCGATCGACGGAAGGAACTCCCCGCAAGCCACGGGCACACCAATCTCTTGCTTGCGCTCAATGATCAGAACGTCTATCCCATTCAGTGCCGCATGCTCGGCTGCAGTGCAACCGGCGGGTCCGGCCCCAACGACCACCACATCGGCACTTCTAGCATCTTCGGTCATGTCCGCGTCCTCGAATCTTACTGTCTATCAGGAATCCCTATGCACGACTACCTTTGCAAGCGCTTGAAGAGAGTCCTTGTAGACTGATCGAGGAACGGACCTCAGACATCCCATCGCCTTCTCCGAGAATTCCTGAGCATACTTCCTGGCAGAATCGAGCGCATTCGATTTCGACAGGAGGAGAAGAGCTTCTTCCAGATCATTAAGATTCTTCCTTTTCTTCTTGAATAGTGTCGATATCCGCTTGCCTTTTGCGCCGCCGTTCATTGCAAGAATCAGGGGCAAGGTGGGTGTCCCATCCAGGAAGTCCATTCCTTTTGGTTTACCAAGGGTCGCCTCACTGCCGACGATGTCTAGTATGTCATCCGTGATCTGGAATGCGAGTCCCAGATTTAGGCCATAGCGGCCCAAGTCATCAATCTGCAGGGACGACCCTCCCCCGAGAAACGCTCCAACCTTCGCACCAGCCTCGAAGGGCCTGGCGGTCTTGCCTTCGATGATTTTCAAATAGCTATCGATCGAAGTCTCTGGGTCGTTGGCGTATTGCCATTGGAGTATCTCACTCTCTGCCATGTTCGTGCATGCGTCCGCAAGGTAGTTGACGACCGTGCGGTCCTGCGGACCTCCAAGCTGGAACCCCTTAACGAAAAGAAAGTCACCGGTGACCAATGCCTTCTGGATTCCGAATTGCCTGTGGGCGGATTCCCTTCCCCTCCTGGTCCTTCCGCCGTCGTTTATGTCATCATGGATGAGGGTGGCACTGTGTATGAGTTCGAACGCTGCGGCCATGTCGACTATCTTCGAGGTATCTGACCCTCCAACTGCTTTATGAGCAAGCAGGACGACGCCCGGACGGAGCCGTTTTCCACCAGAGGAGATGACATGCAATGATATCTCGGTAAGAAGACGCTCCTGGGAGACGACGCTCCTCTGTATCTCCTTCTCGACCTTGTTCAACTCTTCGGTGATCGGCTCATCCCAGCGAGTCGACATGGGTTTTTCGTATTGTTGATTCTGTACTTAACCATTGTTCCCTTCATTTCCTGGCCGTTGGGACAGTTGGAAGATCGAGGAAACATAGAAATCCTGGATGGACGGAATGGATCGAGATGTCCAGCGATCTCCGCATGGTATCTCTGATAAATTTATATTGCAGTTGCTCAAATAACTGAGTGATTCCCATGCAAGGTAAGGCAAGAGTAC